>Ga0180430_10000323_pt1 | contig 53377 bp, 46 predicted proteins | sample SS_ome_9_FD_132999 | JGI IMG/M metagenome (GOLD analysis project Ga0180430, IMG submission 132999) | Hypersaline lake sediment archaeal communities from the Salton Sea, California, USA - SS_1_S_2 metaG | ecosystem: Environmental > Aquatic > Non-marine Saline and Alkaline > Hypersaline >...
TCGGTGCTAAGTCTCAAACTGCAGGGCGGGCCCATGTCTGAAGACGAAGTGGCTGAGTTCGAAAAGAACCCTCAGTTCGAACGAGCCGTCAGACTGCGACGCTGGGACGACGAAGCGAAGATTCCCGATCATCCGACTCCCTCGTTGGAGTTCTTTGGGAAGCATCTGCTCGCTGCCCTGACAGGAACGCCTGCATCGTGACGCAGTCCGTTGATGTTGCTGTCGTGGGAGCGGGCATCACCGGTCTCGCTCATGCCTGGTCGGCCGCCAGACGAGGGCTGACGGTTGCTTTGTTCGATCGGCATCCTCAGGCTCAGGGCGCATCCGTCCGGAACTTTGGAATTGTGCTGCCAATCGGCCAGCCAGCTGGCGATCGTCGCGAACTTGCCATGCAGGGAAGACGCTGGTGGAAGCAGCTGTCGGAATCCGCCGGCATCTGGACGAACGAATGTGGCTCATTGCACCTTGCGTATCGCCGCGACGAACTGGCTGTCCTGGAAGAGTTCAGGGATCAGTCGGCTGAGTGTGATGTTCGCATGCTGACACCAGCAGAAGTGTTCGACAGGTCAGCCGCAGCGAATCCTGAAGGTTTGCTGGGAGCGTTGTGGAGTTCTTCCGAAATGTGTATCAATCCTCGCGCCGCGATTGCAAAGTTGCCGCTGTGGTTGAACGAAACGTTCGACGTGCAGCTTCACTTTGCGACGCCGATCGTCAACGTCGATTATCCAGCTTTGACATCGAGCGAGGGCCGATCATGGCATGCGGAACGCATTGTGATTGCAGGCGGGAGTGATTTTGAAACTCTGTTTCCTGCCGCGTATGAACAGCTCGCGCCCACGCGCTGCAAGTTACAGATGATGCAAACGGCCGCTCAGCCCGATGGATGGCGCATGGGGCCGCTGGTCGCGGGAGGCCTCACGCTTCAGCACTATCAGTCATTTGCGAGTTGTCCGAGTCTGCCGGCACTGAAAAATCGGATTGCTGAGGAGACTCCTGAAATCAACCGGTATGGTATTCATGTCTTGGCGTCTCAGAATGACGCGGGTGAAATGCTGCTCGGAGATTCACACGAATACGACGATGATATCTCCATCTTCGACAAGTCAGAGATTGACGACCTCATCGTGCGGGAGTTGCGGAGGCTGATTCGTCTGCCGTCGTTTGAGATCACTCGGCGTTGGCACGGCATCTACGCAAATGTTCCGACAGAAGGTAATCTGACTGCAGAACCTCAACCGGGCGTCAGGATCGCAGTGGCCCCCGGCGGCAGTGGCATGACGCTGTCATTTGGTCTGGCGGAGCAGCTTTGGAATGAATGGTCTGGCACACTGCCAACTGACAAATCTGGTTTCATCGGGCAATCCTGACAATTCGTACCGCTCGAACACCGGTATTTACACTGTAATTCAGCTCCACGTGTGGTACACTCCAGTACCTTCCTGCCAGCGTTTTTCCTGCCTGCATTCCCACCAACGCTGCTTATGTTTGTTCGAATCCTGCCAATATTCGCCGCTCTGTTGCTGATGGTTTCAGCTTCATGCGCGATCGGTGCGGACGCTGCTCCCGTAGATTTTGACAACGACCTGCAACCCATTCTGACTCGTCTGGGATGCAATCAGGGAGCGTGCCACGGGAAGGCGCGAGGACAGGGCGGGTTTCAGCTTTCGCTTCTGGGTTTCGATTCCAACTTCGATCACGACGCGATTATGAAGGAAGCACGTGGAAGGCGAGTCTTCCCCGCTGCTCCGGACCGTAGCCTGCTGCTGACCAAACCAACCGGCCAGGTGCCTCACGGCGGCGGAGTTCGTTTGCAGCCGGACAGTGCTGAATACGAAGTGATTCTGAGATGGATCAGCGAAGGGATGACACGCGAGGTTGAGAATGCTCCGGAGTTAAAGTCGTTTTCGATCCAGCCCGATTCTGTTGTACTGAAGAATGAACAGCAGCAGCCGTTGAAAGCCATCGCTGAGTACACGGATGGCAGCACTCGCGATGTGACTTCGTTAACCGTGTTCCAATCGAATGAAGCTCCCATTGCGGGAGTCGATGAACACGGACTTGTGACGGCTGGTTCCATCACCGGAAGCACCGCGATCATGGGCCGCTTCATGGATCGCATTGGGACGTGTGCCATCATCATCCCGCGAGCGGAGGTCGTCGCGACAGAAGAGTACGCTCAGCTGCCCGTCAACAACTTTATCGATGAACTGGTCTGGAAACGACTGCAGCAACTCAACATCACTCCATCCGACCTGTGCGAAGATCATGTGTTTCTGCGTCGAGTTACAACTGATCTGTGTGGTCGTATTCCGACGCCTGAAGAAGTGAAAGAATTCCTCGCAGACGAATCTCCCGACAAACGTCAGAAGCTCGTCGATCGACTGGTTCTGGAACCAGACTTCGCCGACCACTGGGCGAACAAGTGGATGGATCTGCTGAGACCCAATCCGTATCACGTCGGCATCAAGACAGTGATGAGCTACGACCGCTGGATCCGTGAACGTTTTCATCAGCGGATGCCGTGGGATCAGTTCGTCCGCGAACTCCTTACCGCACGTGGTGGAACCTGGCGGAACGGTGCGGTGACCCTGTTTCGAGACAGACGTTCTCCCGACGAACGGACGACTCTGGTCAGTCAGTTATTCGTCGGCGTCCGACTCGATTGCGCAAAGTGTCATCATCACCCGTTTGAGAAATGGGGGCAGGATGACTTCTACAGCTTTGCGGCGTACTTCGCAAAGCTGGGACGCAAGGGGACCGGGATCTCCGCGCCGATTTCAGGATCGGAAGAATTCTTCTTCGCCGGTAAGAAGGGCCGGGTGACGCATCCTGTCACCGGCAAGACGATGGAACCGAAGCCGTTGTGGGGTGAGGCGAAGGTCACGGCGGACACGGTGGACCCGCGTGAGATTCTTGCGGACTGGATCACGTCGCCGGACAACCACCTGTTTGCGCAAGTCATGGCGAATCGGATCTGGGCCGATTTGATGGGACGCGGACTGGTGGAACCAGTGGACGATTTGCGAGCAACCAATCCGGCAACGAATCAGCCGCTGTTGGAAGCACTTGGCGAGCATTTTGTCGCGACCGGTTTTTCGATCACAGAACTCATGAAGACCATTACGGCGTCTCACGTGTATCAACTGAGTTCTCTGCCGAACGACCGAAACATCGCCGACACACGCAACTATTCACGCCATTACCGACATCGTTTACGGGCGGAAGTCCTGCTGGATGCGTTTGTGGACATCTCCGGCGTACCTCAGAGCTTTGGAGCGATGCCGCCAGGAACGAAGGCGAAGCAAATCTGGACTCATCGAACGACGTCATTGTTTCTGGACACGTTTGGACGCCCGGATCCTAATCAGGATCCTCCGTGTGAACGAACAAAGGAATCCGCCGTGGTGCAGGCTCTGCATCTGATGAATTCAGAACAGATTTATAAGGATATTCAAAACGACGATGGCAATGTGGCTCGACTGGCCGCATCCGAAGCCGGCCCATCAGAAATTGCCGAATACATTTATCGATCGATTTACGGCAGGAATCCGGTTGCTGAAGAAATGGAACTCGTGGCAAGTGTGATGAACGAAGAAGGTGCCGACCGTCGCCAATCAATCGAAGACTTAGTATGGGCCATGATTAACACACCGGAGTTCGTCTTTCAGGATTAGCAATAAAGATTGTGTGCCACTGGCTCCGCCAGTGCATGGAATGTCACAAGCACTGGCAAAGCCAGTGGCACACCTATTTGGTAAGCCAATCAGATCCAGGGATCTCAAGATGACAATTCAACGAAACTGCGAAGGAACGACTCGTCGAGACTGCATCCAGTTTGGAATCGGTGGGTTACTCGGCGGCAGCCTGGTGAACACGCTGCGAGCACGAGGAGCGTCCACGGAATCATCAACAGGGCCAGCTCCGTCGGCCGAGCGAGTGATTCTCATCTGGATGGATGGCGGTCCTACTCACTTTGAAACCTTCGATCCCAAGCCGGATGCACCATCTGAGTTCCGCGGCGAGTTCGGCTACGTTAAGACGACCGTTCCTGGCGTGTTGTATTCGGAGCAAATGGTTAAGCTGGCTGCGAGCCTCGACGACTGTGCCATGATCCGTTCGATTCGGCACAATCAGGGAAACCACGGAGCCGGCAATCACTACATGATGACCGGGATGCCGCCGCGCATTCCGGTGGGTTGTGGCGCGTTTGTAAGTTTCCATCCAAGTATGGGATCGGTCGTCGCAAACAAGCTGGGGAAAGATAACGGACTTCCTCCGTATTTCAGTATGCCACGCATGTCGCGTTCGGGCGGTCCGAACTTCCTTGGCGCGAAGTATGCTCCGTTCGTGGTGCCGGACGATCCCAATAACGAGTCGTTCCGCGTTCGTGACGTTGCTTTACCGCGCGACCTGGCAACGGCGCGATTTGACCGACGAACGGATCTGAGGGCCAGGGTCGACAGGATGGTCCGACTGAATTCCGAAGCGGCGGGAGACCCTGTGGCGACGTTCGATGAATACCAGAGTCAGGGATATGATCTGGTCACATCACCGGACGCTCAGAAGGCCTTCGACATCTCAAAGGAATCAGACGAAACACGAGACCGCTACGGTCGTAACGATTTCGGGCAGAGATGCCTGTTGGCTCGTCGACTGGTCGAAGCAGGTGTGCCGTTTATCACAGTTTACGATGGTGGTTGGGATCATCACTCAAATATCTTTGGAGCGCTTCGAAAACGCCTGCCGAACTGGGATAACTCCGTGGCAACACTCATTCAGGACCTCAAGGAACGAGGCTTACTGGATACGACGCTGGTCATTGCCATGGGAGAGTTTGGTCGAACACCGAAGCTGTCCACTTTGGCTGGTCAAAAGACAGCCGGACGCGATCACTGGGCGAACGCGATGTCCGTTCTGATGGCCGGCGGAGGAACTCCCGGCGGCACGGTCGTGGGAGCGACCGACCGCAAGGGCTATGCGGCGCTTGACCGAGTCCTCTCGCCGGAGAATCTCGTGTCCACGGTGTATCACAAACTGGGAATCGATCCGGGACAGATTCTTTACACGCCGCAGGGGCGGCCTTCGCACCTGGTCAGCGATCCCACGCCGATCAGTGAGCTGATTTGATGGCCTGGTCCGACGTGGCTGATTCTGAACGCGGCCGATGGCTGCTGGTTGTCCTGGTTCTTTGCTGCGCTCCAGGGCCAGTGTCCGCGGGTGAACCGCCGAAGATTGACTATCTCTATCCGGCCGGCGGCCAGCAGGGAACGAGTGTCAACGTGCAGCTCGCCGGCAAGCCTGGTGATGAAGAGCTGCAGAGCTGGTCCAGTGAAGGACAGCTGCAGATCAGCATCGCAGACGACAAAAAGTTCGCCACCATTGACGTGCCGCAGGATGCTCACCCGGGAGTTCACTGGCTGAGGTTTTATAACTCTGCCGGAACGTCCGTGCCGAAAGCGTTTATTGTGGGGCATATCTCGGAACGAGCGGAAGAAGAATCCAACGACATTCCGGAGCAGGCCGGACGCATTCCGGAATCTGCCGCGACCATGAACGGCGTCCTCAGCAAAACCGGCGACGTTGATATCTATCAGATGGAAGTCCCTGCCGGTCAGACGCTGGTGGCATCCATGCAGGCTCACCGTGACCTCGGTTCTCCCATGGATGCATCACTGCAGATCCTTGATGCAGCCGGGACGGTGGTTGCTCAGAACGACGACGACCACGGTCTGGATCCTCAGCTTGCCTACAAGGTTCCGACCGATGGAACGTGGTACGTGCGGACATTCGCGTTTCCGGCGGCTCCCAACAGCACCATCAGCCTGGCTGGAGCGCCGTCTTATGTGTATCGGCTGACGATCACGCATGGTCCGTTTATTGACCATGTGTTTCCGGCTGTGGTTGACCGGCGGTCGAGTTCGGCGGTTGCTGTTTGCGGGTGGAACCTGAACGAACATCAGCACACCGTGGGACTCAAAGCCTTCGATGCTTCGCAAACATATTTTGGTCGCGATTTTGCTCTGCCATATTCAGTCCACGGCGTGACTCATGCGAGTCACGTGGAATCGGATGTCTCAAGAGCCCTGGCTGTGAATTCGTCTGTGAGTGGTCGCATTGCGAAAGACCTTGAGAAGGATGTGTATACGCTGCCCGGTCTTAAAGGTCAGAAGCTCACGTTGAAAGTGAAAGCTCGGGAAATTGATTCGCTGCTGGATCCGGTGCTGACTGTGACGACAGCCGATGGCAAGGTGTTGTCGGAAGCCGACGACATCAGCCGAGCCAACCCGGATGCCGAAGCGGCCATCACCGTTCCCGACGATGGTCCGCTGACGATCACGGTCGAAGACCGATATCAGGCCGGAGGATATCGCTACTTCTACGCGTTGACGTGTGAGGAAACTCAACCCGCGTTCACGGCAACCGTTGGAGCGAACCAGTACGTTGCCGACAAAGACGAAGCAATTGAGGTGCCGGTGACGATCACTCGCAGAAATGGCTTTGCCGACCGGCTGACGGTGTCGCTGGAACGCCTTCCGGGAGGCATCACAGCAGCACCAGTCGTCTCCGAGAAAGACGGTGACACGTCCAAAGCCGTGACACTGAAGCTGCAACGCGGCGAAAACGCGGCCACGTTTTCCGGTCCGATTCAGGTGCTGTGCCGTTCCGAAGAAACCGGCGTCCGTCAGTTTGCCACGGCGGCCATCACAGGATCAACGTCCACCACATCGGATATCTGGCTGACGGTGATTCCGCCGGAAGAAGCCAAAGCGGAGTAGGCACTGTCGCGTTCACAGTCAAACGCGCCGCTGGTCTGCTTCAGCCGCAATCTTCTCGGCCCACGCATGAGTAAACTCAGCCGAGTGCCCCTTCAGGATAAATTTGTCGTCTCGAATGGAACTGGCTCGAATTGTTCGTTCATGGGACTGTATCGCACCAGCGATTCCTGCCACGACGATTGGTATGAGCCACCACCAGCTTCCCGCAACAATTTTTATTATCAAGCCGAGGGTCGAAGCGAGCACAAAGACAACTCCAAAAATACGCTTTCGTTCCTGTTTCCATGCTGCGTAGCTTTGTGACAGGTACCACTTTACGTTAACTGAACGTGACCAGCTGCCAAGGAGCATCGCTATAGCCCCACCCGCTGCAGTAATGCTTGCAATATGCCAAAACTGTAACCCAGCCGGACCTCGGATCAATCTTGCCATAAACGCCGCAATGGCAAGAATCGGCGCGAATGCACACGTAAGAATAAAACTCCACTGCATCCACCAAACAAACAGTGGTTCTGCGGTCATGGTCCTTTCTCGCAAAATCAGGTCATCTCTCGCTCCGGTGTGAATGCAGATCTGCGGCAACTCGAAATCACCACGAACACGGATTTCCGTTTCGGTGAACTCCACATCTCTATCCGTCCATTCAAACTCAGCCTGTTCACCGTCAGTTCCGACTGAGTATGGATTTCGAGGGGATTCAGATGCCATCAAATCGTTTCTCACGCCTCCCTCCACAGGTTGCGTTTCGGTTTCTCGGTTCTATTCATCGATTGGTGCCGCAATCGTCGCGGCCCAGGCGTGGGCAAACTCTGCGGAATGGCCAATCAGAATTATCCGGTCATCGAGGAATGCACTGGCGCTAATTCCTCGTTCACGTCTCTTTGCTGGCAGAGAGCGAAACCCCAGCACAATCAGAGGAACAGCATAGAATCCCCAACCTTGGCCCGTCTTATAGCCCAGCACACCGCTGGCAATACTCGTAATTACGACTAACAGCACGAACGCTCGTCTCCATCTCGCGCCCTGCATCACTAAACTCCGCGACACATACCATGTGATACCTGCCTTATGTCCGATCCAGTGTGGCAGGAACGAGACACCAAGCAGCAAGGGGAAGACGATGAGCCTTAACTGTCCTGCATCGTGTACTTGATTCAGCAAGACAGTAATCGATAGCGGCATGACTCCTTCCAGTGATTCCAGAATCAAGCGAGCAACAGTCGGTGTAAGGGCGATCGCTATGCACAGCCATTGAATCCTTGTGTAGAAGGGGGGTGACTGCAACAACAGGTTGTTCACGCCGCACCAGATCTGTGGTCGCTCCGGTGTGAATGCAGATCCGTGGCAATTCGAAGTCACCGCGAACACGGATTTCCTTCTCCGTGAATTCCACCTCACCGTCCGTCCACGCCACATCGCAGCGGTCGGGGACCGGGCTGGTTGCGTACGGGTTGACGTCTGAGCGGGCCGCTGTTGAACTGTCATCCATAGTCGCATCATGACAGATGATGTGAGGAATCGAAATCATTCTCGTCCGCAGACCGTGTTGCGATCGGCACACGAATAAATCGGTTCTGGCGAGCAGCGCGACGTCAGTCCGCTGTCCGGCGTGCAACTCTGCGGACTCACGTCGCGCTGCTCGCTCGTATTCTGTCTGGACGTCAAAGACCGTACTCAGGTCTCACAGCCAACATGCGGAGTTTATCGCGAAGTCCGGAAATCCCTGATTGTTCCCACAAAATACTCATTGACATATCGTAATATACCGATATATTGATATCAGGAGCAGCAAATGGCAACTCGAACCAAACAGAAATCCAAACCAGCCGGTGATCCCCAGGCGTTTGCTCAAGCGGCAGAATGTCTGAGAATACTGGCTCATCCGGTTCGGTTGCGCATCGTACAATTGCTTCTGCACGGTCGTTACACGGTCGGGGAACTGGCTGAAGATTGTGAAGTACCGGACAACGTGGCATCGGAACATCTGCGACTGATGCAGCGGTGTGGTTTCTTTACCAGCGAACGGGAAGGCCGAAAGGTCTTCTATCAGGTCGCGGAACCTCATCTTCAGGACATTATGAACTGTGTCGAAAGCCGGTTTCTGGGATGAACCAACCGGCATTCGTCGTTACCCTTTTTTGTACTGTTATATCGTCACCTTGCGACGTCTCGAGGAGTAGTCATGGCAGGTTTCAGCACCATTTCTGTCAACCGTCTTGCCGAACTGAATCAGCAGCAGAATCTCGACATCATCGATGTGCGGATGCCAACGGAATACGAAACGGTTCATGCTGTCGTGGCTCGGAACGTTCCTCTGGATTCACTCAGCCCGGAGGACGTGATGAAGGCCCGCAACGGTACTGCAGATGAGCCGCTCTACATCATCTGTCAAAGTGGTTCTCGCTCAAAGAGTGCGTGCGAAAAGTTCGTGGCTGCAGGTTTCGCGAATGTGGTGAGTGTCGAAGGAGGTACCAAAGCGTGGGACGATGCCGGTCTGCCGGTTGTTCGTGGCGAACAATCAATGTCTCTCGAACGCCAGGTACGCATCGCTGCCGGATTTCTGGTACTGCTGGGAACCAGCCTGGGAGTCTTCGTGCATCCTTACATTCTCGGCCTGCCGGCCTTTGTCGGAGCGGGACTTATGTTTGCCGGGATTACTGATACCTGCGGTATGGCGATGGTTCTGGCAAAGATGCCGTGGAACAAAGCGTCGACGGCAAAATCGTGTTCAGTGTGAGGCATCGAAGTCTTCATAGCACTTTGCTGCAATGGAGAATTGCGAATGGAGAACGGTGTGCCACTGGCTTTGCCAGTGCATTGATGTTTGTAGGAACCTGGCACACTACAGCGTATTACGCTGACTTGTGGCCGCGACGGAGCCGAAAGAGCCTATGAAACAAGCACCCCCGCGAGCCAGAACGACTACAACAAAGAGTAAACTGCTCTAAGGCACAATCATTTCTGACCGAAAGACAATCATGACAACTTCAACTCCGACCATTGTCATCGTCGGCGGTGTTGCCGGTGGAGCCTCCGCAGCAACTCGCGCCCGCCGCATGAACGAACAGGCTGAAATCATTCTGTTCGAAAAAGATGAGCACGTATCCTTCGCCAACTGTGGACTGCCGTACCACATCGGCGAAGAGATTCCCAACCGGGCCGACCTGCTGGTGGCGACTCCTGAGTTTCTGGCCAAACGATTTCGTATCGATGTGCGAGTGCGTCAGGAAGTCCTGTCGATTGATCGGGAACGTAAGGTCGTTGCCGTCCGTATCACCAACGGCGATGGCGACGCGGAGTACACGGAACAATCCTACGACAAACTCATCCTCGCTCCCGGTGCCAGTCCGCTCGTCCCGCCGCTCGATGGCGTCGACGCGCCCAATGTGTTGACTCTTCGTAATCTTCGCGACACCGATCGCATCAAAGCAATCGTCGATCGGGACAGTACGAAGCGTGCCCTTGTCGTGGGAGCCGGATTCATCGGGCTGGAGATGGTCGAACAACTCGTACGCCGAGATGTCGCGACGACGCTCGTTGAACTGCAGCCTCAGGTGCTTCCGCTGCTGGACAGCGAGATGGCAAAGCCAATCGAACAGGAACTCGTTCGCCATGATGTTGCTCTCCATCTGGGTGTCGGCATGGAGCGCATCATTCAGAACGAAGATGGGGTCGCGATCGCGGGCGAACTGGTTGATGGAACGCGTATCGAGACCGATCTTGTCATTCTGGGAATCGGCGTGCGACCGAACATTTCGCTCGCAAAGGAAGCGGGACTGGAGATCGGGGCTGGAGGAGGCATCGCTACCAACGACTTTATGCAAACCAGTGATGACGACATCTACGCTGTCGGTGATGCGGCCGAGTATCCGTACACTCCGGGGAACACTCGGATGCGAATTGCACTTGCCGGGCCGGCGAATCGAGCGGGTCGCCTTGCCGGGGAACATGCTGCGACGGGGCGAAGCGGAACCATGCCGGGAGTCCTGGGGACATCAGCGGTACGGGTCTTCGATGTGTCGGTGGCCATGACAGGCCTGACGAATCGTTTGGCGGAGCGAATGAAAAGAGACGCGAAGAGCGTCACGATTATCACAAAGCACCATGCGGGCTATTTTCCTGGTGCGGAGATGATGACGCTCAAACTGGTCTATTCGCCGGACGACGGAACCATTCTGGGTGCTCAGGTTGTCGGAGGAGCGGGCGTTGACAAGCGAGTCGATGTGATTGCCACCGCAATGCACTTCAAAGGAACCGTCCGAGATCTGGCCGGAGTCGACCTGGCATACGCTCCTCCATTCGGATCTGCCAAGGACCCGGTTCATCTGGCGGCCTTTGTTGCCTGCAACCAGTTGGATGGCATTGAAACTCTGGCGGACGCGGATTCAGACCTGGCCGGTAAACAGGTCGTTGATGTGCGAACCGATGCGGAGGTTGAGAACGCCCCATTGAAAGGCGTTGACAGCGTCGTGCACATTCCGGTCGATGAACTCCGCGATCGCGTAGACGAACTGGATGCCGGCAAAGAAACCGTAGTCAGTTGCGCCGTGGGGATTCGAGGACACATTGCATCGAGGATACTCAAACAGAACGGATTCAACGTCAGTAACCTGTCCGGCGGAGCCACGGTGCGCAACCGCGTGTTCAATTGAATCCCGGGTGTACTCCCCGGGCAGGTTGGCAGTGTGTGAATTCTGTGTAAGGTTGTTGTCACCCAGTAACGAAATTGAAGTTGTTCCGCAAGAGTTCGGGTGCTCGCTCCCTACACAGGCTGTCAATCGGAGCCAAAGTCTCGGTCGGCCGTATCACGGCAACTTCGACCAGGATCGTGAGATGGTCACCATGCTGACATCGGACGACGCCGGTACGCCCCGCTGTTCGTTCAGCATGCGCACGCGGATGCCATCCTCGCGATAGCCCAGCCGCACCTGCAGCGATCATCGCATCATGTCGACTGATCCTGATTGCTGAGACTGGGTACACGCCTATAACCAGTGTCGCACTTTCGGAGGCGACAGATTTTGATATCTCCAGCTGCCACTGATGTTGCATCTGAGTGCCTCTCGGGCGTCGGATTGACGCAATCACAATCAAATGTGCAAGTAAAACCTTGATCCCACAGGTGTATTGATATACCAATACACATATGCAGATGGATCCGCGTACTTTCCAGGTACATCCCAGTTCCGGCATTCCGATTTATCGGCAGGTCATGGAGCAGGTGAAGTCGTTGATCGCGGCCGGCACGTTACAGCCGGGCGACATGCTGCCCAGCGTGCGGGAACTGAGCGCCGTCCTGGAAGTCAACATGATGACCATCTCGCGAGCGTGGTCGAAGCTGCAGGACGAAGGAATTGTGGAGCATGTGCGTGGGCGGGGCGTCCGCGTGGTCGCTCAACAAACAGAGGCGACGCTCAAACAACGTCGACAGGATATTTCGCAAATGGCAGAACCAGTCGTTCTGCGCGCGGTTCAACTGGGACTCACGGATGACCAGATCGTGGCAATTATTAGACAGCTCCTGAAGGGACAACATCGATGAATCAACCCGTGATTCAGGCCACTGGCCTGTGCAAAGAGTTTGGCGACAAGCGAGTTTTGCAGGGCGTTAATCTGTCGATCCCCGAAGGCAGCATCGTGGGGCTGCTTGGGACAAACGGTTCCGGCAAGACAACTCTGATTCAATGCCTGCTGGGACTGTTGCGGATCTCGTCGGGCAGTGCTTCCGTCTTCGGAGATAATCCGTGGGACCTTTCTGCTGAGACAAAGTCGCGTCTGGCTTATGTGCCTCAGGTGGTGAAGTTCTATCCCTGGATGAACGTCGGCCAGATGATCGAATACACGGGGGCATTCTATCCATCCTGGGACATGTCGCTTTGCGATGAACTCGTGCAGACCTGGGAACTCGACAAGACACAAAAGGTCAGCACGATGTCACTGGGACAACAGCAGCGGATGGGGCTGGTGCTGGCCATGGGGCATCACCCCGAGTTGTTGATCCTCGACGAACCGGCGGCCAGTCTGGATCCAATCGGACGCCGTGAGCTGCTAAGAACACTCCTGGATCAGTCAGAAACCGCCGCAAAGACGGTTCTGTTTTCGACTCACATCCGATCTGGAACGAGTCGCTTCGCATGTCGCCATTCTTCGAGACGGCATCGTGAGCTGGTTCGGGCGTCTGGATGATCTCAAAGACAGCGTCAAGCGGCTACGAATCACAGCATCAACGGGCCTGCCAAAAACATTTTCCGTGCCTGGACTCCTGCGACAGGAAGTGAACGGAAGTACTGCTGTCCTTTCGGTCGCCGAACTGGATGAAGGGCTACCCGATCAATTGAAGACAGACTGGAATGCCGACGTCACCGTGGAGGACCTCAATCTCGAAGACATCTTCCTGGAGCTTCACGATGCGTAGTCCTCAATCAGCCGTCTGGCTCAGCTGGCGAACACGGCCCCTGATGTGGCTCCTGCCGGTTTTCCTTCTGCCGCTGGGCCTGGTACCACTGACAGGAAACACCAACCGACAAATTGCCCCGAGTCCGGACTGGCCTCATCACGGGGTCCTGATGAGCGCCTCACGCCTAAGAGAGTATCTTGAGACCGGACAAGTGGACGAATCTGTTCAATCAATCGATTTTCATTACATGAGGAAAACCGATGGAACGTCACCGCGCATCTCGGCCGCCGATCTCACTCATCTGGAAATTGATGTTCAGAAGGTGTTTCTGCAATTTCCGAATCTAATGGCAATTCGATTCCGCGGCGATCAGATTCGCAGCCTGAGGGCCGACACTCTTCAAGCGCTGAATTCAGTCCGCAACGTGTCAATCGCGTCGGAGGAAGTTACTGAAAGAGATCTAAAGCAGCTCGTATTGTTACCCAAACTCCAGCACCTGGAAATCTGTAGCCCGCAGTCAACCGTGGACCTGCGGCGGCTGGGGGACTGCCGAGATCTACGGTCGATCGAAATCGATCCGGGATATGTTGAGCAAGACCCTCGGTCAGAATGTGAGCCCGTCTGTTCGATCGCAAGCATCGTACAGTTGGCAGCAATACCGAACCTACGTGTACTCACTATTCCGGGTGGCCCGATGCTCGGGAATTCAAATTTCACACTTGATTCACTTACCGAAGTGCAATGCAAGGAAGTCAGTACACTGGCAGCCGGACTGGCGGAGTCATCGCATCTGAACCGACTCTTCATTGGCACAGGTCATGGAGAGGGAAGTCTTGAGACAGTTCGAATTCTGCGCAAGCAACTTCCGGATACGACAGTTCTCCCTGCCATGTACGCCGAAGATCGTGTGCTCTTCCTGCCAGTCTTTTGGTTCGTCATGCTTGCCATTGATCTCATGGTAATTCAGGCGATGGGACAGCTCAGCGGTCCTCAGAGTCTGCTGATCCCCGGCTACCGCGCGACTCACCTCCAGTGTGTCGGACAGTTCTTTTTGATTCTGGTCCTCGTGACAACTGCCGGAGCGTGGTCTGCAGGTATTGCGTGGCTTGCCTTTCCCGCAGTTGTGCTGACTATGTGTGGCATGTCAGCCATGCTGGCAACCGGCATCTTGAGTAGTCCGCAGGCAGGCAGTCTACGATCCTTTTACTGGCTGTCTCGAAGTCTAAACTGGATTTGTTTTGCTTTTTTGATGGGATCGTTCCTGTTCCCGCTGAGCATCCATCGGATTGGTCCGTGGATAGATTGGTTTCTGGCAGGTGAACAGTCACGGACGGCTTTGGTTCTTACCGTATTCGGATCGGCCGTGTTGTATTCCAGCTACAACAGGCTGTATGAAGCTCATCGTCTGCGATCAGAAGCTGGAATTCCGCCTGCGGTCTCCGCCCGGGAAGTGATGAAAACTCCACTACTGGCCGCGGCTCCTGCACAATCGAGTATTACATCACGACTCCAGGGAAGTTGGAGTCGCAACGTAACCCGCTGCGTACAGTCGCTCAGGCAGGGTGCAAAAGGTCTCAAGGCATTCCGATCGCAGAGTCAACTGTGGCTGCTGGGATCGATCGGTTACAGCCTGCTGCTGATGATGGTCATTTTCCTGACCATTTCTGTTGTCGTTGCCGTAGGGTTACCGAACACGTTCGAGTTGCGGCCTGCTGCTCTTGCCAGACAAATCCTCGAATCACAATCACTCGGGACAACGCTCCAGGCGATCCTCGCCCTTATCGGAGTAATGTTTGTACAGCGGCAATCGATGTTTGCTGCTGAACTTCTGAGGCCGGCCTCACGCTATCAGTGGGTTAACGTCACGATTGGAACAATTTGGTGGCTGATTGCCAGATTCTTCTTCCTTGTCTGGCTGCTTGTTCTGGCTTTGCGTTCCATTGCCGGAATCCCGGTAATTAACGATATATGGACGATCATTGAGTTCCTGACAGTTCTTGCCACAGCAACCATCAGTGTAGGTGTGATCCTTTGGGCAATGGGAACAAATCGAGTCTGGGTTGTAGCGATTGCATGCGGCGTTGCGTCCACCAGCGGTCTCATCGCGGGCAAACTTGTCACAGGTCGACATTCCAGCAATCCCATGAGCCCACTGCTTACTGATCCCACCGTCGTCAGTGCCTGCGTTTTAGGAGCTTTGATTGCCGGCATTGCTCTTATGGCATCTGCTCGGCGTCTTTGGATGAGGATTGAGCTGGCTCGTGAGGATTGAACATGGTGTCGTGTGCCACTGGCTTCGCCAGTGCCCTCAATGCACTGTAGACGCACTGGCAGAGCCAGTGGCACACAACTCGAGGTCATCACCAAATCACGTGGTGCCGACTCGCCGTCACACGGTGATCAGTTGCTTCATCTCCCGCACGGCTCTTTCCAGGCCGACCATCACGGCATGACTGATGATGCTGTGGCCGATGTTGAGTTCGTGGACGTTCGGAATGGTGGCGATGTCTCGAACGTTGCGATACGTGAGTCCGTGGCCCATGTTGAGCTGCAAGTCAGCTTCGGTTGCCTGTTGACTGCCCTTCAGAATGCGGGCGTACTCGGATGCCCGAGTTTCTGCTGACTGAGCATCGGCCCAGGTGCCGGTATGGATTTCGATGGCATCCGCACCCACTTCTGCCGATGCGGCAATCTGCCGTTCGTCCGGATCAACGAACAGGCTTACCCTGACCCCTACGTCCTGCAGCCGCTTCACACACTCTGCGACTCGATCTTTCTGGCCAACGATATCCAGCCCACCCTCGGTCGTCAGTTCCTCGCGCTTTTCCGGAACCAGCGTTGCCTGTTCGGGCAGCACTTCGATGGCAATCTGAGTCATCTCATCGGTGACCGCCATTTCCAGGTTCATACCGACTCGAATCATCTGACGGAGCAACCGTACATCACGGTCCTGAATGTGACGTCGATCCTCTCGCAGGTGAACCGTGATCCCGTCCGCTCCCCCCATCTCCGCCAGCACGGCAGCATGAACCGGGTCGGGTTCATTGGTCATGCGAGCCTGACGGACAGTGGCAACGTGGTCGATATTGACGCCCAGCAATGGCATGGTCTCGAATCTCCGAATTCGGGGAACTGCAAAGTCACATCCTGGCAAATCCAGCACTGCACGAACAGCAGGTACCGCTACGATGACACTTGCCGACACTCACCATGCAATGTGGGTTCGCGCAAATGAACCATCCACACGGGTGGTCACCACGAAGGGCAAGAGTCGACTCGGACAACGTAGCGAATTGATTGTGGCCGACACAGAAGCCAGGCTTCACGTAGAAAGACTCATGCGAATCAGGCTTCTGATTTGACGCTGATGAAGGCGATGGTGGCTCCTGCGATTGCTCCAGTGAGATGGCCGTCCCAGGAGACCATGGAGCCGGCCAGTGGCAGTACCCCGACGAGTAGGGTTGTTCCATAGAGAAAACCGGTCAGCAATGCCGCCATCAGGGGCAGGAAACGGCGTTCCAGGAATCCAGCGACAATCAGGAAAGCAATCAGGCCGTAGATGACGCCGCTGGCGCCAATGTGGTAGCGGCCTCCTCTGCCAAAGCACCAGAGCAAGGCTCCCCCTAACAGCACAATGACGGTGACGACTTCGATCGATCTGGCCTGAGAACCCGCCAGCAGCAACAGTAGTACGAGCAAGGGGACTGTGTTGCTGACGATATGTGCCCAGGTCCCGTGAATGAACGGCATTGTCAGAATACCTGGTAATCTCGAGAACTCGCGAGGAACGAGGCCCCAGGTGGACAGGTTCAGAGGCGTCAGTTTGTCGACCAGAAACACCAGCCAAATCAGGCCAATGGTTCCGAAGATGATTCTTGCTTCGTCCTGGAATCCGCGTTGCTGAGATGCTGCCATCGAAGTCAGTCGCAATTGAAAGTGATGTCAATCCTGCCGTTGCAGACAACCTTCACCGGGCCAGTCAGGAGCACATCGCCCATTGAGTCCAGCACTGTCTGCAATTCGCCTCCAGGCATTCTAATAACACAGGACTGTTCCGGGGAAAGTCGCCGTGTCTGAACTGCTGCGGCAGCAATGGCACAGGCTCCGGAACCGCAGGACCGTGTTTCGCCACTACCTCGTTCCCAGACGCGCGCCTGAAAGGTACTTTCGTTGAGTTGTTCAACGAACTCCACGTTGGTTCCTCCGGTGATTCCAGAATGATGTTCAATATGCCGACCGAGATCTTCGATATGAGCATCGTTCAGACTGTCCACAAACAACACGGCGTGCGGGTTCCCAACGTTCACGCGATGCACGGTGACAAAGTGGTCATCTGCGACGGCGATTTGTTCACCGGCTACCGATGAAACGAGGTCCGCGCGACCCATCGCCACCGTAGCGATTCCACCAGAGCCATCACAGAGGATGTCCTGTGCCGTGACGATGCGGCTCACAGTTTTGATCCGGCAGGCATCTGATACGCGACCTTCGCGTTTCATCCAGACGGCAATACATCTCGCTCCGTTGCCACACATTTCAGCAGTGCTGCCGTCTGCGTTCCAGATTCGCATTTCGACATCGTGACATGATGCCGATGGGGGAGCCATCGTGATGATGCCGTCTGCGCCAATTCCCGCATGGCGATCACAGATCTCGGGGGCCAGCTTTTCGGGGTTGTTTGGCAGAGCTGAAGCGAACCCGTCGAAGAAGATGTAATCATTCTCCGCGCCGTGCATCTTGATGAAAGGCAGCTGCTGCATGGATGATCGCCGGATCTAATACGTGCTGAGATACTACTTCAGGCCGTATTCCTTGATCTTGCGATAGATGGTCCGTTCGCCCTTTCCGAGCAGGCGCGCCGCTTCTTCGCGGTTGCCATCGGTGAGGTCGAGTGCTCGCTGGATGTAGTACTTTTCCACTTCATCCAGAGGACGACCGATCAGGGAATCCGCACCACTTGGCCCGCTGCTTTCGTGTTCGTCGACGGCACCGCCAGCTAGCTGAGCGATCTCTGCAGGCAACCCATCGACGTCCAGCAAGCCATCGGTATCCATGACCAGCATACTTTCGATCGTATTGCGGAGTTGTCGAATGTTGCCGGGCCAATCGTAGCTCAGAAGCGCCAGGCGGGCGGTGCGGGAGAAGCCCTGCACTTCCCGCCCGGTTTTTTGTGATAGTTCTCGCAGGAAGTGTTCCATCAGCAACGGAATGTCGCCAGGTCGTTCGCGCAGTGGTGGCAGTTCGATACTGACTACCATCAACCGGTAGTACAGATCCTGTCGAAACGTGCCGTCGGCCACCATCTGTTTAAGATCAGCGTTTGTGGCAGCGACGAGTCGAACGTTGATGTCGAATTCGTCGTTGGCTCCCAGTCGAGTGATGCGACGATCTTCCAGAACACGCAGGAGTTTGATCTGCGTTTCCATCGGCATCTCGCCAACTTCGTCCAGAAACAGGGTTCCTCCATTGGCGTGTTCGAACTTACCAATTCGGCGTCCCATGGCTCCGGTAAACGCGCCCTGTTCGTGGCCGAACAGCTCGCTTTCCAGAATGCTGTCCGGCAGAGCTGAAATGTTGAGCGGAACAAACGGTTTGCTTTTGCGAGGGCTGTTTTGATGGATCGCTTTGGCGACCAGTTCTTTTCCGGTTCCGTTTTCGCCGAGAATCAGGACCGTGCTGTCGGTGGGCGCGACGCTCTTAAGTGAATCGATGATGCGGTGCATCTGTGGGCTGTTACCGATGACTCCTTCGAAACCAAAGCGTTCTTCGAGTGCACTGCGCAGTTCCGCGTTGCGCCGGATAAGTCTCAGGCGGGCTGAAGCTTTCTCCACGGCAGCCCGAAGTTCGGTGATATCGAGCGGCTTGGTGAGATACGTGTAGGCCCCATGCTGCATCGCCGTGACAGCGGACGAAATCGATCCGTGGCCGGTCAAGACGATGACTTCGGCGTCGGGCAGTTCATCTTTGGCCAGCCGCAGGATTTCCAGTCCGTCGATTTCTCCCATGCGGAGATCGGTAACGATGACATCCCACGATTCACTGGTAATCAGCGCTGAGCCACGTTCGCCGGACGAAGCCACCTGGCATTCGCAGTTGATTCTGCGGAGGCTTTCCGCGACGGCCTGCGCATGGCCCTCATCATCATCAACGACAAGGACGCGGATGGGAATCGTAGTCAGGTCAGGGGCTTCGCTGGCGTTGTCCGTCATGTGGTCGAAGACTGGAGTGGCAGTTGAATCGTGAATCGGGTCCCCTGGCCGGGTTCGCTGTCGCAGGCGATGGTACCGCCGTGAGATTCAATGATACGCCTCACCGTAGGCAATCCCAGTCCACTCCCGGCAGATCGTGTGGAAAAGAAGGCCTGAAACATCTGCTCACGGGTTTTTTCGTCCATGCCGTTTCCGGTGTCGATAACTTCGAGAACGATGTTGTCGTTTCTGACCGTCGTGATGAATTCCAGCGTGCCGCCCTTAGGCATTGCCTGCAGTGCGTTCCGTCCGAGATTGGTCAGAACCTGCCGAAACAGTGCCGCGTCCAGCATGATTTCGGGCAGGTTGGCGTCAAGGTGTGGCCGGACTTCAACGTCGCTTTCTGCGGCAACCGGTTCCAGAAAGTCGAGATAGCTGGTGACGGTCTGATTGAGGCTGCAGAGTTCTCGCTGAGGCTCTCCGGCTCGCGCAAACTGTAGAAACGCGTTCAGAATTTCTTCCAGCTGATGGCATTCCTGCTGCAGCTTGTTCACTCGTTCCAGCATCCGCCGCGAGTTCCCGGAATCCTCCTCGGTCAGGTCCTCACCGAGGAGTTCGAGGTGCATGCCGATCGTCGACAGTGGGTTGCGGATTTCATGCGCCAATCCGCCGGCGAGAGTCGCCAGTTCGATATTCTTCGCCTGCAGGCGTTCACGTTCTGAGCTGGCAAGTTCAGATGGCATGCGATGACGGCACTGTCGGACCGGGATAGCTTCCTGTCACCAGATTCCCTGATGGCGACACGAAGCGACGTCCCGAAGGTGATTGCAAACGGAGGGCCTGCCAGCAGGCAACTCGCAGGCAGGCCCTGAAGTGTGAGGCGGATTCCTCATCGTGAACGACGGAGAACCTGTGAGTGCCTCTAGAACTCGACGTCTTCCTCTTCGTCGTCGTTCCCGCCTTCACCATTCTCAGCGAGAACTGCCTTGCGAGAAAGCTTCACACGATTCTGGTCATCGACGGCAATGACCTTCACATCCATGACATCGCCGACGCTGCAGACGTCGTTGACATTCTTGACGAAACCGTCTGACAGTTCGCTGATGTGGCAAAGTCCGTCTTTCCCGGGAGCGATCTCGATGAAGGCTCCAAAGTCTTTGATCGATGTGACTTTGCCGTTGTAGATGCGGCCGACCTGGATTTCTTCCGTGAGTGCTTCCACTCGCGCGAGAGCCGCATCGGCTGCGCTCGCGTTCTCACCGGAAATGGTGACGGTGCCGTCTTCTGAAATGTCGATCTGAGCACCGGATTCTTCCTGAATCGCACGAATCGTCTTGCCACCAGGTCCGATCAGCAAACCGATCTTTTCGGGATTGATGCTGGTCTGAACGAGTCGCGGTGCGGTCGTGGCGACTTCCTGACGAGGTCTTCGGATGGCTCCGAGCATGGTCCGCAGCAGGTTCTTTCTGGCGGCCAGTGCCTGATCGAGCGTCTCGCGAATAATCTCTTCGCTGATGCCGTCGTTCTTCAGGTCGAGTTGAATGCCGGTCACACCACGACCGGTGCCTGCGACTTTGAAGTCCATTTCGCCGAAGTGGTCTTCGTCGCCCATGATGTCAGTCAGCAGGATGTGTTTGTCGTCCTGCTGAACCAGTCCAATTGAGATGCCTGCAACCGGCTGGCGAATCGGTACTCCGGCATCCATCAGTGCGAGTGTTGCACTGCAGACAGAAGCCATGGAACTGCTTCCATTGGATTCCAGAATGTCTGAGATGACGCGAATTGTATACGGAAACTTGTCGTCGGCAGGAATCACGGGTTTCACTGATCGCTCTGCAAGACAGCCGTGGCCAATTTCGCGACGTCCTGGCCCTCGAATGGGACGGCATTCCCCAACTGAAAATGATGGGAAGTAATAGTGCAGCATAAATCGATCTGTCTGTTCGCCGAACAGACCATCGCTTCGCTGCTGATCGCGAGTGGTGCCCAGAGCGACTGTCGCCAGCGACTGAGTTTCACCTCGAGTGAACACCGCTGAACCGTGTACCTGAGGAATCCGGGAAACCTCGCAGCTGACATCACGCAGGTCGCCAGGGGCTCGGCCGTCCAGCCGTTTGCCGCTCAGAAGCAAGTCGCGAACAACCTGAGCTTCCAGCTTATAGAAGGCGTCAGAGAACTGGCCGCGTGTGAGTCCATCGCTGGTTTCTTCTGCTTCATCCGGAAAGTACTTCTCGATGAGTGTTGTCTTCAGCTCACGAACTGCTTCTGCCCGGTCAGCCTTCTGCCCGGTTGTCTTTGCCCTGGAAAGGTCATCGGCAGATGAAGCGAGCAGTTCATCAAACGGATTTACTTCCGCTGCAGGAGCTTCCGGAAGCTCTATCCCGAGTTCCTTCACCAGATCTTCCTGCAGGCCGCAAAGTGTCTGCACGTGCTTGTGTGCAAACATGATCGCATCCCCCATCTCTTTCTCAGGAAGCTGATCGGCAAAGCCTTCGATCATCAGGACAGCCGTTTTGGAACCCGCAACGATCAGATCCAGCGAACTTTCGGCCTGCTGCTGCACGGTGGGCATGAGGACCAGTTCGTCGTCAACGAGTCCCACGCGAACGGCCGCGATCGGACCACTGAAAGGCATACCGGACACCATCAGAGCGGCACTGGCACCCGTGATACTCAGGACGTCCGGGTCATTTTCGCCATCCACTGACATCACGTTGGACATCACCTGAACTTCGTCGCGGAACCCTTTGGGAAACAGCGGACGAATCGGGCGGTCAGTGAGTCGACAGGTGAGGATTTCGCGTGTCGTCGGCCGACCCTCGCGTTTCAGATATCCTCCGGCAAACTTACCCGCAGCGGCAAACCGTTCGCGGTAGTCGACGGTGAGTGGAAAGAAGTTGGTTCCGGGACGTGATGGTCCGGTTTGAGATGCGACGAAGACTGATGTTTCACCAAACTGAATCATGACGGCACCGCTCGCCTGTTTGGCAAGCTGGCCAGTATTCAGTGAGAGTGTTCGGCCTCCGAAATTACAATCTACTGTGACGTTCTTCACGATCAAATCCTTACCCGGCAGTGCCGGTTCAAGAACTGTCTGATCGCAGAGTCCAGGTCACGAGTTACGCACGCAAAGCAACTTTACGGCATCAGGAACGCAAGCGACGCACCGTCCGGGTGCATCCTGAACACGTCTGGTGTCCAACAGGTATTGCGGGCATTGTTTCGAAGAAACATCCGCAATCGATTGCAAATCAACTATGTCGACAACAACGCCTGCAATTTCCGACAACTCCAAAGTTACCCCAGGTGGCGGCACTCCGCGACAGACCTGCGGCAGCAGTCAACAACAAACAACAACTAACAAACTGACATACTCGGCATGCCGGAAGAAAGTCACTGAAGTGTGCCCGTCCGGCTGCCAGTCCGGTTTGCCACACAGCAAGACCGAACCCCAACAAAGAAAGCGTCGCAGTTCCGGATGGAATTGCGACGCCTGTCTGACTTACTTTCGAATCCCCAGCTGGCCAATGATTGCCAAATACTGCTCCGGAGTCTTCGCCTTCAGATAATCCAGAAGCCGGCGCCGCCGACTGACCATGGCCAGCAAGCCTCGTCGGCTGCTGTGGTCCTTAGCGTGAGTCTTTAAGTGTTCCGTCAGATTCTGGATCTGATGAGTCAGGACAGCGATCTGGACCTGAGGGGACCCGGTATCGTTGTCTCCCTGACCGAACTCCTTGATGAGACGCTGTTTAGCTTCTGCAGTAATCGACATAAGTAATCCTGTTGGCAACACCTGCGGAGTGATCGATGGCCGGATGACCTTCGAGACCCTGAAACGCGGTGAAACACATCCCGAGAAATGACAAGAGTGGCCCAAACAAACCGGTTCGAACCACGAAGGCGGGATTGTACCGACGTTAACTGTTGGATCAATCCAGATCTCCGGCGGATCGTCTGAAACGCAGGCCTTCTTTCCGATAGCCAGCAAATCCTGGCTTTTCCTCGTGATTGAGACGGTTTCGTGAGCGACGGCTGGGTTCGTCCTTCCTGCGTGACCATCTGTCACTCTGACCTGAACGGTGGGGAAACACACGTCCCAGGCCGCGTGTTTGCAGGAGATAGGGGATATCACGGCACGTGGCGAAATCGCGCGGCGGCCCAGGCAGCCATCAGGCTCCTTTCTTCATTGAATTCATGCCTGTTCGGCGATAGTGTCGTGGTGCGTCAGATTGGCGGCCAGGTGACCTGAGATGGGGATCTCAGGCACCTTTAGTCTTCCCACCATTGTGTTCGCCTGTTTCATGTTTCAACTCCTGGGGCGAGTCTCATCACGCCACGCCGGGGCCGTGGTCGCATTCTGGGTCGTGCTGCTTGCCAGCTCTCTGATGTTGGCTCCGCGCTGGGCAGACGTCACGGAAGATGGCGAGTTCGCATTCCTGCCCGAGGATGCGCCCAGTCGAGTTGCCGAGAAGCAGTTCAGTGAAGCTTTCAATGATACACTGGCAAGCAATATTGTGCTGGTTGTCCGACGCGAGACCTCTGCGGACGGTCTGAAGGAAGATGACCGGAACTTCATCAGTGAAGTGATGATTCCGCGAATCCGCGAGATCGCAGGTTTACCGCCGGGTGAAGACGATCGAGAAAACGACTCCGGCGAACATATCGTGTCACGGCTGCACTGGTCAGGAACCCGCGGAACCGGGAGCCTGTTTGACAGCGACGATGGGCAGGCTTCGCTCATCATCCTGCAGCTTACAACAGAGTTCCTGGACCAGGGCAACGCACCGCTCATCGCCGAAGTGGAACAGATGCTTGAGGTCATTCGTCAAAAACCGGATACGGATCCGGAAGCGATACCTCTTGGACTGGACATTTCGTTCAGTGGTTCAGCCACGTTTGGCCGCGACATCATTCGTGAGTCCAGAGAAAGTGCCCGGTCAACGGAAAAATGGACGGTGATCCTTGTCGTCCTGCTTCTGATCGTCATCTACCGCGCTCCTGTTTTGGCACTGATACCACTGGTAACGGTTGTCTTTGCGACCGCAACGTCATTATCGCTGCTGGCTATCGGAGCGAACTTTGGCGTTGTGACACTGTTCACCGGTATCGAAACGTATGTCACCGTGTTGTTATATGGAGCCGGCGTCGATTACTGCCTGTTCCTGATCGCGCGGTACCGGGAAGAACTCGATACAGGTGGTACCATCGAAGATGCCGTCTCACGCACACTTCAGCGTGTCGGTGCCGCACTCACTGCCAGCGCCGGGACTGTCATGTGCGGCATCGGGATGATGGTGTTTGCTGAATTCGGGAAGTTCCGTCAGGCTGGCGTGGCCATCACATTCGGCCTGGCAATCTGTCTGCTGGCGTCGCTGATGCTCACACCCGCACTGCTCCGCTTGTTTGGTCGCTGGGCTTTCTGGCCGAATGTGGCGAAGTCGAACGTGACGGGGCCGACCGGATGGATTGCCGCTTCCAACATTTCAAAACGTCTGGCTCACGCAAACCTGCTGCAACGGGGATGGGCTCAGATGGGTGTGCTGCTTAAGCAGCGCCCGTTTGCCTGGTGGGTCGGAAGCATCCTGCTGCTGGTCCCCTTTGCCGCAGCAGGAGTTGCCTGGTTTGGATATCTCAGTTACGGCCTGCTGGCCGAACTTCCGGAGACGGCGCCGAGTGTTCAGGGCGCAGAAGCGCTCACGGCTCACTTTCCAGCCGGAGAGAGCGGTATGCTCAGTGTGATGGTTTCGGCCGAAGGAGTGGATTTCTATTCGAGGCGGGATCTGGCAGGAACAAGGATCGTTCGTGAACTCACGAACAACCTCGTCGATGCCAAAGAAAAGCTCGGACTTCACACGGTTCGATCAATGACCCATCCGGCAGGCCAGGCCGAAGATCTTGGGACAGCTGCTCGGATCGTCGCTCGAAAGCTGGGACGAAAGATCTATTCGAGCAGTTCGGATCCTTCAGTCACGCGGCTCGAACTTGTGTTTCATTCCGATCCGTTCGCCCGCGACAGCATCGAAGAATTTCGTCGCTTCCGTGACCACTTCACAGACTACCTGCCGGAAGAAATCTCTAACGCTCAGTTCGCGTTCCTGGGAGCAACCCCCAGCCTGAGTGACCTCAAGGATGTCACCGACCGCGACCAGGTCCGCATTGATTCACTGGTGATGGTGGGCGTCTTTCTGATTCTTGTTGTCCTGCTGAAGCGACCGGGAGTCTGCGCTTACCTGATGTTCAGCGTGTTCCTGAGCTATCTTGCCACGCTGGGAATTACATTCCTTGTCTTTTGGGCTCTTGATCCGTCAGGCTTCGCCGGCCTTGACTGGAAGGTGCCGCTGTTTCTGTTCACCGTCCTGATTGCGGTGGGTGAAGACTACAACATCTTTCTGATGACACGCATTCAGGAGGAATCAGAAGAACACGGTCCGGTGGAGGGGATCATTGTCGCCCTGCGGAAGACGGGCAGCATCATCAGCAGCTGCGGCATTATTATGGCCGGAACGTTTGCATCGTTGCTGGCCGGAAGTCTGGTGGGGATGGATCAACTGGGCTTTGCCCTGGCGGTTGGAGTGCTGCTGGACACATTCCTTGTCCGACCAGTGATGGTCCCGGCGTTCCTGATTCTGCTCGCACGAGGCCAGCTGGGTCCCCTGAGTCGTCTTGCGGGATACGAACCTGCTGCAGGAGTAACCGCGCCATCGGCCCTGGTGGCACAACAGCCACTGGAATCGACGCTCGTCGATTGAAGCGCACACTGTGATTCGGCGGGGATTCACTGCGGACTGTCGTGCTGGTGCAGAAGAGAGCGGATCAAATGGGCTCAGAAATGCAGTCGATGCGGACAGGAGTCAACAGCGAGCAGGCTGTCGTTTCGTGAGAGATGCGACGAGTGACTGGTCACAACGAGAACTCCCACTGAAGTGAGTGGACGTGGCTTGTGCGATTCGCCGAGCGCAACGGACCACCTGACCGGAGACGGATTCACTTCAGGAACACTCGGAAACGGCGTTCCTGTTGAATTCAGTCTGCCTGGGTCTGTCCGGTTTCTCGCTTGATCGCGTCGTAGACTTCTTCTCTGTGGACAGCAACGTCGCGTGGAGCATCGATTCCCAGTCGAACCTTGTCACCGCGAATTTCAATCACCATCAGTGTGATGTTATCACCGATGACGATCTTCTCGTCTTTTTTTCTGCTGAGTACAAGCATGTCATCTTCCTCGGTCAATCTTTCATCGTGAACGATCGTCGCCCGTTTCAATTTGCTGTTTGCGACAAGCAAGACAGCAAGGGCAAGCCGTGCCTAATAAACGCAATGTCCTCATGCGGACCCATTCCGTCTGTCGCATGGACCCTATGTCAGTGTTTCGTCAAATGATGCAAAATTCCTGCGAAAATTGCTGAATGGCAACCTTCGTCAGGAAGACACTGCCGGTTTGTACTGCCAGGTCCGCTTGTTCGGGGCCGGTTGTGACGGTTGCACGGCCGGAACCGATCCCAACTGAAATCCGGAGTACACTTTTGCACGAGATTATTAAGGCTGCGCATAGACACGCCGTTCAGCTGCCGAATGTCAAGATCGTCGCCGGCCATCAGTTCGGTACCGTTTCAAGAAACGGACAGACAGTGTTGAGCAGCGCCTGCGTGGCATCCATGTGGAGGGTGTGGCCGACGCCAGGGAATGGAATGCGGATCAGTCGGCTGTTGAGCGATTCTATGTGTTGAGCATCTGTGTCAGTCAGCATTCCGCCAGCAGGCACGTCAGCCTGAAGAAGCAATGACGGACAGACGATGGAAGCAAACACACTGTCGACGTCATAGCCATCCAGCCAGCGCCCCGCCAGCATGGTGTCGAAGATCTGTGGATCCAGTTGTTTCCAGCAGGATGCACTGAAACGACGTTGAATGGGGTTCCTCATGTCTGCCAGTCGCATCGTCCTGTTTGTCACAGGATTGTGAAACTCTGAGGCTCCGGCCTGGTCGGCAAGGTCTCCGGCGTCGACACTGCTTCCGGCGAATGTTGACACCACTTTGAAGTAATTCAGGAGATGTGTTTCGCCGATCCGTTTGCCCATCGCGTGGAGCGGAGGGTCTTCCATCACTGCGGCCGTGATTTGATCTCCACATTCTGCGGCAACTCCGGCAGCAACCATGGCTCCGAGGGAATGACCATAGACGGCAACCGGCCTATCCAGCTGCCGCACCAGGGCGATTGCGTCGCTGACATAGTCTGTGACGAAGTAACTGTCAGCTCGATCGGAGGTTCCGTGTCCGCGAGCATCCACGAGCATCAATCGATGTCGCTGAGACAACACGGGAATCAACGGCAGGAATGTCTGCCATCGCTGCGTGACTCCGTGGAACATCACGAGAGCCGGTGCTGTACCGTCAGTTTCAGCAATGTTGAGGGTCAGGTGCCCAACAGATCTCCTGGACTCGGTAATTTGCATTTGAGTGACTCAATCAAAAGGATACGGACAATCCATAGCGTATCATCCCTGAGGTTCCGCTTCAGTTCCTGTCTGTAGCAACCGTCGGTAGTCTCCCGTACCACATACGACTCATTTCCTGTTCCTCCAGATTCCTCCCCTGCAACTCAACGATGACGACCAAAAAACGCCATTCCACCGGGATTGCTCGCCTGGACGAAGCACTGGGGGGCGGATTGATTCCCGGGACGCTCACCGTTGTCATGGGAGCTACCGGTGTCGGCAAGACGCAACTCAGCCTGAGCTACTGCAACGCCGGACTTGCGCAGGAAGGCCAGCGAGGCATCATCTACGACCTGACGACTCGAGGGGATTCACAGAACCAGACGGAATACGCTCAGCAGACTTATGAGTGGTCGATGGTGACTCGCCAGCTTGTCGATCGTATCGACCCGGGAATCGTCTGGGATGCGGGTGAGATTCGCAGCGACTATCTGCACGTTTTTGATCGCGGCGGAAGGCGTGTCACAATCGGCGACATGCAGCCGGAAGAGTGGCAGGAGTTTAAAGCCGATCTGATGCGGCGTCTGGATCAGACCATTGCCTTCTTTTATGGCAACTTTGTTCATGGAGTCCGGCGGGCCGTCGTGGATGGAGTCGAACCGACAGAACGCGACGCAGATTCTTTTCAGTTTCATCTGTTTGACTACGTGTACCACCAGATCCTGCGGAAGGAACACGACTGGCTCGCACGGGATCTGTTTCGAGTTCATTACCGATCACAGGAGGAAAGTGTTCAGCGGCACGCGTACGATCATAGCGAGATCAGCGGGATGCTGTCGTACACCAGCCACGAAGTGATGCTGGACGATTTGATTGAACGACCGATTCAGTCGGGTGATGTACTTTCCAATGCGAATACCGTGATTCTGATGGGCAAGACTCGCTCAGGGGCTAAGATGGGTCGAGCGCTCTACGTTACTAAGCATCGAGGCAGCGCGTGCGAGGAATCCATCCTGCCGTTTAGGATCAACGCTTCCGGAATTTGTTTTGACTGATAACAATCACATGCCGACCGCATTGGCAGAATCACTCCACAACAGTCGGTTCATGAAGACAGTGCGGCGTGAGCAAACCGACACGACTCCTGTGTGGATCATGAGGCAGGCCGGACGATACCTGCCGGAATATATGGCCGTCCGGAACAAGGTCACGTTCATTGAGTTGTGTACGACGCCGGAGCTGGCCTGTGAGGTCACGGTCACCGCCAGAGAGATTCTCGGAGTCGACGCAGCGATCCTGTTCGCCGACCTGCTGCCGATGCTGCAGCCGATGGGTATGGATCTGGAATACGTGAAGGGGGAAGGCCCCGTCATTCATAACCCACTGAAGCATGCGAGCGATGTGGATCGGATCACGGCACTGGAAACCGTCGAACCTGTCAGTTACGTGTTTGAGGCGGTGAAGCTGATTCGTCGAGCGCTCCCGGACGACATCCCGTTACTTGGCTTTGCCGGAGCGCCGTTCACTCTGGCGTCGTACTGCATCGAAGGTGGCGGTTCAAAGAACTACGTGGCGACCAAGTCGATGATGTACAACGACGAAGGCGCGTGGACTGCACTCATGAATCGATTGGTCAATTCGGTCATTCTCTATCTGCGAGAACAGATTGTGTCCGGCTGCCAGGCAGTGCAGTTGTTCGACAGCTGGGCCGGCAGTTTGTCACCGGCAGACTACCGACGTTATGTGTTGCCACATACGAAGCGAGTCATTGATGCCGTGAGCCAGCACGCGCCGGTGATTAACTTCCTGACAGGCAATCCGGCTCTGCTGCCCGCTCAGAACGAAGCTGGCGGACAGGTCATGGGCGTTGACTGGCGCATCGGTCTTGATGATGCGTGGAACATATTCGGTGCGGATAAAGCCATCCAGGGGAATCTGGATCCTGTTTCACTTTATGCTGAACTCCCGGTACTCAAACAGCGGGCGCAGGACGTGTTGGATCAGGCTGGTGATCGACCGGGCCACATCTTCAACCTGGGACACGGTGTGATGCCGGATATGAATCCCGATCATGTGAAGGCTCTCGTTGAGTATGTGCATGAACTGGGAGCACGTTGATGTCGGTCGGTGCCGAAGATCAAGCGTCCGTCAGGCGGGTTGCCATCGTCGGAGCCGGAATCACCGGCTTGAGTGCTGCCCTGCGTCTGATCCTGACAGACGATGACGTTCAGGTTGAAGTCTTTGAAGCGTCAACTCGAGTTGGCGGAATCATTCGGACCGAATCTCGTGACGGATTCCTGATCGAACATGGCCCGGACTCGTTTATTACGAACAAACCCGGTGGAATGCAGCTGTACCACGATCTTGGAATCTCGGATCAGTTGCTGGGGACAGATGATCGGTACCGTCGTTCACTTGTTGTTCACAATGGACGCCCGGTTCCGGTTCCGGAGGGGTTCATGTTGATGGCTCCCGCGAAGCCGATGGCGATTCTCAGAACGCCCATTCTGTCCGCAGCCGGGAAGCTGAGATTGCTGTCAGAAGCAATCCGACCGAGGAAGCAATCCGACAATGACGAAAGCCTCGCTTCGTTTGTTCGGCGGCGTTTCGGTTCACAAACGCTGGATCGGCTTGTTCAACCACTGGTGGGAGGAATCTATACGTCGGATCCGGAGAAGCTCAGTCTGAAAGCCACGCTTCCGCGGTTTTTGACGATGGAACGTGAACACGGCAGTGTGATACGAGCCACCTTGGCTGCGGCGCGCAACGAAACAAGCAACAATGATGACACGTCGGGAAGTGGTGCGCGGTACGGTTTGTTCGCGGCTCCCGCCGACGGACTTTCGTCCCTGATTGCAACACTGCAGGAGCGGCTGCACGATTCCGGACGCGTGAGGATTCACTACGAGACATCAGTTCAGTCTGTCACTCCAGGAGCGGATCATCACGGGACGTGGTCAATCGTTACGAGTCACAAAGATTCGGGCGACAGTGATTACGATCAGCTGATTGTGACGGCTCCAGCGTGGGCCGCTGCGAGAATTTTGAAGGGATGCCGTGACGATGCTCTGATACAGAATCTGAACGACATCGAGTATGCATCGTCAGCAATCGTCGTATCAGCACATCGCCTGTGTGATTTTACTCATCCACTCGACGCGTTTGGCCTCGTGGTGCCGGCGGTGGAGAATCGGAAGGTGCTGGCAATTTCCTTCGCAAGCCGGAAGTTTGCAGGTCGAGCACCCGAAGGTCATGTTCTGTTAAGAACATTTGTCGGTGGAGCGATGCAACCAGAACTGCTGGAAGCCGCCGATGCGGAAATCTCCGAATTGGTGCGTCACGAATTGAAGGCGCTGTTGGGGATGCACGCGGATCCGGCGTTTTCAATCGTATCGCGGTACACTCGTTCGATGCCACAGTATCATGTCGGGCATCTTGATCGTGTGCAGAAGATAACCGAGCGAGTTACGACGCATCAGGGGTTGGAACTCGCCGGCAATGCGTATGTCGGCGTTGGAATTCCAGACAGTATCGCGAGTGGCTACGCAGCCGCTGACAGACTGAATCAGCAGACGAACAACGGGCAACTCAGTTCCTCAGCGGACCTTCGGCTGAACCGCTAGAACGAACGAATGCGGGTGTTTGCTGTTTCCGAGGTAGCTTCGGCTAAGACACACTGGGGGTCACCGCTGCTTTGCCCTGGTTCGATGCAGATCCTGCTGTTAGAATCCATTGCACGGTGATCAACAGGTTTCCGAGACCTGTTGGGATTTCACGGCGCACGCCGGCGGTTCTAAAGTGCGATAGGGACTCTGGATGAATAACAGGTTCAGGCGATTTGTTCCTCCCAGGACGCAACTTGGGCGGCGGACCTTCCTCCAGGTTGGAGGACTGGGACTTGGTGGTTGGTCTCTGGCCGATCATCTGAAGCTCCAGGCGTCGACCGGTTCAACGGTCACCAGCGATACCGCAGTGATTCAGATCTTCATGGGCGGTGGCCCCAGTCATATCGACATGTACGATCTGAAGCCAAATGCTCCGGCGGAGATCCGGGGAGAGTTTTCACCGATTGCATCCAGTGTGCCAGGATGCCATTTCTGCGAACACCTGCCACGGCAGGCCGCTGTGATGGACAAGCTGGCGATCGTACGATCCGTGCAGCACACCAATCCCAGTCATCTGCCGGCATCCCATTGGATGATGACTGGCTACGAAGCTGCCGTCAGCGCCAAGAAGAACTTCAATCCCTCCATTGGATCGGTGGTGTCAAAACTGCGTGGTTCGAACGTTCCTGGTCTGCCTGGATATGTCAGCCTGCCTAAAAAGCAGCTCATTGGTGGAGCCGCCTATCTGGGAATGGCTCATGATCCGTTTGCTCCTGACAGCGATCCCAGCACAGACGAGTTTAAAGTCCGCAATCTTGCTCCTGCTCCGGAGATGTCGATTCTGCGTCAGGATGCTCGACGATCACTACGATCCAGTCTGGATCGATATGGTGAACGCCTCAGAGAACACGACGACTTTGAGAGTCTCGATCGGTTCTCTCAACAGGCCTATGAACTGGTGACCGGTGGCCGTGCTGCCAACGCATTCGATCTGTCGCAGGAGAGTCCAGAGTTGCGCGCACGATACGGTGACCATAGTGGTGGGCAAAGCTGTCTGCTGGCAAGACGCCTGATCGAAGCAGGTGTTACGTTTGTAACGGTGCTGTCCGGGGGCGAATGGGACACACACACGGATAATTTCCGTCAGTTGAAGAATGACTCACTTCCCAAAATGGATTCTGCCATCTCCGCTTTGGTGACGGATCTGTACGATCGGGGTCTCGACAAACGCGTGATGGTGATCGCCCACGGTGAATTTGGACGAACTCCGCAGATCAACAAAGACGCCGGTCGCGATCACTGGCCGGGAGCCGCCTGCGTGATGTTCTCCGGCGGAGGTATCCGGGTAGGCCGGATGATCGGCGAAACAGATCAGAGGGCAGCGTATCCCATCACCCATCCTTATTCGCCGGGCGACGTTCTTTCAACAGTGTATCACTTCCTCGGGATTGACTATCACCACCAGTTTCAGGACCAAAGTGATCGGAGCTTTTCGGTTCTGGCTGAAGGCACACCGATCAGAGAACTGTACTCCTGAAGTCGTGCAGCAGCCTCCCACGCGACCTGCCCAAATTTTTCACAGGTCAACGGGCACATTCTGCCGATTGTGACCGAGCCACGATGACACGCCGGATTCATCCATCCGGAACGCAAAGAACGCGTGTCAGGTTATTGTTGAGTTGAGTGTCCGTTTGTCGTGAGCCTGTGCCCATTCGTGTTGTACCGGTCTGGTAAAAGGTAGGGGCCGTACTGATGATTCACGCAATTGGTGAGTGCGTTCACATCAACGTCGTGTTCTTTTGGCGACGATGGAAACACGTGGATACCACGGGACCGCTGTGATTGTCCCGATCGATCGTCGGCACGGAAGCCGCATCTTTGATGAACAGCCTAACCCGCAAACTCAGCCAGCTGTGCGTCTGCGCCACCGTTCTGTTCACGGCTGTGCTGGTTCGAGCAGAAGATGGCGGATCGCAGCCTGTTCCGGAACCACCGCTGGTTCCACAGGCGCCTGTCCAGCACATTGAATTGCCGGCATACCTCATGGACATCGATCTGGATCCGCAGCGTCGGGTCGTCCATGTTCAGCAGCAGGTGCAGTGGACGAATCCGGGAACAGCCCCCACTGCAGAACTCGTCTTTCAGGTGATCCCGAACAACAGGCCATCTCCGGAAACGATTGTGCTGGGTAGTCGTACTCTGGAGTCACTTCGAATCGACCCTAGCGAGGCCCTCGACGAACGTGGGCGTCGGTTCACCTTGCGAAGCATCAAACGAGGCGATCGCAATCTGCAGGCGTGCTTCAGTGGCCATGATGATACTCACATGCACGTGGAACTCGACCAGCCGGTTCAGCCGGGAGAAACTGTTGTCGTCGACATGGCGTATTCGGTCTCGATTCCACCAGTGATGGGACGAATGGGTCGGTACCGCTGTGTGACCAACCTGCTCAACTGGTACCCGGTCCTGGCCGTCTATCGCTGCAACGCATGGGAACCCGTCCCATACGTCCCCTGGCACCAGCCATTCTACAACGAAGCTGGAAACTACGATGTCACACTGCGGTTGCCTCAGAAAGAAACCGTTGTCACCGGCGGGCGCGTCATTGAAGAAGTGCAACTTGAGGGCGGAAGGAAGGAACTGTCGATCCAGGGGCGTGGACTTCGCGACTTCACAATCAGCTGCAGCCAGCGATTTCAGGAATGGCGTTCCGAAGTGAATGGAATTCCGCTGCGAGTCGTCGCGTTTCCAGAACACGCCGGCCATGCCAAGCGCGCATTGACAACAGCGGCAGAATCCATCGCCACTTACGAATCGTGGTTTGGCCGCTATCCGTATCAGGAGTTTGAACTGGCTGAAAGTTACTTCGGCTGGAACGGAAATGAATCGTCCGGCGTCGTGATGATCGACGAACGCATTTTTGATGCTCCGCAATACGCCGGCCGCTACGTGGAACACCTCATCAGTCATGAGATCTGCCATCAATGGTGGTATTCTGCCGTCGGAACGAACGGATACAAAGAACCGTGGCTGGACGAAGGACTGGTTCAATGGTTCACACGCGTCCGCATCGAAGACAAATACGGTCCTGATCCGCTATTGCTCGACCTGCCGGAAACGAAGCACGGCGAGCTCCCGAACATCCGTTACCGCAACCTTCTGCACAGTGGATACAACATTTTCCGCCTGCGAGGCGGTGTTGGCACCGCTGGCGGCTCACTCGACGACATGGGCCATCTGCACAACCTGTTCTTCCTGGTCTATGACCGAGGTGCACGGATCACGGGCATGATCCAGAACCGCATGGGACGGCAGAACTTCTTTGCATTCATGAGGCATGTCTTCCATGAATACCAGTATCGCATTCTGACGATCGACGACTTCCAGTGTGAGCTGGAGAAGTGGACTGGCTGCAACTGGGACTACTTCTTCCAGACCTGGCTGGATTCCGACGGCACGACAGACTGGACGGTGGAAGATGTCGAAGTTACTGAAACAGAGAACGGCTACCACACGGAAGCGCACATCAGTCAGCAGGGGGACATTGCTGAACCCGTTCGAGTGGCCCTGTCCGCCACGAAGACCGGGGCACCGTTTCAATACCTGCTGCTGAATGAAGCCGCTGCGATGCCACCTGGCGTGAGTGTTCGTCGAGAATCCCCAACGGATTGGCTCGTCACTGTTCACTCCGAACAGGAACCGGGACAGGTGATCGTCGATCCGGATATGTGGGGACTGGATGCGAATCGTCACGACAACACCTGGAAAAAGGCTCATTCAGTGCGAGCCAGCCCGGTCTATAGTCCGGCGGATGAATCCTCCATGGTCCAGCCGTGGCAACAGGACGGGATCGTCGGCGGATTTGGAGTCGATTCTGAAGCGCGACTCGGTTTCCGTGCCGCTCTGGTGTCCGCCAATCGTTTCACCGTCGCTCCCTTCGTTGCGTATACCGCGACCACGGCCACGAACAATGACGATCACATCTCAGCAGGCGTCGATGCGATCCTGTACAACGTGCCGTCGGCGAACTGGGAACTGCGAGCGCGGTATGAACATGCGTTGCTTTCAACACTGGCCAATGATCCGGGACATCAGGCTCGCATCGCATTGCGTCGAATCTTTCAGTACACGACCAGCCTGATTTACCCCAATCTCAGCTACGTCGACTTCTACACTCGCATGGGAGACAACTTCTTTCCTGACCGTGATACTTCCATCACGCCGAATCCCCTGGTGCAGAGTTATCAGGACGTGAGAGCAATCGGCGTCGAATACCACGTGGACAGTCAGATGCCGTACTGGGATCCCGATCGAGGCTTCCGATTTGACGCCGGCTACGAACACGGGTTCACAGCATTTAGTCGTGGTGTGCCTTATGATCGCGTGAAGGGACAGCTGAGCGTCACGCAGCGGGTCACCCATGGACCATGCTGGCTGCAACAGACAAAGCTGGCGGGTCGAGTCTCCGGAGGCTACGGCTGGGATAACAACGGCGAACACTTCCGTTTTGGAGGTCCGGGACGATTTCGAGGAGTCCAGGCGGCCGATGTGGAAGGCAATGCCTTCTGGCTGGGAACACTCGAATGGCGTGTTCCAGTGACCGGCGAAATCGATATGGAAGTGCTCGACAATACCGCCTCGCTGCATTCCGTGGATGGTTCTTTGTTCTACGACGTCGGCCGTTCTTACCTGTTCGACGAACCACAGGGGCAGGTGGATCATGCGATTGGAGCCGGATTGTATTTCGAGATCCCCATCCTGAGCTTCGTGGAGCGCCTCACGATTCGCACCGAATATGGCTACTCCCTGGTGAACCAAACCAGCGCCTTCTGGTTCGGCCTGTACCGCGCATTCTGATGAGCCTCACAGTACGTCACTTTGGCTCCCCTCTCCCCGTTTCGGGAAGAAGGGCCGGAGGTAAGGGGCATTGGTAACACGTTGCCCGAAACCGATGATCTGAAATTGCCGGTCGACAAGGAATGCTGGAACGTCATAATCGTTGCGTCTGTGTTTATGAGTTCCCGTTCATTGTTCAGTGAGTTGCCCAGTCATGTCATCTCCCTTCATCGTGGATGCCCCGGAAAACTATGAAGATCCGCTCGACCTGATGGACGAGATTGATGAGCTCAAGAAGGAGAAAGACGCCAGCATTCTGGCTCACTTCTATGTCGACGGTGAAATCCAGGACATCGCTGACTTTACCGGCGACAGCCTGAAGCTGGCTCGGGACGCCACGAATGTGGAAACATCGACGATCGTCTTCAGCGGCGTTCACTTCATGGGGGAATCCGCCAAAATCATGAATCCGGAAAAGACGGTTCTGATTCCCGACATGCTGGCCGGATGTTCTCTGGCGGAAAGCTGCCCGGCGGACCAGCTGGCCGCCTTTCAGGAACAGCTCCGAGAAGCCGGACGAGAATTCGATACTGTGGCGTACATCAATACGTCTGCGGCGGTGAAGAGCCTGTGCGACTGGATCGTCACCAGCGGGAACGCAAAGGAGATCATCGATCGTGTTCCGGCTGATCGGGAAATCCTGTTTGTACCGGATCAGCATCTTGGACGGTATCTGCAGGAAGTGACCGGACGTCAGATGATCCTGTGGCCGGGTTCCTGCATGGTGCACGAGGTCTTTAGTATTCAGGATTTGATTCGGGCTCGCAAAAACAACCCTGGCAGTCAGGTGATCGCTCATCCGGAATGCCCCCAGAATATTCTGGAACTGAGCGACTTCGTCGGGGGAACGGAACGAATGAGACAATATGTGATGGGAATCCAGGAGCCATCTACATTTCTGGTCGCTACTGAAGCAACCATGATACACGCATTCGAAAAGTCGGCGCCTCAACACACCTTTCTGCCCATTCCAGGGATCATGACATCCACCGGTGAAACGTGTGCCTGCAACCGTTGTCCTCATATGGCTCGCAACACACTGCAGAAAGTTCGTGACTGCCTGAGAGACGGAAGTCCGGAGATTGTGTGGCAGGATTACTTCGACAAAGCGAAGGCTGTTCTGGAAAAGAGCCTGCTGGAGTAGCCGAGAGGCATGAGCCAAAATCGCTGGCAATTTTGTGACGCACCGACGACATCACGAATTCGCATGCCGATTCGTTACGGTCGGTATCAGCCGCCCGTCGCAGTCGATCGTGACGGAGCAGCCGGAGCAACCGGCATCGCTGGATTAACGAGCGTCGCTGCCCCTTGCAGGAAGGATACGACCGCTGCCGTGCCCAACTGCTTGCGCGCAATGGCTTTGGGTGATCCAAAGCGATGACGAACCCGATACAACTCTCAGCCGGCAACGTACACATCATCTTCAAACTGATGTGACGACAGCAGTGCAATCTCCCACTGACACTCCTGCTGCTGCGACATCATGGACGACATGGCACCAATCAGCCTCGGAGGGCGGCCCCACCAAACTCACTCCTTGCTTCGTCTGAATCAATGTCGCCTGAAGAACTGTTGGAACAACTGGAAAAATACGAGTCACGCCGGAAACTGCGCGACCATCGGCCGGACTGGTTGAGAGATCTGATTGGTCGGATTGCCGATCTCTTCGAACCACTCACGGATGTCGCTCGAGCAGGCTACGACTGTCGCCTGGACGACATGGGCTGGCTCGTGCGAATGTACCTGGGCACGTCGGAAATTATTGGTGGGCCAAAAGACGGGCAGATTGAGCACGCCAGTTTTCGTCTGGATGTCCAGCAATTGATTGAATTGTTTGAATCGGTTGAACAACTGGAGTGGTATTCCATCAGCAATACAGATCGGGACGAATTCGGAGGAGAGGTCCGCTCACTCCTGACCGTCGTCGGAAAGGCTGGAGACGGTGAGCGAGTTCAGCTGGAACTGCTGGCGAGTCCACCACGGTATGCTCCACCGGGTCTATACATGACGACGAATGGTCCCCAACTCAGCTAGAGCATTTTACTTTTTGTAGTGGACGTCCTGGCTCGTGGGATTGCCTCATTCACAGGCTCTTTCACGTCCAACGCGGCCACAAGTCAGCGTAATACGCTGTAATGCGTTCAATGAATATCGGGTCGGGCAACGGCACTCTGGAGAGACACACGAATCTCCTCGGAGTGCCGTTCTCTCTTTGGGGCTTTGAAGTTCCGGACGCGACCTCGATCGTTCCCTGCGGAATGCGAGGTCGTGGCAGAAATCGGACGTTACTCCGACTTTGGCCGTCAGCAAATTTGCGTCCGCCATCGGAACCTGCTGCAATTCGGACCTGCTGAATTCCTGATCTCCTATTGCCACTTCGATTGATGTTTCATGAAGACGAATCCCGTCAAAGCCGCGCTCGCCAATGGTGAACCTCAAATTGGCACCTGGCTGTCGCTGCCGTCTGTGTTTTCCGCTCGGTTGATGGCTCGTGTCGGATTTCCCTGGCTGACAGTGGATATGGAACACAATCCGATTGACTGGGAAACGGCATCGATGATGTTCGCGGCGATTGCTGACGCGGGCTGCGTGCCGCTGGCCCGAGTCCCACGTGGCGATCATGACCTCATCAAACGTGTCCTGGATGGTGGAGCCATGGGGATCGTCGTTCCAATGGTCAATACGGTAGAGGAAGCCCGTACGGCGATTGCTGCCGCTAAGTTTCCTCCAAATGGCAATCGCTCGATCGGAGGTACCATTCCGGCACTGAATTTTGGCGCAACCGCCGGTGAGTACTACGACAGGGCCAACGACGAGATCCTGGTGGTGCTGCAGACGGAATCGCCGGAAGGAATTGCCAACGCCGATGAAATTTATGCCCTGCCCGGAGTGGACGCTATCTTTGTCGGGCCCAATGATTTGCTCTGGCAGATGAAAGCGGAAGACGGAACACCGCCGACCCCGGACGAATACGAAGCTGCGCTGCAGGCTATTCTCGCTGCGGGAAAGAAAGCGGGAACTCCGGTTGGTATCCACGCGTTCTCGCCGGAAGAGGTCCAGCGTCGCGTGGACGAAGGCTGGCAGTTCATGGCGTGCAAGAGTGAACTGGCAATGATGGTGCAGCAGGCGGATGAAGATGTGCGTGCGCTGGGGCTCTCCGCAGCAGAAGACCTCGCCCGGTATTGATCGGGGTTGTATCGGCCGTCTTTGATTTGCGTGGTGTGGTCAGGAGCCCTGTGTGCGTTCCGTTTCGCACGGAGTATGTGATCTGTGTCAGGCGAGCATCGCGACGTCAGTCCGCTGACGCAAACAATGACCGAGTCGCTCCATCGCAACATGGTCCGGAGTCGGAGGATCTCGCACCGCCGCCGTTCAAGAGAATTCTCTTACAATACCTGCCACTCTTGTCCTGCCCGGCCCCTTGAATACCGTTTGGCAGCCATCGACCGCAACACTGGCACAGCCAGTGGCACACTTCACGCGACGGGGATGGTCGAACGGGCAGCGTCGAACGTATTGCCTACAGAATCGACGGGCCTTTGACTTCGATTCCTTTGAGCTTCATTTTGAGTTCTTCCACGTTTGGCGAGACCTCAAACGCCGCTTCCCGACTGATGTATTCGCGATCAACGAAGTCGTAAAGACTGTCATTGAACAGCTGCATCCCTTCTTCTTTGCCGATTCGAATGGCACCGGCCAGTTTTTCGTCTTCGCCTTCCATGACCAGCTTGCGCACGGTGGGATTGAACGTCATGATCTCCACGATGGGTACTCGACCCGGCTGATCGACAATGGTCTTCAGCAGCTTTTGCCCCACGATGGCCTTCATGTTCATCCCGATGGCGGCTCGGATGGCTGCGTGCATGTTTGCGGGAAACAGGTCAATAATACGAGCAATCGTTCCGGGGGCGTTTGAAGCGTGAATCGTTCCGAATACCAGGTGGCCCGTTTCGGCTGCGTGGATAGCGGTCTCAAACGTTTCCTGGTCACGCATCTCACCAACCAGCATGATGTCGGGGTCTTCACGAACCGCATGTTTCATGGCCACGTGAAAATCGATCACGTCCATCCCGATCTCACGCTGGTTAATCAGACATTTGTCGGGCGTGTAGACAAATTCAATCGGATCTTCGATCGTCAGAATATGACGATTCATGTTTTGGTTGATCCAGTCGAGCATCGACGCAATCGTGGTACTCTTGCCGGATCCTGTCACTCCCGCGAGCAGCACCATCCCCTGATCGAACTTGCAAAGACTCTCCATGATTGGAGGCAGATACAGTTTCTCGAACGGTGGAATCGAACGTTCTACTTTTCGCGCGACCATGCCGACTTTGCCCAGCTGAGTCAGCAGGTTGACTCGAAACCGCCAGGGTTCCTCCTGGTAGTCGACCACTTTCGAAAAGTCGGCGCCGCCGTCCCGATGGAAGATGTCCAGGTTGCGCTGGTCCATCATCGGAAACGTCAGTTTAATCATCTGAGATTCCGTGAGCGGTGCCATTTCCAGCGGCGTCAGCGTCCCGCGAATTCGGAAGACCGGGGGACTGTCGACCTGCAGATGGATGTCGGAGCATCCCTGCTTCACTGCCATGCGAAAGATCTTGTTGATCTCGATGTCAGCGTTTGGGTCAAAAGTTGATTTCGTCCAGTCGCGGATCTGCACCATAGCGATTTCAGCTTACAGGAGGGCTCAGAGCGTGGGAGGGATGCCTACGTTCTACGCGGGCATGTCACTTGTTTCAATCATGCGGACAGGAACACCATGGTCCGCCATGTGCTGTTTCGTTTCCTGAATGGTGTAAGTGCCATAGTGAAAGATACTGGCTGCCAGAGCCGCACTCGCCCCACCCGTGGTCACGGCTTCGAGCATATGCTGAGGTGACCCGGCTCCACCACTCGCCACCACGGGGATCGACACGGCATCCGCCACCGCACGAGTGATTTCCAGATCAAAACCGTCTTTCGTGCCATCGGCGTCCATACAGGTAAGCACAATCTCACCCGCTCCCAGCTCCTCCACTCGCTTAGCCCAGTCCACCGCCTGCAATCCGGTTGGCAGCCGTCCACCATTGATGTGGACATCCCAGAACTCCTGTCCATCTTTGTTGATGCGCTTGGGATCGATGTTGACGACGATGCACTGGCTGCCAAACCGCAAAGCCGCTTCTCGCACGAATTCCGGAGTCTTCACAGCAGACGAATTGATGGAAACCTTGTCGCATCCGGCGTTGAGCAACCGGCGGATGTCATCCACCGTGCGGATTCCGCCTCCCACCGTCAGCGGCATGAAGACAACTTCCGACGTCCGCGACACAACGTCCAGTATGATGTCTCTTTCTTCGTGACTGGCTGTGATATCCAGGAAGACAAGCTCGTCGGCCCCCTGTTGTTCGTACTTCTTTGCAATCTCCACCGGGTCGCCGGCATCCTGCAGATTGACGAAATTCACCCCCTTGACGACTCGGCCAGCGTGAACGTCCAGACAGGGAATGATACGCTTAGCAAGCATGTGGATCGGTCGTCCTGAGGTTCAGTGTCTGGGCGGGCAGCAAGGCGGGAGCATTCGTGGAATGACTCGTATCAAACCGTTGAATGCTGGAACGGTCAACTGTTCGATGGTCGACAATCCTCGATCCTTCAAATTGAAATCCGGCTTCATTCCATGACATTAAGCGTCCAGCAGGTTTCCGTTGAGCTGGGAGACCGATCCTACGAGATCCACATCGGTGACCAGATTCCGGGGCGAACCCCTGATCTCATGCCGTCCGGTAGTTCTCGGTTTCTGATTGTGACCGATGCGAATGTTCAGACGCCACACGCTGAAACAGTCCTGACAGCGTTGACCGATCAGGGATTCACCGGATCGATCGCCTGTGTGCCTGCAGGTGAAAAGTCAAAGTCCACTGCCACTCTGACGACGCTGTACGACGAACTGGTCGGGCAATCTGCCAACCGTAAGACAACAGTGGTGGCAGTGGGAGGCGGCGTGGTGGGTGATCTTGCGGGATTCCTCGCAGCGACCTATGCCCGAGGCATCCCATTCATCCAGGTACCCACCACTCTGCTGGCAATGGTCGACAGTTCTGTGGGAGGCAAGACAGGGATCAATCATCCCAAAGGAAAGAACCTGATCGGCGCTTTCCACCAGCCAGCAGGTGTCGTCGTTGATACCGCCACGCTGGATACCCTGCCGGATCGCGAATATCGATCCGGGCTGGCAGAAGTCATCAAGTACGGCGTCATCATGGATGAAGCGTTCTTCGACTGGCTTGAGACAAACATCCACGGCATGTTGAATCGGGATGCCGACGTGCTCGCGCATATTGTCGCTCGCAGTTGCGAACTCAAAGCCGCCGTGGTACGCGATGATGAATTCGAAACGACCGGCCTGCGAGCGATCCTCAACTACGGCCATACATTCGCTCACGCGTTCGAAGCCCTGTCCGGGTACGACGAACTGCTTCACGGCGAGGCCGTATCCATCGGCATGGTTTGCGCCAGCCGTCTCGCTGAGAAAACGGGCCGCGTATCTCGTGACGCGACGATGAGGCAGGTGGAGCTGCTAAAGGCAGTCGGACTACCGGTTGACGTTCCGTCTGAGCAACTGGAACGCCGTGAAGAAATTGTCCGATGTATGCAGCTGGACAAGAAGACGGTCGACGGCCAACTGCGATTCATCCTTCCTGATCGCATTGGTCACGTCGAACTGGTGGATGGAATCAACGCAGACGCCGCACTCGAATGCCTCACTGACTAATCCGCTAACAACCCGCAATACCTGCCCGGTCCTCTATTCCTCGATCCTCCATTTCTCATTCGGACCACTGGTCGCCGTTGAATCCCACCCACACATCCCGCCAGGTTGTATTCCACTGTCATCACTCGTAGCCTGAGTCCCATGTCTGCTCCTGAACGAGTCCTGTTTCTGTCCGGAGAACTCACGTTTCGTGGGTCCTCCATTCTGGCACTGCGCCTTGCGCAGGGGCTGCAGGAACGAAACGTTGAAGCCGTCATGCTGTGTACTCATGTCGGTCACATCGACCACCGCCTGATGACGAGTGTGCCACTGCATGTTGTCTCAGGGTTTGCAAAACCGATTTGGGGGCGCATCGTTCGGCGGTCCGTCCTCAAAAACCTCGTCGAGCATCCCCCCGACATCATTCATTTGGTTACCCCGGATCTGCTGCCTCAGGCGGTCTGGCTGGCGGACCGACTGAGTTGTCCGGTGGTACTCAGTGTGAACAATCATTCTGAGGCATCTCAACTGTCTCTCCCTCCTTCGGCGGCATGCTGCCGAATGCTTGTTAGCTTCAACGACGGCGTTCAGGAGTCGTTGCCGAAAAGCGACCAACTGAATCACGTCGAACAGCGAGTCATCATGCCGGGAATTCCGGTGCCTGATGCGGAAGTGGCCGCTCCGGTATTGAGTTCCGGGAGAGCACCCGTCATTGGGATGGCCGGACCGCTGGAAGTTCTCAAAGGCGGTTCGTTCTTCCTGCGAGCCTGTCATCGCGTCATCAGCGAAGGCAACGAAATTCGCATCGTGATCGCAGGATCCGGCCCGGAAGAACGCAACCTGCGTAAGCTGGCAACATCTTTAGAACTGGACGACCAGGTGACGTTCGTCGATGACAGTACAGACATGCAGACGTTCCTTTCAGCAATGGACGTTTTTTGCCTTCCGTCGCTACAGCAGGGGATCGGAATTCTGCTCCTGGAAGCCATGGCACTTGGCCGACCTGTGATTGCATCAGGCGTCGGAGGAATCACCGATATCCTAGCTGAAAGCGGCGCGGGGCTGACAGTGCCTGCGTCCGACAGTCGACAACTGGCTGCCGCGATCCGCCAGCTCATCAGCGATCCCGTGCAGGCCGGAAAAATTGCGAATGCCGGACGAGAACTCGTCGCCAGCCGTTTTTCTCAGCAAAGAATGCTGGATGAAATGACGAGTCTGTATTCGGAACTCTGTGGGAATGGAACCGTAAGCGTTCCAATGCCGATCGCCGCGCAAGAGCCGACTCAGGAACAAACATGAACGCGGAGCTGCTCGCAATTGGCTCCGAACTTGTCTGTGGAGCCAGCCTGGATACCAATAGTCAGTGGCTGAGTCGCGAACTGGAAGCACGCGGTTTCACTGTCACGCGGCATACAACGATTGCAGATGACCTGCCGGCGATGATTGAAGCACTGCAGGCGGCGGCCAAACGGTGCCGAATCGTGCTGGTCACCGGTGGACTGGGCCCGACACGCGACGACATCACACGAGACGCGATTGCCCAGGCGTTCAATCAGGAACTGGTGGAAGACGCAGCAGAACTTGAACACATAAAGGCACTGTTTGCTCGCTTCAATCGGCATATGCCGGAACGCAATTCGATTCAGGCGGTGCGTCCACAACATGCGAGACCATTACGGAACAATCATGGCACCGCTCCTGGCATTGTTCTGGACCTCAATGATCCGGACTGTCTGGTCGCGGCCATGCCGGGTGTGCCGCGTGAAATGAAGAAAATGTTCGAACAACAACTCGCGCCTCAATTGCCCAAAAGCCCGGTGGTGGTGCGTCGTGTTGTGCTGAGAACCTTCGGCTACGGCGAATCACGTGCCGAAGAACTGCTGGGGAATCTGACGGCACGAGGCAACAATCCCGAAGTCGGTATTACAGCCAGCGGAGCCGTCATTTCGTTGTCTGTCACAGCACGGGCCGCCTCGGAAAGAGAATGCGATGAACTTGTGCAGCCTGCCATTGATACAATCCACGACAAACTGGGCCATGCTGTCTACGGGCAGGATAACGACGAACTGCACGGTGTGGTTCATCGCATGCTGGCGGACGAACAACTCACACTCTCTCTCGCAGAAGGCACAACGACCGGTGGCCTGCTGAGTCAGTGGCTGTACGCTGTTGACAATGACGATCACAAAGTCGTTCGAGTTGATCGCCTGATTCCCGGCGGTGACGCTCCGGGTCAACTTCTGGATTTCTGCGAAACCAGTCACGATGGAGCTGACTACTCAGTGGTGACATCGCATTCCACGATCAGTGAAGATGCTGAAACCAAAGGGGGCATTCAGCAGGGACAGGTTGCCGTGAGTGGAAGAGGACTCAGACGCGTGCTGGATGTCAACTTCACGGGGGACCTTGGGATCTTTCGGGAACTCGCCGCCAGGATGGCACTCAATCTGATTCGCCTCCATCTGATGGGCGTGCCAGTCGATGAATTTCCCACTCGCACATTGTCAGGCAAATCATGACACAACCTTCTTCAGCCGAAGTCACTGTGCGGCCTGCAACACTTGACGATGTTCCTGAACTCACACTCGTAGTGAATCACTATGTAAGAGAAAACCGCCTGTTACCCCGCACTATGAACGAACTTCAGGATCTGATTCCCACCGGATTCGTCGCTGTCAGCGAGAATTCGATCGTGGGATTTGCGGCACTGGAGATCTATTCGCAAAAGCTGGCGGAGATTCGTAGTCTGGCAGTCAAAGAAACCATGCAGGGACGTGGCATCGGCAGTATGCTCGTCGATGAATGTGTGCGGCTGGCGCGGTCACGGCGAATTCTTGAAGTCATGGCCGTGACGTCATCCGATGACTTCTTTCTGTCGTGCGGATTCGATTTCACATTGCCTGGTGAAAAGAAAGCCCTGTTCCTGCAAACTCGTGAGACGAGTGGCGAATGACCGTCTAACCGAACGCGGCAGCGAACGACGCTGATTCGTGGCCGCGACGGACGTGAAAGAGCGTAGGAATCAGGCCGACTCACGAGCCGGAACGACGACAACCAAAAGTAAACGATTCAATGAATGAACAACTGGAAAAGATCCACTGCCGCGACTGCATTGAAGGCATGAACTCACTGCCAGCGAAAAGCGTTCATCTTGTCTTTGCAGATCCTCCTTTCAACATTGGCTACAAGTACGATGTTTACGAAGACCGCATGGCGGCGGAAGACTATCTCAAGTGGTCCGCCGACTGGCTGCAGGCTGTCTCTCGGATCCTCAGAAATGATGGCACATTCTGGTTGGCCATTGGAGACGAGTTCGCAGCGGAACTCAAAGTCGCCGCTACCAAAGCCGGATTCCACATGCGGAGCTGGGTAATCTGGTACTACACGTTTGGCGTCAACTGCAAAAACAAGTTCACGCGGTCTCACACGCATCTGTTCTACTTTGTGAAAGACCTCGAACTGTTCACGTTTCGAGGCGACGAACCGGAAAACCGTGTGCCTTCTGCCAGACAACTGGTTTACAACGATCGTCGAGCCAACAGCAAAGGCCGACTCCCGGACGACACCTGGATCATTCCACCAAACGTCGAACAGACATTTGCGTTACGGCCTCAGGATTTATCCGAGCAGTTTCAGCCTGACGAAGATACCTGGTACTTTCCTCGCGTCGCGGGCACATTCAAGGAACGAGCCGGATTTCACGGCTGCCAGATGCCCGAACAGTTACTCGGACGGATCATTCGCAACTGTTCAAACGACAGAGATATCGTACTCGATCCGTTCGCCGGCAGTGCATCCACGTTGATCGTGGCTCGCAAGCTGGGCCGTCGAGTTATCGGGTTTGAACTGTCAGAAGAGTATACGAAGGCGGGAACAGAACGACTCGACGCAGCAAAGTCCGGGGATCCGCTCACCGGTGCTCCCGAACCGACGATGTCAGCTAAACCGACGCCGGGGAAACAAACGGAGTCAATGCAATCCGTCGCGGCTGAAGTTAAGGAAGAGCCATCACCGGCCGCGGAAGACGCTCCTCCGGCGGAAGACGCTCCACCGGCAGAGCCAGCTGCGGCAGAGTCCACACCCGCAGAAACGCCACCAGTGCCTCCCACGGCAAAACCGATTCCGCTTGCTCGCCGGCTTGCCGCTGTACTCAATGAGACGATCGCTGCTGCATTTGAAAAGACACATGAAGGCTGGGCAGTTGATCGAGTGGTCACGGATCCCGACTTGCAGGACCGGTTCTATCAGGAGTGCATCCGACTCGGCCTGCCGTTGTCGCAAAAGGAAACCTGTCTCCGACTGCTGAAGCTTCGAAAGATCGGAGGCGCACTTCGAGGAACCGAACGCTATTCGGTCTCGGCTGATCAATGCGAACCGTATCTGCACGCCTCCGAGATCGCGTGGGCAACTATTCACGCCAAACAACCGGACATCAGTATCGAAGAAATCCTGGCCGATCCGGAACTGGCGGCTCAGTTCGATTTTCTTGCCAAACAGTTTGCCCCGGGATTCACGAGCCTCGACTATCGCTGGGGCGCGCTGAGGCTTCGTAAGACACTCAAGAAGGCTCGTACGAAAGGCGCCACTCTGAACGCTCCGCGACGATTCTGGCTGGGAGAACGATTTGCGGGCTACCGCAAACAGGATGTTCCGGAATCAGCCGGAGTCTACCTGGTCTATCGAAACGATGAGTGCGTGTATGTGGGGTCAGCGACCAATCTGCGAAAACGACTTGCCGATGTGACGTCCAAACCGTCCGAGCGATGGGATGGCAAACGTCGCCAGCTAAGTTATCGCTACTTCATTACGCCAGCCGACGAACGTGATCTCCTGGCATGGGTCAGTGGCGTGATAAGTCACCATCGTGAGGCACCAAAGTTCAACCTGGACGAACTTCACGCGAATCATCCGTAGTGATGCGCCAATCATGAAATCGCCTGCCAGTAACGCGGTGTTCATTTCAGATTTACATCTGATGAGCCCCCGGAGTGTGGTGGATCTTAATCCGGTCTGGATTGCGTACCAGTACTCTGGCAGAGAGCTGCTTGTGCTCGGCGGCGATATCTTCGACTTTCGGTGGAGTACACTTGGAAGCATGAAAGCTTCGCTGGCCGCAGCGGAAGCCTGGCTCCGTTGGCTGATTGATGACTGGCCAGGATGTATCATCTATCTGCCGGGCAATCACGACAGCCATCCCCGGTTCCTGCAGCTTCTGGATTCGCTTCAAAATGAAGCCTCAAACTTCTCGTGGGAACCGCACGCCATCCGTCTGGGGACAACACTTTGCCTGCATGGCGATCTGTACGATGCCGGTTCAGAAGCCGGGCTCGCCGAATATCGATCACAGTGTCATCACGAAAAGGCGCAGCCAGCCTTCGTCCAGACTGCCTACAATGTGGCTGTGACCGCTCAGATTCACCGATTGATTCCCTGGCTGAGGAACAGGCGTGGTCAGGTGTGTCAGACATTATCCAGTCAGCTGGTGGACATACCGATGGACACGGAAGACATTAACTCGGTCATCTTCGGGCATACCCACCATCATCTCGACGGTCACGAAGTCGCCGGCATTCGGTTTTTCAATCCTGGTGCAGCACTAAAGTATTCGGTTTTTCAGCCTGTGGAATTTCAGGTTGAGTAACACGTAAGCGGCGGTCAAATGCCAACACTCCCGGACAAGCAGACAACAAACGTCGCAAACGACGCGGCCACCAGGTTGTCTGCCGACTGTTACTCGGATGGGGAACGGAAGTGGATGGTGTTCGGCCAGCGTCTGCGGGCGATCGTGTTGCAGCCGCTGCTCCAGTTACTGTCTGTCTTCCGTGTGTCTCCCGACACGATCACCCTGCTTTCAGCGATCGCTGGTCTCGCGTTCGTGCCGCTGGTGTTTGCTGACTATGTGAAGACTGCAATTGGCATGCTGGTTATTCACGTCCTGCTGGATGGACTCGACGGTCCGTTGGCAAGATATCAGGACCGAGCCTCTGCACGAGGCAGCTTTACAGACACCTGTGCCGATCAGTTGGTCGTGACAGCCGTCACAATCACCTGGATGATTGGGGCCAGCACAAAGGTTGCCGTCGTTGCCGGTTCTATCTTCATCGTTGTGTATGCATTGGTCGTGGCCATGGCGATGGTTCGCAACGCAATGGAGATCCCCTATTCCTGGCTCGTCCGTCCGCGATTCATGGTTTACGCGGCAGTCGCAATCGATCTGCTGTTCCACTGGCAGTCAACGCTGCCGATTCTGGCCATCTGCGATGTTGTTCTGCTCTGGAAGGCCCTCACCGGCTTCCGAGCTCTTCGGCAAAGGATTCCCGGGCCTGATGCTGAACCGAAGCAAGGTCAGGGTGGCAGTCAGTCGACGACTGTGTGACTCGATTAACGCAGAGGCTGCGGGACCTTGCGTTTATTTCGCAGGCAGGAGAGTGATGGGATAGATCGGTGCCCGGTCCATCGCCTGACAGATCCGAAAATTCTCCACAGGCGTGTCCAGAATAGTGATACCGATTTGCTCAAAGTCCCAACCCGATGCCACCAGCGTTTCGAACTCTTTCGACGAAAATCTCCACTGCAGGTCCGCTCTGGATTTCGATGCACCATCTCGACTGCATTCATAGGCACCGACAAGAAAGAATCTTGGCGCGGTGACAGGCGTCAATGTTTGTTTGCGGTAGTCAATTCTGACATCCAGTTGCATTGTGAGCGTATATCTGCCGCCAAAGAACGCCTCGGTATTCCACACGTTGCTTTCCTGATTTGGCCAATTGAAATGAGTGATGAAGTGGTCGGTCGCGGGGAATCTACGTTCGATCTCAACCGCCGCCGGAATCTTGTTCGCGGCATCACGATGGATCGCCTCGTACTTGTTCCAACCTGGTAATCGTCGCATCCGGGGGAAGTGGTTGACAATGCGATCGGCGATCTCTTCAGAAGTCAGGTGTTCTGGCGGATCGTACATCAACTGATCCAGTTCCGGAGTGGGACTGGAGGGAAGCTCGTCCTCATACCTGGCTGGCTGCCACGACAAGTACGCCGCGAGAGAGATCGATCCAATGAACACGAAACCCTGCATCGCCCGAACGAAGAATCGAAGACGTGAGCGCTGATTCATCGGCGTGGCTCAATACAAGGCACAAGCAAAAAAAGGCGGGATGAGGTGACCATAAGCTGCCCATGATGATCAGAATCGGAGCAAATGCGAGTGCATCGTGGACAGCGGCCCCGCTCATCTCCGGCACGAGTGAAGAGAATTAACAGGGATTCGCCTGAAATTGTGAAGCTCGCTGTTGAGGAGACAGAGGCGACGATAGACTGCGGGGCTGTTTGATTTCTGCCCACAGGAGCGATTCCGGATGTCTGTCGACACGCCCGTTACCCACGAACTTTCCTGGTCTGATATGGCCACTGCCGTCCTGGACGGTGAACCGATTTCTCGCGAGGACGCTCAGCGACTTCTGCAGGCTGACGACAGTGAACTTCTGTCAATTCTTGATGCCGCGTTTCGAGTCCGACAGGCTCACTTTGGGCAGTCGGTGCAACTGTATTACCTGAAGAATGCAAAAAGCGGACTGTGTCCGGAGGACTGCAGCTATTGTTCTCAGGCAAAGGGCAGCGAAGCACCGATCGACAAATACGTGATGCTGAACGCAGAACGTCTCATGGATGGAGCTCGACAGGCGTTTGAAAGTAACGCTCGCACCTACTGCATCGTGGCCAGTGGCCGTGGCCCGACAGACCGCGAGGTCGATCATGTCTGTAATGTCGTCAAAGACATCAAACAGGAGTTCGGACTGCACATTTGCGCTTGCCTGGGACTGCTTCGTCCGGATCAGGCAGCGAAGCTCAAAGAGGCTGGCGTCGACCGCGTCAATCATAACCTCAACACCAGCGAACGCTTCCACGATGAGATCGTGACGACTCATTCATTCCAGGATCGGCTCGACACATTGCAGACCTGCCGTGACGTCGGTCTGGAACTGTGTGCCGGCATGATCGTTGGCATGGGTGAAAAGCAGGACGACGTCGTCGATGTGGCACTTCGGCTGGCTGAAATGGAAGTTGCTTCGATTCCGATCAACTTCCTGCATCCGATTGACGGGACTCCGCTGGCTGGTCAGGAAGAACTGGATCCACGCTATTGCCTGAAGGTGCTGGCAATGTTCCGATTGACAAACCCGACGACCGAGCTTCGTATCGCAGGTGGGCGCGAGCGAAATCTGAGATCCATGCAGGCCATGGGACTCTACGCAGCCAATTCGATGTTTGTGAGCGACTATCTGACGACGGCCGGACAGCAGGCGAGTGATGATTTTCAGATGATTGACGATCTCGGCTTCGAAATCACCGCTGGTGACTACGAATCTGCTCAGCTGCTGGAAAAACTGGGCCGCCCGGCACAGCTGGAATGCAGCGAAAACGATGGCAGCTGTTGTTAGTCGCTGTTACTGACGGGTGTGCCACTGGCTCCGCCAGTGCAGTGTTTCACCTGCCGTGGGCACTGGCAAAGCCAGTGGCACACATTCCGAAATTACCTGGCCACCTTCTTCCGAATGATGCCGCCCTATGCAAGCTGTTACGTTTGATACCCCTGGCGAACCGGATGCTGTGCTCCGCTGCCAGACGATTGAGGATCCTCAGCCGGGGCCCGGTGAAGTCCGAGTTCGCATGGTGGCCAGTCCGGTGAATCCGTCGGACATGATGTTCATCCGAGGCGTTTACAGCATCAAACCTCAGTACCCTCAAACACCCGGCTTTGAAGGAGTGGGCGTGGTTGAATCGTCAGGAGGTGGACTCCGAGGCAAGCTGTTCACTGGAAAACGAGTTGCGGTGATGAACTCCGCCGGAGGTAACTGGGCAGAAGCCGCCGTTGTTCCGGCGACTCAGGTCATCCCACTTTCCAGCGCCTTGTCCGACGATCAGGCGGCCACATTCTTCGTCAATCCTGCTTCCGCATGGATTATGACTCAGGAAATTCTGAAGGTTCCGCAAGGTGGCTGGCTCTTGCAGACGGCAGCGGGTTCATCCTTGGGGCACATGATTGTTCGGCTGGGAAAGCATCTGGGTTTCCGAACGATCAATGTTGTCCGTCGTGAAGCTCATCGTGAATCACTTGTCAAAGCCGGGGCTGACTCAGTCGTGGTTTACGACGCAGCGACCCAACCAGTTGAAAAACTACAGGAACAGGTCGAGGCGGCAACGGGAATGTCGGGAGTTCCGTACGCGATCGATCCGGTCGGAGGAGCCACGGCATCGGCGGTCGTCAGTTGCCTTGGCCCGCAGGCCCGCATGCTCCTGTTTGGATCGCTCAGCGGGGAGCCAGTGGAGTTTGCCTCAAGAACGTTGATGCAGGCAGACGCATCGATTTCCGGATTCTGGCTGGGCCACTTCATGGCGAAGCAGGGCCTGCTGTTTAAGATGAAACTCGTCCGTCGAATCACTGGCCTGATTCAGTCCGGCACTCTGTCGTCCGAGATCGCCGCGCAGTTTCCACTCAGTCAAATCACCGAAGCAGTTCAAGCGTCGGAAGACCAAAGTGTGACTGGGAAAATTGTACTGAAATGTTCATAGTGTCTGATCCCGAATATTCCGGTGTGAGCCACTGGCTCCGCCAGTGCTTCGGAGTTCCGACAGGCAGTGCCAGGGCCGGTTCCACACGGTCTTCCGTTTCATCAAGGACGCAGCATGCAGGTTTCTGAGATCGCTGTCGACGGACAGCGAAACGACGACAACAGCAGTACGTTTCCACTCATCCTGACCTGCACCTCATCGGACGCAACGCTCGCGGCAACGATTGAGTGGATTCAGAGTGAACAGGAATCGCTGGATGCCCGGGCTGCGGCACATGGTGCAATCCTGTTTCGCGGTTTTCCGGTTGCCTCAGCAGAAGACTTTGATTCCTTTATTGCAGCGTTCGGCTACCCCTCGTTCACGTACGAGGATTCTCTATCAAACGCGGTCCGCACGAACCGAACGGAACGCGTCTTCACCGCGAACGAAGCGCCTCGTGACGTCAGTATCTGCCTGCATCATGAGATGGCTCAGACGCCCGTCTATCCATCCAGGCTGTTCTTCTATTGTGAGAAGCCAGCCGAATCCGGAGGCGAAACGCCCCTTTGCCGCAGTGATGTGCTGTTCGACAGAATGCGAAAGGAGCTGCCGGAATTCTCAGCGGACTGCGAACAGAAAGGACTGCTCTATTCGCACGTCATGCCGGGAGCCGATGATGCGAAGTCCGGGATGGGACGCAGCTGGCAAAGTACCTGGAACGCTCAAACAAAAGACGAAGCCGAATCTCGCATGAACGAACTCGGTTACACATGGGAATGGCTGGACGACAACTGCCTCA
>Ga0180430_10000324_pt1 | contig 53218 bp, 45 predicted proteins | sample SS_ome_9_FD_132999 | JGI IMG/M metagenome (GOLD analysis project Ga0180430, IMG submission 132999) | Hypersaline lake sediment archaeal communities from the Salton Sea, California, USA - SS_1_S_2 metaG | ecosystem: Environmental > Aquatic > Non-marine Saline and Alkaline > Hypersaline >...
GGCCCGGCGCGGCTCGAGGAAGCCCGGGAAATAGCTGCCCTGGCGCAGCTTCGGGATCTTGAGCGGGATGGTCCCGGCCCGCGTGTCCCAGCGGCGCTCGCGGTAGCCGTTGCGGTAGTTGTTGCGCTCTTCACTGCGCTCGCCGTGGGCCGCCCCGCACAGGCCCTCGACATCGGCTTCCATCAGCCGCTGGGCCATGAATGCGATCATCTCGCGCACGAAATCTGCGTCCGCGCCCTTCTCAAACAGCTCTTCTAGCGGCATGCTGAACTTGGTCATCGTGGTGTGCTCCTGTAACTCGATGAAGTGTGGTAACTCCAACGATATCGGAACCATCACGGTGGCCGCTTCTTACACCACTTCCGGGGACACGACCTTTACAGCCGCTTACCGGGAATGTCCCCTACCACAGACAACTGTAAAAGAACTGGACAAGGGCGGGAGCGCGATCGGGGGATGCATAGGCGTGGTGTCAGGCCCTGCCTGTTGACCTGACGCCGACAACCGTCGGTCCCGGCTCGGTTATCCCGGACGCGCCGATGATGCGGCACGAACTGCACTCGGGGCGACTGTGGCGCGACCTGTTGCTCGCGGTGCTGTTCGCGACGGAGGACACGATCGTCGGCTGGTTCTGGATTTCTTTCTCGTGTGCGCTCGCGGCAGCGCATTGAAGGCTCGAAACCACGAGACCCGTCACCTGGGGCTTTGTCAGGTAATTCCACGGTCGGTCACTGCGTTTGGTTCACCGGGCTGCGGGCAGTCGGGGGCTCGCACGCGCTGCTGCCGGCAAAGCGGAAAGGGCTGCTCCACGCTCTGCATGCCGCTACACTCGGAACGAAGCGCGAAACAACCCGGGGAGACGGACATGCCGACACTGACAGAAATCCGTACAACGCGGATGGGACGCGGTCGCCGCAGGTGACATGGATACCCTGGTGGCCGATTACACCGAAGACATGATTTTCGTCATGCCGGGGCAAACGGACCTCATCGAAGGCGTGCCGGCTTTCCGCGCCGCCGTCGAAAACCTGGGTGCCGCGGTGCCGGCGGGCTTCGAAGTCACCGGCTTGCGACACATCGCCGGGGATGGCGAAGTGGTTACGACCTGTTCGTGGAAATCGGCGAAAGTCCCGTCGTCTCAACTTGCCGCGTTGCTCCGCTTCCGGGGCGACAAGTTTTACGAGGAGCGGTGGTTCGTGGACACGGAGCAGTGGAAGGCGGCGTTCTAGTGCAGGCGCCGCCCGGTCCTGCATGCGACGGGGTCCGTCCCCGGGGGGTGCCCTGGTGACGCCGGTGGCCTGCGCCTGCCCCTGCGGCCACGCGGCCTTCACCGTCGTGGGGCCGCCGCTGTTCCGCATCGTCTGTCACTGCACGATCTGCCAGCGTTTCAATGATGCGCCGTTCGCGGACGTGCTCATCTACGATGCGGCGAAGGTCGCGGCGCCGGCAGCCGGTACGGTCGACTTCGATACCTACAAGCCACCGCCGAACGTGCAGCGTGGCAAGTGCGCGCAATGCGGCAAACCGGCCATTGAGCAGTTCCGCGCTCCGTTGTTTCCCGCGCTGACGATGGTGCCGGCCGCGGTGCATGCCGCGGGCAGCGCGCTGCCGGAGCCCGTGGCGCACATCTTCTACGACACGCGCGTCGCGGACGTCGCGGATTCATTGCCGAAGCATCGCGGCTTCCTGCCGAGCCAGCTCGCTTTCGGCAGACACCTGCTCGCGGCAAAGTTCTCGGCGAAGTAGCCGGGGGCGCGCTTGCGCGCGGTCCCGTCTCGGCCAGGTGCTAGCGGATATCCAGCGGGCTGACGAAGCCGTCGGGCTTGACCGCGATCACGGGGCACTCGAGGTTGTTGATGATGTTCTCGGCGGTGTTGCCGATGATGATGCCGCTGAGCCCGGTGCGCGCGACCGTGCCCATCACGACGACGTCGGCGCAGAGCGCTTCGGCCTGTTCTTCGATCACCTGCTCCGGCGCGCCGCGCACGAGGCGCGGGATGATGGGCACGGCGGCCGCATCGGCCGCGTCTTCGGCGATGCTGTCGAGGAGGCGGCTCATCGCCTTGTGGCGCGCCTCCAGCAGCTCTTCGATGTAGGCATCGGCGGCCTTCTGCGCGTCGGCGCGCGAGGCGAAGGCCCAGACGAGTCCTTCGCCGGCGGCATCCCAGGCGTGCAGGGCGATCACCTCGGAACCGGTCGGCGCGGCGACGCGGCACGCGGTCTCGAGCACGCGGCGGTTCAGCGCGAGCAGGGTCTCCGGTTCGGCGGCGTCCCAGAGATCGACGTCGACGGCGGCGATGACGCACTTCGGCACCGGGTTCGCGTCCGCCGTCTGCAGCCATACCGGCTGCGGGCACTTGCGCAGCAGGTGTTGATCGGTGCTGGCGAAGAGGAAGCGGTGTATGCCGGACGGCGGCTCCGCCGCCTTCACGACGAAATCACAGCCGCTCGCGATGACGTGGCGGATGACCTCGACGAAGGTCTTGCCGACCGCGACCTGCGCGGTAACGCGGCGCCCGGGCAGGTGGGTGGCGAGGCGGGCGGCCATCGCCTGGCCCGCGCGGTCGCGCAGTTCTTCGACCAGGTGCGCGGTGTCGCGCCCCGCGAGCCGCGCGAGGACGTTGAGATCGTGCGGCGGTTCCACGCAGGTGATGGCCTCGAGCGCCGCGCCATGGCGCTCGGCGAGCGCCGCGGCGCTGAGCAGCGCGAGCTGTGTATCGCTGTCGTCCATGACGGCGAGGACCTTGCGTGGCCCGCTGGTGCCGTCTGTCATGTCAGAAGCTCCTTTTGTCCGGCCGGATCGGCCACCGCCGGGCCCGGTGCCGCCGCGTCGCCGGCGATCATCCGCGCGGCGGCGAAGGAGGCGTCCCGGTAGGGCATGAGTACGAGGTCGGCCCGTGCCGTAGCGAGTGCCTGCGCCGTCTCTTCGCGATGTGCGGCGACGGCGACCTTGCCGCCGAAGCCGAGGTCGCGCGCTGCGCGCAGCAGGCCCAGGCGCGGGTCTTCGTGGGTCACCCCGGTATCGTGTTCGGGTACTGCCATGACCAGCCATTGCGCGTGACGCAGCGGCAGGTGCGCGAGCAATTCGGGATCGGTGGCGTCGCCGAACAGCACATCATAGCCGTGTGTCCGGGCGTAACGTACCGCGTCGGGGCTGAAGTCGACGCCGAGGATGCGCTTGCCGGAGGCGCGCAGGGCCGCGGCGATGCCGAGGCCGTAGCGTCCCAGCCCGAGGAGGATGACGTCGTGCGGACGATCGGTTTCGGGGCCGTTGTCCGGCTCGGCGGCGGGGTTGCGCCGTTCGAAGATCCCGAGCACGGGTTCGAACACGGCGTAGAGCTGATGCGAGAAGGTGATCATGTAAGTCGAAGCGGCGATGGTGACGAGACCGACCAGCGTGACGAGGCCGAGCGCCTCCTCGGCCACGTGCCCGATCGTAACGCCCATCGTCATGAAGATCAGCGAGAACTCGCTGATCTGGGCGACCGTCAGCCCGGCCAGGAAGCCGGTACGCTTGCGGTAGCCGAGCGCGCCCATGATGGCGAGCACGATCAGCGGGTTGCCGATCAGCACGAACAGCGACATCACGATCGCCGGACCCACGCTCGCGCCGAGGACGGAGAGATCGAGCGAGGCGCCGAGCGCGATGAAGAAGAACAGCAGCAGGAAGTCGCGCAGGCTCGCGAGCCGCGCGGCGATGGCCTCGCGGAACGGGGTGGACGCGAGCGAGACCCCCGCCAGCAGGCCGCCGAGTTCCTTGCCGAAGCCGAGGTAATGCCCCACCGCGGCGAGCAGCGCCGCCCAGCCGATGGCGAAGGAGACCAGCAGTTCCGGCGCGCGCGAGAGCCGTTCGACCAGGGGGTTGGCCAGGTAGCGGATGAAGAACATGACGAACGCGAGCATGGCGAGGCCGTAGCCGAGCACGTACAACACGTCGGCGATCGATCCGTCGCCCTCGGCCGCGCCGCCGACGCCGATGGCCGAGAGCGCGATCATCGCGATCACCACGACCACGTCCTGCACGATCAGGAAGCCGAGCGCGATGCGCCCGTGCAGCGCGTCGATCTCGCGCTTATCGGACAACAGCTTGACGATGATGATGGTCGAGGAGAAGGTCAGCGCAATGGCAACGTAGATGGCGGTGCGCGCGTCGAGCCCGACGCCGAGCGCAATCAGAAAGCCGAACACCGTGGTGAACAGCACCTGGCCGAGCCCGGTCATCAGCGCGACGGGGCCGAGCGTGCGCACCAGCTTGAAATCGAGCTTGAGTCCCACGAGGAACAGCAGTACCGCGATGCCGAGCTTGGCCAGGAGATCGATCTGCGCGTCGGAGTGGGCGATGTCGAGCGCGGACGGGCCGGCCAGGATGCCGACTGCGATGAAGCTCACGATGAGCGGCTGGCGCAGCATCAGGCCGATGAAGCCGACGCCCGCGGCGAGCACCAGCAGCGCCGCGATTTCGTAGAACAGGTAGCCTTCGATGGCGGCGCTCATCGCGGCGTCTCCGCCGGGGCCTGGGCGGCCAGGCGGCGCCGGATGCGCTTCTCCGCCTCCAGCACCAGCAGCAACAGCGGACCGATGGCGACCACCAGCAGCCCGGTGCGCGGATGGATGGGCCGGGTGTCGAAGAAGGCTTCCATGGGTGGTGCGTAGGTGAACAGGAACTGCAGCACGGTCACCGCGCCGATGGCGATCAGGACGGGGCGCGTGCCGAGCGCGGCTTTCAGCGACAGCGAGGTCGCCGTGAGGAAGCGCACGGAGAACAGGTAGAAGATTTCCATCACGACGAGCGTGTTGACCGCCACGGTGCGCGCCTCTTCCAGGCTGGCGCCGCGCCCCTGCACGAGTGCGAACATGCCGAAGATGCCGGCGGAGAACAGCAGCGAGACGAAGATCACGCGCCACAGGACGAAGCGCGAGAGTATCGGCTCGGACGCGCGCCGCGGCGGGCGCTGCATGATGCCGGGCTCGGGCCCTTCGAAGGCCAGCGCCATGGCCAGCACCACGGAACTGACCATGTTGACCCAGAGGATCTGCACCGGCGTGATCGGCAGGGTCAGGCCGAGCAGCAGGGCGGCGATCAGCGCGAGCGCTTCGCCGCCGTTGACCGGCAGCAGGAAAACGATGGCTTTCTTGAGGTTGTCATAGACCGTGCGGCCATATTCGACCGCCGCGGCGATGGTGGCGAAGTTATCGTCGGCGAGCACGATCTCGGCCGCCTCCTTGGCCGCCTCGGTGCCGTTGCGGCCCATCGCGATGCCGATGTCGGCGCGCTTGAGCGCGGGCGCGTCGTTGACGCCGTCGCCGGTCATGGCCACCGCCTGGCCGCCGGCCTGCAGTGCCTCCACGAGCCTGAGCTTGTGCTCGGGGCTGGTGCGCGCGAAGACATCGACGTGCGCGGCGCGGGCTTCGAGTTCGGCGGCCGAGAGCGTATCGATCTCGGCGCCGGTCAGCACTTCCGCGGCGTTGCGCAGCCCCAGGGCGCGGGCGATGGCCGTGGCCGTCCCGGCGTGATCGCCGGTGATCATCTTGATGTCGATACCGGCCGCACGGCATGCCGCGACGGCGGCGACGGCCTCGTCGCGCGGCGGGTCGATCAGGCCGACGAGGCCGAGCAGGGTGAGACCGCCGTCGACGTCCGCGAAGCTCAAGGCCTGGTTTGCCGGCGGCACGGTGCGGGTCGCGATCGCGAGCACCCGTTGTCCCTGCGCGGCGATCGCTTCGGCGCGTGCGTGCCAGTAGGCGGTGTCCACCGGTTCGTTGCCGTCTTCTTCGCCGTGCTGCGTCCGACACATCGCGATGATCCGTTCGGGGGCGCCCTTGACGTGGATCGCGGCGTGCCCGGCGTGGTCGTGATGGAGCGTCGCCATGAAGCGATGCACGGCGTCGAAGGGGATGGCGTCGGTCTGTGGGTTGGCCGCGCGGACGGCGTGCCGATCGAGCCCTGCCTTGCAGGCGAACGTGACGAGCGCGCCTTCCATCGGGTCGCCGCTCACCGTCCAGCCGCCATCCTTTTCGGTCACCTCGGCGTCGTTGCACAGCAGCGCCCCGAGCGCGAGATCGGACAGGGCAGGGTGCTTGGAAGCCAGCACCTCGCGTCCTTCGAGCTGCAGTGCTCCGCGCGGCGTGTAGCCCGCGCCGGTCACGCTGAAGAGCCGCTTCGCGGTCGCGACGGAGGCGACCGTCATCTCGTTCCTGGTCAGCGTGCCGGTCTTGTCGGAGCAGATCACCGAGACCGACCCGAGCGCCTCGATCGCCGGCAGGCGGCGCACGATGGCCTGGCGCCGCGCCATGCCCTGCACGCCGATGGCGAGCGTGACGGTCAGGATGGCGGGCAGCCCCTCGGGGATCGCGGCGACGGCGAGACCGACCACGGCCATGAAGATCTCGGTGAAGGGCAGGCCGGCGACGAGGAAGCCGTAGGCGAGAATGAAAGCCGCCACGACGAGGATCGCGAGTGTCACGCTGCGCGCGAAACGTTCCATCTGTTGCAGCAGCGGCGTGGTGACGCCTTCTACCGTGCTCAACAGGCCGCTGATGCGCCCGATCTCGGTCGCCGCCCCGGTGGCGACGACCACGCCGCGGCCGCTGCCCGCCGCGACCAGCGAGCCGCTGAACGCCATCGATGTCCGGTCGCCGAGCACGGCGCCTGCCGCCACCGGTGCAGTGGCCTTGTCCACCGGCACGGACTCTCCTGTCAGCACCGCTTCCTGGATGCGTAATCCGTTGGCGCGCGTGAGCCTCACATCGGCCGGTACGCGATCGCCCGGCTCGAGAATCACCATGTCGCCGGGCACGATTGTCTCTGCCGGCACGGTCTGGCGCCGGGCATCGCGGAGTACGCGCGCTTCCGGTGCGAGCATGTCGCGGATCGCCGCGAGCGCCTCTTCCGCGCGGCCTTCCTGCACGAAACCGATGACCGCGTTGACGATGACCACCGCCAGGATGACCGCCGTATCGACGACATGGCCGAGCAGCGCCGTGACCAGCGCGGCGCCGAGCAGGACGTAGATCAGGAGATTGTTGAACTGGCGCAGGAAACGCCGCAGCGGGCCGGCGCGCGGCGGCTCCGGCAAGCGGTTCGGCCCATGCTGGCCGAGGCGTGCGGCCGCCTCGGTGGCGCGCAGTCCGTCCGGCCCGACGCCGAGCGCTGCCAGCACCGCGTCGCCGCCGCGCGCGTGCCATGGCGTCGCGGTGGAGACGGCCGCGGGCGGGTTGCCGGCAGGGTTCCCCGGTGGCTCGCCGGGCGGCGGCGGGGCCGCCGGTCGCGAAGCGCGCGGCGTACCCGTCATGGCGCGCGCGAGGTGTCGGGGTTCCGCCAGCTAGGCTCCCGCGTCGCGTGCTCGTTGACGAACGCTTCGAGGTCCTTGACGGCCACGCGGAACTCCCGCCCGAGCTTCACCGCGCGCAGTTCCTGGTGGTGGATCCAGCTGCGCACGGTCTGCTCCCGCACTTTGAGCAGTTCGGCGATTTCCTGGGTCGTCATGAAGGGTTTGCTCAACATGCTGGGCTCCGTGGTGTCCGCTTCCGGGGCAGGGGAGGTGCGTTGTCAAAGATTTTGAAAGAATCTGAAAATGACGAAATCATCATAAAGCGATGCAAAAGGACTTCAAAGCATCTCCGGTGCGCCGGTAGCGCCTGCACCGCCGTGGCCACGATTGTTTGCCGTCCGGGGCCTGTCCGCGTGGCCATCCGGCGTGCAATCATGCAGGTCTTCGCGTTGTCGCGAGTTTGCTGCGAGAACCGCCAATTACGCTTGGGTGATTGCCTGCAAGTCGATGGACCGCGGCGCCGCCACTGAGTGCGCGGCCAGGGAGGATAGCGGGATGCTGGGGGCATGGTGGGCAGGTCCGGGGCCGGCACGCGCCGGCGGTCATGCGCGGCCGACGCGCGGGTATCGGGGTGGCTGGCGAAACCGTTTCGCCGCCGCCTTCGGGGCGGTCTGCCTGCTCGCGACGTTCGCGGTGTCTGCGCAGGAACCTGCACCGGCAGCCGCCGCGAAGAGCGCCGCGGTGCGGTCCAACGCGGCTTTCACCCGTCTCCACGACGCCGCCCAGCGGCGTGGACGGGCGCGCGTCATCGTCGAACTGAACCTGGCCGAGCCCTCGCGTGCCGCGCTGCGCAGCGCCGCCGGGCGGCGCATGAACCGTGACGTCATCGCCGCGCGGCGGGCGGGGTTGATGCAGCGCCTCGAGGGCGCGACCCACCGCCTGGTGCGCGGGTTCGCGCATTCGCGTTACCTCGCGCTCGAGGTCGACACGCAGGCCCTGCGCCTGTTGCAGCGCGATCCGCAGGTAAGGGCCGTGCACGAGGACAAGCTGCTCCAGCCGAGCCTGCGCTGGAGCGTGCCGACGATCGGTGCGGCGCAGGCCTGCAACGTAACGCCGTGCGGGGCGAACCAGGTCATCGCCGTGCTCGATACGGGCATCGACGGCGCGCACCCGTTTCTCGACGGCAAGGTTGTCCACGAGGCCTGTTTCTCGACCAACGACGCCATCGCCGGAGCGTCCTCGCTGTGCCCGGACGGCAGTGAAGCCCAGGTCGGTGCGGGTGCCGGTACGGCCTGTCCGTCCGACATCGCGGGATGTGGTCATGGCACGCACGTGGCGGGCATCGCGGCCGGCGGCGCGGTGGGCACGGACAGCGTTACCGGTGTGGCGCCCGCGGCGCAGCTCATGTCGGTGCAGGTCAATTCACGCTTCGAAGGCTTGGATTGCACGAGCCGAGGTCTCGCGTCGCCCTGCGCGCTGGCCTATGTGTCGGACCTCATCGCGGGCCTCGAACACGTCTACGATGAACGCGCGAATTTCCCGCTCGTCGCCGCGACGGTCGCGGCCGGTTCCGATCTGCACAACAGCCCGTGCACACTGGAGCCGGAGAAACCCGCGATCGACCTGTTGCGCGCCGCCGGGATCGCGGTCGTGGCCGCGGCCGGCAACGACGAAGCTTACTATTCACTCGCGGCGCCCGCCTGCGTCCCGAGCGCGATCAGCGTCGGCGCCACGACGAGCATGCTCTACCCGTCGACCGCCACCCGCATGGCGTATTTCTCCAACCGGGCAAGCTTCCTCGATCTCGTCGCGCCGGGAGAGACGATCAGCTCCGCGGCGCCGGGCGGCGGCTTCGCCAGCGAGAGCAGCACCTCGGCCGCCGCGGCGCACCTCGCCGGTGCCCTGGCCGTGCTGCGCTCCGCGGTGCCCTCGGCGACGGTCGACGAGCTGCTCGCTCAGCTCGTGGCTACCGCGAGGCCCGTGTCGAGCGGGTACACCAGCCCGACCTGGCCGCTGATCGACGTCAGCGCCGCCGTGCGCGCGTTCGACGAGGCTCCCGTCGTCACGATTACGGCGCCGCAGGACGGTGCAACGGCGGTCGCCGGGCAGCCGATTGCTTTCCACGCCGAGGCGACGGACGCGGAGGACGGCGACCTCGCGGCGCAGCTGAGCTGGACGGCCGACCCGGGCGGCGCGCTCGGCGGCGGCGCGTCAGTCGAAGCGCGCCTGTGCAGCGGCCAGGCGGTGATAGCGGCGTCCGTCACCGACAGCTTCGACCAGGAGGGGTTGGACGTCGTCGTCCTCAGCGTCGCGCCGAGCGGCGCGTCGCCGAGCGCCGTGGACGACGTGGTGACGGTGGACGAAGACGCTGATCTCGTCGTCAGCGTACTCGACAACGACGTCACCACTGAGGGCGACTACCTGCTCGACATCGTTTCGGTCACGCAGCCCGCGAATGGCACGGCCACGCTCGAGGGCACCACGGTGCGCTACACGCCGGACCCGGACTTCCACGGCGCCGATACTTTTTCATACACCGTTAGCGCGTGCGAGGGCGGGCAGGATGCTGCTACCGTGCGTGTGACGGTGGCGCCGGTCGGCGATGCGCCGAACGCGGTCGTCGACGGTGTACGCACCGCGCCGGGGCAGCCGGTCTCGATTGCCGTGCTCGCCAATGACAGCGATGCCGACGGCGACACGCTCAGCATCGTCTCGGTCACGGCGGGCGCGGGCGGTGCGACGACGCACGACGGCAACCGCGTGACCTACACGCCTGCGCCCGGCTTCAGCGGCCTCGACGAGTTCGGCTACACCGTCGCGGATGGCCAGGGCCTCACCGCTTCCAGCGCCGTCTCGGTGCTGGTCGCCGATGGCGGCGTCGTGCGCCTGGTGCCCGGAGAATACGCCAGCATCCAGTCGGCCATTGCGGCCGCGGTGGACGGGGACGTCGTTGCCGTCGACGGTGGCACCTACTTCGAGCGGCTCGATTTCGACGGCGTCGACGTGACGGTGACGGCACCCGAGGGTGCCGCTGAGACCGTCCTCGACGGCCAGTCTACGGGTACTCTCGTCGCGCTCGGTCCGGGCGGGCGCATCGATGGGTTCACGATCAGGAACGGCGAGGGCGATTTCGGCTCGGTGATCGCCATCGAGGGTGATGGCACCACGATCTCGCGCAACGTTTTCGAGGCCTCTGAAGGGCGACTGATCTGGGGCAGACGCTGGGCCTCGGTGATCATCAACAATGTCTTCCGGCAGCTCGCCGACTGCGCGGGCATCATGTCCTTCAACCACACGGCGAGCCCGTACATCGCCAACAATGTCTTCTTGGACAATGATTGCCCCGTACTGAACATGAGGTCGGTGGGGTCGGGGCGCCCGATAGTGGCGAACAACACCTTCGTCGGCAATCGCATCGCAATCCTCACGGATCAGAGCGGACCGGAGCTGCATCGCTTCGTGAACAACCTCATTGTCGGCAACGATACCGGGGTCACGGCCGCGCGGGGATCGGACCTGGACAACCCCTTGTGGCAGCACAACCTGGTGTGGGGCAACGGCACGAACTACGATGGCATGAACGACCAGACCGGGCAGAACGGCAACCTCTCGGTCGACCCGCTGCTCACCGACACGGGTGGCGGTTATCGCCCGGGTCCGGGCTCCCCGGTGATCGATGCCGGCACCCCGGACGAGGTGCCGACCTGGGATTACGCGGGCACGCCGCGGCCGCTCGACGGTGACAACGACGGGCAGGCCGTGCCGGACATCGGTGCATTCGAATACGTGCGCGCGGGTAACCTGCCGCCCGCCGCCGCGGACGACGTGGTCGCAACCGTGGTCGACACGCCGGTCGACATCGACGTTCTCGCGAACGACGGCGACCTCGATTTCGATATGCTCACCGTGGTCAGCGTGACGACTCCGGAGCATGGCGCCGCGGCGCTGGCCGGCGGCGGGGTTCGCTACACGCCGGCGCCGGGTTATTCCGGCTTCGATGCGTTCACCTACACCGTGTCCGACGGTCTCGGCGGCACCAGCGTGGCGAGCGTCTCGCTGACGGTCTCGATCCCCGGCGGCAGCGCGCCGGTCGTCGATGTTTCCCTGGCGGCCCCTTCCGCCGCTTTCGTCGCCGGGGACCCGGTGACCCTGCAGGCGCTCGCCAACGATGCCGAGGACGGCGATCTCAGCGCGGACGTCGTGTGGCATTCGAGTATCGATGGCGTCATCGGCACGGGGGCGAGCGTCGCGACATCCACGTTATCGGTCGGCACGCACCGCATCACGGCAAGTGCGCTCGACGGCGCGTTCGTCACCGGCAGCGGCGAGATCGTCATCAGTGTCGCGCCCGATGTGCCATTGACGCCGTGGCGCGACGTCGTCGAACACCAGGGCGTGATCCATTTCCTGTTCGACGAACCGGCCCTGATCCGCCGCTACGACACCGCCGAGGACAGGTTCCTCCACGACGTCGTGCTCGATGACCCGCCGACCGCGCTCGCCGTCGGCGAGCATGGCCTGTACGTGGCGTTCGGCAACACCGTTGCGGTGCTCGATGCGCAAGGCGTCGCGACGCTGCGCGAGCTGCATGTCGGCGAGACGGTGACGGAACTGCTGAGTTTCGAATCGCGCCTCTACGCGGTGCGCAGGGATGGTCCCTACGAGACGGAAGTGCGCGGGTTCGATCTCGAGAGCGGCGAGGCGCTCGGGGTGGGCAATGTTTACGACGGGATCATCAGCGCGTCGTACTCGGACGCGCTGAGCGCGATCGTCGCCTACGACGGATCGGATCTCATCAAGATTCCGCTCGAACCTGGCGGCAGCCCGGGCGTCGTTTTTCCGGGGCCGTTTACCCACGACTTTGCGGACGCGAGCACCATTTTCCTCATGCCCGGGCAGGCGCGCGTGGCAAACGATTTGGGGGTGGTCTACAACACGTCGGATTTGACTTACAGCAATACGCTCGGTGGCGCGCTCGACGACCTGGCCTTCCGCGGCGATACGATGGTGGCCCTGCGCGGCGACATGCTCGACGGCTATTCCAACACCTTCGCCGCAACCGGCTCCTTCCAGCTGAGCGCGGCTGCCGCCGCGATCGCGATTCGCGACGATACCGTGTTCGCTTTCCGGCTCGACGGTGCCGGGCAGATTGCGCTCGAGACGGTGCCAACCGCGAGCCTGTCACTGCCGCCCCCGGGCGAGCCCGTGGTGCCCGACGGTCTCGCCTACGTCCCCGACGACATCGCGTTCGACGCCACCCGCGGCGTCGTGCACTTGTTGAGCAAGCAGTTCCTCAGCGTGTTCCGCTGGTCACTGACCGAGCGCGCGTACCTGCCGGCCATCCCGCTGGCGATGGCGCCGAGCCACATGGCGTTCTCCGCCGAGAGCAACGTCCTCTACTTTGCTTACGCGGATGCGTCGATCAGCCGGATCGGGCTCGACGGCGACTTCGCGGAGACCCCGTTCGCGGCGTTGCCGGTTGCCGCGACCGCGCTCGCGGCGGCAGGCGAGTTCGTGTACGTGGTCCGCGCGACCAATCCGTGGGTGGCCCACGAAACCTACGCGCCGGACGGCACGCCGATCTCCACCGCCCAGTGGGTTTATTACTCGCCGTCGTTCGAATGGAGCGCCGCGAACCGCAGGATGTACTTTCTTGATCACGAGAGGTACTTCGATAAGCCCCTGTGGGAGTACGTTGGCGTTGATGGGCAGATCGGCGGCAACCTGACGTCGCCGTCTCCCGGTAACTCCACCAACGTCGCCCCTCCGATCAGGATTTCGCCGGACGGGGCGTATGCCATGCTCGGTTCGGGGCGCATCTACGATGCGCTCAGCCTGGTGCACCTGGATACCCTGGCCGGTTCTTTCGACGATGGCGCCTGGACCGCCGACAACCGCATCTTCACGGTGCGCGAGGTCGGCGGTGCGAGCCAGGTCCAGCAGTGGCAGGCCAACTACCTGCTCGGGGACGACACGCTGTACGCAGGCCTGCCGCTGCGCCTGCTCGCGTTCGCCGACCAGCTCCTGCTGATCAGCGCGGTGGACGGCATCCCGCGGTTCACGCTCGGCGGACAGTCCGACACGGACGGCGATGGCACGGTCGATTTCGTCGACGAGGACGATGACGACGACGGGCTCACCGACGTCCAGGAGGACGTCAACCGCAACGGGGTGGTCGACGCCGGCGAGACCGACCCGCTCGACGCGGACAGTGACGATGACGGCCTGTTGGACGGCGCCGACGAGTACCCGCTCGGCGGCCCGGACGAGGCGCAATCCAAACAGATCCCGACCATGCCCGGCGCGTTGCTGGTCGTGCTGCTCGGGCTCATCGTTCTCACGGCGCGGCGGATGGTGCGCGTCGCGTGAAGCGGCGCGCGGCCGCACGGCCAGCGCCCGGTTGGACACGCACGTGCGCATGTGGTGCGATGTGCCGCGACGTGAACAGCCGTGCCGCGGCAGACAGGAGAATCCACCATGGACCAGCTTCCCTACCTGGAGCGCGTGAAAATCCAGGCTGAAATCCTCTTGCCGTTCTACCGCCGCGTCCGCGCGGAAATCGGCGAGGAACGCGCGGCGGCGTTGCTGCGCCAGTCGGTGGAGGAGTTCGGCGAGCGGCTCGGTGAGCAGGTCGCGGAGTCGGTATCCGGGACTTCCCTCGAAAAGCTGAAGGCCTTGCTGCCGGCGTTCACCGCCGGCGATGCGTTGGATATCGAGCCGCTCGCGGATACGCCCGGCGAGCTTTCGCTGAACGTTCGTGGTTGCCGTTATGCCGAGTATTTCAAGGCGCTGGGCGAGCCCGCGTTCGGCGCCATGCTGACCTGCGAGATCGACCCGCCGCTGACGGCGGGTATCGGGAGCGACATCACCCTGCAGCGTTCGCAGACGATCCTCGAAGGCGGCAGCCACTGCGATTTCCGTTGGCGCGCCGAGTCGGATTAGCCCGCGTGCTTCGTCCGCGACGGTGTGCGCCGGGGGAGCGTGTGCGTGCCTGCGGGCGCGCGCTTCGACGTCATGGAACCGCCGGCGGGAATGCCCCTGATACCTTCTGAGTCCCCGGTACGCGAGGAACCAATCGCCATGCAGATCCTGGCCATCGTCTGGCATCCGAACGCACGTTGGGAGGCGTTGAGCGACGCCGACAAGCGCGTCTACCTCGAGTCCCTCGACGACTACATCAACCAGGGGCGCGCTGCCGGCTTGGTGGTGCTCGGCTGGAGCCGCATCGATACCACGCTGCCCAAGGCGCCGAAGGAAGGCTACATCGGCGTGTTCGGCCTCGACAGTGCCGAACAGGTCCACGAGTTCGAGAAGGTCGTGATCGAAGCCCGCTGGTACGAGTACTTCGATTCCACCAACATCAGCATCGGTCTCGAAGGCGCGACGGAAGCCGCGCCGCACAAGGTGTATGCGAAGCTGCTCGGCGTGGCGCTCGATTAGCGGCGCCCGCGCGCGGAACCGCGCGGATGCGCCGCTCAGTCGAACGGCGCCGGGTCGATGAAGCGACGGATCACGTTGCCGGTGATGCGAGCGACGTTGTTGTCGTAGCCGTTGTGGGCAAGGGCGCCGGCCCAGGCGATTGAACTCATGGCGAACACCGCGCCGCCGTTCGGCGTCTCGTAGAAGGCCATGTCCGCGTGCACGTGCGGGCAGGTCGGCCCGGTGATCGCGGTGTGGGTGTGGCTCATCTCCTCTTTCATCCAGTTGTAGGCGCTGCTGAACGCGCTCGCGCGCGCGACGACCAGGGTGTGCGGCGGGGTGCCCAGCGCCGGGTCGACGCGGTCGATCTCCCAGCCCGCAGCGCCGCCGCCGACGATGCCGAAGTCGCCGATGCGCTCGTCGTCGCCGATGCCTTCGAAGACGAACGACACGCGTGCATCGAAACTCTCCGGCGTGCGCTCGTAGAAGGTCGAGGAATCGAAGCCCTGCGCGGTCATGCCGGTGCCGGCGACGGATTGCGGCGCGCGGCCCATGCGCCGCCACATGCCGCCGAGCTCGCCGGTGAAACTCGCGTAGTACTCGCCGCCTTCCGCGGCCCAGGAGCGGATGCCGTCCTCGGCGCGGCGCACTTCGACGATGCCGGGGCGTTCGGGATGGTAGTGCGTGCGCCAGTAGAAGCCGTTGCCGCCCATGTAGACGAAGCGTCCGCCGTTGGCCTGGTACTCGGCGAAGGCATCGAGCATGCGCAGTGACGGGTACTCGGGGTGTGTGCCGGTGGTGACGCAGCGGTAGGGCGCGAGCAGTTCGGTCCCGTAGCGTTCGAGGTCGTCCTCGGTGATGACGTCGTAGGCGATGTCCTCGGCCTCGAGCCAGTCGGTGATGTGGGTGTCGGCCGGGAACTGCCACAGGGCCTGCTTGGGCGCGAGATCGAGCACCGGGCGCAGGCGCGAGGAATGGCAGATGCCGCTGCCGTCGCGGTGATGGTCGTACATCGAGGCGCCGAAAGCCGGGTGCTGGAAGAGGAACAGGCCGGTCTCGTCGACGATGGTGAAGATGCCGAGCACATGCTCGATCTCCGGCCATTCGATGTAGATGAGATGATTGGCGTAGGCCCAGTAGCTCGCGGTCGGCAGGATCAGCGCGAGCGGCGCACGCGCTTCGCCGAGCGGCGGGCTGACCACGAACGGGATGCGGTACTCGGCGTCGCCCTGCACGAGTCGCGCGCAGTAGATGCCGCTGCGGGCGTCGTCGGGCACGGTCCAGGCGAAGTCGCTCTCCCAGCCGCAGTCGTGGAGATCGTCGTCGTGGAAATGGATTGCGCCGTAGTGCGCGGGCGCGCGTTTGAAATCGTACTCGCTGCCGTCCCAGTGGACGCCCTTCATCGCGCGCGTGGGTTGGTTGACGGTGTGGCCGTGGCGGCCGGCCGGGCCACGGTCGATGACGCCGGTGCCGGCGATGTCGTCACTGAAATCCCACTGCGCGAGGAGCCGGGAGCCGAAGTCGATATCGTCGGGCGCGGCGAGCAGGGATTCGACCTCGGCCTCGCTCAGCGCGCGATCGGCGAGCCTGGGGGCTTCGAGTTTGCCGTTGTAGTGTCCGCCGGCGTTGTGCGGTGGGGCATCGGCCTCGTGCCAGGCGGCGAGGCGGAACGCGCCGCCCGGTGTGGACGTGAACTCGCAATGCTCGCTACAGCGCGCGGCGCGATCGCGATGCGCATCGGAATCGAGCGGGCGCTGGACGACGACGGCACGGCCGGTCTCGGCATCCCAGCTCGCCGTGACCAGGGTCCACGCGCGTTCGCGCAGTGCCACGCCGGTGCTCGCCGTCGTTCTGTGCTCGCCATCGCCGAGGACCAGGGCCGCGGCACCGTGCTCGTCGAGCTGCAGGCCCCAGCCGCGACCGTGCGTCTCGTCCCACGTGCCGGCGATGTGCTGGCGATGCGAACCCGGGGTCGTCGGCCACAACCATGCCTGCACGGTGAACGCAGGTGGGTGCCAGGCGGGCTCGTCATCGAAGGCGACGAAGGAGCCGGCGCAGATCGGCTGGCAGCGTGCGGGGTACTCGCCGTCGAACGCGCTCGCGACGGGGTATTCCTTGTAGCCCGCACCGCCCTCGGTGGCGTCGCCGCAGCGCAGCCGCACGAGCGAGGCGTGGTACCGGCCGGGGCGGGTTGCGCTGACCTTGAACGAGACCGTCTCACCCGGCCGCGCGCTGAATTCGTCCGGGTAGCCGAGCAGCGGCTTTTCCACCGTGGCCAGCGCTTCCAGCACCTCGGGCGCGTCGGCCAGCGGACCCGCCGTCGCCCAACTGCCGTCCGCTTGTTGCGCAAGTCTCAGGCCGGTGCCCGACTCCCAGCGTTTGCGGAACACCGCGCACTGCGCGTCCGGCAGGGCATCGTAGGTTTCGCCGGCGACCGCCTGCAGCGGCGTATCCCGGCGCCCGTTCTGCTTGACGATGACGTACGGGCCCTGGGCATCGGGCTGAACGATGACGTGGCGGTCCTCGAGCGGTGCCCAGCGCAACACCTTGAGCAGTTCGAGCAGCTCGGGCGAATGCGGGCCGAACGGCTGTTCGTGGAACTGGTGGACCAGATCGAGGCGGGTGGGATCGATGGGGCGCAGCAAGGCATTACCTCCGAATGCTCGGGGCCGAATGTTAGCGGACAGTGTACTTGGTTCGCCCCTTGCCGCGCGGCTTGAACGTGGTCGAGTGCTGAAGAGCGGAAAACCCTCAGGAAGGCAGCAGAACGTGGGCGCCGGATCGCGACAATAGCGCGGGGCAGTATTCGGTCGGGCCCGCAAACTGGATCGCGGGCGGCACGCCCACACTCGGAGATCGTCTGGACGCGGGGCTCGCGGCACCGTCACGGGCGCGCGCCGCGGCGGGTGTACGGGCTCTCACCGCGCCCCGATCGGATCTCCGGCCTCAGCGCCGTCGGCCATCATCTTCGAACATGCCCGCATAGGCACGCGGATCGAGAAAGCTCTCGATGCGGCAGATGAGGCCCGTGGCGTCGGCGGTGAGCCAGGCGGCGGCGCGGGTCCGCGCGAGGTTGTCGAGACAGGTGAGGTAGGTCAGTACGACGCAGGCTTCGTTACCGTCGACCAGCAGGCGTCGCCGCTCGACGCCGGTGAGGATCAGGCTGAAATGCTCGATGTCGGCGACGAAGGCATCGACATCGTCGAAGCGATCGAGGGCGCCGACGAAGTCGAATCGGCCGTGCGTCAGGGTCGCGCGCAGGCCGTCGCTGTCGCCTCGTTCCAGTGCATCGAGAAACGCCGTCACCGTGCGGCGGGTACGTGCGGTATCCAGGGTGGCAGGCGGCGGTGCGACACGTGCGCCGTGGCCGTCGGGCTTCTCGGGATTGCGGCTCAGGGTGTGCATCACGTCATCTCCCATGCTGTTGGTCTCGCCAGCAAGCGTCGAGCAGGATCGTGGAGAGAGTGAGCAGAACGCGAGATTTCGGAGGCAGTCACCGCATTTCGGGCGTGCTCGCTGGCCGCGTCCGGGGCGAACTCCGCATGGCGTCAGGTGCCAGCCGGAGATAACACCGGCCGGTTGCCTCGGGCGGTTGGTTCGCCGCCTGCGAGAGCGGCAATTCGCGCGATCACCATGGCCGGATCCGTCGGCAATCAGACGGCATGCCATCCTCGCGCCGAAAGCGCCGACGCGCGGCAACCGTCCTCAAGTAGCGTCACTGAAGATGGCGCCATCGAACGACCGCGCGTGGCGCCTGTGCTGTCGATCAGGCCTGACGTCGCAGCCGGCGTAGGCCACACAGGCCGGCGACGAACAGTGGCAGCGCGCCTGGCAATGGCACCGGGGTGGGCGCGTAGGCGAAGAAGCTGAGGTGCCAGCCGTCGTTGAGGGCATCGGCGGTATGTACGAGGGTGGTCGTCGGTGTGTCGAACACGAGCAGTGCGAGCGCGCCGCCGATGTCGCCGATCGAGAGTTTCGTGCCCTGCAGCGTGATGCCGTTGCCGGTGTCGGGCGGCAGGCCGAAGTCGGGTCCGTCGCCCGTCGCATTGTCGTTACCGAGCGCGACGAGGACTTTCTCCACGGGCTGCTCGAAGGTGACGGTGAAGCTCGCGCCGGCATGGATGTTGTCGTAGCTGCCCGGCAGGTCGTTGTAGGTGCGCGTGTTGTTCAACGTGGAGAACGGCACGTAGACCGGGCCCTGCGCCACGAAGGTATAGCCGATGCCGTTGGAAGTGCCCGTGATGATCGGGTTGTCGGCAAACGAATCGACTTCGAAGCTGAGCGAGGAAAGGTCCAGCGGATCGACCGCCTCGACGGGTGCGACGGCCATCGCGTTTGCCGCGCCGGCGGCGGTGGAGAGTGCAAACGCGGCTAGGATGCGCATCACAGCTTGCATGGCGGGGGGCTCCGTGTTCCGTGAAGATGCCGGCATTGTGGCCGAGGGCGGTGGCTGGTTTTTGTGCGCCGGGTCCGCTCTCGCGCGGTGTGACAATTATTTGCCGGTTGCCCGGCGCCAGCAGCGGTAACCCATCACAATCGCCGCACGTGCGTAGCCCGAGCGCCGCACCGCGGGCCTCCTCGTCATCGCGGCGCGTCTACGCGGGCATGCGCGGTCGTGGTGCGCAGGGGCATGGCCACGTGGCTCTGCTTGGTCTGCGTTGAGCGAACGGCAACATGCTCTGGCATCATGGGAGTCGCGGCGGCGAGCGCGCCGTCCGGTATGTGCCGGGGCGCTCGCCGCTGTGATGGGTGGCATGTGATTCGAAAGTGAAAGGGTGGAGGGACACGATGAAAAGGAGTTTCGGGCGAGCCGTGTCCTGCGCGTCGCTGATGGCCGCGCTCTGCGTCCCGGACGTAGCCGATGCCGCAGCGGTGGTCTTCTCCGCGCAACTCGCGCGCGGGACGTCATGCTGCGAAGTGCCGGCCAACCCGCGGAACATCGATGCGTCGCTTCGCTTGCAGGTCGACACGAGCGTCGTGTCGCATGCGAGCAACGTATTCGGGACGGTCTATCGCGAAATCGTTCCGGCGTATGAGATCGTCTTGCGCGGAGGCGAACTCGGGCCGCAAGACGTGGTGCTTGCCGATGCGGACGCCATTCCTGATCCGGAACTGGGCTTTCTCGGTTTCAACGGGCGATACACGATATCCGGAGAGCTCCGTCCGTATCGTGCGGGCTTCATCATGTTCGAGGGTACGGGCGTAATTGCCGCGCTCGAGGCGTTCCCCGGCGCCCTTTACGAACTGAACTACGTCGAACTGACGCTCATCGACCTGGTTGCGCTGCCGGGACTTTCTGAGTCGGCGACGGCGGAGAACTTCATCGCGGCCTTGACCGCGCTCGATCCCGGAGCGCATGAAAGCTGGGTTGGCCTCGGCCTCCAAAAGATCGCTGACATTCCTTCCGGCGATAACCCGGCAAGACTCTACTTCAATGGGCATATCAGCAGCGTCGCAGCCGTTCCCGTGCCGGCTGCTCTGCTACTACTCGCAGGTGGATCGTGTGCGCTCTTCCCCCTGGTTGCGCGCCGCCGGCGACGCGGCCACATCGTCGGCGGCGGCCGAACGCGGCAGCGTGATGCCGGCGCGGTTTCCCCATGCGCCCTGACTCCCGTATAACCCCTGTTCCGTTCAAGCGGGCGACATCGTGACTTTTATCGACCCCTCCGGCGCGCAGATACGCGCCCTTGCCGAGAGCGACATCGACGGACCGATCGTGATGTTGAACCTGCTGCGCTTTGCGCCCGACGACGGAGCCGAGCGCTATGCGCGCTACATGGAAGCGGCAACGCCGCACCTCGAGCGGGTGGGCGGCAAGCTGTGGTTCCTGGGCAATGCAGTCGCCACGGTGATCGGCACGGAAGAATGGGACGAGGTGCTGCTGGTGGAATATCCGTCGCGCGAGGCGTTCCTGGAGATGATTGCCGACCCGGATTACCCGTCGGATCTGCGCGCTGCGGCGCTGGTCGATTCGCGGCTGATCTGTTGCAAGGCCAGAAACGACGGACTTGCATGATGACCTCCGTGCGCGGGTGCACGAGGCGCGCTGTTCTGCTGCGCCGACTGTGTGTGCCGATGTGCCTCGGCCTGGCGCTGGCCGCGTCGGGTGCCGAAACCATGGTCGTCGATGGCGTGCTGTCGCCCGGTAACAGCCCGGGCTGTGTGCTCAACCAGGGCAGCGTCGTGCTCAACGCGACAGCGACGCTCACTATCGAGATCGCCGATCCGGCGCCGTGCACGGGGCATGACCGGGTCACGGTACAGCAGTCGTTGACCATCAACGGCGCGACCCTGCGTCTCATCCTGCTCGACGATTACCAGCCACCGCCCGGTGCGCACTTCGACATTCTCGACTGGGGGAGCGTGGACGGGGCTTTCGCTCGCATCGATTTCGACGGCGCGGGATTGCCTGATGGCCTGGCGTGGGATACCGCGCGCCTGCTCGTCGACGGTACGGTGGCCGTGGTGGGATTGCCGACGCCGACGCCGGTTCCCATTCCGGGCTGGGCGCTCGCGACGCTTGCTGCCATGATCGCGGGGGCGGCGAACGCGTGCGGCAGGCGGGTACGGTGGTCGCGGAGGATTGCCGAGGGTCGCGCCTCCCGTGCCTGAGTGTCGCGACGTGCAGCGACCGCTGCCGACTCATCGTCGGCGAATCGTAAACTTCCGATAACGCGTCCTCTACCGTGCGACAGGCACGTTCGCATCTGCGTCGTTCCGGTAGTATCCGCCACGGGCTCGGTCAACAGGAACAACAATGATGAAAGGGATTTTTGCAGCAGGGCTGCTCGTGTTCGGCGGCGCGGTGCAGGCGGCCACGGTCGATCTCACGGACGGCGCGTTCTCCGCCGTCAGCTACGAGACCTTCGTACAGGGCGCGATTGGTCCAATCGTCGCCTTCAGCGAAACCGTGGACGGCGTCACGTTCGCGTTCGCGCGGACCTCGGGGCAGTTCCGCCGCATCGGCCCGTGGGGCGACGGCAACTTCGACAATCCGCCGTTCGAGCTGGATCTCGGGGGCGGCGGTGGCTCCGCCAGCGGCTTCTCGCTCGTCGTCAGCCACGACGTGACGTTGAACACTTTCAGCGGCATGGCGCAGCAGTTCGTCACCGCTCCGACGTTCGATGTCACGGGCAGCGGCGTGTCCTCGCTCGGCAACGCGTTTTCCGTCAGCGGCTTCGTTGGCTCGGACTTGCCTGGGACGGACGGCTTCGTCGGCGGCGCACTGAACCTCGTGGCCGGTGAGAACTACCAGTTCACGGTTACCAATGCTGGCGCGGCGACGCTCGGGTTCTTCACTGGGTTCGAGTTCACGGCGGCTCCGGTGCCGCTGCCGTCGGCACTGGCCTTGCTGCTACCCGTCGCCATGGGGGTCGTCCGCGTTCGCCGCGGCGCCTGAGCATGAGCCTGAGCAGCAGGGGCATGAGATTACGCGCCGACGCGAGAGAATTCACGGTCAGCGTCGACGGCGACGCTGACCACCACGTCTGATCACTCGCGCTCTGCCGCGCGCGATTCTCTGCTCTAGCCAATGCGCAAGAATCTCACTGCCGAAGACCTCGCCGAATTGCTGGGAGCGCCGCTGCTCGCGGTCCTGGCGACCCGGCGCGCGGACGGCACGGTGCTGCTCTCGCCCGTGTGGCACGAGTGGCGCGACGGCGGTTTCTCGGTCGTCATCGAGGCGGATGACGTCAAGTCGCGCCACGTGCAGCGCGATCCGCGCGTCACGATCGTGGTGGCCGAGCAGGCGCCGCCCTACCGCACGTTCGAGGTGCGTGGCGAGGCGACGCTGAGCCGGCCGGCGGACCTGCCCACGATTCTCGAACGCATCGCGGTGCGCTACCTCGGTGCGGAACGCGGGCGCGAATACGGCGCGGAGATGGACTGGGAGGGTGAATTGCTGCGGCTCGCGCCCGGACACACGCGTGGTTGGGATTACCGCGACGAGACGGGTTGACGCGCTCGCCGCCGGGTAGAACCTTGGTCGTTCGCGGCCATTCTGGATTCCGTGCCTGTCCCGAATCGCCCGTGGATCAGGCCGTTTCTGCACCAGCTCTACCGCGGAATCTGCCCCGTGGAATTTATGCCTGTCCTCGAATTACCCTCGAATCAGGCTTTCTCGAATCGGGCCCATCCCGCTGAATTTCGTGCCTGTCCCGGATTTGCGCCGGATTTGCGCCGCTAATTCGATGGCTGTCCCGGAATCATGCCTGTCCCGGATTCGTCCCGGATTCGGAGCGATTCGATGGCTGTCCCGGAACCATGGTCCCGGAATCATGCCTTGCCCGAATTCATGCCTGTCCCGGATTCACGTGCGGAATCATGCCTGTCCCGGATTCGTCCCGGATTCGGAGCGATTCGATGGCTGTCCCGGAACCATGGTCCCGGAATCATGCCTTGCCCGAATTCATGCCTGTCCCGGATTCACGTGTCCCGGATTCACGAATTCATGCCTGTCCCGGATTCATGACCCTAAATCCGCGCGAAATCCGTGCCTGTCCCGCATTGGGCGGATCCAGACATCCCGGAAATTGCTCCTCGAAACAGTTGTTTGCCGTGTGGCTGGCCGTCGAGTTGATGGGCGTGGGATAGTCGGGGAGGGGCAAGGGATTACCGCGCGGTCGCGCGGGAGGGGAGGATGAACTGATGTGGCACTTCGACCGGCGCTGCGCTCGGCGCGAGGGGAATGACGTGGGCGTTTATCGGCGGCGCGGCAATGCGGTGCCATTGGCGCTGATCGCGCTGCTTGCCGCGAGCGGTGCCCCTGCGGGCGATCTCACCTGGGTCAGCGCCGGGGGCGGCTCGTTCAACGATCCGGCGAACTGGGACGGTAACGTGATGCCGGGAGCGGGCGATACCGTCAGCTTCGCGGCGAACAGCAACTTCACGGTCACCTTCGCTGGCGACGTCACGACGGACAAGGCGAGTTTTTCCACGACCGGCGGTGGGAACCTCGTGCTCGATCTCGGTGGACGTTCCTGGACCGTGATCCCTGTCGCGGACCTGGTCGGATTCGACGCCGGTTCGTCGGAAGATGTACCGCGAGTTACGTTTCAGGGTGGCGCTGTCGGCGTCGCCGGTCAGACGATTCTGGGCAGCGCGGAGATTCGAGACGGTGCAATCGTGTTCGGCGCTGCGGACGGCTTCATCTCCCATCAGGTCACGCTGACAGGGCCCGGATCGAGGTGGACCCTGCTGGGTGATCTCGAGTTTGGCTACGAGGGACGAGCGAACGTCGGATTTCCGGGCCGCTCCGATGCACTGCGCGTGCTGGCGGGCGGCGCCATCGAAGCCGCCAACGCAGTCCTGACCATGGGTATCGGCGAGTTCTTGCCCGGGAACCAGGTGGCGGCGCCCGTCACGGCCTTGATCGATGGTATCGACTCCCGCCTGGAACTCAGTGAATCACTGGTCCTGACAGAAGCGAATCTCGTCGACGTCAGCAACGGCGCACGCCTCGTCGTCGGCCAGGACATCGACTTCCAGGCCGGCGGTGTCGTCACGGTGACCGATGGCGAACTCATCGCCACCGGCCTGGCCGCACGCAACGGCCGCATCGTGTTCAACAGCGGCATGGTCGATCTCGGTGGCGATGCCAGCATTGGTGCGAACGGCGTGCTCGGGGCCGACCTGCTCCTGTCCGTCGATCACGATCTGCGCATCGGCAGCACCGCCACGATCGAAGCCGGGCGCAGCGTCACCATCGACGGCGGCGCCTTCCGCACCGGCGCGATTGCCGGGCCCGGCTCGTTCGATTTCCTCAGCGGACGCTTCGAACTGACTCAGCAGGACCTCGTGATCGGCAGCGGTGGTCTGCTCGGCAGCGCGGTGACGCTGAGCAGCGGGCGCGACATCGTGGTTGCCAGCGACGTCGTCGTCGACGCCGGCGCGCTGTTCTCGCCGATCGGCGGCGGCACGCTCGCCGCCGCGCGCATCGTCAACCAGGGCCAGGTCATGCTCGACGGCTTTGCCTCCGGGCTCACCGTCGACAGCGTTGTCAACACGGGCCTGATCCTCGGCAACGGTCGACTCGTCGCGGAACTCGACAACCAGGCTGGCGGCGAGGTCCGCGTGAGCACCGGGCAGTTCGTGCAGTTCACCGGCGTGGCCAGCAACAATGACGGTGCGCTCAACGTACTCGGTGGCGCGATCGAGTTCGGCGGCAGCCTGGTCAACGGCGAAGCCGGCGTGATTGCCGGGCGCGGCACCCTCATCGCCGGCGGTGGGCTGGAGAACCGCGGCCGCATGAATCTCAGTGGCGGTATCACCGACATACTCGGCGACGTGACCAACCTCGCCAACGGCCAGATCATCATCTCCGGCGGGGCGACCGTGACGTTCTTCGACGATCTCGTACACAACGGCAGCGAAGTCCGCGTCAGTGCGGGCAGCTCGGCCGTTTATTTCGGCACCGTCAGCGGCGCGGGACCGTTCACCGGCAGCGGCACGAATTTCTTCGAGGGCCAGTTCAGTCCCGGCAACAGTCCGACCGTGACGAGCTTCGAGGGAGATGTCGGGTTTGGCACCGCCAGCACGCTCGTGATCGAGCTCGGCGGACTGCTTGCCGGCGACGAGTACGACGTGATCGACGTCGCCGGCACGGCGACGCTCGGCGGTACCTTGCGCATCGAGATGCTGGGCGGTCACACGCCGCGCGTGGGCGATCTCTACACGTTCATGCTCGCCGGTATCGGTATCGACGGCGAGTTCGACGTCGTCGAGCTACCCACCATCGCGGGCCTCGAGTTCCTGCTGAACCATGGCGACGACACGCTCTCCCTGCAGGTCGCGGCGAGTGCGGTGCCGTTGCCCGCAGGGCTGTGGCTGGCGGCCGCGCCGTGCCTGTTGCTCGCGCGCCGCAGGCGGGCGGGCTGATCCAGGGCCGGCCCGGGCGGCGGCGTGATTCGGCGTAGTGAACGGGTGCCGGTTTGTCGCGGAAACGGGGCGCACCTTGCCAGCACGGCGTCGATGAGGTCTATTGGGTCATCGCTGCCATCCAGCGGGGAGGTTTTCTTGGAATGACAGACACCTACGACGCCATCATCATCGGCGCCGGTGTATCCGGCCTTTACGCGACTCACCGGCTGCGCGAACGCGGCCTGTCCGTGCGGGTGTTCGAGGCCGGCTCCGGCGTCGGCGGCACCTGGTACTGGAACCGGTACCCCGGTGCGCGCTTCGACTCCGAGAGTTATTCCTACCAGTATTCGTTCTCGCGGGAATTGTTCGACGAGTGGCAGTGGAGCGAGCAGTTCGCCGGCCAGCCGGAGATCGAGCGCTACCTGAATTTCGTCGCGGACCGCTTCGATCTGAAGCGCGACATCGAGTTCGACGCACGCGTCGCCTCGTTGCACTTCGACGAGGCGCAGTCCCTGTGGGAACTGACCACGCAAGCCGGACGCACGGCGCGCGCGCGATTCGTCGTCGCCGCGACCGGCTTCCTGTCCGCACCGCAACCGCCCGACTACGCAGGGGAAGGCGATTTTGCCGGCCTCACGGTGCATTCCGCGCGCTGGCCGAAAGAAGGCATCGACGTCAGCGGCAAGCGCGTCGGCATCATCGGCAGTGGTCCGACAGCGGTGCAGATCGTCCAGAGCATCGCGGCGGACGCGGGACGTCTGACCGTCTTCCAGCGCACCGCGAACTGGTGCACGCCGCTGCGCAACCGCACGCTGGGTGCCGCCGAGCAGCGCGAGCTTGCCGCGCAAGCCGCGGACATCGTCGAACACTGCAAGCGCACCTTCGCTGGCTTCATCCACGACATGGACGCCCGCGCGAGCACCGAGGTCACGTCGAAGGCCGAGCGCTGGGCCAAGTACCAGGAACTCTACGAGCGTGGCGGCTTCGCGCTGTGGTTCGCCAACTATAACGACATGTTCACCAACCGCGCGTTCGCCGAGGAAGTCAGCCAGTTCCTGGCCGAGAAGATTCGCCAGCGCGTCACCGATCCGGAAACGGCCGAGAAGCTGATCCCGAAAAACCACCCGTTCGGCACCAAGCGCCCGCCCGGCGAGAAGAACTACTACGAGGTGTTCAACCAGGACAACGTCGAACTCGTCGACCTGCGCGCGACCCCGGTCTCGCGCATCACGCCGCAGGGCGTAGAGACGGTGGAGCGTGCCTACGATCTCGACATCCTGATCTACGCGACCGGTTTCCAGAGCCTCACCGGCGCGTTACTGCGCATGGACATCCGCGGCGAGAACGGCCTGACCCTGGCCGAGAAATGGGCCGACGGCCCGCGCACCAGCCTGGGCGTGCAGGTGTCCGGTTTCCCGAACCTCTTCGTCACCAGCGGACCGCATCACCCGGCGGTGTTCTGCAACGCCACGCGCTGCGCGGAGACGGCGGTCGACTGGATCGTCGAATGTATCGACCATGTGCGGGCGTCGGGACACCAGACCGTCCAGCCGACGCTCGACGCCGAGGAAGCCTGGACGCAGCACTGCTACGACTCGGTCAAGGGCCTCATCATCGACGACATGCGCGATTCCTGGTTCTTTGGCAACAACAATCCCGAGAACAAGGAAGAGAAACGCTTCCTGCTGTGGGCCGGCAGCGTGCCGGCTTTCCACGAGACCTTCGCCGAGATCGCCGCCGACGGCTACCGCGGGTTCGAGATGCGCTGACGGTGGCGCGATCTCATGCGTCGAGCAGTTCGACGCGGTCGCCGAGCGCCACGCGGCCCGGTTCGACGACCTCGGCGTAGGTGGCGAAGCCCGGCGTCGCGTAGCCCGGCAGCAGGCCGTCGGGCAGGGCGGCCTTGGGACGGTACTTGATCAGGGTGCGCATGACGTCCTGGTCGCGCGCGCCGCTGGTCGGGTTGAGCCCCGTGATCCCGCAGCGCGGCACCGCGGTGCGCACCTTGAGCAGCGCTTCGCCGAGGCGCAGGTGGCGATCGGCCCAGGCGTCCTCGGCGTGCTCGTCGCCATTGTCGATGACGAAGCCGGCGCGGAAACGCGCCGGATCGACCTCGGCGCCGAACTCGCGCGCGATGCGTCGCAGCGAGCCGGTGGTGACGAACGTGACGGCGAAAACATCGATCGCGGCGCCGTGTGTCATGCAGCGCACCAGGCGCACCGGGCGGCCGGCGTGCGCGCTGAGCGCGGCTTCCCATGGACCCTCGACTTCGCGCACGTCGATATTGCGCAGGCCGAAATGGTCCACGGCCCAGGCGCGGCCGTCGGCCTGGGCGGGGCCTTCGATGATACGCCCGTCCGGCAGCTGCAGCGCCAGAGTCTGCGCGGCGTCGTCGTAGTCGAAGCGCAGCGCGAAGAAGTCGCCATGGCGATCCGAAGGCACGAACTTGTCGTCGGCTTCGACCAGCGCGAAGGCGCGGTCGTGGCGGATACCATCGGTATCGACGTCGACGGCCGTGGGGTGCAGGAACTGCGTGGCCTTCACGAACACCCGGCCGATGCGGTTGACGGTCATCACGGTGGTTTTTCTCCCGGCGGACAATGCCGACAACTTAGCGGCTCCACAGCGCCGCGTCGAGTCGTGCCAGCCGCCCCGGTGACGGGTTTCGCGCGGGTTGCCGTGACGCTTATCCATTCGGTATACACTGCGGTCCGCGGATCCCGTGAACGGCGCGATGACGCGCGGATTGCGGAACCGTGGAGAACTTTCCATCGCCCCGGAGTTGATGATGAACGCGACCCTGATCCAGGAGATGACCCAGGCGCTCGAGCGCTACTTCGACCTCATGTACGACTGCGACGTGAGCCATTTCGACGAGGTCTTCGCCAGCACCGCGCAGCTGCATGGCTTCCGCGAGGGCGAGATGAGCTGCTGGCCGGCCGCGCAGTACCGCGAGGTGCTGGCCGGCCGCACCTCGCCCAAGGCCCAGGGAGCACCGCGCGAATCACAGATGCTGATGCTCGACTTCTCGTCGTCGACCCAGGCCCTGGCGAAAGTGCGCGTGCGCATCGGCGAGATGTATTTCGTCGACTACCTGTCGTACCACAAGATCGGCGACACCTGGCTGGTGACTTCGAAGGCCTACCACCGCGAGGCGTGAATACGAGCCCCCGTCCGCGTGCCTGCGGCGGCAGTGCGAGCGGGGGTGGGCGGCGTGTAGAGACGTGTCGACGATTCGGGCGTCGTCCGGTGCGCCAGGCGGGAATCCTTCTCCGCGGCGAGTTGACGCACGGCGCCAGTTTGCCGACACGGACCGCGTGTTCCGGGCGGGCGTGATTGCGCACACGACAAGGAGGTCGTCGCAATGGCCTGCAGGTCGACGACTGGTCGTGGCTGACAGATGACTCCGAGGTCGGTCGCCGGCGTGGTCGGTCCGCCCTCCGGCCAGTTCGGCATCGCCCGCGGTGGTGCGGATCACGCCGGGAACTCGTGTCACGTCGGAGTCGCGAGCTGCGCGAACCGCGATGCCGTTCCGCTACCGCTGCGGGCCGGCGGCTTGCTGTTGTTCTCCGGCATGGCGGCCTCGGGCGCGCGCTGTTATCGCGGAGCGTCGCCGAACACGTCGACGTTCGACTGAAGCGCACGTAATCGGGGCGCGCGCACGCCGCGGCTGGCGCGGCGGCGGGGATGTTCAGCTGTTCGGGGCGGTGTCGCTGCCGGTCGCGCCCTCGACGTTCAGCCCGCGCGCGACCGCTCGCCGGCGCCATTGCTGGCGCGCGTGCTTCTGCATGTCCGCGGCATCGTCGGATTCGTCGATGATCTCGAGGCCGAGCAGGGTCTCGATGACGTCCTCGATGGTCACGATGCCGGCCATGCCGCCGAATTCGTCGACCACCGCCGCGATGTGCGAACGCCGTGACAACAGGCGGAAGAACAGGTCCGGCAGCGGAAAGTTCTCCGGCACGACCATGATCTCGCGGCGCGCGTTCGCGATACGTTCCTCGCCCTTGCCGGCGACGAGCTTCTCGAGCAGGTCGTCCTTGAGCACGAAACCCGTGATCAGGTCCTTCGAGCCCTGATGGTAGGTCGGAATGCGTGAGAAGCGCAGCTCGGGGTGGGCGGCATGGAAGCCGGCGATGGTCTGTTCCTCCTCGGCTGCGACCACAACCGTGCGCGGCGTCATGACATCGCGTGCGTGGACCTGCTCGAAGCGCAGCAGGTTGGCGATGATCTCCGTTTCGTGGTGTTCGAAGATCCCTTCGCGCGCGCCGAGATTGGCCATCGCGAGAAAATCCGAACGAGACAGCATGCTGCCTTCGGCGTCCTTCTTGAGCAGCCCCGTGACCCGCCGGCTCAGCCAGATCAAGGGCGAGAGTACGGTGACCAGCAGGCGCAGGCTGCGTACGGTGAAGCCGGCCAGCCGTTGCCAGTGGACGGCGCCCAGGGTCTTGGGGATGAGCTCGGAGAGGATCAGGATGGCCAGGGTCATGGTGACCGGCACCGCGAGTTGCGTTACCCACGGGTAGGCGTTCGCCCACAGTTTCGTGGCTTGCGCGCCGACGCCGATCGCGCCCACCGTGTGCGCGACGGTGTTGAGCGTGAGGATGGCCGAGAGGGGCACGTCGATGTCGCGTTTGAACTGCTGCAGGGTGTCGCCGAGCGGCGAGCCCTCCTGTTGCTTGATCTCGGCGTAGGCCGGGGTGATCGACAGCAGCACCGCTTCCCAGAGCGAGCACAGGAACGAGAAGACGATGGAAACGAGGAAGAACGTGAAGAGCAGCAGCATGGGGCGGTTACCGTCAGGCCGTCGGTCGTGAGTCGGCAGCGACTCGGGGCGGCAGGATACCATTGCGTGCTGCTCGCGCCGGCAGGCGTGGTCCGCGCCGCGGGGCGGCCGCCGCGCGAGCGGCCGCGCCTGCGTCACCGTGGGCGGTCAACGTGTCACTCAGAAGCGCCGGCGGAAACCGATATCGAACGCATCGCCGGCGAAATTCGTCTTCGCCGGCATCCCCAGCAGCGGCGATGAGGGATCGCGCCGCTCCGCGTCGAACGCGTGCATGTAGCCCCACGATACCTCGCTGCGCTCACCGATGCGGATGCTCATGCCACCCGTGACATGGTTGCGAAAGGCGGACGGTACAATGAGCCCGTACAGCGTCTGGCTGGACGGCGTGGTCTCGTCCGCGCCGTTGTAGCCGAGACGAAATGTCAGCCGGTCCGAGAAACGGTAAATGAGCCCGGCTTTGACCACGGTCTGGTTCGACCAGCCGAAGCCGAGACCCTGCGCCCCGCCGAGCTGGCGTGCCGGTGCGAAGCCATTGACGAACTCGGCGGCGGTCGGGCCCGAGTTGCCGGTCGCGGCAACGGTCGCGTATTGGATCTGCATGACGTCGACGCCCAGCGTGAGGCGTTCGATCGGATCGAACGCGAGGCCCACCGCGTAATGGCGGGGAGTCTCGAAGCGGCCGTTGTCAGGGAACAGGCCGTTGTACTTGTCGAAACGGGTATGCCTGAGCTTGGTCGTGTACTGCAGGCCGAGGCGCAAGGTGGGCAGTAGCTCGATCATCATGCCGACGCGCAGACCGCCGCCGATCACGTACTCCGATCCGCGGTTGGTCAGGCTGCCCGGGTCGCTCGAGAGAGGTTGGAAGGTTTCCAGGCCATAGGCCTTGAACTTGACGATCGAGAGCAAGGGTGAGACGCCGATGTCGATCCGCGGCGCGACGCGCCAGGAAAGGGAGGGCGCCATGACGAACTGGCCGAAGTCGACGCCGACCTTGCCGGACGTCTTGAACCCGGGATCGCCGGGACGTAGTCCGGCCACGCGGGCCAGCGCTTCGGCGTAGACCGGGCGATCGAAGGTCGTGTTGAGCCCGCCATTGCCGTACATCGCGACGCCGGCACGCAGGCGTTCGCCAAATGCATGCACCATCCCGAAGCCGGGCACCGCGAAGAACTCGCGCGAGGAAGCGTCGCGCACCACGGTATCGCAACCGCCGATGCCGCGGCAGTCGAGCTCGGCATCGCGCTGCGGGTGCAGGAAGCGCAGCGAGATGTCATAGCCGGGGGCGACATGGTGCATGCCCGCCGGGTTGGCGGCGAGCACGCTGCTGTCCTGCGCCATGGCGACGCTGGTACCACCCACGGCATTGGACGCCGGGCTGTAGCCGTTCATGAAGTAGCCGTTGATCGCCTGCGCGGGGACGGTCGCGACGAGCGTTGCCAGGAGCGCGAAGCATCGCGCCGAAAAAGAAATTTTGTACATTATATCCAGGTAGTTACGAGATATTATTAACCTCCATTCTCGTTGATGTGCGCGGGCAAGTCACGCGGCGGTGCAGCGGCGGGCGGGCGGGACGCGCGCGGCGGCGTCAGGGGGCGCTGCTCGGCGCCCCGCGAGCCGGGGCGCCGTCAGGGGATCAGATCTTGTTGATGGCGCGGTCGTCGCCTTGCGAGGACTCGAACCACTCGAAGTAGTCCTCTGTGCAGGACTTGCCGGAGCGTACCAGCGCGTTCTTCATCTTCGTGCTCAGGTCGAACTCGGTCGTCTTCACGCCGAGGCTGTTGATGTAGATGGTTCGCTGCCAGTCATCCGAATGCAGGTGCATGGACTCCTGGACGTTCAGCGTCGTCGCGACGAGGGCCTTGGTGTAGTCGAAGAAGTTGTCGATCGGGCGCTGGACTTCGACGTTGCCGTAACGGAATGCCGCGATCTCCTTGGCCGAGTCGAGGCGGAAGCCGAGCGTCTGCCGGTTGTAGACGTACGGGCTGCGTCCGGCGAGATCGCCGCGCAGGAAGGCGGCGTTTTCCTTGTCGTAGTAGTCCGTCGGGCGAACGGCGGCCTCGTCATCGATGTATTTCTCGCGGTCGAACAGCTTGATGGGAAAGTTGTCGAGCAGTCCGCCGTCGACGTAAACGTCGCCGCGGACGTTGCGCACCGCGGCGAAGAACAGCGGGATCGACATCGAGATACGCAGCGCGTCGACGATGCGCATGGTCGGCGTGTGCTCGGCGGAGAAGACCTCGCCGAAACCGGTCGACAGGTTGGTGCCGGCAAGGTACAGCGCGCGACACCCGCGCAGTTCGAGATCGCGGAACGTGGCGTTCTCGCTGCCCATCTTGCGCGCGATGAGGCCGGCCATCCACTCGCGGAAGAATTCGCCCTTGTGCCAGCCGTACTGCTCGAGCAGGCGCTTGGTGTCGCGCACGACGCCGAAGGAATCATCCATGAAGCGGTTGAAGTCGAGGTCGCCGAGAATCTTTCGCTGCTCATCGTTGCTGTAGCCGACGGCGATGAGCACGGCGTTGATGGCGCCGGCCGAGGTGCCGCCGACGCGAACGATGTCACCGAGGATGCCCTTTGCTTCGAGCACGCGCATGGCGCCGACGTAGGCGAGACCCTTGACGCCGCCGCCCTCGAAGACGAGATTGCGGAACTGTGACATGTGTAGCCTCCCGTGCCGGCCACGCGGCGAAGCAGGTCTCGCCGTTGATGGCGCCGGCAATTCCGTGTGGATGAGCGCCCCCGCCGGGTCTGTGAGGCAGGCCTGGCGGGGGCAGTCCGTTCAGTCCGTTGACGCTGGCGGGGTGAAGCTGACCGGGCACGGCTCGCCCACGCTCTCCAGTCCCGTCGCGTATACCAGCCGGCCGTAGCCGACGAAGATCGCGATGCGCCAGCCGAGCGCCATGATTTCGCGTTCGCTGTAATGCTGTTTGAGCTTGTCCATGAGTTCGTCGCCGACTGCGAGGTGGTTGGACGACATCATGTGCGCGAATTCCAGCGCCGCTTTCTCGCGCGGCGTGAACAAGTCACTGTGCTCGAAGTGCGGTAACGCCGCGAGCATTTCCTCCGTCAGACCCTGATCCTTCGCCGAAGCATACAGAGCCTTCATTCACAGGCTGCATTGATTGTTCAATGCGACCTTGCGCCGCACGAGTTCGGTCAGCTTGACGCTGATGCCGTCGCCCTCGGCCACGATGTGGTCGTAGTAGAAGCGCACGAAGTCACGGTAGAGATCCGGTGTCTGCGAGAACACCTGGATCCATTCCGAGCCGCCGAGCGCCTCGTCACTCATGTGCATGGTCTGCTGGAGCTCGGTGGGCAGCTCCTCGTAGGGAACCTTGCTGATGCGCAGCATATCCGGACCTCCCGTGTGTCTGTACGCCGGGCTAATCTAGATCACGGCAGACCCGCAGAGCAATGCCGTCGCACCGGGAGCGCCGGCGCTGCCGGATCAGCGGCGCCGGTTCTTGCGTGCGCGGCGCGAACGCCGGTTGCGCTTGCCGCGCTCCGTCGCGGACGGTGCGCCGCCGTTGGCGGCGGCTTCGGCCGACACCGCTCCGGGTTCGTCCATCTGCGCGGCCGCGACGTCGTCAGTATCCGCGGCGGCGGTTTCTACCGCCGCTTCCGATCCGGTTGGCGGAAGCGTCAGGTCGAAGTCGAGCACACCGTCGCGCGCGCGCTCGAGCGCGAGGGCCTCGGCGCTGACCTCGCGGGTCTCGTCGTGGCCGGCGGCGCCCGCGCCTGCCGGCGTCGGCGCCGCCTGCGCGCTGCTGGTGGCCGCTTCGTCGGCGCTCTCGGCGAGCGAGCTGAGATCGTGCACGACTTCGCCGTAGAGCCCGGTGTCGATGCGGTCGCGCGCGATGTCGGCGATCAGCAGGGCATCGATCTGGCGCTTGCCGTCAGCGTAGCCATAGACCAGCGCCTGGTCGCAAAGCGTGTTGATGATGCGCGGAATACCGCCGCTGTTGCGGTGAATCAAGCGCAAGGCGTTCTTGTGGAAGATGCGCGGATCGCCACCGGCCACGCGCAGGCGGTGGCGCACGTACTCGGCCGTCTCGGCCTCGTCGAGCGGCTCGACCCGATGGCTCACGCTGATGCGCTGGGCCAACTGTCGCAATTCGTGGCGCTTGAGCTTGTCGTGCAGTTCGGGCTGACCGACCAGCAGCGTCTGCAGTACATGGTGATCGTCGGCATTGACGTTGGTCAGCAGGCGCAGCTCCTCGAGCGTGTCCACGTCGAGGTTCTGCGCCTCGTCGACGATCAGCAGGGTGCGTCGACCCTGCCGGTACTGGTCGACGAGGAATTCGACGAAGTCGTGGTAGAGCTCGACTTTGTCGCGGTCCTTGAATGGCAGCTCGAAAGCCAGCGCGACCCACTGCATGAGGTTGCCGAAGCCCGCGTGGGTGTTGGAAATCAGCCCCACGGTGACGTCGTCGCCAAGGTTGTTGAGCAGCTTGCGGACGATGGTGGTCTTGCCGGATCCGACCTCTCCAGTAATCATGGAGAGCAGCAGGCGGCGCTCGACGGCATACTCGAGCAGCGACACGCCGAGCGCGTGCTTGCGGCTCTCGTAGAGAAACCCGGGCGCAGGCAGCAAGGTGAACGGGTTCGTCCTTAAGCCGTAGAACTCCTCGTACATCGGATGCTCGCTCTCGTTCGGGTCCCGGTACTGCGCGAACCGCACAGGTTAGCAGAAGGGGCGACGGCCCGGCAGCGCAGGTAGTGTGAAGCCGGTCCGATCTGGCATGCGGTGGTGCCGCGGGTGCGCCGTACCGCGCCCGTGCGCGCCGGCTTGTCCCGGCGCCGTTGCAGCGCGCTGCACGATGGCGCAAGGTAGCCGGGGTTTCGCCGGACGGAGTGTCATGGGGCGCGAGAGACGCCGGCGCGTGACGATCTTCTGCCTGCTCGTCGCGCCTTTCCTGGTCAACGGTGTACTGAACGCCGCCGTTGCCGCGACGCCGTGGCTGTACTGGTCACTCGAGGTCGTGGTGTGGCTGTTGTGGCCCGGTGCGCTGCTCTACGTGGCGTCCCGCGTGGCCGGCGTGGATACCCGGCGCCTCGGACTCGACGCCACGGTCTTCGGCCGGCCGTCGCCGGGAGCCCTCGCCGCGGCCTGCGTGCTGCTCAGCGCGACGTGGCCGCCGTGTTACGACGCGCTCGAAACGCTGGCGGGGGCATGGCTGCCGGGCGCCCCGCTGTTCGTCTACGAATCGGTCGTGCCGGGCTCGCAACCGGGGCGCTTGCTCGCCGCCGCCTGGTTCGCGCTGACCGCGGGCGTGGTCGAGGAACTCATCTACCGTGGCTATTGCTGGCAGCTGTGTCGCGATTTGGCGCATCCACGCGCCTGGTTCCTCCTGCCGGGCCCGTTGCTGTTCGCCTCGGTGCACTGGGAGGCCGGTCTCGCCGCGGTGTTCGTCGCCTGGGCGTTCGGCGTGATGGCCGCGGTGCTCTACCTCGTGCTGCGCAACCTGTGGCCGCTGATCGTCGCGCACGCGGTGACCGACTTCATCGCGTTCGGTTGAAGCGGGCGGCGACGGGCCGGCGCCTGGCCGTCGCTCACGTTCGCCGAGCGTGAGGCGACGGCCACGCGCGCGACGCTCAGCCGTCGAACTTGTCGTGGTAGCTGATTTCCGGCGGCGCGGTCAGGAAGGGGCCGAGCTTGTCCATCAGCCCCGTCTCGGCGCGCCAGGCGAGGTATTTCTCCTGGTGACCGCGTGAGTCCCACAACTCGTAGAAGAGCACGCGGCCGGGCTTGTCCTGGTCGCGCCAGATGTCGAAGAGCTGGCAGCCGTCGTAGGCCCGGGTGTCCGGTGCGATGCTCTTGATGAAGGCGAGGAATTCGTCGACGCGTTCGGGGATGACGGCGAGATCGATGGTCACGGCTGTGGTCATGGGGAGCCTCCTTGGGTGGTGTCGTGATGGTGACCCGGCGAGTATAGGGCACGCGCACCTGCCGTCGCCTGCACCGGGCTTGCGCCTGGCCGGCGCATCGTGCCACCGTTCCGTCGCGGTCGCGGCGTGGCGACCTCGGGTCACGGGAGGGAATGATGGAAAACCGATTCGAACCGCGCTACGCGGACTATGCGGCGCGCGTGCGCGAGAGTCTGGCGGCGCAACCACTGATGAGCGCCTTGTTGGGCGCGGAGGCGAGCCGGATCGAGCCCGGCCGGGTCGATGTCGTCGTCGCGGTGCGCGACGAGATGTTGCAGCCCTACGGTAACGTCCACGGCGTGATCGCGAGCGCAGTCGCCGACAGCGCCGCGGGCTATGCGGCGCAGACGCTGCTCGCCGAGGGCAGCGACGTCGTGACCGTCGAGTACAAGATCAATTTTCTCGCGCCGGGCGTCGGCACTCGCATCCGCGCCAGCGGTTACGTGGTGCGCCCGGGACGGACGCTGTCGTTCTGCGCCGCCGACGTCTACGCCGAGGACGGTGCGAAAAGCACCTTGTTCGCACACCTGGTGACGACGATGATGGCCGTCACGCACTGAGCGGCGGCAGGGCAGAGGTATCGCCGCCGCCACACAGCGGCTATGGTGGGGCCTCGAGATCCTGCGCGAGGGGAGGCGGGCAGGGCCGCTTCCGCGCGTGCCGGACCCGAAGGGGAGGCGGTGCCGTGACCGGCGCCGCTCCGGAGCCATACGCGCGAGGCACTGCCGCATGATTGACATCGATCCGACGCTCCGGCTGTGGGGCTGGTTCTTCCTCGTCCTGTACATCGTCGCGATGTTGTACTTCGGCTATCTCGGCATGCGCCGGGTGAAGAGCAGCGACGATTTCGCGACCGCGCGCGGCGCCTACGGGCCGCTGTTCCTGGCCTTTGCGCTGACCGCTACCACGGCGTCGGGTGGCACCTTCATCGGCATCCCGGCGCTCGGCTACTCGAGCGGCTTCTCGGCGCTGTGGTACGCGGTCGCCTACCCGCTCGGTACCTACCTGGGGCTCATCGTGTGCCTGCGCGGAATCCGCCGCGCCGGGGCCGCTTTCGGCACCCGCTCGATGCCGGAGTACCTGGGCGATCGCTTCGACTCCGAGGCGCTGCGCATCTGCGCGGCGCTGTTCTCGATGCTGCTCTTGTTCTACCTCGCCGGCCAGCTGCTCGGCGGCGCGGTGATGTTCAACAAGATGATGGGCGTGGACCTGTTTCCGGCGCTCGTCGTCACCGCCGTCATCGTGATGATCTACATCGTCATCGGCGGCGCGCACGCCGACATACTCACCGACGGCGTGCAGGGTGCGTTGATGCTCGGGCTCTCGATCGCGATCATCTGGATGTTCTGCACCGGTTTCGGTGTCGACGGCGGGCTCGACGCCGTGGTCGACAATCTCCGTGCGCAGGATCCGGCGCTGGTGGCGACCTTCCACCCGACCCACCCGGTGCTGAATTCGCGCTGGGACGTCTTCGCGCTGTTCATGCTGCACGTGCCGCTGGGGCTGCTGCCGCATATCGGCAACAAGCTGTGGGCGCTCGAGAACGACCGCGATCAGAACCGTTTCATCGCCTACGCCTTCACCTTCGGCATGATCCTGCCCATGATCACGCTGGGCGGGATCCTCGCGCGCGCGGTGCTGGGCGATGCGCTGCTGGTCGAGGGCGCGAGCCCCAATGACGCCATTGCGATGCTCTTCATCGCGACCATGCCGGCATGGCTCGCGGCACTCATCGGCGCCGGCGTGCTGGCCGCGATCATGTCGACCGCCGACGGCCTGGTCGTCTCGACGTCGCAGATCTTCGCCAACGACATCTACCGGCGCTCGATCGTGCCGCGCCTGCGCGTGCCGCCGGGCGAGGCCACCATCGACCGCGTGTCGTTGCTCATCAGCCGCTGTTCGACCGTCGCCGTCGTGCTCGCTTCCATCTGGCTCGCCTGGGTCTCGCAGACGATGAACGTGGCGCTGCTCATCGCCGCCGGCGTGGGCGGCATGGTGGCGGCCATCGCCGGCCCCATTTTCGCCGGTATCGTGTGGCGCGGCGCAACCAAGGCCGGCGCGCTGACCGGCTTCATCGCCGGGGGCGCGGCGTTCGTGGTGCTCAAGTCGGGCATGCTGGACCCGGACTGGTTCGTCGGCGGCGGGTTCGAGCTCGCCGGCGTGTGGCTGGCCAACCAGGCGCCGAACGCGTTTTCCTGCGGCACCATCGGCGCGTTGCTGTCACTCGGCTGCACGGTGTTCGTGTCCCTGCTCACCACGCGGCCTTCGGCGGCGCACCTCGCGCGCGTGTTCGGCGATGCCTGAGCGAACTCGGCGCTTCGGCGTCGACGCGCGATAATCGATTGACGCGGCCCCGGGCGGGGCCGCAACCCGAACACCTGACGAGGGGAGCGAGACCTTGGATTACCAGTACATCACCGTCAGCAAGGCCGATCACGTCACGCGCATCACGCTGAGTCGACCGGAAGTGCTGAATGCGATCAACCAGGAGATGCACGACGAGCTGCAGCACGCGTTCGACGATTTCGCCGCCGACGACGCCCAGTACCTCGGCGTCGTTGCCGGCGCCGGCGAGCGCGCCTTCAGTGCCGGCAGCGATCTCAAGTCCATCGCCAGGCGCGGACGGCCGCACGATTACCCGGCCGGCGGCTATGCCGGTCTCATCGAGCGCTACGACCTGGACAAGCCCTTGATCGCCGCCGTCGACGGCGTCGCCGCCGGCGGCGGTTTCGAAATTGCGCTCGCCTGCGACATCATCGTCGCGACACGCCGCTCGCGCTTCGGACTGCCCGAGCCGCTGGTCGGCGTGATCGCACTCGGTGGAGGCATGCATCGACTGGCGCGGCAGATCGGCACCAAGCAGGCCATGGGCCTTATTCTCACCGGCGACCTGGTGCCGGCCGAGGAGGGCTACCGTCTCGGTTTCGTGACCGATCTCGTCGACGACGACGCGCTCGACGCGGCCATCGATGCCTGGTGTGCGCGCATCCTGCGCTGCGCACCGCTCGCCATCCGTGCTTCGAAGCAGAGCGTGATGCGCGGTCTCGACGAGCCGGACCTGGCCAGCGCGATGCGCCACCAGGCCGGCTATCCGGCGTTCAAGGCCTGCTACGAATCGGCCGACCGCCAGGAAGGCGCGCTCGCGTTCGCCGAGAAACGGCCGCCGCGCTGGCAGGGGTGCTGAGTACGGCCGGCCGCGCCGCCCGCCGTCGACGCCATGCGCCGGCAGGCGGCGTGCGGTCCGGCGGCGGATCGCCGGCGCGGGCGGCCATGGCAGTGCCCTGGCGCGAATCCCGACGATGAGGTCGGCCGGCGCGCGCGCCGCGATGGCTTTGCTCGTCGTGGCCGGTGCCGGCCCCGCCGCCGCCGAGTACCGCGACGACATCGGTTACAGCGCACTGGTCGCGGACCTCGGTGCGACGCTGCCGGACGGCGCGGCAATACCCGTCGACCAGGTCGAGGCGAGCGTGAGCGGCGATCCCGAGCTGCGCATCTACCTGCCCGATCCGGGCAACGCCGGGTTTGCCGGGGTCACTTTCGTCGATCGCACGCAGGCCGGCGATCCGGGCTACTCGACGCACGCGACCGGGGTCGCGCTGCGCTTCGCCGGCAACGACGCGATCACCCCGGGCGTGGCGCAGGTCGACAACTACGAGACGCTGGACTGGCTCGCGCGGGTGCTGTTCGGCGATTTTTTCGGCGACATGCGGCCGCAGCCGGGTACCGGCGTGCTGGCCAACCACGCTTGGGTCGGGCAGGCCGAGCCCGCGGCCGCGGCGGCGATGGCGACGCGTCTCGACTGGCTGATCGCCAACGACGGCTACGTGCAGGTGGTGGCCGCGCGAGGCAGCGACGATACCTTGCTCGCGCAGGCGTTCAACGTCATCGCCGTTGCCGCGACCGCGTTGCCGGCGAACGGGACCTCGCAGGCGCTCGACGCCTTCTACACCGCCGGCCGCGTCCTGCCGCACATGGTCGCGCCGCTGGGCTCGAGTTCCGCGGCGACGGCCGTGGTCAGCGCCGCCGCCGCGCTGCTGCTCGATGCCGCGCCGGGCGACACGCTCGCACCCGAGACCCTCAAGGCGGTGCTGATGGCGAGCGCGCAGCGGCTGACGCGCAACAGTCAGGGTGCCGACGTCGCGGACTATGCCGCGAACAGTGCCAACGGCCTCGACAGTCGCTATGGCGCCGGCCAGCTCGACGTCGCCGCGGCCTACGCGCTGCTCGCGGCGGGCGAGCGGCCCAGCCTCGCCGATGGCGGCGCCGCCCATCCCGCGTGGGGCTACGATCACGACGCCGCGTTCGGCGGTATCGGCGTCGCCAACGCGACCGCGCACTACGTGCTCGCACCCCCGGACCGCGGCGGACGCCTCGCCGTCACGCTGGCCTGGCCGGCCGCGATCGTCGACGACAGCGGTCCCTTCGAACCGCAGCGGACGCTCTACGATCTGAATCTCGTGCTCTATGACACGGGCGGTGAGGAGCCGGTTGCGATTGCCGGGAGTGCGAGCGCGCGCGACAACACCGAGACGCTGCTCGCCGAGGTGACGGCCGGGCACGGCTACGTCATCGAGGTCGTCAACGCGCACGGCAGCCCGATCGACTGGCGCTACGCGCTGGCCTGGTATCTCGATAGCGACGGCGATGCCGACGGCCTGCCCGACCGCTTCGAAATCGGCGCCTGCCCCCACGCCGACGACGCCGACAGCGACGACGACGGGCTCGGCGACGGGGTCGAGGACGCTGACGGCGACGGCGTGCTCGATGCGGGGGAGACCGATCCGTGCGTGGCGGACAGCGACGCTGATGGCCTGCTCGATGGTACCGAAGCCGGTGTCGTGGCAGCGATCCCCGATGCCGATGGCGATGGTCCGCTGCGCGGCACGGACCTGGCGTTGTTCGTCGCCGACGCGGACCCCACGACGACGACCGATCCGCGCGATGCCGATAGCGATGATGATGGCTACGCGGACGGCGCCGAGGATCGCAATCGCGACGGGCGCGTCGACGCGGGCGAGGCCGATCCGAACGATGCATCCTCGCAACCGCCGCCGGTGACGGCGATCCCCTTGCCGGCCTGGCTGCCGTGGCTCGCCGCGCTGGGTCTCGCGCGGGTCGCGCGGCGCATCGGGCGGAACCGCGCCGGGCCGCTCCGGTCCCAGGATCGGTCGGGAAGGGTGACGGTGAGCGCGCGACGGCCGGCGCGCGGACGCGGAGGAGAAGCGGCCATGCAGGTCGAACGACGGCACGGACGAGCAGGCGGCGGGCGTCGCCCGGCCGCCAGATGAGGGTTCAACCATGCGCTGCATCTGGCCGGGTCTGCTGCTCATTGCTGCACTGGTGTTGCCGGTGCCAGTGGCCGCGAGCGAGTTCAGCGGGCTCGCGAGCGTCGCTGACGACGGCAGCCTGCGGATCCGCCACCGCAGCGTCCGCTTATGGGGTGTTTACCTGCCGCGCACTGCCGACGACTGCCTCGCGCACACGCGGCCGCCGCGCTGCGGCCCCCGCGCGGCCCTGCTGCTCGAACAGCGCATTGCGGGGTTCGTCCGCTGCGTTGAACGCGGTCGCGGCGAAGACGGCGTGCTGCTCGCCACCTGTCATACCGACTACTCGGCGTTCGACGAGGGGGTCGATCTCGCCGCCTGGCTGCTGCAACAGGGCTGGGCAGTGGCGCGGCCGGAAGGGCCGTTCGAGTACCACGCGCTCGAGCGCATCGCGCGGCGCAACGGACTGGGGCTGTGGGGTGCCCCGTTCGCCGTGCAACCATGAGCACCACGCGCGGCGGGTGCGACATCGACACGCGTAGCGCCATCGATGCGGCGCCAGGGACCTATGTGCTGCTGTTCGCCTGCCGTGCGCCGGCGTGTTGCGCTGTCGGCCGGCTGGGGCGCGTGACGCTCGAGCCCGGATACTACCTCTACGTCGGCAGCGCTTTCGGTCCCGGTGGTGTACGCGCGCGGGTCGCACGGCATGTGCGGCGCGACAAGTCGCGTCACTGGCATCTCGACTACCTGTGCGAAGTCCTGGATCCGCTCGAAGTGTGGTACACGCTCGACGCGGCGCGCCGCGAGCACGCGCTTGCCGCGGCACTTGGCGCGTGGCCCGGCCTGTCCGGCGTGCGGCGGTTCGGCAGCAGCGATTGCGCTTGCGGTTCGCACCTGTTCGCGACGCGGCGGCGGCCATCTGCGGGCCGGCTGGCGCGCAGCACGGGCGTTGCCCTCACGGTCTGGCGTATGGTGTCGGAATGTCGGGTCGAGCCCGGGAAGGTACGTCGAACGCGCGGTGGCTAGGAACCCGACGGGCGCTCGGGGTCAGTTTCGGCGTTGCCGCCGAGGACGCCAGTGCGTCGGCCGAGACAAGAGAAGGGAAGGGTCTCGTCGCCCGGCATGGTGCGCGGGCGGGAAGAATCCGCGTGCGCGGCGCGCCGGAGGCACGCCGCGCACGGGAAGCTCAGGTGCTTACCAGCGGGAACCGCCGCGCGGGCCGCCCGAAGGGCGCTCGCCACGCGGACGGGCCTGGTTCACCTTGATGTTGCGGCCGCCCATTGCCGAGTCGTTGAGCGCCTTGATAGCTGCGTCAGCGGCACTGTTCTCGGCCATTTCGACGAAGGCGAAACCCTTCGACTGACCGGAGAACTTGTCCGTGATCACGTTGACGCTGGCGACCTCGCCGTAAGTACCGAAGGCGCTGCGAAGCTGGTCTTCGGTGACCGTGTACGGCAGGTTGCCGACATAGAGATTCATCATCATGCATTCCTCAAAATGTGTGTCGATCGTCTGTTGCGCCACTGCCGTGTCGACACACAGCCAGGCAGGGACGTGTTGCCAGTGGACTGGCAATGGGAAAACGATACGGGCGCGGTCTCAGCGGACGTTGCCGGAGGCTTGCCGCGGACGGCGCCGCGGACGGCGCTTGCGCGCTCTCGCCGGGGCCTCGCCCTGGGGCTGGCCGTTGTTGCGATGGCGGCCGGCGCCATGGCGTGCGTTGCCGCTCTCGCCGGCATCACGATTCGCCGGCGGCGTGTCCGCCGGCAGTTTGCGTGGCGTGAACGCCGGCAGCGGCACGACCTCGATGTCGCGCTTGAGCAGGCGCTGGATGTCCTTGAGGAAGCCCTGCTCCTCGCGATCGACCAGGGATACGGCGATGCCGGTCTCGCCGGCGCGGCCGGTGCGACCGATGCGGTGCACGTAGTCCTCGGGGACGTTCGGCAGCTCGTAATTGACGACGTGCGGAAGACGTTCGATATCCAGGCCACGCGCCGCGATGTCGGTGGCAACGAGCACACGCACGCTGCCGTCCTTGAAGCCGGCGAGCGCGCGCGTACGGGCGCTCTGGCTCTTGTTGCCGTGGATGGCCGCGGCTTCGATGCCGGCGCGCTGGAGCTGTTCGCTCAAACGGTTCGCGCCGTGCTTGGTGCGGGTGAACACCAGCACCTGGAACCACTGTCCGTCCTCGATGAGGTGGATCAGCAGGTCGCGCTTGCCGGCCTTGTCGACCCGGTAGACCTGCTGCGCGACGCTCTCGGCGGCACTGTTGCGCCGCGCGACTTCGATCAGTGCAGGGTCGTTGAGCAGGCCATCGGCGAGACGCTTGATGTCGCTCGAGTAGGTGGCCGAGAACAACAGGTTCTGGCGCTCCTTGGGTAGTAGCGCGAGAACCTTGCGGATATCGTGGATGAAGCCCATGTCGAGCATGCGATCGGCTTCGTCGAGGACCAGAATCTCGATCGCCGAGAGGTCGACGGTGGCCTGGCCGGCGTGGTCGAGCAGGCGGCCGGGGGTGGCGACCAGCACGTCGACGCCGCGGCGCAGTGTCTGGCGCTGCGGTTCGAAACCGACGCCGCCGAAGATCACGGTGGTGCGCAGGCGGCTGTGTTCGCCGTAGGCGAGGAAGCTCTCGCCGATCTGGGCGGCGAGTTCGCGGGTCGGTGTGAGCACCAGCGCGCGCGGCTGCAGGCGGCCCTTGCCGCGCCGCGGGCGCGCTTCGAGCAACTGCAGCATGGGCAGCGCGAAGGCTGCGGTCTTGCCGGTGCCGGTCTGGGCGCCGGCGAGGACATCACGGCCCTCGAGTATGGTTGGAATGGCCTGGGACTGAATCGAAGTCGGACGGGTATAGCCCTGCGCGGCGATAGCGCGCAGGAGTTCGGCCGTGAGGCCGAGGCTGGCAAAAGGCATAGAAGCTCCGGGTCGGGCCTCCCCCGGGCTGGGCGCGGGGCCGGTCAAGGCAGAGCGTAAGGGGTGGAACGAGCGAGGAGAGTCTAACCGGAAGGGAGACGGCCGCGACGCCCGAGTAACGACCGGATGGTACTGAGGCGTGAGCGCAGTATAGACACAAGCGGTGCGGAAAGATAGCGCGCCAAAAAAAACCTGCGCCGAACGCCTGTGCCATAATCTGCCGCCGCAGGTGGCCGGCACGCCGGTCACGGCGCAGCATGGCGGCGGCGCGCACGGGCCGCCGGGCATGCCGCGCAAGGGTCGGGGGCTCTGCCAGGGGTACGGCACGCGCCGGCGGCGCCGCGGTGTCGGCCCGGTGAGCATCACGGGACGATGCGCGACCTTGCCACCGGGTGGCACAGGCACGCGTGCGGCGTACCCCAACAGAAGCCTGAACCGCGGGTCGTTCATGATCGAGATCGCGTCACTAGCCCAAGCCGCTCCGTGTCAGCCCCTTTGACCTCCACGCGTTCCACGACGCCTGCGGGACTCGCCGGCGGGCGGCCTGTCGCGCAGCCGCTGTTCACGCTCATATGGCGTGCCTATGCGCGTGCCGCATTGCTGCCGTTGCTGTGCGTCGAGGTACTGCTGGTCCTGGTCTACTTGTGGACGAATGCCGCGATTCGCGACGCCAACGTCGCCTCGCTGCACGACATCGCAGATCGCGATCTCGATGCCATCACGATGCGCGAGGCGCAGACCATCGAGCGGCGCCTGCAAGGCGTGGCCCAACTGACCCGCGTACTGCAGGCCGCGGCACGTGACGCCACGCTCGAGCCCGCACCGGTGCCCCCGGCCGAGACGGCACGCTACGCGATGGCGCCGTCCGGCGTTTATCACACGACTTACGCCGACGGTGGCGCGGCGGCCTTTTTCAGCGCCATCACCGAGGTGGGGCCGGCGCAGCGTACCAAGCTGCAGCAGCTCGCAGCGATCGATCCCGTGCTGCGCTACGTGCACGATGCCGATCCGCTGGTCGTCCAGACGTATTACAACACCCACGACTCGGCCAATCGGATCTATCCGTACTTCGACACGCTGGCGCGCTACGACACGTACCTCGATATTCCCAGCTACAACTTCTATTACGCGGCCGATGCGGCGAACAATCCCGGCCGCGGTGTGGCCTGGACCGACGCCTATCTCGATCCGGCCGGCCGCGGGTGGATGATTTCGGCGGTGGCACCGGTCTATCGCGGCGATTTTCTCGAGGGCGTGGTCGGCGTTGACATCACCCTTTCGACACTGGTCGCGCAGGTGCTCGATCTCGAACTGCCGTGGGACGGTTACGGCATGCTCATCGATCGCAGCGGCACGATCCTGGCGATGCCGCGCGCCGCCGAGCTCGACCTCGGCGTGCGCGAACTGGCCCATTACGACTACGCCGAGGCGGTCAGGCAGGAGGCGCGCAAGCCGGCGGAGTTTCGTCTTGCGCAGCACCTGCCGGAACTCGCGCAGGCCATAAGCGACCATGACAACGGCACGCGGCACGTCCACGCCGACGGCGGCCGCATCGCCATCTGGCGGCACATCGCGGGCAGCGACTGGACGCTGCTGACGATGGTCGACGAGGCGCGTGTCTACGAGGAGGTGATGGCCCTGGAAGCGCACTACGATGCGGTCGGCTATCGTCTGATCGCCTTGATGGTGCTGTTCTACCTGCTCTTTTTCAGCTTTCTCTATTACCGTGCGCGGCTCATGGCGCGCGATATCGCGCAGCCGCTCGAGCGTTTCGATGCACTCGCGCGCTCCATCGGCGGCGGGGCCTACGTACAGACCGCACCGCGTTCGGGGATCCGCGAGCTGGACCACTCGGCGGCGGCGCTGGCCGACATGGGCCAGCGGCTGGGGGACGCGGTCGAGCGATTGTCCGAGGCGAAGCGCCAGGCTGATGACGCCAACGACGCCAAGTCGCGCTTCCTGTCGCAGATGAGCCACGAACTGCGCACGCCGCTGAACGCGATCTGCGGTTTCGCCCAGTTGCTCGACATGTCGCGCGCTCGCATCGCGCCGGAGCTGCACGACTGCATCGACGACATTCGCGAGAGCGGTCGTCACCTGCTCGACCTGATCAACCAGATCCTCGACCTGTCCGCGATCGAGTCCGGGCGTTTGAACCTCGTGCTGGAGGCGCTCGACCTGGCGCCGCTGATCCGGCGTACCGTTGCATCGGTGGAGCCGCTCATGGCAGCACGCGATCTGCGCCTCGATCTCGAGCTGGACGGGGCCGCGGCATGCGGACCGGTCCGCGCCGACGCGGTGCGCACCCGCCAGGTGCTGTTCAACCTGTTGTCGAATGCCGTCAAGTACAACCGCAACGGTGGTGGCATTGGCGTTCACGCCGGACCGGGCGAGCGGCCCGGTTGCCTGCGTGTGAGCATCTGCGACGACGGGCCCGGTGTGCCGGTCGCCGCCCGCGAGTGGATTTTCGAGTCCTTCCATCGCCTTGACGACAACAGCGGTGTGGAAGGCGCGGGCATCGGACTGGCCATCTGTCGTTCGCTGGTCGAAGCGATGGACGGACGGATCGGCGTCATTGCCGCCGACGGCGGCGGCGCGTGCTTCTGGTTCGAGTTGCCGCTGGCCGCGGCCGACAGCACGCCGCAGCGGAGCGGCGCCCTGACGCCGGCGTGACGCCGCTCAGACGCCGCGCCGCCCGCTCGCTGCGCCCTCGGGGTGGAGACTGTCGTGGGTGCTCGTGCGCGTCATCATGCGCGCGAACCAGGCGTTGACGTTGAGCAGGCCACTGTCGATCGACTGGCCGACGCCCTCGCCGAAATCGAGCGCGCAGTACAGGATGATGTCGGCCAGCGTGAAGCGTTCGCCGCATATCCAGCTGCGCCTGCCCATCAGGCCGTCGAGCCAGGCGAGCTTCTCCTGCACGATGGTGGCGAGTCCCGGGGCGGCCTCGGGCAGGCAGTGCATGCGCTCGCGGAAGATCTCCAGGCCGACCGAATAGCGAAACGCGTTGTACAGGTTCTCGGTGATGTTGAGCTCGATGCGCCGTTGCCACATGCGGTGCTCGGCCTTCTCCAGCGGTGTCGCGCCGATCAGGGCGGGCACGGGGTGGAGATCCTCGAGGTACTCGCAGATCGCGACGGTCTCGGCGATGCAGCTGCCGTCGTCGAGCACCAGGCTCGGCAACTGGCCGCCGGGGTTGCGTTCGATATGGGGCGCGCGGCGGTTCTCGGCACCAAGAATGTCGACTTCCTCGAAGGGGATCGAGAGACCCTTCTCGAGCAGGAACATGCGTACGATGCGCGGATTCGGACCGAGCGAATTGAGCAGTTTCATGAGAACCCCGGGGCTGTGACGATGCGGCGATTCTAGCGCGCCGGGCCGGCCATCTGCGGCGTCCGCACCTGGCGTGCCCGGTTCAGCCGAATCCGGCGACGAGCGCCCGGGCGCGCTGGAACATCGGCATCACGCTGCGTCCATTGTTCTCCCAGATCGGGTCGTGACGCTGGCCCTTGCGGTGCAGCTTGACGTTGAGGCAGGCAATGCAGGCGAGGCGGTAGTTCGCGAGCGCCTGGTACCACGGGATCAGCTCGGCGTCGCAGCCGGTGGCGCTGGTGTAGAGCCCGACGATGCGCGCGCTGTCGATCGGATGCAGGGGCATCCAGCCGGGCGTCCAGATCGAGCTGTCGGCGACCATCAGCAGCCAGCCGACGTCGAGCAGTTGCGCCCCGATGCCGGACAGCTCCCAGTCGATCACCCCGCACAGCGCGCCGTCGTCGTAGAGGCAGTTGCCGGGCTGGTAGTCACCGTGGAACAGCCCGACCGGCGCGCCGTCGGGGAGGCTTTCGAGCAGGGCCTGCTCGGTCGCGGTCGCGGCGGTGACCCAGTCGGGCTCCGGCGCCTGTGCGTAAATGCGCTCCCAGCGCGTGATCTCGTGCGCGAGCGAAGCCGGCTCCTCCCAGTCCGGCAGGTGGCGGCGCCAGTCGAAGGCGTGCAGGCGTGCGAGCGTCTCGACAGCCTGCTCCCAGTAGCGCTCGCACACCGCGCGCTCGCGCGGTACGCCGGGCGCCGGGTCCCACACGAAGAAGGTGTGACCGGGCAGGCGTTCCATGATGATGAACGGCAGCGCGAACCAGGCGTTGGTCTCGTCCTCGCGAGCCCACGGCACGTCGGGTACCGGCAGTCCCTCGGCCTTCAGCGCGCGCAGCAGCGGGGCCTGGCGGTAGACATCGGTGTTGCCGCGGCGGCGCACGCCGCGCGGCGGCAGTTTGATCACGTATGACCGGCGCGCACCGCCTTGTTCGACGATGTCGAACAGGAAGGTGAGGCCGGCGTGGCCGTCGGACTCGGTGAGCGCATCGAGGCGTGCGCCGCTGCCGATTTCGTCGCGGATGAACCCCCGCAGTCCGTCGCGGACCTCTTCGAGCTGCACGATGTCTTTCCTCCCCTCGGTGGCATGTGTCGGCGTGGCGGCATTGTAAGACCGGCTGGCATGGACGTGGCAGGTGGCGCCGCGGCGTCCCGGGCCGCGGCGAGTGTCGCGCCACGGCGGCGTTTGGTAACGTGGTGGCCGGCCATTGTCGGGACCGACGGGCACGAGGGGACATGGGCAGGATCAATCGCAGGCATTTTTTCCGCCGCGCGCAGCATCTCGTCGCCGGCCTGGCCGGTAGCGCGTTGGGCGGCACGCTGCCGGCGGTGGCGGACACCACGCGCGAGCAGGGTGCGCCGGCGAGCGGCTACGGTGCGCGCTCGCGTTTCGAGACGATCAGGCGCTGGATCACGCCGGCGCGCTACCCGACCGCGACTGCCTCGTGGACACCGCTGGGCGAACTCGAAGGCATCGTCACGCCCTCGGCGCTGCACTACGAGCGTCACCATGGTGGCGTGCCGGACATCGATCCACAGGCCCATCGCCTGCTCGTGCACGGCCTGGTCGGACGCCCGCTGGAGTTCACGCTCGACGACTTGCGCCGTTTCCCGCTGGTGCAGCGCGTGTGCTTTCTCGAATGCTCCGGCAATGGCTACCGCGAGTGGACCGGGCCGGGCGGCGCCGATGTGCAGCAGACCCACGGACTGACCTCGTGCAGCGAATGGGCCGGCGCGCGCCTGGCCGATGTGCTGCACGAGTGCGGCATCGAGCCGGACGCACGCTGGGTGCTCGCCGAAGGCGCGGATGGCGCGGCGATGACGCGCTCCATCCCGCTCGACAAGTGTCTCGACGACGTCATCCTCGCCTACGCCCAGAACGGCGAGGCGCTGCGCCCCGAACAGGGCTACCCGCTGCGGCTGCTGGTACCGGGCTTCGAAGGCAGCATCAGCGTGAAGTGGCTGCGCCGCCTCAAGCTCGGCGCGCAGGCCTGGCGCACGCGCGAGGAGACGTCGAAGTACACCGACCTGCTCGCCGACGGCAGCGCACGCGAGTTCAGTTTCGTGATGGAAGCGAAGTCCGTCATCACGCGGCCGTCGCCGGGGGGCGCCGCACTCGCGCCGGGCTTCCACGAGATCCGCGGCCTGGCCTGGTCGGGCCGTGGGCGCGTGACGCGCGTCGAGGTCACGACCGACGGCGGGCGCAGCTGGCAGGAGGCCCGGCTGCACGGCCCGGTGCTGCCGATCTGCCACACGCGATTCACGCTGCCCTGGCGCTGGGACGGCAGCGCCACGACGATCGCGAGCCGCTGCCACGACGAAACCGGTTACGTGCAGCCCACGCGCGAAGCCTTGCGCGGGGTGCGCGGTGACCATTCCTTTTACCACTACAACGGTATCCAGCACTGGCAGGTCGACAGCGACGGGCAGGTGCGCAATGCCTGACGCTGCATGGGATCACCGCGGCCTGCGCCGGGTGGTGCTCGCGGGCGTGCTTGCGGCGGTGGGCACGGCACGCGTCGACGCGGCGGACGCCGGCGGCTACGGGCTGGGCCACGCCGCGGCGCCGGCGCGCATCGCCGTGCAGGACATCGCGATCGCGCCGGACGGCGCGGAACTGCCGCCCGGTCGCGGCGACGCGCGCGCCGGCGCCACCGTTTATGCGCAGCGCTGCGCCGCGTGTCATGGCGCCAGCGGGCGCGAAGGGCCGGACCCGGTACTGGTCGGCGGGCAGGGGTCGCTCGCCAGCGCCACGCCGCTGCAGACAATCGGCAGCTACTGGCCCTATGCGACGACTGTCTACGACTATATCCATCGCGCAATGCCGTTCACCGCACCGGGCTCGCTCACCGCGGACGAGGTCTACGCCGTGACCGCGTTCCTGCTTCATGCCAACGGCATCATCGACGCCGACGCCGTGCTCGACAGCGACACGCTGCCGGCGGTCGTGATGCCCAACCGCGACGGTTTCGTGCCCGACCCGAGACCCGACCTGCCATGACCGCGCGCGATGTGCGCGGCCGATCATCGAGAAGGGGAGAACCAGCCATGCATCACACCACCCTGAGCAGCCTCGTCACCGGGATCGTGTTCGCCGCGACGAGCATTACGGCGTCTGCCCACGGCGGGCACGGCGGCAGCGCGCAGCTGGAAACCTATAACAACGATCGCGCGATCGCCGCGCAGGTCTACGGCGGCCTCCACGAAGACCGTGGCGAGGTGCGGATCACCTTCTACGGCAACATCGCCTTCGAGATCGAGTCGCCGCGCGGGGTCAAAGTGTTCGTCGATCCCTGGCGCAACGATATCACCGGCATGTATCCGCCCTGGTACGTGCGCGACATGCCCAAGGTGCGCACCGACATCGCGCTGGTCACGCATGCGCACTTCGATCACGACGCCGTCGATCGCCTGCAGGCCGACATGGTGATGGAACGCATGGCCGGCACGTTCCGCCTCGCCGACGTCAAGATCACCGGCATCGCCGAGAAGCACGTGTGCGAGACTCAGGGCGAGGTGCCGTACCGCGATCTCGTCAAGCATTTCATCGACCAGGATCCGTGCCCGCCCAACGAGACCCTGCAATGGGACAACTCGCTGTACGTCATCGAGACCGGTGGGCTGCGCATCCTGCACTGGGGTGACAACCGGCAGAATCCGCCGCAGCGCGTGTGGGACATGATCGGTGACGTCGACGTCGCGATCCTCGCGGTCAGCGACGACGGCCACATCCTCAGCCCGAAGTGGGCCGACGTGGTGATGCAGAAGAGCAAGGCGAACGTGGTCATCCCTGGCCATTACTATGTCGAGGGCGTCAACATTCCGGGCGCATTCGGGCTGAAATCGGCCGCCGGCTGGGTCGCTGGCCATCCGCACACGATGCTCGAGCGCGCCTCGATCACGCTCTCGCCGGCAACGGTCGCGGAGTTCGACCAGCACGTGATGTACTTCGGCGACCACGTCGCGTTCGACAGTGGCGGCAAGTTACCGGCCGGCGACGCTGGACTGCCCGAGGTGCCTCCGCCCGCGCGCGCCTGGGAACGCTTCGCACCCAAGCCCTGACGCATGTCCGGGCCCGCGACGGAGGTGCCTGCCGGCGACCGGACCTACCTGGCCGGACTGCTCGTCTTCGTCTGTATCGTGACCCTGTTCGAGGGCTACGACCTGCTGATCATCAACCTGGCGCTGCCTTATCTCGGCACCGATTTCGGTGCCGACTCGGCGACGCTGGGCAACGCGGTCGGCCTGATCAACATCGGTACCATTGTTGCCTTCATCCCGGTGCGCCTGGCCGATCGCTACGGACGCCGCCCGGTGTTCCTGTGCGCGGTGGCCGGCTATACCGTGTTCACGCTGCTCTCGGCCGTCTCGGTCGGCCTGTACGACTTCGTCGCCTACCAGTTCGTCGCGCGCATGTTCATGGTCACAGAGATTGGCGTCGGCGCGATCATCCTGACCGAGGAAATGCCGGCGCGCTGGCGTGGTGCCGCGGTCACGCTGATGTTTGCGTTGAGCCTTGCCGGCGGCATCCTCGGATCGGCGATCTTCCCGTTCCTCGTCGACTCGACGCTGGGCTGGCGCATGCTCTACGTGGTCGGCGGCTGCACCCTGCCGGTGCTTGCCTGGTACTGGCCACGCCTGCGCGAGACGCGGCGTTTCCGCGCCATGCCGGCGGCGGATGCGCGGGCGGGTGGCCCCGCCGAATGGTGGCGGGCGCTGCGCGAAGTGCTCGCGCGACCCTATCGCCGACGCGTACTCGCCGGCGCCACCGTCTGGTTCACCGTCAACGCCTGGAGTTCGAGCTGCCTGTTCTTCTTCTCCTACTATGTCACCAACGAGCGCGGCTGGGGGCCGGCCGCGGTCAGCCAGGCCCTGACGCTCGGCTATTCGCTGGCCATCCTCGGCTACGCCACGGCCGGGCCGATGCTGGACCTCGCCGGTCGGCGCCTGACCGCGACGCTCTACTTCTCCGTCGGTGCGATCGCCGCTTTCATCTGTTTCACGGCCGAATCGGCGGCGGTGATCACGGTTGCCTACGTGGTGGTACTCGGGATGCACGCCGTGTGGCCGATCGCGGCGACCATCACGAGCGAGATTTTCCCCACGCCAATCCGAGGTACCGCCAATGCCGTGGTCAACAACCTGCTCGGGCGCACCGGCATGGCCCTGGCGCCGGCGATCGTGGGTGGCCTGTCGGGTTGGTTCGGGGCGGTCGGGCCCGCGGTCGCCGTGGTTGCCCTGATTCCGTTCGCGTGTTTGCCTATCATTCTCATGACGGTCGCCGAGACGCGCGGCCGCGAGCTCGAGCAAATCGCCTCGTGAGAGGCCTGGGAGGTCGGGACCATGAACTACGAGCACATCGAGCTGAAACCGCGCACCGCGGCGATTGGCGCTGACGTCGAGGGTATCGATCTCGA
>Ga0180430_10000326_pt1 | contig 52934 bp, 48 predicted proteins | sample SS_ome_9_FD_132999 | JGI IMG/M metagenome (GOLD analysis project Ga0180430, IMG submission 132999) | Hypersaline lake sediment archaeal communities from the Salton Sea, California, USA - SS_1_S_2 metaG | ecosystem: Environmental > Aquatic > Non-marine Saline and Alkaline > Hypersaline >...
ACCCGGGACACAAAACCGATTTTTTAAAATACGACCTAGTACACCCCGGAAAAATCGGTATTGTGTCCCGGGTTTTTTCATACTTCGCTCGCGCCGTCCCTAATCACGGAGGCCGTTCTGCAGGGCATCATGTGGACGCATCGTGAGCGGGCGGTCATCGTGTTGTATCGCCGGGAGGCGCACAACACGATGGCCGTCCGCGGAAGATGCGTCCAGCGAGTCGCCTCGCCCGTATTGTTTATTGGTATAATTTATATATCAATCACCGCCATATCTTTCAGGCGCCTTCCCCCCATCCCTACAGATCACTTAATAGAACTCATATAAGTAATTGCCCGGTATGCGGTTTTATGTTAATTTATGCATATCCTTATGGGGGATATCGTCAAAAAAGTTAACTATAACAAGGAGTTGCATATGGGCAGACATCTCAATGCGCGCGGTTTCGTGTATCTCCTGGCGATCGTATGCGTCGCCCTGTTTGCGGTTTCCGGCTGCGGCCACACCAGCAGCGGCCAGATAACCGACCCTGAGATCATAGCACCGCTGCCCGACATAGCGCCGGCGGACTCCGACGGCGACGGGATACCCGACCAAGTCGACAACTGCCCGTCGATCCCCAACCCGGACCAGATGGACATCGACTCCGACGGCCAGGGCAACGACTGCGACAACGACATCGACGGCGACGAGATCGTAAACAACGACGACAACTGCGTCTACGTCGCCAACAACGACCAGGCCGACGGCGACGGGGACGGAATAGGCGACGTCTGCGACGACGAGTTCGACGACGCCGACGGCGACGGGGTGGGCGACGCGATCGACAACTGTGAGTTCGATCCGAACCCGAACCAGGAGGACCTCGACGGCGACGGAATAGGCGATATCTGCGACGACGACTGGGACGGCGACGGGGTGCTAAACGGCGTCGACAACTGCCCGGTGACGGCAAATGCCGATCAGACAAATACCGACGGCGACCCCTATGACGAGTTCAACCCCGACTCCGGCGGCGACGCCTGCGACATCGACGATGACAACGACACGGTGCTCGACGTCGACGACAACTGCAGGATCGTGCCGAACCCGCTGCAGGAGGACATCGACGGCGACGGCATCGGCGACGCCTGCGACGAGGACGACGACAACGACGGCATACTCGACGGAGCCGACAACTGCCCGGTGACGCCTAACCCGGACCAGACCGACACCGACGGCGACGGCGTGGGCGACGTCTGCGACGACGACGATGACGACGACGGGATCCTCGACGGCGTCGACAACTGCCGCCTCACCCCGAACCCGCTGCAGGAGGACATCGACGGCGACGGCGTGGGCGACGCATGCGACGGCGACATCGACGGCGACGGGGTGCTAAACGGCGCGGACAACTGCCCGACCACCCCCAACGCCGGCCAGGAGGACCACGACGGCGACCTCATCGGCGACGTCTGCGACGACGACGACGACAACGACAGCATACTCGACATCAACGACAACTGCGTATTCACCCCCAACATCGGCCAGGAGGACAACGACGGCGACGGAGCCGGCGACGCCTGCGACGACGATGATGACGACGACACCATCCTCGACGTGAACGACAACTGCCAGTTCGACGCCAACGTCGGACAGGAGGACAACGACGGCGACGGCGAGGGCGACGTCTGCGATCCGGACGACGACAACGACGGCATATGCGACATTAACGAGACGGTGGACGGCGTCTGCGCCCCGGGACCGGCGCTCGGCGACAACTGCCAGTTCACACCCAACGCCGGCCAGGAGGACAACGACGGTGATGGCGACGGCGACGAATGCGACGACGATGACGACGACGACGGCATACTCGACGACGGCGACGCGGACGGGATCATCGGCAACAACCCCTGCCGCGGCTTCGGCTCCAAGTACTGCGCGCTGAACCCCTGCACGGACGAGCAGATGCAGACGCTGTGCGACGACAACTGCCAGTTCGCGGTCAACCCGGAGCAGACCGACATCGATTACGACGCCATCGGAAACGTCTGCGATCCGGACATGGACAACGACACGGTCGCCAACATCGACGACAACTGCCCCTTCATGCCCAACGAGGACCAGCTGAACTTCGACCTGGGCTTCGCGCTCTTCGCCGGCCCCAACGGCAACGCACAGGGCGACGACTACGGCGACGAATGCGACCCCGACGACGACGCCGACAGCGTGCTGGACTTCCAGGACGACTGCCCGTTCAGCCGCGACTGCTGGTAGGAACCGGTCTTGTCGCGTTAATATAAAAGCCCCGCCGGAAGGCGGGGCTTTTTTGTCGGGAGATCCTTCGGCTCCGGCCTACAGGCAGGTCGCCTCAGGATGACGTTCAGAGCTTGAAGGCGACGTAGATGCTGGCCCGGCCGCGCTTGAGGAAGAGCCGCACCAGGTCGCCCTCCTCCAGCCCCTTCACGGCCTTGCGATAGTCCTCCACGCTCTGGATCTTGGCCCCGTTCACCTCCAGCACGACGTCGCCGGAGCGGACGTCGGCGCGCTCGACCGGGCTGCCCGGCTCCACGCGGCCCACCACGACGCCACGGAAGTTGTCCGGGACATCCAGGCGGCGGGCGTCCTGCGGCGTGATCTGCTTCACCACGAGCCCAAGCCTGTCGGCCTTGCCGGGGCTCCACGTCTCTGATTTGCCCTCCTCCTTCGTAGCCAGCGGCGTCCCCTCCTGGTCGCCTATCTCGACTGAGATCTCCATCTCATCGCCGCCCCTGAGGATCTTCACCGTCGACTTCTTTCCGGGCTTGGTCTGTCCAACGGCCACCGAGAGATCGAATGGGTCGTCTATCTTCTCGTCGTCGAACTTCACTATCACGTCTCCGCGCCTCAGCCCCGCCTTGGCCGCGGGCGAACCCCCGAAGACCTCCGTGACCAGCGCACCCTTGTCCTTATTGAGCTTGAACGACTTGGCCAGCTCCGGGGTAACCGTCTGGATCGAGACGCCCAGCCAGCCGTGCGATACGCTGCCCTTCGACAGCAGCTCCGGCAGCATAGACTTCGCGAGGTCGATGGGGATGGCGAAGCCGATGCCCTGCCCCACCGCGTAGATCATCGTGTTGATGCCGATGACCTCGCCGTTTAGGTTGAACAGCGGCCCGCCCGAGTTGCCCGGGTTGATCGAGGCGTCGGTCTGTATGAAACGCGCATAGGGGCCGCCGCCTATGAGCCTGCCCTTAGCGCTCACGACTCCCACGGTGACGGTGTGCTCCAGTCCGAAGGGGTTGCCGATCGCCATCACCCAGTCGCCCGGCCGCATTTCCTTGGAACTGCCCAGCGAGACTACAGGCAGGTCGCCGTCGGCCTTGATCCTGATGACCGCTATGTCGCTCTTCTCGTCTCGGCCCACCACCTCCGCCTTGTACTTGCGGCCGTCGGCCAGCCCGACCTCGATCTCGTCAGCCTTGCTCACCACGTGGTTGTTCGTGAGGATAGTGCCATCCTTGTTGATGATGAAGCCCGAACCCAGGCTGCGCTGGACCTGCTCGCGCGGCATCATGTCGTGCTGGAAGAACTTGTCGAAGAAGTCGTCGAAGGGGTCGCTAGGCCCATACTTGGGCATGGGCATCATGTACTGCCTCCTGCTCGGCCTCTTGCTCGTCGATATGTTGACCACCGCGTCCTGGACTTCCTCCGCGAGGTCGGCGAAGGAGCGCGGCTCGGCCTTGAACCAGGACACCGGCTTCACCGGGGACACTATGACGTCCTGCTGGGCTATAGCAACCGCGTACGCCCGGCCGGCAAAAGCCGCCAGAGCTACGATTGCGATGAATGATGCGACTGCAATGCGTCTCGAGATCATTTAGGCTCCTCCTGTCCCTTCGGCCCCTGTTTCTGGAGCTCGACGTAAACCAAGCGAAGCTCGTACAGCACCTGTTCGATGAGCTTCGACTCCTGATCGCTGAGATTGCCCTTCGTCTTGTCCTGCAGCATGCCGATGAGATCTATCGTCTGCTTGGCCAAGTCGAGGTTGCGCTCCTGTTTGCCCGTGGCGGGGTTCTGCAAAAGCCCCATGTGCATCTGCGCCGAGGTGGCCAGCGAGAGCACGAAGGTCGAGAAGTCCATGGGGGGCATCCTGCCCGCCGTCCCCTTGTCCTGCCCGGCATCTGATGCGGCCTCCTTCGGAGGCTCCACCGGGGCGCTCTCCTCGTGCGGCGGCGCCTCCGGACGCTCATGGCCCTCCTCGTCGAAGCGTCGGTGATCGGTCACCTTTATCTCGCCGGCATCCTCATCTTTCCTAGCCATACCTAACCCCCTTGAATTTCGAGCGTGTTACAACCCGGGGGGAGCTATGTCAATGCCGCGCCCCGCCCTCCCGTATAACGCCAATCGATGGGTCCTGGCGCGCCAAAGGTCAAGGGGTCATCAATTTTTCCTTTGCGCTTTTGGGGACCATCTCCTAGTATCCCGCGCCGTGAAACCAAGGAGATTACAAGCGGTTTTGGTCATTCTCGCATTAGGGATATGCCTGGCCTCCTGCGGAAAGGACCAGGTGACCATAGGGGACGGCGACCCCAACGCGGAGCTCTCCAAGTGCTTGCGCCTATCCGCCAAGGGTAAGCACGAGGACGCCATCCAGTGCCTGGAGATGTTCAAGGCGCGCTTTCCCCAGACCAGGCAGGGCCAGGAGGCCGAGCTGCTCATCGGCGACAGCTACTTCGCCAGGAAGGAGTACCTGCTCGCCGCCGAGGCCTACGCCGCCTTCGTCAGGCTCTATCCGCTCCACCCGAAGGCCGACTACGCACACTACCGCATCGGCGTCTGCTACTTCAAGGAGGCGCCCAAGGCGATCGACCGCGACCAGGATTACCTCAAGGAGGCGATAATCCACCTGCGCGCGGTGGCGCGGCGCTACCCGAACAGCGAGTACCGCGAGCCCGCGATAGCCACGCTCAGGGTCGCCAGGAAACGCATGGCGAGGCGCCAGTTCTACATCGGCCGCTTCTACTATAAGACCGGCGAGTACAAGGCCTGCCTGGGCCGCTTCGAGGAGGTCGCCGAGCGCTACCCCGACTCGGGGCTGGCCGACCGCGCGCTGTACCTCATGGTGGACGCGAACCTGGGGCTAAAGGACTTCGAGGCCGCCAGGGAGGCCTTCGGCAAGCTCTCCGCGCGGTATCCGGACAGCAAGTACACCAAGCGTGCCGAGAACAAGATGCTCAGAGCCGTTGAAAAGATTGATAAGGGGTAAGGGGTATGGACAACGTCAGGGACATCGTGGCGACAGGAAAGCAGCTCTTCGACCAGAAGCGCTACGCAAGGGCAGAGGAGTACCTGAGCCGCGCCATCGAGATGAACCCCAAGTTTGCGGACGTGCTCAACATGCTGGGCGTCATCAACCACGTCGAGGGCAAGTTCACGAGCTCCATGGACTATTTCAGGAAGGCGCTCAAGATCAACCCGAACTACACCGAGGCCACGCTCAACCTCGCCGTCCTCTACAACGACCTGGGCAAGTACGACCAGGCCCGAAAGCTCTACCGGAAGCTACGCGGCAAGGCGCCCAAGAAGGCCACTCGCATCGAGCCCGTCCTCCGCGGGAAGCTCTCGAACCTCCACTCCGACATCGGCGATATCTACCGCTCGATCGGGCTGTACGACCTGGCCTGCGACGAGTACGGCAAGGCGCTGGCGCTCAACCCCACCTACCTGGACATACGCACCAAGCTGGGCCAGGCGCTGCGCGAGAACGGCAAGCTCGCCGCGAGCGTGAAGGAGCTCAAGAGCGTCCTCAAGTCGAAGGCCGGCTACATGCCGGCGCTCGTGCAGATAGGCGTCACCCAGTACGCGATGGGAAAGACCGGCGAGGCGAAGAGGGCCTGGAAACGAGCCAAGGCGAATCCATACGCCGAGATGTATTTGAGGCTGTGCGAGGCGACGGAGAGAAAAAAGGCTAAGGTTGAGGTTAAGGTTAAGCGTAAGGCTAAGGTTAAGCGTAAAGCCAAGCGTAGGTCCAAAGGCAAGGCGAGCAGGGCACGGCGCTAGCGGGGCGAATCCATGTCAGAGACCAGGGTCGAAAGGGACGCGCTTGGGGATATCGGGGTGCCGGCCGCTGCGCTCTGGGGATCCTCCACGCAGCGGGCGATCGAAAACTTCCCGATAAGCCAAAGGCGCTTCTCGCGCCAGTTCATCTGGGCGCTCGGGATCATCAAGTCCAAGGCGGCGCAGGTCAACGGGGAACTTGGGCTGTTACCCGACGACCAGGCGAAGGCGATCTCCAAAGCGGCGGCCGAGGTCGCCGAGGGGCGGCACGACGCCCAGTTCCCGCTCGACGTCTTCCAGACCGGCTCCGGGACCTCCACCAACATGAACGCCAACGAGGTCATAGCCAACCTCGCCAACATCTCGCTCGGCGGTAGCGCTGGAGGCTACGACCCGATACACCCCAACGACCACGTCAACCGCTGCCAGTCCTCCAACGACGTCATCCCCTCAGCGATACACCTCGCCGCCGCATGCGACGTCGAGTCGAGGCTCATCCCGTCGCTGGATCGACTCCGCAAGGAACTGGCGGGCAAGGCCAGGCAGTTCGACGGCATCGTCAAGGTCGGCCGCACCCACCTCATGGACGCGATGCCGGTCCGCCTGGGGCAGGAGTTCGCAGGCTACGCGAGGCAGGTCGAGAAGGGGATCGAGAGGCTGCGCCGGATACTGCCGGCCCTGTGCGAGATCGCGTTGGGCGGCACGGCGGTGGGCACAGGCTTCGGCGCGCATCCGGACTTCGCACCGAAGGTGTGCGGCATGCTCTCCGACGAGACCGGCCTCGACTACAGGCCCGCGGCGCAGGCGTTCGAGGCGCTCTCGTCGCGCTCGGCGTGCGCGGAGCTCGCCGGCTGCCTGTCGGCTACGGCGACGAGCATGGTTAGGATAGCCGACGACATCAGGCTGCTGGCCTCGGGCCCTAGGCTGGGCCTTGGCGAGATAAAGATTCCCGCACTGCAACCCGGATCCTCGATCATGCCCGGCAAGGTCAACCCCGTTATGCCGGAGATGGTAGCGCAGGTCGGCACCCAGGTGACGGCGAACTCGACCGCAGTCACCATCGCGTCGCAGGCCGGGCACCTGGAGCTCTCCACGATGCTGCCCGTCATTGCCGCGAACCTGCTCGAGTCGATAGACATCATGTCCAACGCCGCCTCCGTCTTCGCAGGCCGCTGCGTCGCAGGCATAGAGGCCGACGAGGAGCGCTGCTCGTTCGAGATGGAGAGAAATTTGGCGCTGGCGACGGCGCTGGCGCAGAAGATCGGCTATGCGAAGGCCTGCTCGGTCGCGAAGACCGCTGCGGCGACCGGACGGACGGTCAGGCAGACGGCACTGGACATGGAGATAGCCGATGAGGAGGAGCTGGAGGCCCTGCTGGACGCAGACAACCTCACTAGGGCGCACAGGCCCTAGACCCGCTCGATGTACTCGTTGTTCTCCGTCTTTATCTTTATAGTATCGCCCGACTCTACGAACGGCGGCACCATGACGGTCAGCCCGGTCTCGACCTTGCACTTCTTGTACGACGAGGAGGCGGTCTGCTTCTTCACGGCCGGCTCGGCCTCCACCACCTTGAGGTCGACGGTGTCCGGCAAATCCAGGCCCACCGCCTGCCCCTCGTAGAAGGTGACCATGACGTTGTTGTTGGGCAGGATGTAGTTTATCGCCTCGCCGAACATCTCGTGATCCATCTCGATCTGCTCGAACGACTCGGTGTTCATGAGGTGGTAGCGCTCACCGTCGTCGTAGAGGTACTGCATCTGATGCTCCTCCAGGAAAGCGCGCTCTATCTTGTCGTCTGAGTTCCAGCGCGCGGGCGTGGAGTTGCCGGTCTTTATGTTCCTTATGACCGCCGACACGTGCGCCTTGCCCTTGCCGGGCGTGACGTGGTCGACCTTGAGGACGCGGTGCAGCTGCCCCTCGTGAATTATCATCATCCCTGAACGAACCTTCGTAGCCGTAATCATCTTTCCTCCCGATATGCGTTTCTAGCCATCGAGCATCTCCTCGACGCCCGCTAGTGCCTCCTCTATCTTGGATATCTCCGTGCCGCCGCCCTGGGCGAAGTCGGGCCTCCCGCCCCCCTTGCCGCCCACGATCTCCGAGGCGCGCCGCACTATGTCGCCGGCCTTGACCTTGGGCGAGAGCGTCTTGGAGACGGCCGCCACTATCGCCACCTTGTCCTCCATCACGCTCGCGAGCACCGCCACGCCCTCACCCATACGGTCGCGATAGCTCTCCGCCCACTCGCCCAGCGTCCTGCGGTCCGGGGCGTCGACCCTGGCGGCGAGGAGCTTCACGCCTCCGACCTCCCTCACCTCGCCCATAAGGTCCTTGGCGTTCACCGCCTGCGTGCGGGCCTGCTTTACCTCGCGCTCGAGCTCCGATATCCGTCCCGAGAGCTTCTGCGCCCTGTCGACGACCTCGGAGGGCTGGGCCTTGAGCGCCTGCGCCACGGCGAGCCTCTGCTCGGCCATCTCCTCGAGATAATCCTCGACGCCGGCGCCGGTCACCGCCTCTATGCGCCTGATTCCCGCGGCGACCGACGACTCCGAGACGATCTTGAGCATCCCGATCTCGCCGGTCGACGAGACGTGGGTGCCCCCGCACAGCTCCTGCGAGAAGCCGGAGATGTCGATCATGCGTACCCGCTCGCCGTACTTCTCCCCGAAGAACGCCAGAGCGCCTCGAGACACCGCCTCCTCGTAGCTGAGCTCGTAGGTGAGCACCGGGTAGTTCTTCCTTATGGCCGCGTTGACCCTCCTCTCGATCTCGCGCATCTCTTCAGGGGAGACGCCCTGAAAGTGGGAGAAGTCGAAGCGGAAGCGCTCCGGCGAGACCAGCGAGCCGGCCTGCTTCACGTGCTCGCCCAGCACCTCGCGCAGCGCGCGGTGCAGCAGGTGCGTCGAAGTGTGGTTGGCCCTGATGCGGTCGCGGCGCTCCGAGTCGATAGCCAGCGTGAGCTTCGTGCCCGTCGAGAGCTTGCCGCGCACGACCTTGCCCTTGTGGACGATGAGGTCGGGCAGCGGCTTGGCGGTGTCGGAGACCTCCACCTCCAGGCCCTCCGCGACGGCCACGCCGGTGTCGCCCACCTGCCCCCCCGATTCACCGTAGAAGGGGGTTTCGGCCGCTACGAACTCGACCTCGTCGCCGCCCGCAGCCTCGTTCACCCGCTCCCCCTTGCGCAATATGGCCAGGACCTGGGACTCGGTCGACTCCTGGCTGTATCCCTCGAACTTAGATGAGATCCCGGAGCCGTGAAGCTCCTTGTATATGCCCTCGACCGCCTCCTCGCCGGAGCCGCGCCAGCTGGCACGGGCGCGCATGCGCTGCTTCTCCATGAGTTCGTTGAATCCGGCCACGTCCACCTTGAGCCCCTGCTCGGAGGCGATGAGCTCCGTGACGTCCAGCGGGAAGCCGTAGGTGTCGTAGAGCTTGAAGGCGGTCTCGCCGTCGATGGTCTTCCCCTTGGCGGACTTTGCCGCGGTCATGAGCAGGTCGAGCCCCTTGTCGAGGGTCGCGTAGAAGCGCTCCTCCTCTGCGGCCACGACCTTGACGATGAAGTGCTCGTGGGTCGCCAGGTCCGGATAGGCCGCACCCATCTCATCGATCACGACGCCGACGAGGTTCGACAGGAACGGCTCGTTTTTGCCCACGCGCTTGCCGTATCGTATCGCGCGCCTGAGTATCCGTCGGAGCACATATCCGCGTCCCTCGTTGGAGGGTATCACGCCGTCGCCTATCAGGAAGGACGAGCCCCTTATGTGGTCGGCGATCACGCGCAGCGCCACGTCGACCTCGTCCGAACTCCCGGGCTCCGTGCCGGTGGCGCGCGCGGCCTCCGCTATGATCGGCCTGAACAGGTCGGTCTGCCAGTTGCTCGTCACGCCCTCCATGACCGCACAGAGCCTCTCCAGGCCCATGCCCGTGTCGATGGAAGGGGCCTTGAGCTTGGTTAGCTCGCCGTCGATGGCGCGGTTGTACTGCATGAAGACGAGGTTCCACACCTCCATGAACCGATCGGTCTCCAGCTCGGAGGCCTCGACCGGGCCCTGGCCGAAGTCGTAGATGATCTCGGAGCAGGGCCCGCACGGGCCGGTCTCGCCCATCGCCCAGAAGTTGTCCTTCTCGCCCAGCCTGAAGATCCTCTCCTTCGGGACGTGTTTCTCCCACAGCTTCTCCGCCTCATCGTCGTCGGTGAAGACGGTGACGTACAGCCTCTTCGGGTCGAGCGACACCTTGTCGGTGAGAAACTCCCAGGCGTAGGCGATAGCCTCGGCCTTGAAGTAGTCGCCGAAGCTGAAGTTGCCCAGCATCTCGAAGAAGGTGTGGTGGCGCGGCGTGTAGCCCACGTTCTCCAGGTCGTTGTGCTTTCCGGAGACGCGCATGCACTTCTGCGAGGAGCAGGCGCGCGTGTAGGAGCGCGCCTCGTCGCCTACGAAGACCTCCTTGAACTGCACCATGCCGGCGTTGGTGAAGAAGAGCGTGGGGTCGTTGGCGGGCACGAGAGACGAGCTCTTCACGCGCGTGTGCCCGTTCTTCTCGAAGTAGGCCAGAAAGGCCTCTCTGATGTCGGCAGCCTTCATGAGCGATAAGCTCCTTTAATCAACAATATCAAATGGTTATGCGGCAGCACCGCAGGATGGGCCAACCTATCACCGCCGGGCAAAAATGACAAGGGATGAGAGAGGGCCCGCCGCCTGCAGAGGCAACGGGCCCTATATTTGCAGCTACGCCTTTCTACTTCGTCGCCTTGGTCTCAGCCTTGGCCTTGACCTCAGCCTTGGTCTCAGCCGTCTTCACCTCGTTTGCGGTGGCGACGATGCCGTGCTTCTCGAGGATGGCCTTCTCCAGGCGCCCCATGAGCTTGGGGTTGGTCTTCAGAAACTCTTTGGCGTTCTCGCGACCCTGCCCGATGCGATCGTTGCCTACGGAGTACCAGGCGCCGCTCTTCTCCACGAGCCCCATGTCTGAGGCCAGATCCAGCACGTCGCCGACGCGCGAAACGCCCTCGCCGTAGATGATATCGAACTCGGCCTGCTTGAACGGCGGCGCGACCTTGTTCTTCACGACCTTGACGCGCGTGCGCGAGCCCACGACCTGGTCGGCCTGCTTCACCGGCGCGATGCGGCGGATGTCCAGGCGCACCGAGGAGTAGAACTTGAGGGCGTTGCCGCCTGTGGTGGTCTCGGGGTTTCCGAACATGACTCCGATCTTCATGCGGATCTGGTTGATGAAGATCACCATCGTCTTGGACTTGGAGATGGTCGCCGTGAGCTTTCTGAGCGCCTGGCTCATGAGCCTGGCCTGCGAGCCCATCTGCGCGTCGCCCATGTCGCCCTCCAGCTCGCTGCGCGGAACGAGAGCCGCGACGGAGTCGACCACCAGTATCCCCACCGCGCCGGAGCGCACGAGCGTGTCGGCGATCTCCAGGGCCTGTTCGCCGCTGTCCGGCTGGCTTATGAGCAGGTCCTCGGTTCCCACGCCCAGCTTGCGCGCGTAGTCGACGTCGAGCGCGTGCTCGGCGTCGACGTATGCGGCGATCGCGCCCTTCTTCTGGGCGGAGGCGACCACCTGCAGCGCCATCGTCGTCTTGCCCGAGGACTCCGGACCGTATATCTCGATGACGCGGCCGCGCGGCAGCCCCCCTACGCCCAGCGCTATGTCGAGCGAAAGCGAACCCGTGGAGAAGGCCTCGATGCCGGTCACCATCGGCTCGTCCTTGCCCAGGCGCATGATCGAGCCCTTGCCGAACTGCTTCTCGATGGAGGCGACGGCAAGCCCTATCGCCTTCTCGCGGTTGTCGTTTGTCATGTTCGGTGTCGTGTTGGTCATATGTTGCTCCTTTATCCTGTTGGTTTCGTTATCGTGATCCGTGACCCGTGATCCGGAGTTCTACTTTGTCTTTCCCTTGCCACCGAGAGGAAAGCGCTTAAGCTCCGTGTATATCGGGCCCTCCTTAGTGAGATCGCTCCTGTAGAGGGCGAGCGAATCGACCGTGAACTCTCCGAAGTCGGCGTCGGCCATCTTCTCCACTATCTTCACCAGCTCCTGGCTGTTCTTGAAGGGCGACTTCGCGCGCCCGAGCGTCAGGTGAAGCCTCAGGACCCGCGGGTCCTTCCTGAGCCCCATCTCCTCGAAGGCCCTCTCTAGCTTCGAGTGCAGCGAGATCACCGCTTCCGTATCTCCCTGCAGCCCCGCCCACAGCACGCGCGGATAGCGCCAGTTGGGGAAGACGCCGAGCCCGTGGCCCGCGAGCGTAAAGGGTGCCTGGTGGCGCACCTCGCTCTCGATGAGCCTGGGGAGCTTTCCCGAGAGCATATCCTCCTCGATCGAGCCGAAGAAGCGTATAGTGCAGTGCATGCGGTCGGGGCTGACCCACTTCACTCCACCCACCTTTGGCGAGAGCATCTCGATGACGCCGGCCAGCTCCGTCTTGACGTCGTCGGGTATGTCGAAGGCCAGAAAGGATCTTATCTTCATCTTATGAGATATCTCCTGACATGATCCAGCGCGGTCGCCGCCACCAGTTGCTTGAACCACAGGCGCTCGTGCCGGAAGTGATATTCCCAGGCCCCCGTCTCGTCCACCGAGGCCAGCGCGATGTGGACCGTGCCCACGGGCTTGGCCTCGCTGCCGCCGTCCGGGCCGGCGATGCCCGTGACCGCTAGCCCGATGTCTGCGCCGCTGCCGTCGCGGACCCCCTCCGCCATCGCGCGGGCCACGTCCTCCGAGACCGCGCCGCGCTCCGCGATCAGACCGTGCGCGACGCCCAACTCCTGCTCCTTGGACTCGTTGCTGTATGTCACCAGGCCCCGATCGAACCAGCGGCTGGCGCCGGGGACGTCCGTAATCGTCGAGGATATCAGCCCGCCGGTACACGACTCCGCGACCGCGAGTCTCATGCCCTTGGCGAGCAGCATCTCGCCTACGACGCCCGCGAGCGTCCGCTCGCCCTCGCCGTACACGACATGCCCCAGCCTGTCACGTATATTGTCCGAGGCCGCTTCCACCGTCCCCTTCGCCTTCCCCTCCGCGTCCGCCCTCGCCACGAGCTTGAGCAGTATCTCGGGGAACTTCACGCGAAACGACAGCCTCGCACCGCAGAGATCCACGCCCTGGAGCCTCTCGTCTATCGACGCCTCGGGCAGGCCGAAGCAGCGCAGCACCAGCGAGGCCCTCGCACCCTCGGCGCAGCCTGACAGCCACGGCTCCACCGAGTCGGAGAAGATCTGGTAGAGCTCCTTGGGGACGCCGGGCAGAAATATGAAGTCGGCCTCGCCCAGCTTCACCTTCACACCCGGCGCGGTGCCGACGCGGTTGGGCAGTATCTCGGAGCCATCGGGCACCAGGGCCTGCTTGTCGTTCGAGGAGGACATAGGGCGACCGATTCGCTCGAAGAAGGAGCTGATCTCGCGCATCACGCCCTCGTCGCGCACAAGATTCACACCGAATGCGCGCGCCGCGGCCTCTATGGTGATGTCGTCGGCCGTGGGACCTAAGCCCCCGGTCACCATTACGCAGTCGGCGCGCTGCGCGGCGCAGGAGAGCACGGAACCTATCGCGTCCATGTCGTCGGGGGCGGAGGCGTGGAGGATCACGTCGTGGCCCGCCTCCACGCAGCGCTCGGAGATCCAGGCGGAGTTGGAGTCGACTATGATGCCCTGCAGGACCTCGTCGCCGGTTGTTATGACAGCTATCTTCATTTCAACACATTGAAGGTTAAGGTTGAGGCTAAGGTTAAGGATATATTCGGCTCAGCCTCAGCCTTAACCTCGACCTTTATTACCACCACTGTATCCCCCCTATGCCCAGCGCCGGGAGGACGAACTCGAAGACGAACAGCGCGGCGCTGGCGTAAACGCCCGCCATCAGATCGTCGAGCACCACCCCCCTGCCGTCATGGAAGCGGCGCTCCAGCCACCGCACCGGCGGCGGCTTAGTTATATCGAAGATGCGAAAGAGCACGAAGCCCACCACTGCCAGGGCAAACGACGGCTTGTGAAAGGCCATCGTCACGAGATATCCCGCTATCTCGTCTATCACGATCTCGGGCGGGTCGACCTCGTCGAAGATCTCCTGGGCCCTGCCGGCGATCCACATCGCGAAGACCGCGAAGGTCACGACGAAGACGGCGTAGGAGGCGGGCGGCATGTGCCTCACCAGCCAGTACAGGCCCAGGCCCACCGCCGTTCCCCACGTGCCAGGCGCAAGCGGGATGCGCCCGACGAAGCAGCCGGTTGCGAAGAAAGACGTTATATGCCGCATGAGCGGCGAGCCCCCGTTCATAGTCGGGCGACGCTAGCACCTGGGCCGCCAAATGACAACGGCGTATGCTATGCAGGCCTGATGCCAAAAAAATCCTTTAATTTTCAATGAACATAAAATGAAAGGCGCTGCAAAACTGTGCACCCTGGAAACACTTTGATGGAACGCCCGTTCACTTTTCAAACGGTATTTATTGAAAAGTGAACGGAGCGCTGGTAGAGCGGCCTTATGGCTAAGGTTCGCACCATCTACAGCTGTCAGAAGTGCGGCGCGCAGTCGCCGCGCTGGGTCGGGCGCTGCCCCGAGTGCGGCGACTGGAACACCTACGTGGAGGAGCGCGAAACGCCCCCGCCCAAGAACGCGCGCGCCCAGGGCGAGCCCGCTTCGCCGGTCGCGCTGGACGAGATCGACTCCGGGCCCGGCGGACACGTCCCCACCGGCATAGCAGAGTTCGACCGCACGCTGGGCGCGGGCTACGTCCCCGGCGGCGTAGCCCTCATCGGCGGCGACCCGGGCATCGGCAAGTCCACTATAGTGATGCAGGCGCTCGATCGCGTCGCGACCGCGGGAGCCAGCGCGCTGTACGTCTCCGGCGAGGAGAGCGCGTCGCAGATCAAGCTGCGCGCCACGCGCATGAAGCTCGCCGGCCGCGGCATGACGGTGCTGACGGAGAACTGCGTGGAGCGCGTCATAGACCAGATGCAGAGGGTTAAGCCGGAGATCATCGCGATCGACTCGATACAGACGATGTTCACCGGCGACCTGCCCAGCGCGCCGGGCACGATAGGCCAGGTGCGCGAATCGGCGGCCAAGCTTTTGGCTCACGCAAAGCGCATGGGCATAGCAGCGTTTCTGGTGGGCCACGTCACCAAGGACGGCGCCATCGCCGGGCCGAAGGTACTCGAGCACATGGTGGACACGGTGCTGTACTTCGAGGGCGAACGCGGCCACCCCTTCCGCATACTGCGCACTATTAAGAACCGCTTCGGCTCCACCAACGAGATCGGAGTCTTCGAGATGACCGGCAAGGGGCTCATGGAGGTCGCCGACCCGTCCGGCATCTTCCTCTCCGAGCGCCCCGCGACCGCCGCGGGCTCCGTGGTGGCGGCCTCGCTGGAGGGCACGAGACCGATGCTTTTGGAGCTGCAGGCGCTGTGCTCCTCGAGCGGGCTGGGCACCCCACGGCGCACCGCCATAGGCATCGACGGGGGCCGCCTGGCGCTTCTCATCGCCGTGCTGGAGAAGATCGAGGGGCTCACGCTGCGCGACCAGGACGTCTTCCTAAACGTCACCGGCGGGATGCGCATCAACGAACCCGCCGCAGATCTGGCTATCGTGGCCGCGATCAACTCCAGCTTCCTCAACAGGTCGGTCGACCACGGCACCATCGTGACCGGAGAGGTGGGGCTGGCCGGAGAGATACGCGCCGTCATGGGCGTGGACGCCAGGATAAAGGAGGCCGAGAAGCTGGGATTCAAGCGCGCCATCGTCCCCAAATCCAACCTCAAGACGAAGCTGGCCTCGAAAATCGAAATCCTGGGCGTCTCCTCCGTAGCGGAGTGCCTAAAGCTCCTATAAAGATGGGGTCTTAAGACCCCACAAAGGGGTCTTAGGGGCGCAAAATGGCCCATCGACCCAGCCACACCGGATAATTAATCCTTAATATTCAATTAGTTATATCGTGACCGGCCAACCCCACCTTGGCAACGATCTTGCAATTACTCTATGCGGGGGATGAACTGACTCAGACAGAACGGGGAATTCTTATATGGCGTTCGTAAAGACTAAACAACAGGGACAAAGACAGATGCAAAACCGCGTCGGAGGCTCCTACGGAGAGCGCCGCCAGCTGATGCACAACCCGCGTGCAGCCTCCAAGGCGCAGCGCCCTGCCATCCGAAAGCCCCTGGACAGCTTTTCGGGCAAGAGGGCCGACGCCTCCAGATTCGCCCCAAACGCCAAGTTTCAGACCTCAAACGGCGCAGTCCAGGATCGAAACACCCCTTATAAGACGGCCCTGCACAGCCACGTCGAGAACGGATCCGCCCCGGTGAGCGCGGGCGCGGGCCAGCCCTCCACGGGCGCCCTGCTTCGCTTCCTGGACAAGGTGATAGATCGCCTACCGGAGCGCAGGCCCAGCAGGAGCAACGTCGCCATCAAGTCCAAGCCCCTCAAGAAGGTCCGGACCAGGCAGCAGGCCGGCACAACCAAAGTGAAGCCCAGGCTCCCCAGGAGCCAGAGGCCCATACCCTCCATAGGCAGTTCAGGCACGAAGAGCGCGTAAATACGCAGTTTTCCCCTTGCCAAGCCGGATGCTTCTATGTTAGGTCGCCCAGGCTTAAAAGGAGCCGGCATATGAAGCAAGGAATACACCCGAAATCCGAAGACATAACCATCACCTGCACGTGCGGGGCCAAGGTCAGGACCGCCTCGACGCTGTGCAAGGACGTAAACGTCGAGCTCTGCTCGAAGTGCCACCCCTTCTTCACGGGCAAGCAGCGCCTGGTCGACTCGACCGGCCGCGTCGAGCGCTTCCAGAAGCGCATGGAGAAGTACAAGGCCGCGCAGAAGGGAAAGGGAAAGGGCAAGGCGAAGGTTGAGGTTGAGGCCAAGGCTGAGGCAAACCCCGAGACAGAGAACCAGTAGCTCGAGTTTCGCACAATTTTATGCCCATGGGCCAATTCAGGCCTATGGGCATTGTTATAACCGCAGCCAGCACAGCGAGAACAGCCAGAACGGCTAGAACGGTTTTGGCCGTACTGGCCGTACTGGCCGTACTGGCTGTACTGGCTGTACTGGCTGTACTGGCTTCAATGTTCTGACGAGAGCTATATGTTCAAAAAACTCGAAGAGGTCGAGAAGAGGTTCGAGGAGTTGACCGCGCAGATGGGCGAGCCGGCCGTGATATCGGATCAGGCGCGCTTCCAGAAGATCGCCAAGGAGCGCGCAGGACTCGACCCCGTCGTCGCAGCCTACCGCGAATATCGCAGCGCGGAGGATGCGCTGGCCGGAAACCGCGAGATCGTAAACGAGGGCGGCGACCCCGAGCTCGCGGAGATGGCCAAGGCCGAGATCCCTGAGCTGGAGGAGAGGCTCGAGGACCTCGAGAAGAAGCTCCGCATACTTCTGCTCCCCAAGGACCCCAACGACGAAAAGAACATTATCCTCGAGATACGCGCAGGCACCGGCGGCGAGGAGGCGGCGCTGTTCGCCTCGGACCTCTTCCGCATGTACGGCCGCTACGCGGAGGAGATGGGCTGGAAGGTCGAGGTGCTCGAGCAAAATGCCACTGGCCTGGGCGGAATAAAGGAGATCATCGCGCTCATCTCGGGCGACAAGGTCTACAGCAACCTCAAGTACGAGAGCGGTGTCCATCGCGTGCAGAGGGTCCCGGAGACGGAGGCCAGCGGCCGCATCCACACCTCGGCCTGCACCGTGGCTGTGCTGCCCGAGGCGGAGGACCTGGACGTGAGGATCGACGACAAGGACCTGCGCATAGACATCTACAGGGCGTCGGGCCCCGGCGGACAGGGGGTGAACACCACCGATTCGGCCGTCCGCATCACGCACCTTCCCACCGGCATCGTCGTGGCATGCCAGGACGAGCGCAGCCAGCACAAGAACAAGGCCCGCGCCATGAAGATCCTCAAATCGAGGCTGCTCGACTACCAGATGCAGAGGCAGCAGGACGAGCGCACCGAGACAAGGCGCTCCATGGTGCGCACCGGCGACCGGTCGGAGAAGATACGCACCTACAACTTCCCGCAGAACCGCATGACCGACCACCGCATCGGACTGAGCATCCACAACCTCCAGGGGATATTGGACGGCAGGCTGGGCGAGATGGTCGACGCGCTCAGGACGCACTTTCAGGCGGAGGCTCTGAAATCAGGAGTAAAGGAGAGTGGTGAGTAAATGGTAAATAGTAAATGGTAAATGGTATAAGACTTGTGAGAACCAAACTATTTACTATTCACTTTACTATTCACTCAACACTAGAAGGACGACTGTGAAAGTTTCAGAGGCAATCAGATCCGCTAAGCAAGCGCTTGCGTCGTCGGGCATCGAATCTGCGAGGCTGGACGCCGAGGTTCTTTGCGCCCACGCGCTCTCGACGGAGCGCTGTGCGCTCCACACGAGGCGCGATGACGACATCTCCACCGATTCGGCCCGCCACTTTGAGGAGATGGTGCAAAGGCGCAGCCGCGGCTGCCCCGTCGCGTACATCGCCGGGGTGAAGGAGTTCTGGTCCATCCCGATATCGGTTACGCAGGACGTCCTGATACCCAGGCCCGAGACCGAGACCGTTGTGGAGGAGGCGCTGAAGATAGCGAACGGGATCGACGGAGCTCGCATACTGGATCTGTGCACCGGAAGCGGTTGTATAGCGGCCGCACTCGCGAGCGAGCTGCCGGACGCGCGGATCGTCGCCTCCGACGCCTCAGAGCGCGCGCTCGCGGTAGCAAGGAGGAACCTCGAGTTCGCCGCCGGGCGCGCCGAGCTGCTACTGGGCGACCTGCTCGAGCCCGCGAAGGGGCAGTTCGACATAATAACCGCGAATCCTCCGTATATAGCTGAAGGGGATATTGAGGCCCTGATGCGCGATATAAGGGACTACGAGCCCATGGAGGCGCTGTCGGCCGGCCTCGCGGGGCTTGATTTTATCGAGCGCATAATCGAGGATGCGCCTGCCAAGCTCGCCCGCGGCGGATGGCTGGTGATGGAGGTCGGAGCGGGCCAGGCGGCCGCCGCGACGTCGATGGCGGTCGGGCGCGAAAGTTACGATACGATAAGGACCGCCAGGGACCTGGCGGGAATCGAGCGGGTCGTCCTGATGCGCAAGAGCCCGTTGTAGAATATGATACGGATAACGGATAACGGATAACGGTTCAATGCAGAAACTCGTCATAAAAGGCGGAAGGCCTCTCGAGGGCCGGGTCAGGGTCAGCGGCGCGAAGAACGCCGCGCTGCCCATAATGGCATCGGCCCTTCTCGCGACGGGCCGCCACACGCTCCGCGGGGTGCCCCACCTGCGTGACATACGCACTATGGTGGAGCTTCTGGAGCACATAGGCGCGCGCGTGGAGTGGAACGGCGACCTCACGATAGACACCGGCAGCTTCAACGCCATCGAGGCGCCCTACGATCTGGTGAAGACGATGCGCGCCTCCGTGCTCATCATGGGGCCGCTGGTGGGGCAGCTAAGGCGCGCGCGCGTCTCCCTCCCAGGCGGCTGCGCGATAGGCGCAAGGCCTATCGATATGCACCTGAAGGCGCTGGAGGCGATGGGCGCCAAGGTGGAGCTCAAGGAGGGGTACGTCGAGGTCTTCGCCAGGCACCTTCGCGGCGCGGACATAACCTTCGATCGCGTCACGGTCACCGGCACCGAGAACATCATGATGGCGGCGGTCCAGGCCGACGGCGTCACGACCATACGCAACGCCGCGCGCGAACCGGAGGTCGTCGACCTGGCGATGCACCTGTGCGAGATGGGGGCCCGCGTGGAGGGCGCCGGCACGGACACCATAACGATCAGGGGGGTGGAGAAGCTCTCCCCCGCCCCGCACACGATAATACCCGACCGGATCGAGGCGGGCACGATGCTCATGGCGGCGGGCATCACCGGAGGCGAGCTCACGATAGAGAACTTCCCCGCGAAGTCGCTCGAGACGCTCGTCGCCAGGCTCACCGAAACAGGCATGTCCATCAAGGTCGAAGGCGACGTGGCGCACGCCAAATCCTGCGGGCGGCTCAGGGGCACCGACGTCACGACCGCCCCTCACCCCGGCTTCGCGACCGACCTGCAGGCTCAGTTCATGTCGCTCATGTCCGTGGCGTCGGGCACGAGCATAATATCCGAGACGATCTTCGAGAACCGATTCATGCACGTTCCGGAGCTGATCAGGATGGGGGCGCAGATCAGGACCGACGGCGGCACCGCCGTGGTCAAGGGGGTGGGCCGTCTCGCCGGCGCGCCGGTGATGGCCACTGACCTCAGGGCCAGCGCGTCGCTGGTCCTGGCGGGGCTCGCCGCCGATGGTGTCACGGAGGTGCGCAGGATCTACCACCTCGACCGCGGCTACGAGCACCTAGAGGAGAAGCTCGCCGCCTGCGGCGCGAGCATACGGCGCCTGCCGGACGAGGAGGCGTAGCCGGATTGGCCTTTTCTCGTCCCCCTGCCCTGTGTTAATATGCCAGCTCCATCCCGGGGGGGGGACCGATGCAGCTGATTCCACAGATATATCTCAAGGACGGAAAGGTGGTCATACGCGCCGGGCAGCGCTCCGCGCTCCTGGGCGAGGATCCGATGGTCACCGCGGCGGCCATGAAGTCAGCCGGCGCGGAGACGATACACGTCGTCGACCTCGCGCCCTCCGCTGTCGGCGGAAGCCAGCACGTCCCGGTGGTCAACAAGATCAAGAGAGAGCTCAAGATCGACCTCTACGTGGACGGTGCGTTCAAGACGCCGCAGTCGGTGGAGGCCTACCTCAACGCCGGCGTAGATTTCGTTGCGTTGGGATCGATAGCGTATCAGCAGCCGCAGTTCCTCAGGGAGCTGTGCGAGAGCTTCCCCAACAAGATAGGCATGCACATCGACTCCAAGGGCGGGCACGTCACGATCCCCGGCTACGCCGTGGTATCTAAGAAGACGCCCTTCGACTACGCCGACCAGTTTCTGGAGTCGGGCGTCCGCTACATCCTCTACTCCGACGTCAGGGCCGACGGCACGATGGGCGAAGAAAACTTTCGAAACATCCTGGAGTTCTGCAACAAGGTCACCGCGCGAATCATATGCACCTCGGAGATCACGAACCTCACCGAGATCCAGAAGATAGTCACGCTCTCCGCACCGAGGCTGGAGGGCATAGTCGTGGGCCGCGCTCTCACCGAGGACAGGGTGGATCTGCGCAGCGCGATAGTCATGGTCAACGATCTCATCATAGGGAGCGGCAACGAGGAGACGCTCGCCGAGCTGTAGGAGGTGGACGATGTCAGAGGAATGCATATTCTGCAGGATCGCCAAGGGCGAGATACCGGCTGAAAAGATATACGAGAGCGACAACGTCGTGGCCTTCAACGACATCAACCCGATCGCGCCGACCCACGTCCTCATAGTGCCCAAGGAGCACATCACCTCGCTCAACCAGATGAAGGACGACAAGTCCTCGCTCGCCGGCGAGATGATCATGATCGCTCGCGAGGTGGCCAAGAAGACAGGTGTCGCCGAAGGGGGTTACCGCACCATAATCAACACCAACCGCTCGGCCGGCCAGGAGATCTTCCACCTGCACATGCACGTGATAGGAGGAAGGCCCCTGGAGAAGATGGGCTGACGGGCCGGCCATCCGTGAACGAGATAATCTCAATCAACCCGGCCACGCTCGAGCCGCTCGGCAGGGCCCCCGTCACCAGCTCGTCCAAGGTCAAGGAGCTCGTAGCTGCCGCGCGCGCCGCGCAGCCCTCCTGGGCGAGGCTCACCCCCCACGAGAGGATCCAGTACATCGCCCGCGCCAGGGAACATGTCGTCGAGAACGCCGACCATATCGCCAAGTCCATCACGCGCGACAACGGCAAGCCGCTCGTCGAATCGATGTCGCAGGAGGTATACCCGGTCGCCCAGCAGCTGGCCTATCTAGCCCGCAACGCACCGCGCATGCTTCGCGGCGCCAGGCTCAAGCTGGGCGCCGCGGGGCTCATGGGGCGCAGCTCCAGGCTCGAGCGCAGGCCGCTGGGCGTGGTCGGGATCATAACGCCGTGGAACTACCCGTTCGCTATCGCCATGGGCCAGGCGGCCCAGGCGCTGGCGGCGGGCAACGCCGTGTTACTCAAACCCTCGTCGGCCACCGCGACTATAGGCGCGCTGATCGAGGAGGCCTTCAGGGCCGCGGGCGTCCCGCAGGGCGTCTTCACGCATCTGCCCGGCGACGCGGAGACCGGCAGGGCGCTGGCCCACGCGAAGGTCGACAAGATCGCCTTCACCGGCAGCGTGGGCACCGGCAAGGACGTCATGCACGCGGCCGCGGCGCACCCCACCCCGCTGCTCATGGAGCTGGGCGGCGTCGACCCGATGATCGCGCGCGCCGACTGCAACATGGAGCGAACCACCAGCGCCGCGGTCTGGGGCGCGTTCACCAACTGTGGCCAGGCGTGCGCCTCCGTGGAGCGCTGCTACGTCCACGAGTCCATATTCGACGAGTTTGTCGAGATCTGCGTGCGCAAGGCGCTGGCGCTTAAGGTAGGCAACGGGCTCGACCCCGACGTCGAGGTTGGACCCATGACGACGCTCGCCCAGCTCGAACACGTGGAGGCCCAGATAATAGACGCCAGGGCACGCGGCGCGACTGTGCACTGCGGCGGGGAGCGGGACGCATCGCGCGTCGGCTTCTTCCTCCCGCCCACGGTGATCACCGGCGTCGACCACTCCTTCCCGATAGTCAGGGACGAGACCTCAGGACCGGTCCTGCCCATCATGCCCTTCCACGATGACATGCAGGCGGTGAGGCTCGCCAACGACATCGCCTTCGGGCTCACCGCCTCCGTATGGTCGAAGGACCAGGGCGCGGCCAGGTCGATGGCGCGCGAGATATCCGCCGGCACGGTGATGATAAACGAATGCGTCTACACGCACGCACTGCCCGGCACGCCGTGGGGAGGCGTGAAGCGCTCCGGCTTCGGCCGAACCCACGGCATGCTGGGCCTTTGGGAGTTCACCCAGCCCACGCACCACCACGCCTGCAGGGATCCGCGCGAGGACGTCTGGTGGTTCGGCTACGACCTGGGCCTGTACGAGTCCTTCGCGGAGCTCATGCGCCGCTCCGCGGGCGGCCTCCTCGACGTGGTTAGAGGCGGGCTGGGGCTCATGAAGCTCAGGCGCCGTGGGAGGAGATGAAGCCCTATATATATGATATGAAACTTTTTTCTCATGTTTCGCATTGACTCCGCACGTCCCCCTCTGTTACCAATTCCGTATATGAAGCATATCGTCTCGAACAGCTATTGGTGGTTTAGCGCGCACGCACGCGGTGGGCCGCCGTCTGTCTAGCTGTATCGTTGCACGAGAACTGCAAAACCCAGCCCACCGAAACAGGTGGGCTTTTTTTGTGCCCGAAATTCTTGAGACAGTAGAGCGACGCATGAAGATAAGGACTGAGACACAGACGCTGACGGGCGAGGCGGCGCCGGATCCGATCGCGCTCATTCAGGCGCTGGCCCCGGACGACGAGGCGGTCCTGTTCGAATCGCCCGCGGGCGAGGGGCGCAGGGCCGAGCGCAGCTTCCTCTTTCCGAGAAACGCGCTGCGCATAGAGGGGCGCGAGGACGAGGTCCGCGTGGAGGCGCTGACAGACGCCGGCGTCGACGCGCTTGGGATAGTGGCGCCCGCCCTGGAGCGCATCGCGAGCGTGGAGCGCGACAGCCGGGGCGTCGTCGCGAACTTTGCAGATCGCCCCCGATCGGGGGACGACATCGCCCGCATCAAGGCCGTCAACACCACCGGGGCCCTGAGGGCGGTCATGGAGGCATGCAGCGAAGCCTCGGGCGGCGCATCCCCCATCACCCTCCCAGGCGCGTTCTCCTACGATCTCATGGAGCGCTTCGAGGAGCTCCCCGAGGCGCGCTCGGATGGCCCCGGGTTCCCCGACTTCGTGTTCTACCTGCCCGAGGCCGAGGTCGTGATCACGAACGCGGACCGCCGCTGCCAGCTCATCCAAAGGTCCTTCTCCGGCAAAGCGCCCGAGGCGATCGATATCGACCTTGTGGCGGAGGCGCTGTCGTCCTGCGCCGAGCCTGACCCGGCCTTAGAGGTCGCGGGCGAGATGCCGAGGTGCGATGTCGACATCGGCGACGGAGAGTTCGCCGCGCTCGTCTCGAAGCTCAAGGACCACGTCAGGTGCGGCGACGTCTTCCAGATCGTCCCGTCGCGCAGCTTCCGCACACCGTGCGAAGATCCGCTGCTCGCGTACAGGATGCTTCGGGCGCAGAACCCCAGCCCCTACATGTTCTTCATGAGGGGGCCCGGCTTCGCGCTGTTCGGGGCGTCGCCCGAGGTCTGCGTGAAGGTCGCGGGCCGCCCCCGCAGGGTCGAGATCCACCCCATAGCCGGCACGAAACCCAGGGGAAGGCTGCCCGGCGGCGAGATAGACCGCGACCTCGACGACCGTCTCGAGGCGGAGCTCAGGCTCAACGAGAAGGAGCTCGCCGAGCACATGATGCTCGTGGACATGGCCCGAAACGACGTCGCGCGCATAAGCCGCACCGGCACTCGGAGGGTCAGGAGCCTGTGCGCGCTCGAGAAGTATTCGCGCGTCATGCACCTAGTCTCCATGGTGGAGGGCGAGCTTCGCGACGATCTGGACGCGCTGCACGCTTACGTCGCCAGCATGAACATGGGCACCGTGGTCGGAGCGCCCAAGATCGAGGCAGCCAGGCTCCTGAGGCTTCACGAGAGGGACAGGCGCGGCCCCTACGCGGGCGCCGTGGGATACCTCACCAGCGAGGGGGAGATGGACACCGCTATCGTCATCCGCTCGGCGCTTGTGAGGGACGGCGTAGCGACGGTGAGGGCCGGCGCCGGCGTCGTGTACGACTCCGACCCGCACGCGGAGGCGAACGAAACCCGGCACAAGGCGGGCGCCGTGCTGCGCGCGATAGGCGCTTCGATGCGAAGGGAGGGAATATGACGCTCTCCGTCCTCACGATAGACAACTTCGACTCGTTCGTCTTCAACCTCGTCGACGAGTTCGCCAGGCGCGGGGCAGACGTCGCGGTCCACAGGAACTCGATCTCCGCGGACGAGGCTATCGGGATCGCGCTGGCCCTCCCATCGCCGCGCATGGTCCTCATCTCGCCCGGCCCCGGCGCGCCGGCGAGCGCCGGATGCACGATGGAGCTCATACGTAGGGCCCCTGCGGAGCTTCCGATCTTCGGCGTCTGCCTGGGGCTGCAGTCGATGATAGAGGCGCTGGGCGGGCGCGTGGACCGCGCCGCCGAGATCGTGCACGGCAAGACGTCGTTCATATCGCACGACGGCGGCGGGATATTCGAGGGGCTGCCCTGCCCGCTTCCCGCCGGCCGCTACCACTCGCTGGCGGGCAGGCTGATGCCGCGCGAGCTGAGGACGACGGCCTGGCTGGGCAACGTGCCTATGGCGGTGGAGCACGCGTCGAGGCCAATGGTCGGCGTGCAGTTCCATCCGGAATCGATACTGACGCCGCACGGAGGGCTTATCATAGATAACGTCATTCGGTGGGCACAGAGACAAGGCGGTGGATCATGAAGGACTATCTGGAGAGGATCCAAGGGGGCGCAGGGCTGACGCAGTCGGAGAGCGCGGGGCTCTTCCGTCGAGTAGTGAAGGGCGAGCTCGGGCAGATCGAGACCGCGGCGCTTCTGACCGCGCTCAAGATGAGGGGCGAGTCCGCGGAGGAGATCGCCGGCGCGGCGCAGGCGCTCGTGGAGTCCGCCCTGCCCTTCCCGCGCCCGGACTTTGCATGCGCCGACACCTGCGGCACCGGAGGCGACTTCGCGGGCACTATAAACGTTTCGACCGCGGCTGGCTTCGTCGCCGCCGAGATCGGCGTACCCGTTATAAAACACGGCAACAGGTCGATCTCCTCCTCGTGCGGCTCCGCCGACGTCCTCGAGGCCCTGGGCGTGGGGATCAAGTCCGATCCCGACAGGTCGCGACGGGCGCTGGAGGAGGCGGGCGTCTGCTTCCTCTTCGCACCGATCTACCACCCCGGGATGCGAAACGCCATGCCGGTCAGGCAGGCGCTCAGGACGCGCACGATATTCAACATAGTCGGCCCCCTGGCGAACCCCGGCCGGCCCGCCGCGCAGATCGTCGGCGTATACTCGCCCCTGCTGTGCATGACCGTAGCGAGGGCGCTGCAGATGCTGGGCTGCGAACGCGCGCTTGTCGTCCACGGGGCCGGCCTAGACGAGATCGCGCTGCACGGCAGAAGCAGGTGCGCATTGCTCGCGGACGGCGCCATAACCGAGATCGAGATATCGCCTGAGGAGGCGGGAGTGGGCCGCTTCCCCCTGGAGGCGCTGCGCGGCGGCGACGCGATGCAAAACGCCCGGGCCTTCCAAAACCTCCTAGCGGGTCGCGGCGAGCCGGCGCACGAAGCGGCGGTCGCCATCAACGCGGGCGCTCTCGCCTGGATCCTCGGGAAGTCGCCGGACCTTCGCTGCGGCGTCGAGGCGGCAACGGAGGCGATTCGCGGCGGAGGGTGCGCCGCGCGCCTTCGGAAACTCGCGGAGGTGTCCAATGGCCCTTGACGTGATCGTGGCGAACAAGCGCAGGGAGGTGGCGGAGAGAAGGCTCGAGGTGCCGCTGAAGGACCTGACGCAGGACCTCGCTCCATCCGACCGCAGCCTCGAGCGCGCGCTGGAAAGACCCAGGGCGTGCATCATCTTCGAGTGCAAGTCGGCGAGCCCCTCGCGCGGCGTCATAAGGGGCGACTACGACGCGCCGAAGCTCGCCAGGCTCATGGAGCCCTGCGCCGACGCGATATCGGTCCTGGCCGACCGGCGCTTCTTCGGAGGCAGCCTGGGCGACGTGCGCGCGGTTCGCGACGCGGTGGGGCTGCCGGTGCTGTGCAAGGACGTGGTCGTGGACCCCTATCAGGTTTACGAGGCCAGGCGCTATGGCGCCGACGCCGTGCTCCTGATGCTGTGCGTCCTGGACGACGCGACCATGGCCGCATGCCTGGCGGCGGCGCGCAAGCTGTCCATGGACGCGCTGGTCGAGGTCAGGGACGCCGCCGAGCTCGCCAGGGCGCTGGCGCATGACGCGAGGATCGTCGGAATCAACAACCGCGACCTCGGCACGCTCGAGGTGAGCCTCTGCACGACCGAGAGGCTCGCGGAACAGGTGCCCGATGATCGACTGGTCGTATCGGAGTCCGGCATAAGCTCGCACGACGACATCCGGAGGCTGGGGCATCTGGCGGACGCCTTCCTGATAGGCTCCGCGCCGATGGGGCGCGCGGACGTGGCCCAGGCCTGCCGCGAGATCGCATACGGCAGGACCAAGATCTGCGGGCTCACAAGGCCCGCGGACGCGGCGCTCGCTCGCGACTTTGGCGCCTCTATGGGCGGGCTCATATTCGCCGAGGTCTCGCCCCGCAGGATCGATCTCGCGCGGGCCGCGGAGATCGTGCGTGCCGCCGACATCCCCTTCGCAGGCGTCTTCGCCTGTCAGGAGGCGGATCTCGTAGCGCGCTGCGCATCCGAACTCGAGCTTTGCGCCGTGCAGCTCCACGGGGACGAGGGCGCGGACTATGAGCGCAGGCTCAGGGGTCTTCTGCCCGAGGGCTGCGAGGTCTGGAGTGCGCGCGTCGTCACGGACACCTCGCCGGACCTCCAGGCCGAAACGGCGGACCGCGTTCTATTGGATTCGAGGGGAACGCGCCGCGAAGGCCAAGGACACGCATTCGAATGGGAGATGCTCGAGGGTCGCGACCTCAGCCGCACGATTCTGGCGGGGGGGATAGGGCCGGCAAACGCGGCGCTCGCGAGATCGTTCGGCGCATACGCGATCGACGTCTGCTCCGGCGTCGAGGGCTCGCCCGGGATAAAGGACGAACGGCTCATGTTTGAGCTCTTCAAGGCGCTCAGGCACGCGGCCGGAAGGAGGACGGGATGACCGACGAGGGAAGATTCGGGGAGTACGGCGGCGCATTCGTGCCGGAGATGCTCGTGCCCGCGCTCGACGAGCTTACGCGCGCCTTCGACGAGGCGATGGAAGACGCTGAGTTCGGAAGGGAGCTGGGCTCGATCCTCAGCGACTTCGCCGGCCGTCCCACCCCGCTGTATCGCTGCCGCAACCTCTGCGCCGACACGCGGGCAAGGATCTATCTCAAGCGCGAGGATCTGCTGCACGGGGGCGCGCACAAGACCAACCAGGTTATCGGCCAGGCCCTGCTGGCGAGGAGGATGGGAAAGCGCAGGATCATAGCGGAGACCGGCGCCGGCCAACACGGCGTAGCGACGGCGCTGGTCGGCTCGCTCATGGGGCTCAACACGCTCATCTACATGGGTGCCAAGGACGTCGCGAGACAGAGGCAGAACGTCTTCCGCATGCGGCTTATGGGCGCGGAGGTGATATCGGTCGATGCAGGCTCGCAGACGCTCAAGGACGCGATAAACGAGGCGATGCGCGACTGGGCGGCTACGTTCGCGGACAGCCACTATCTGCTCGGCACCGCCGCGGGCCCGCACCCCTACCCCACCATGGTGAGGGAGTTCCAGAGGGTGATCGGGCGCGAGGCGCGCGAGCAGATCTTGAAGCAGGCGGGCAGGCTACCCGACGTCGTGGTCGCGTGCGTGGGGGGCGGCTCTAACGCCATCGGCATCTTCGCCGACTTCCTGAACGACGAAGTGAAACTCGTGGGCGTCGAGGCGGCCGGCCGGGGCCTGAACACGGGGATGCACGGCGCCACGCTCGCGAGGGGAAGCCCGGGCATCCTGCACGGCTCGCTCTCCTACGTCCTGCAGGACGGCCACGGAATGATAAGGCCCACGCACTCGGTTTCCGCGGGGCTCGACTACCCGGGCGTGGGGGCCGAGCACGCGCATCTGAAGGAGACCGGCAGGGCAACCTACGCCTCGGTCACCGACCAAGAGGCCCTGTCCGCATTCAGGGAGCTGGCCCGCACCGAGGGGATCATACCGGCGCTGGAGAGCTCCCACGCGCTCGCGCACGCCATGAAGATAGCACGCGAGGCGGAGGGGTCGATCGACATACTGGTCAACCTCTCGGGCCGGGGCGACAAGGACATGGAGGTCGCGCGCGAGATCCTGGGCGATCTGGACGCTATGGAGGGACGCAAATGAACAGATACGATCGCATGTTCGAAGATCTCCGCGGAAGGGACGAGATAGCCTTCATACCCTTCGTAACGCTGGGCTTTCCCTCTCTCGAGGCGAGCGCGGACATCGCGCTCGCACTCGTGGATGCGGGCGCCGACGCGCTGGAGTTGGGCGTCCCCTTCTCCGACCCGGTCGCGGACGGTCCGGTCATTCAGAGGGCGTCGGCGAGGGCGATCGAGGCGGACGCCACGCCCGAGTCCTGCTGGGCCTCGATAGCGAGCCTGCGCGAGCGCGGCGTAGAGGTTCCGATAGGCGTGCTCACCTACGCCAACGTCGCGTTCTCGGCAGGGTTGGATAAGTTCTATGTAGCCGCGGCATCCGGCGCGGACTCCGTGCTCCTGGCCGACGTGCCCGCCATGGAGGCGGCCCCGTTCGCGCTGGCTGCACAACGGGCCGGCGTCTGCCCCGTCCTCATGGCCCCCCAGGATACCGACGACGGGAGGCTCAGGCGCATAGCGGAGCTCGGCGGCGGATACACCTACGTTCAAACGCGCACGGGGGTTACCGGGGAGGGCCGGATATTAGAGCTTGACCACAGCCGAATTCTCAAGAAAATCAGGGAATTTGGTGCGCCACCGCCCGTCATGGGCTTTGGCATCTCGAATCCAGCGCACGTCGCCCAGGCCAGGGCGGCGGGCGCGGCCGGCGCGATATCGGGATCGGCCGTCGTGCGCATCGTGGAGGAGCACGCCGCCCGGCCGTCGGAGGCGATGCGCGAGGTCTCCAAATTCACGGAGGCGATGAAGGAGGCGAGCAGATGAGCATGCCGAAGCTGACCTCGAAGGAGGCGAAGGAGAAGACCTTCGTCGTAGTGGGGGGCGTGAGCGTGGGCGAGGGGTTCACCGTCATAGCCGGGCCCTGCAGCGTCGAGAGCGAACAGCAGACTATCGAGACCGCCCGCGCGGTGAAGGCAGCGGGGGCCGACATGCTCCGCGGCGGCGCCTTCAAGCCGCGCACCTCCCCCTACGCCTTTCAGGGGCTCGGCCTCGAGGGGCTCAAGATACTCGAGAAGGCCCGGAACGAGACCGGGCTGCCCGTCGTCACCGAGGTGATAGACCCCAGGGACGTAACCTGGGTGGCCGAGTACGTGGACGTCCTGCAGATAGGCGCGCGCAACATGCAGAACTTCTCGCTGCTGCGCGAGGTAGGCAAGTCCGGAAAGCCCATACTTCTCAAGCGCGGCATGTACTCCACGCTGGAAGAGTGGCTCAACTGCGCCGAGTACATCCTGAGCGAGGGCAATCCCAACGTCATACTCTGCGAGAGGGGCATACGCTCGTTCGAGCGCTACACCAGGAACACACTCGACCTCTCAGCCGTGCCGTCGCTCAAGGAGCTCACGCACCTGCCGGTGCTCGTGGACCCGAGCCACTCGACCGGGAAGCTCTCCCTCATCGAGCCCATGAGCCTGGCCTCCGTGGCGGCGGGCGCCGACGGGATAATGGTCGAGGTCCACCCCCACCCGGACCAGGCCAAGTGCGACGGGCCGCAGTCGCTCACGCCCGACTCGTTCAACGACCTTGTGAGGCGAACGCGCTCGCTGCGCACCTTCATGGAGGGGCTCAAGTGAAGACGCTCAACATAGAGGGCGGGCTCGGCGGATCGCGGATACTGGCGGGCGGGAAGCTCGCCCAGCTCGGCGATCTCTTACAGGGGCTCAGACCCGTCATCGTCACAGACGAAAACGTCCACCAGGCGCACGGCAAGATGTTCCCGCACAGCGAGATGATAGTCCTGGAACCCGGCGAAGGCAGCAAGACGCTGACGACGGCCGAAGCAGCCTACCGCAGGCTCATGGACCTCGATGTCGACCGCTCCGGTTTCCTCCTGGGCATAGGCGGCGGCGTCGTCTCCGACATCACGGGCTTCGTCGCATCCACCTACATGCGCGGCATATCGTTCGGGCTGGTGCCTACGACGCTATTGGCGCAGGTGGACGCCGCCATAGGCGGGAAGAACGGCGTGAACCTGGACGGATACAAGAACATGGTGGGCACCTTCGCGCAGCCTCATTTCGTGCTCTGCGACGTGAGCTTCCTCAGGACGCTGCCTGAGGCGGAGCTCAGAAACGGGCTGGCCGAGGCGGTCAAGTCCGGCGCCATAGGCGACCCCGCCCTGTTCGAGCTTATCTACGACAACGCCGCGGCGCTCCTCGCGAACGACGCCGTGCTGATGGAACAGGTAGTCGAGCGTGCCGCGTCCGTGAAGGCCCTCGTGGTGAACGAGGACGAGCGCGAGTCCGGCAGGCGGCGCATACTCAACTTCGGCCACACTCTAGGCCACGCAATAGAGTTGGAAGGCGGCACTGCGCACGGCGAGGCGATATCGATCGGGATGGTCATGGCGGCGAAGCTCTCGGCCAAGCGCGGCCTCATCGACGCGGACGAGGCCGCCAGGCTGGGCGGCTGCCTGGCGTCGCTCGGCCTTCCCACCGGCACGGGAAAAGACGCCAAGGCCATATCGTCGGCCATTCGAAAGGACAAGAAGCGCTACGGCGACTCCATCAAGTTCGTGCTGCTGGAAGAAATCGGACGCGCGCGCGTCGAGGACGTGGGGCTCGCGGAGATCCAGGAGGCGATCGATGATATGCGTTAGCGTCATGGACTCGGACAAGGGGCGCGTCATCGAAGCGATCGAGGGACATGAGCTCGCCGAGGTGAGGCTCGAGGCGCTCTCCCCCACGCCCGAGGACGTCCGAGAGATATTCTCGAGCCCCGCTAAGCTGATCGCCACCATGAGGCCGGGCAAGCACTCCGACGAGGAGAGGCTCAAGACGCTCACAGCCGCGATAGAGGCGGGAGCGGCGTATGTGGACATAGAGCTCGGCTCGCCCACCCTCCTCAGGGAGGGCCTGGCACAGGCCGCCAGGAGAAACGGCTGCGAGATAATCGTCTCGCACCACGACTTCCAGTCGACGCCCGATAGGGACGAGCTGATGGAGATCGTGGACCGCTGCTTCGAGGAGGGGGCCGACCTCGCGAAAATCGCCTGCGTCGTGAAGGAGCGCGCCGACGCCGCGAGGCTTTTGGGGCTCCTGGAGGACCCGAGGCCCATAGTGGCGATCGGCATGGGGAGGATGGGGGCGATCACCAGGGTCGCCGCGCCGCTGCTGGGCAGCCCCTTCACATACGCCTCGCCGGAGGGCGGGCCCCCGACCGCCGAGGGACAGCTGCCCGAGGGGACGCTCAGGAGGATAATGGAGGAGATCGCAAATGGCGCAGGCTGAGATATACGCGGTGTGCGGGGACCCTATCCTGCACAGCCTGTCGCCGGAGATCTTCAACGCTGCCTTCGCCAGCGCGGGGCTAGAGTCCGCCTACACGAGGGTCGCAGCGGGAAGCGCCGAAGAGGCGCTCGAGTTGGCGCGCGCCATAGGCGTGCGTGGTCTGAACGTCACCTCCCCATTCAAGGAGAGCATGGCCGAGCTCATGGACGAGACGGACGAGGTGGCGTCCGCGATGGGCGCGGTCAACACGGTGAGGATTACCGAGCGGGGGGTCCACGGATACAACACCGATGCGACCGGCGTGGCGACTCTCCTTGAGCGGGGGCACGTGGATCCTCGCGGGAAGCACTTCGTGATCCTGGGCGCGGGGGGTGCGGCGCGCTCCGCCGCGTACGCGCTCAAGAACCTCGAGGCGGAGGTCACCGTCGTCAACCGCACGCGAAGCAGGGGCGAGCGCATGGCAGAGTCGCTCGGCGTGGGTTTCGCACCCCTGGAGGAGGCCGGAAAGCACCTGGCAAAGGCGTTCGCCGCATTCGCCTGCCTGCCTCAGGGCGTGGGCTTCGAGGACGAAAAGGCGCTCGGCCGCGTAAAGTTTATTATCGACGCCAACTACCACGGCTCCCCCTTCGCCGACTTCGCGCGCAAGCACGGCATCCGATACGCGGACGGCAGGGAGTGGCTCCTGGGCCAGGCTCGCGCGAGCTTCCGCATATTCACCGGCATGGAGCCGTCGGCCGACGCGATGAGGCGCGCCGTGGAGCTGGGCGCTGCAAAGAACCGCGACACGAGGTTTTTGGTGCTCACCGGCATGATGGGCACGGGCAAGAGCGCCGTCGCCCGTGCGCTGGCCGAGCCGCTGGGCATGGAGGCAATCGACACGGACTCGATGGTGGAGGCCGAGGCCGGCAAGCCGATCCCCAGGATCTTCGAGGAGGACGGCGAGTGTCAGTTTAGGGAGCTGGAGGCGCGGGCGGTGGACGCGTCCTTCACAAAACCCAGGCGGGTAATCGCCCTGGGCGGCGGCGCACTCACGAACGAGGATCTGGCGCGCCTGGTGAGGTCCAAGGGCACGGTCGTATGGCTCTGGGCCAGCCCGCCCACCTGCGCGGATCGCGCCGGCGACGGCACGAGGCCGCTGCTCGAGGGAAAGGACGCAGGCGAGGAGGCGGCACGGATACTCTCGGAACGGAGGATGTCCTACGCGCGCGCCTCCGACATGGTCATCTCGACGGAGGGTCACGGCCCCGACGAGACGGCAGGGAAGATCGCAGATGAGATGCGTAAGTCCAGGAGGGGTTGAAGGGGGCGTCAAAGCCCCGCACTCCAAGAGCGCGCTGCAGAGGATGGTCGCGGCGGCGGCGCTGGCCGGCGGCCAGTCCGCGATACGCGCGTCCGCACTGTGCGACGACGACCTCGCCTCGCTGCGCGTTGCGCAGGGCCTGGGCGCCCCAGTCGAGACGGAGGGTGACGCCATAAAGGTCTCGGGGATTCAATCCTGGCGAGGGGGCAGGATCTCCTGCGGCGAGTCGGGGCTGGCCCTTCGCATGTTCTCGGCGATCGCTGCACTCTCGGACGTCGAGACGACGCTGGCGGCCGAGGGCTCGCTCGCCCGCCGCCCGGTTGGGATGATATCGGACGCCCTCACGACGCTCGGCGCCACATGTACGACCGGAGGAGGCTTGCCGCCAGTTGCGGTCCGCGGCCCGATCTCGGGAGGCAGCGTGACCGTGGACGGCTCCGAGACGTCGCAGTTTCTGACGGGGCTTCTGATAGCCCTGCCCCGCTGCGAGGGCAGTTCCATGATCACGGTTGAAAACCTCCGCAGCAGGCCATATGTCGCGCTCACCCTGTCGGTTTTAGCGCGCTTCGGCGTGCGGATCGGCAGCGACGAGGGGATGAGCCGTTTCGAGATCGAGGGCGGGCAGGTCTACCGCCCGATCGATGCGGCCGTCGAGGGCGACTGGTCCGCGGCTTCAATGCTCGCCGTCTGCGGCGCAACCGCGGGCCGGGTCACGATATCCGGCCTGGACATGGATTCGGCGCAGGCCGACCGCGCCATAGTGGAGGCGCTGAAGGCCGCCGGGGCAGTGGTCGAGATGGGAAGCAGCTCCATCACCGTATCGAAGGGGAAGCTCCGAGGATTCTCGTTCGACATGACCGACTGTCCAGATCTGGCGCCCGCGCTGGCGGCCCTGGCGCTGGGCTGCGAGGGCCAAAGCGAGATACGGGGGGCGGCGAGGCTTGCGCACAAGGAGAGCGACCGCGCCAAGACAATAGTGGATGAGATCCGCGCGCTTGGCGCGGATGTGGACGTGAGCGGAGATATCATTATAATACGCGGCGGCGCGATCGGCGGCGGCCGCGCCCGGTCGCACGGGGACCACCGCATCGCTATGATGCTCGCCGTGGCTGCGCTGGCGGCCGAAGGCGCGGTGGAGATCGATGACGCGGACTGCGTGGCCAAGTCGTGGCCCGGCTTCTTCTACGACTTGAGCGCGCTGGGAGCGAGGGTGACATGAACAGCTTCGGAAGGATATTCAGGGTGTCGATATTCGGCGAATCGCACGGCCCGTCTGTCGGGGTGGTCATAGACGGCTGCCCAGCGGGGCTCAAGATCACGGACGAGGTCTTCGCCGACGACCTCGCCAGGCGCTCCGGCGGCGGGAAGGGCAAGACCTCCAGGGTGGAGCGCGACTCGCCCATGATCGAGAGCGGGGTCCTGGGCGGACACACGACCGGCGCCCCGATAGCCATCCACTTCGCGAACGAAGACGCGGATCCCGCCGCCTACGACGCGATTAAGGACAGGCCAAGGCCGGGGCACGCGGACATGGCGGCGAGGATGAAGTTCGCAGGCCACGCCGACCACAGGGGAGGCGGCCACTTCTCCGGCAGGCTCACCGTCGGGCTGGTCGCGGCGGGCGCTATCGCCAAGCGCATCATAGCCCCCGCCGTCGTGGCCGCGAGGGTCTCCGACGAAGCCGCAGTGAAGGCGGCCGCGGCGAAGGCGGCAGCCGAGGGGGACTCCGTCGGCGGGATGATGGAGTGCACGGCAGACGGAGTGCCGGCGGGGCTGGGCGAGCCCTTCTTCGACAGCGCGGAGTCGGTGATCTCGCACCTGTGCTTCGCGGTCCCGGGCGTCAAGGGCGTGGAGTTCGGTGCCGGCTTCAAATCCGCAGGGATGCGGGGGAGCCAGTACAACGATGCGATACTGGATTCCGAAGGCAGGACGGCGACGAACAACGCGGGCGGGATTAACGGGGGCATCACGAACGGCAACCGCATCGAGCTGATGGTCGCCTTTCGGCCCACCGCGAGCATAGCCAAGGAGCAGGACACCGTGGACGTCGGAAGCGGCGAGCGCGTGAAGATATCCGTGGGGGGACGCCACGACGCCTGCATAGCGCTCAGGGCCCCCGTCGTGGTGGAGGCTGCGGTAGCGATAGCGCTCGCAGACCTCAGTTTGATGGCGGGCGCCTCGAAGGCGCGCGGGAGGTAGCGATGGATCTGAAGGATCTCAGGGACAGGATAGACAAGATCGACCGGGAGGTGGTGGAGCTCCTCGAGGAGCGGATGGAGCTGGGCATCCGCTCGACCAAGTTCAAGGACTCCATATCCGACCCGAAGCGCGAGGACGAGGTGATGCAGAGGCTCGCCTCGCTCAAGTGCGAGCTGGTCGAGGCGGAGTTCAGGAAGAAAGTCCTTCGCCAGATCATGGACGAGGGCAAGCGGCTGCAGGGCAGCCACGGCAAACTCGTCGCCTTCCAGGGCGAGCACGGAGCCTACAGCGAGGTCGCGAGCCGGGGCCTCGTCCCGGGCGGGGTCTATATCCCCTGCCTGGAGTTCGCCGACGTCTTCCGGGGCGTCTCGGACGGGTCATTCGACGTCGGCATAGTGCCGGTCGAGAACTCTCTGGAGGGTTCGGTGACGCAGTCCAACGAGCTGCTCATCGACACCGAGCTCAGGATATCGGGCGAGGTACGGGTGCCCATCAAGCACTGCCTGGTCGCCCCACACGGCACGGACTACAGGGACGTGCACATCGTCTACTCGCACCCGCAGGCGCTGGGCCAATGCCGGGGCTTCGTCTCCCGCAACAAGCTCTCCCCGCGACCCTTCTACGACACCGCGGGCGCGGCCAAGATGATCGCAAAGGAGAGGCCCTACGGCGCCGCGGCGATAGCCAGCGAGCTGGCGGCGGAGCTGTACGACCTGGCCACGATAAAGCGAGGCATAGCCGACAGCGAGGAGAACTCCACCCGCTTCGTGATGCTGTCCAAGCAGCCCGCGAGAGCCCCCGGCGACAAGTGCTCGCTCATCTTCGCCACCAAGCACGAGGCCGGCAGGCTCTACTCGATACTGCGCCACTTCGCCGACGCCGGGATAAACCTGACCAGGATAGCATCGGCGCCCAGGCGGCAGGACCCGGGCAACTACAACTTCTTCTGCGACTTCGAGGGCTCGGACACCGACGAAAAGATAAAGGGCATATTGAAGAGGATCGAGGACGAGGCCGTGCACTACAACTTCCTGGGCTGCTACACGGCGATGAAAGGCTGAGATGAAGATATTCATTCTGGGGACTGGACACATGGGATCGTGGCTAGCTCGCGAGCTCCGCAAGGCGCACGAGGTGGCCGCGTTTGATGCCGACGAGGGCAGGCTCGCCGGGCTGGACGGCGTGAAGGCCCTGAAGAAGATCGACGACGTGAAGGCGTTCGCGCCGGAGCTGGCGATCAACGCGGTTACGCTGAAGTTCACGCGAGACGCCTTTGACGCGATGCTGCCGCAGCTGCCCCAGGGCTGCGTGATCTCGGACATCGCCTCCGTCAAGGCCGGCCTGGCTGAGTACTACGAGAAGGCGGGCCGCCCGTTCGTGTCCACCCACCCGATGTTCGGTCCCACGTTCGCCAACCTCGACGATCTGAGGGAGCAAAACGCCATCATCGTCTCGGAGTCGTGCGAGGAGGGGAAGCGCTTCTTCAGGGAGTTCTACGAAGGTCTTGGGCTTCGGATCTTCGAGTACGACTTTCAGAAGCACGACGAAACGATCGCCTATTCGCTTGCCACGCCGTTCGCCAGCTCCATCACCTTCGCCGCCTGCATGAAGGACCAAGAGGCGCCCGGCACCACGTTCAGGAAGCAGAAGGAGATCGCCAAGGGTCTCCTGGCCGAGGACGACTACCTGCTGGCCGAGATCCTCTTCGCCCCGGGGGCGCTGGGGCAGATCGAGCGCATCTCGCAGCAGCTGGCCTACCTCACCCACATCATCAAGGGCAGAGATTATGAGGTGATGCGCAAGTTCCTGAACAAGCTCCGCGACAACATCTCTCAGAAGTAGGCCGACGCATCTTCCGCGGCCTGCCATCGTACGTTCGCACCGGGCTCCGGCCTCGGGTGTATGAAACCGTCGCCCTCCGCCTTCGCCGCCAACGCTCAAGCCGGCGTCTCTCACGCCCAACCTGGAAGCTGCCCATCCGGAAGGGGGCCTGAGCCCCGCTTAGGCACTTTACATGCCGGCGATAAGGTATCAGCCGGCATGGCGATTGGCGGCTCGTCTCCCGGGCATGGTTTCATACACCCGAGCCCATCCGCCCGGTGCATACAGCTTGAATGTCTTGTTGAGGCGGCCTCCGTGATTCGGGCCGGCGCGAGCGAAGTATGAAAAAACCCGGGACACAATACCGATTTTTCCGGGGTGTACTAGGTCGTATTTTAAAAAATCGGTTTTGTGTCCCGGGTTTTTTCGCGGGAGTCGGCTTTATTACGCCTAGCCGCCAAAAGGTCCCGAAGCGCTCCGTCTAGAGAAGTTCGATGCCGTGTTTTTTGCACTTTGTGCGCATGGCGTCGGGCCAGATCGCGGCCTGGACCTCGCCGATGTGGGCCTTGCGCAGGAAGAACATGCACAGCCTCGACTGCCCTATCCCGCCCCCGATCGACAGCGGCAGCTTCCCGGCCAAGAGCCTCTTGCGATAGGCAGACGTCGGGGCTTTCCTGATCTTCATCTGCGCCTTGAGCGCGGCCGCATCCACCCTTATCCCCATCGAGGAGAGCTCGTATGCGCAGCCAAGCAACGGGTTCCAGACGATGATGTCGCCGTTGAGCCCCCTTTGACCGTCTCCGGTGGGCGTCCACCAGTCGTCGTAGTCGGGCGCGCGCCCGTCGTGCGGCCTGCCGTCTGCGAGCGGGTGGCCTATGCCTATCACGAAGACCGCCCCCTTCTGCCTGGTGATCCTCTCCTCGCGCCTCTCGGGCGAAAGCCTCGGATACATCCGTTCAAGCTCCTCGGCGTGGATGAAGTGGATGCGCGCCGGCAGCACCGGCTCGCCCAACTCCGGATACTTGACGCACGCGGCGCGCTCCGTGCGCACGATGACCGAGTAGATGGTCCTCACTACCTGCTTGAGATAGGCGATGTTGCGGTCCGACTTCTTTATCGCCCGCTCCCAGTCCCACTGGTCGACGTATACGGAGTGCAGGCTGTCGAGGTGCTCGTCGGGCCTGATCGCGTTCATGTCCGTGTAGAGGCCATCGCCGGGCTTCATGCCGTATTCGGCCAGCGCCGCGCGCTTCCACTTGGCCAGCGACTGAACTATCTCGGCATCCAGGCCTACGTCCTTGATCCGAAAAGACGCCGGGCTCTCTATCCCGTTGAGGTAGTCGTTGATCCCGCTCCTGGCCGTGACCGCTATCGGCGCCGATACCCTCTCGAGGCCCATGGCCTTTGCCAGATGGGTCTGGAAGTAGTCCTTGCAGAACTTTATCGCCCCCTCCGTCATTCGAAGATCCAGTCCCGCCTTGTACCCCTTAGGCAACAGGAGCCGCTTGCCCCTCGAGTGCATCTTGGTCATAACCCAACCCCCTTTATCGTTTGAGCCGCATTCTAGCCGATCGCGCGTGCGCGGCCAAGCCCTCTATCTCGCCCAGGCGCGCCGCGTCCTCGAATATCCCTGTGGCGGCCGCACGGTCCCCGACGGTGAGCCAGGTGCGGACCCGCACGAAATCCATCACGGAGAGCCCTCCGCAGTGTCGCGCGCCGCCGCCGGTGGGCAGCGTGTGGTTGGGCCCCGCGCCGTAGTCGCCCAGGACCTCTGCCGCGCCCTCCCCTATGAACAGCGCGCCGTAGTTTCGGAGCCTCCCCGCAAGCCGCTGCGCATCCTCGGTCTGGATCTCAAGGTGCTCGGGCGCTATGAGATCGCAGATCCGTACCGCCTCATCCTCGTCCCGGGCCACGACCGCAAAGCCGTTTTTCAGCGACTCCCTTGCCGTCTCGGCGGTGGGGAGCTCGCCCAGCTGATTCCGTATCTCCTCGTTCACTCGCGCCGCGAGCGATGAGTCCAGCGACACGAGCATAGGCACCGCGTCCGGGTCGTGCTCGGCCTGCGCCAGCAGATCCGCCGCGATGAGGCCGGCGTCAGCGGAGCCGTCGGCGAGCACGACTAGCTCTGATGGACCGGCCAGCATGTCGATCCCTACAGTCCCTGAGACTATCTTCTTCGCCGCGGTCACGAACTTGTTGCCGGGACCCGCGATCATGTCGCAGGCGGGCACCGAGCCCGCGCCGAAGGCCATCGCCGCGATCGCCTGCGCCCCGCCCGCCGCTAAGAGCCCGTCCGCGCCCGCTACGGCCGCCGCAGCCAGAGTTACGGGCGTGGGCCTGGGCGATGCGACCCACACCTCGCTCACACCCGCCGCCCTTGCGGTCACGGCAGTCATGAGCACGGACGAGGGTAGCGGGAATCTGCCGCCCGGGGCGTAGCACCCGGCGCGCTCCACGGGCGCCACGCGCTGCAGAGCGCGCCCCCCCGGCACCTCGATTTCGAACTCGCCCAGGCTCCCCCGCTGCGCCAGCGCGAAGGCCCTGATCCTTTCAGCCACGCGCTCGAGCAGCGCTCGCTCCTCCTGAGAGATTTCGGCGAGCGATTGCCTGAGATCCTCAGGCGAATAAAAGAGCCTGCCTCCCGCTGGGACCTCGCCGAAGCGCTCCGCGTATCTCCTGAGAGCCGCCTCGCCTCCGGCGCGCACCTCCTCGACGACCTCGGCCGCTATGCGAAAGGCCTTCGGATCGACCGGATCCCTGCTCGCGAGCTTCAGCTCATGCACATCTATCGTCTTCAGATAATCCATGGCGTCTCCGTCCTCACGTCCTCGGGGGCTTAGCGTCGCCTGGCCTGCGGGTGACCTTCAGCTCGCGCCTGTCCAGCTCTCGCTCGACGTCAGCCAGCGTCACCCCCGCGCGCGCCATAGCGACCATGGTGAAGTAGATGACGTCGGCGGCCTCGTGCGCGATCTCCCCCCTGCCCTCCGCGCTCGCCAGCTCTCCGGCCTCCTCCGCCAGCTTAGCGGCGAGGAGCTTCGGATCGTCCGCGAGCCTCTTAGTGTAGGATCCCTCGGGCGCGACCGCCATCCTATCGGCGAGCCTCCTGGCGAGACGAGCTAGCCCCGAGTCCTCCCCCCAGCAACTCATCGTGTTTTTGTGGCAGAAGCCGGCGCCCCCCTGCCTCACCGTATACAGCAGCGCATCGCGGTCGCAGTCGAGGCTGACCCTCACGAGCTCCTGCTTGTTGCCTGAGCTGGCCCCCTTCACCCACAGCCCGCGCTTTCTCGAACGGTAGACCCCCCTGCGCGTGCGCACCGCCTCGCGCACGCTCTCGATGTCGGACCACGCGAGCCCGAGGGCACGGCCGGACTCGTCGGCGACAACCGTAGGCCACAGCCCGTCCGGCCGGTCGGAAGACATGGGGGCCACGAGCGCGTCTGCCAGATCCAGCCTCCCGCTGTATATCGCCATGCCGATCTGCGCGTCGGCGTCCATCCTATCGAGTTTCGCTATCTCCGCCGGCAGAGTCACGCCGCCGGCTATCGTGACGCGGGCCCCGCCCGCCAACTCCACGACCTGCATCGCCATGCGAAAGTTCGTGCCCCCCATGCGGCCCTCGCGCTCCACGAAGGTGACCAGGAATCCCCCGACGTAATCCTTCAGCTCGGCTATGCGCTCGAGGATCCCCCGGCCGGTGCCCTTCCTCCAGCCCTCCACGACCACCTCGCCGGAGCGGGCGTCGAGCGCGGCTATCACGCGGTCACGCGGGAGCTCGCGAAGGACGTCGGGCGTCGCGGCCGTGCCCAGGATCACACTGGCCGCCCCCGCGTCGAGCCATCTCACGGCGGCCTTCGCATCGCGTATGCCGCCGCCCACTCTGCACGGGTAGCGTCTCAACAGCTCGCGGACCACATCCTCGTTGGTGCCCACGCCCATGGCCGCGTCCAGGTCGATCACGGCGATCTCGCCGGCGACCGAGAAGCGCTCGGCTATCGGGAAGGGGTCGCCCGCGTCTATCTCGAGCCGCTGCCCCCCTACCAACTGCACCGCCCTGCCGTCCTGCAGGTCTATCGAAGGGACTATCATCTGCGCACCTCCACTCCCATCCCCGCCAGCTCCGACTTGAGATCGGCGACGGTGTACTCGCCGTAGTGAAAGATCGAGGCCGCCAGCACTGCGTCCGCCCCGGAGCGCACGGCCTGTGCCATGTGCTCCGCGTTCGACGCTCCGCCCGAGGCTATCACCGGCACGCCCACGGTCTCCGATATCGCGCCGAGCAGTTCGAGGTCGTAACCGGACTTGGTCCCGTCGCGGTCCCACGAGGTGAGCAGTATCTCGCCCGCCCCGAGCTCGCAGGCGCGGCGCGCCCACTCGACAGCTTCCATGCCGGTGCGCTCCCCTCCGGATTGCACGACGACCTCGTAGCCGCCCCCGTCCCTCCCCGCCGCATCTATCGCGAGCACGGTGCACTGGCAGCCGAACTCGCGGGCCATCTCGGATAGGAGCTCGGGCCTTCGGACGGCGGCCGTGTTGACGCCGACCTTGTCCGCGCCGGCATCGAGCAACGCCCTCGCGGAGTCGATGTCGCGCACGCCGCCGCCCACCGTGAGCGGCAGGCAGAGCGCGGCGCGGACCCTGCGCACGGTGTCGCAGGCCGTGCGCCTGCCCTCGGGCGTGGCGGAGACGTCCAGCAGAGTGATCTCGTCGGCACCCTGCCGCTCGTACTCAGCCGCGAGCTCCGCCGGGTCGCCGGCGTCGCGCAGCCCCTGAAACTTTATCCCCTTGACCACGCGCCCGTCGCGGACGTCCAGGCACGGGATTATCCTCACAGCGAGCATTCGAGCCACCTCCTCATTATTCCCAGTCCGAAATCTCCGGACAGCTCCGGATGAAACTGACAGGCCACGACGCTCCCCTTCTCTATCGCAGCCACGAAGTCGCCGGCATAGTCGGCGGTCGCAACACCCCATCCGTCTGGGACCTCCACCAGCCGATACGAATTCGCAAAATAGGCATAGCCCGACCTCAAGACCTTGGCCTCAACCTCAACCTCAGCCTCAACCTCTATCCTGTTCCATCCGAGCTGGGGCACGCGCACATCCGCAGGAAAACGCGTGACCCTCCCCGGCACCACGCCTAAGCCTTTCGCGTCCGGGCTCTCCTCGCTGCCCTCGCACAGCATCTGCATGCCGAGGCAGATCGCGAGCGTGGGGCGCCCGGATTCGACGCGCTCCTTGAGAGCATCCACAAGCCCCTGCGCGGCGAGCCTGCCCATGGCCGCCTCGAGCGTCCCCACGCCTGGGAGGACGATCCTCGCGGCACGGAGCGCCTCCTCCTTCGAAGCCACGAACCTGGCCTCGGCTCCAAGACGAGCCAGACCCGCCTCGACCGAAGCGACGTTGGCCGTCCCCGTCCTCACTATGTAGACCGCAGGCCCTCCCATCACAGAACCCCCTTCGTGCTCGGGACATCCTGCGAGCCGTCGCTCGCCACCGCCTGCCTGAACGCCAGGGCGAGCGCCTTGAACGCGGCCTCGGCCCTGTGGTGGTCGTTGGCACCGCGGATCACGTCCACGTGCACCGTGGCCCTCGAGGCCATGGCCAACGATGCGATAGCGTGTTCCACGTTCTCGGATGACAGCTCGCCCAGCCGGTCCGAGGCCAGGCCCAGAAACGGCGCGGCGAAGGGACGCCCCGAGAGGTCGACGGATGCGCGGGCCAGCGCCTCGTCCAGCGGCGCATAGGCCCAGCCGAAGCGAGCGATGCCCCTGCGCTCGCCCAGCGCCTCGTCCAGCGCCTCGCCGAACGCTATCGCGCAGTCCTCGGCCGTGTGGTGGTCGTCCACCTCGGTGTCTCCGCGGCAGCTGAGCGCAAGGTCGAACCGGGCGTGCCTGGCCAGCGACGTGAAGAGGTGATCCAGAAAGCCCACGCCGGTCGACACCTCGGATCGGCCGCTCCCGTCCAGATCCAGTTTGAGATCGATATCGGTCTCGTTCGTCTTCCTCTTTATCTCGGCCTTCCTGGTCATGGCAGCATCTCCTCTATCTGCGAAAGTTTTAGCAGCACGCGCGCCGCGCCAGAATTCGCGAGCATGCGTCGCGCAAACTCCGTCTCGTCGGCCGGGGCCACCACCCCTATCGGGAGCACTCCCGCGCCTCGCGCAGCGCGAACGTCGTCGGGCGTGTCGCCCACCATCCAAGCCCGCGCGACCCCCAGCTCCGACATGGCCCTGGCGACCGGCTCAGGGCTGGGCTTCAGCGGCGCGTCGTCCATCGTCACTATGGCCCCGAAGAGACCGGCTATCCCCTGCTCCTCGAAAAAGGTCGCGGCGTCCGATCTGGGCCTCCCCGTCACGATGCCGAGCCTGTAGCGCCTGGCGATCCTGCGGAGCATCTCCGCGTCGATGAGGAGCCTCTCCGACTTCCTGAGGCCCGCGCGCTCGGCGGTACCCTGGTATATCTCCTCGAAGGCCTCCGTCACCTCCTCGAGCGAGGCAGAGGCACCGCCCTCGCGAACAAGGCGCCAGGTGAGCTCCCAGTCGTTGTTGGCGCCCCCCGCCTCCTTGAGCCTCGCTATGTCCTCGAAGCCCACCTCCACCCCGAAGCGCGCGGCCGTCTCCACGGTCGCACGCCTGTACGACTCGGTCACGTCCGCGAGCGTGTCGTCTATGTCGAAGAGCACCGCCTCCGGCTCGAGCACCGTCCGAAGGGCGAGCGACAACCTCGCGAAGTCGTTCTCGTCGCCGGGCACGGTTATCCTCACGCAGTCCTCGAGGCCCTCCCTGCCCGGGAAGGCGCGCACGGCGATTCCCAGACCCGCGAGCCCGTCTCGCACGAAGATCGCGTCGGGAAAGCGCGCGAGCACGAAGTTGGCCTGGGAGGGCAGCGCCTCGCCGCCCAGCTCCTTGACCAAGGACGAAAGCAGCGCGACCTCGCTGCGGACGCGCGCCACGAAACCTGCGACCTCATCGCGACCATCCAGCCGCCTCATCGCAAGCGCGAGCGACGCGGAGGAGACCGCGTAGGGGTTGCCGGCGGCGCGCATCCAGGAGATCACGCGCTCGGGCCCCGCGGCCCAGCCGACCCTGAGCCCGGCCAGCCCCCAGGCCTTGCTGAAGGTGCGGATCGCGACCGCGTTGGGGAGCCCCAGCGCCGCCTCGGTGAGGTCGCGGTCGGCGAACTCCGTGTAGGCAAGATCCACCACTATGAGCGCGCGCGGCGCCGCCTCCGAGATCCTCCGAAGGTCGGAGACTGTAGCGGCCAGCCCCGTGGGGTTGTTCGGCGAGACCACGGCGATGGCCGCGGTGCGCTCGCCAACACTCGCGATAACCTCATCCACGGGGAACGACCCCTTCGACCAGGGTATCCTCACGAGCTCGCCGCCGGCCAGGCGGGCGTAGCGCTCGAACATCTCGAAGGTGGGCTCGGGCAGTATCATCTCGCGGCCCGGGGCCAGCACGGACTTGAGCGCCCTGTATATCGCGTCGTCGCCCCCGGCGGTGACGATCACTCGGGAGGGGGCCACCCCGATCATCTCGGAGATCCTCCCCTCTAGCTCGCCGGCGTCCGGATAGCGCCTGAGGAGCTCGCCGCCCTGTTTGGCCAGCTCGTCCAGAAGGGCCTGCGGCGGGGCGGCGCCCTCGTTGCCGTCGAGGCGAAGGTCCACCGGCGCACCGTGCCTCGGCACGCTGTAGGAGCTCGAACCGCTGACGGCGGGCGACGGCACTATGTCGAAGGGCTCCTTCATCCGTCCTCCTATGACATTATCTGAGCCAGGTTTGTGACCACGACGTCGGTCCCTCCCCTTCGCTTTATCTCGGGTATCACGCGCGGCAGCTCATCGCGCGGCACGGCCGCCTTCACCGCGAAGCCCCCGTCGCCGTAGAGCTTTGCCATAGTCGGCTCGCGCATGCACGGCAGGGCCCCCACGACCGCCTCCAGGTTTTCCGCGGAGACGTTGAGCTCCACCATGACCCTGCCCCGCGCGTCGAGCACGGAGCGAAGCACGACGACGAGCTCCTCGATCTCGGCGCGCCTGGCCGGGTCGTCCATCGCCGCTGGGTTCGCGTAGAGCCTCGTCGAGGAGCGCATGAGCTCCCCCACCTCGGTGAGCTTGTTCGCGCGCAGCGTGTCGCCCGTGGCCACGAGATCGACGATCATGTCCGCGTCCTCCGGCGGGAAGACCTCGGTGGCGCCGTAGGTGCGCACGAAGGAGGCCTCGATGCGCTCCCGCTCGATCCACTCGGTTGTGAGCCTCTCGTACTCGGATGCGACGACGAGCCTGCCCTTCGGCAACCCTCCGCCCTCGAGCAGCTCTGCCGGCGCCGCTGCCACCATGCGAACAGGATCCAGGCCCGTGTCCAGGAGCTCCACGAGCGTAAAGCCCAGCTCCGCAACCCAGTCGGCTCCGGCGAAGCCGACGTCGCGGGAGCCGGCGCCCAGCATCTCGATCACGTTCTGGGGCTTGAGGATCTTGGCCTCGTAGTTGGGAAGCGAAACCTGCGGGCGGTAGCCTCGCTTGGAGGCGCGCACCCTGATGCCTGCGTCCGCCAGCAGCGATATGACGCCATCCTGCATCCTGCCCTTGGGCAGGGCCATCCTGATAGTCGATCTGTCCTTGCGTATCATCTGGGGCCTCCTCGGCCGGCCCCGGCAGGCAACAAAAAACGCCGGCCAGGGCCGGCGTGTTGTGAATATGGTTTCAGCGCACTACATCACAAGCCGGCTCCGCTAGGAGTGGTCATCGTGATGATGGTTGTTCGTGCGCCGGATCTTCATGTCTGGCGGAGCATGCTACATCCAGGGCCCATCTGTCAACCCTAATCTAGATTTAACTTGCAATGCGGGCGACGCTTCGCTAGTCGCAAAGCCTTGGTATATCAGCTTTTGCGAGGAGGAACATGAAGGCACAGGGGACATTGGGCCGATCAAGCAGCGTTAAGGCCCTGGAGAGTGTCAAGGCCGGGCGCAAAGGCCCCTTCGACAGCATCCGCGAGCGGGCTAGGGTCGAGGGCGGCTCGCCCTGGAGGACGCCCTCGCTCTCCTGGGACGACGCTGAGGAAGACGCGGAGGAAGTAATCGAGATACCGGACCCTCGGAGGCGCCCATACCGACAGATGCCGCTGTGGTTCCCCTATCCCAACGAGTTTAACCACGACGTCTCTCAGAGCTGGCAAAGGAGACGGAGCCCCGCAGCCGGGCATGCGGCGCGCAGGCCCTTCGGGTCCGGCAGGCCCATGGCAGGATCCATCGTCATGCCCGCATGGTTCACCAGCGGCATGACATTCATGAGATTCAAGTGATCGGATTTGGGTCAGCGGAGCTGGGAGTAGACGATGTGGCCCAGGCCGAACTCGTAGGATGAGACCCTGCGCTTCTTGATGCCCACGTTGTTGGCCGGGACGGGGACGCCGCCGGAGTCGCCGGCGTTGCCCTCCACGGTCCACAGGTGCCAGTCGTCCTTGTTCGTGGAGCCGTGCTTCTCGATCGCGAGCAGCATAGTGCTGTGGTGGCCGTTCACGCTCACCCAGTCGCCGCGTGCGCCCTCGCCTATGTCGGCCTCGTCGTAGTAGCCGCCGTAGTAGTCGAAGTAGTCCCTGAGCCTCGACACCGATGATTTGGACCCGATGTTCACGAGCCACTCGTCGGCGTTCCAGGCGTAGAACTCGGAGCACCACCACTCGTCGTGGTCCGCCCAGTAGCGTGTGCCGTTCACGTCGACCGTGCCGAGCGTGCCGACCTTGCCCCGAAGCGCGTCGTCGTACTGCTTGAGCGCCTTTATGACGATGTTGGTCCTGACAACGCTCTTCTCGGATTCGCCGTCGGTCGTGGTGTAGTACCAGGTCGACGAAGGGCCCAGCTTCTCGTATGTTATGAGCTGCAGGCCCTCGCCCTCGGGGGTCACCCTCCTGTAGAGCTGTATCCTGGCCCTGTAGACAGTGGTCGCGCTCAGACCCTCGAGCAACACCTTGACGTAATGATTGTCGCCCGACGCGTAGCGGACCGCCGGCACCTTGGACTCCACCACGACGTTCGCCGAGTCCCTCAACTTCGCATACTCGACGTCGGCGTATACCTCGTCCCAGACGTCCGCAGTCCCCTGGTCGTTGATCCTGAAGCGCATCTCGAAGGAGTTTCGAAAGTTCCTGTAGGGAGTTGTGGGATAAAGCGGCTGGGGCTCGTCGATGAGCCCGTTGCAGTTGTCGTCGATGCCGTCGAAGTCGTACTCCTGCTGCCTCGGGTGGACGGTGGGGTCGCCATCGTCGCAGTCCCCGGTGCCCGGGACGTATCCGTCGGGGCAGGTGAGCCTGTTGTCCAGCTCGCGTCCCACGCGATAGTAGGGGGAGCCCGCCGCGGCGTAGCCGTCGCCGTCGACATCGTGGGCCTCCCAGAAGCACTTGAGGGTGTACGGGCCGTCGGGGACCTCGGGAGGCGTGGCCTCCGGCTCGGGTTCCGGCTCGGGCTCGGGTTCCGGCTCGGGTTCCGGCTCGGGTTCCGGCTCGGGCTCGACCTCCGGTTCAGGTTCCGGTTCAGGTTCCGGTTCCGGTTCCGGTTCCGGCTCGGGTTCGTCCTCCGGCTCCCCGCCATTATCGTACCAATCCATGAACGACTCCCAGTCGAAGTCGTCGTCGTCGTCGGCCACGTCCGGCGGGGCGTCGAACTCGTCGTCGGCTATGAACTCCTCGTCGGAGATCTCATCGAAGCCCTCGTCCTCCGAGCCCTCCAGGCTATCCTCGTCGGCGTCCCCCTGCTGTATGACGGGGAGGCTGTCGTCCAGCCACCCTTCGTCCGTGTCGCCTGCGCCTCCTCCGGCGCACCCGGCGAGTATCAGGACCGAAAATGCTATAAGGGACAATATGACCGCATATTTGAGGGTCTGTCGCATGGGTATAGATGTATGCAAGATCCGGTCCTCTCGGGCCGGCTATCCTCAACTATTTATTTATTGATATCAGTAAGTTAGGAATCGGGTCGATCGCTGCCGGCATGGATATCCGCCGATCTGCGGACTCGGGTCACCTCTGGTGAAGCACTCAGTCCCCGAAGAGCCTTCTCAGGCCGTCGCGGACGTCCGGGAGGTCGGCGTTTATCGGGTTGGCGTCCCTGTTTCTGTCCCTATCCCGCCTCCCGCTCCCGAAACCGCCGTAATCCCTGGGGGTTATGACGCCCTTCGGCTGAGGCACGAAGATGCGGCCGCCCTCGTTTATCCCTATCGGGCCACCCCGCACCTCGGCGTACAGGGGACTCAGCCTCGCGCGGCCCCAGCCGTCGATCAAGACGTCCAGGTCGAGCAGCCCCTCCACCGCCTCCGGGGCGCGCACCTCCGTCTGGAAAATGTTAGCGAGCATCTGGGCGACGTTCAGCTCGCCCTCGGGGGGCTGCTTTCCCGTGCTGCAGGAGTTTAAGACTATCTGCGGGTGGGCGCCTCCGAAGACATCGCCCATATCACCTATCTGGTCCTCGTAGTCGGCCGGCGAGCCCAGGCCGCGCAGCCCGCCCTTCAGGCTGTCCCTGTCCTCCATGAGAAAGCCGGTGCCCTCGTCTCTGAGCGGGTCGATGAGGATGCTACCGAGAAGCATCGCGTTGTACTGCCCGTGCGCAGTTATTAGGACGCTGTCGGGTGCGCCGTACTTCCCGGTTAGGTCCGCGAGCGCCATCTCGAACTCGTAAACGGAGCTCACCTCGGCGGCCACCACCCTCACGCGCGGGTCGTGCTCGAACCTGCGCCCCCAGTGGAACATGCCCGTATCGTCGTACTGGGCGGTTATTATCATGACCAGGGGTTTGTCGCGCATGTGGCCATCGTCCTTCGCCATCCGGACGAGGTGCCTCAGCATGGTGGGGTGGTAGCGCGTAAAGCGCGTTATGTTGAACTTGCGATAGAGCAGAAGCGCGTCCTCGTGGCCTATCGCCTCGTCGGCCAGGCGCAGGTCCTCGATCGTCGGGAGGTTGTGGGCGTGCATGAACGGGGCATACTTGACGAGGAAATCGCCGTCCACGTCGAGCTCCCCCTTGAAAAGCGAGAACAGCTCATCGTATCGCTCCGCCCCCGTCCCCTTCTCCAGCGCCGCATCGATGCGGGCCGCCAGCCCCTCCGGCGTCAAGTGCTTGATCCTGCCAGGCCTTATCGTCCCGAACCACATCGCGGCGCGCACCGCGGCTAGCTGCTCCATGTCGAGCCTCTCGCCCATGGAGGCGAGGGACCTCACGAGGGGAAGGAAGTCGTCTGTGCGAGCGAAATGATCGGACCCTTCGGGGGAGGTCTTGCCCCAGAAGAGGCCGCTCAACATGTTGATCAGGTAGAAGCGCTTCTGCCCGTCCCCCTCCTTCCCATCCAGGCGGCCCACGAGATCCGAGACCAGCTCCATGTAGGGCCAGTTGTTCACGGGGTTGCCGTCGTCCTTCACGGCGATATGCGAGAAGAGATCGATGTCGCCCCCCGAGCGCTCGAATATGTCCAGAACGAGCTCAACGTACTCGAGCCTGAGCTCCGGCACCTTCACGGGGCCCTCCATCGCGAATTTGAAAAGCCCCATGACCCCTCGCACCTCCTGGCCCTCCGCCATCATCGCGCGACCCAGCGCCCTGAGCCTGCCCACCGTGTGCCCGTCCAGCTCCACGCCGTCAGCGAGCAGGCCGTCGTAGACGAGCCACAGGAAGACGCTGGCCTCCGGGGCTATCTCCCTCATAGCGCTGTGCATGAACACGTAGCTCTGCCTGCCCATGATCGGGTCGTCGACGACGTAGGCCATGTCGATGTCATCGTCGCCGTCGAAGTCGCCGACCCTGAGCGAGACGAACTCCGCCGCGCCCAGGAAGGGGCTTTCCACGCACTTGAGTGACTCGCCCTGCGGATCCGCTGAATCGGGCAGCACCATGCAGCTTGCGCCGTCGAAGCTCCTGACCGAAAGCCCGTCCTCCTCCGTGTGATACGTCACGAGCGCGCTCGAGGTCGACTTAAAGCGCGGGACGGGCACGCCGCCCTCGACCCTGAAGCCGATCGGGCTCGTCCAGAGAGTATGGGCACCGCCGGTCTTTCGGTACCGGTGCACCGCTCTGAGGCCGCTGCCCTCCTCGCCTATCGCAATCTCCACGCCCCCGTCGAAATCGCCCTCCACGATCTCGAGCGCGAAGTGTTCCCTGTCCAAAGAGGTGACAGGAGGCTCCGCGATTATCTCGGCGGTGTCCTCCGGGGTGAACCTCTCCCACTCGAGGGACTGCACCGCAGGGTCATCACCGGGCTTCTTGTCGACTAAGACACCCATACGAATATATTATCGGCTGCGCGCACACCCGAAGTTGCGCCTTGAAACGTCATTATTGTGTTATTTTGATAGGTTACAGGCATGCGCCGGCAGGGCTTTGAGCCTCGGCAATACGCCTGGATGTACTGGGATATCAGCCGTCGATCAGGGTGACGGTTTCGGAGGGGCCGTCCACGGGCTCGATTATGAGCTGCGGTCCGCTCTGATTGTGCACGGTGCCCTCTATGATCTCGCTGTAGGGGCCGGCCGCGCTCGCCTTGTAGTCGTCGGAGAGGCCCTCGATGAGCTTGAAACCCGTGACCGTGGGCAGCATGGCGTCCACCAGTATCACGCCCTCGAAGGCCATGACGAACTCGCCGGCGTCGGTCGCGCGGTGATAGTAGCACTCCACTTGCCTCATATCGCCCAGCTCCTCGTGCGCGCACAGCACCGTCTCGAAACCGGCCCGCTCCACGGAGACTAAGCCTTCCAGGCCGCCCCTGCGCTCGTCCACGAACTCCACGAAGTTTTCGCGTTCGTCAAGCCATGCAAACGATGCGGCGAGCGACTCGCCCTGCTCCGACCCGAACAGGACTTCGTACACGCTCGGCTCATCCAGCTCGAATCTCAGGGAGTAGGTTATCTCGACGCCGAACTCCTCGTTTCTATACACGCCCATGCCCTTCGCGTCCTCCACGTCGCCGTTGGGGTTCCCGACCTCGACGATGCCGTTCTCCAAAAAAGGCAGGTACTGAGCCACGCCGCCAGCCGACTGGCAGCCGGTGACGGAGAGGAGCAGGGCCAGAAGGCCCACCGCTATTATGATGCGATCAAGCTTCATCGCTCACCCCCGTGAGGCTGAAGAGCTGGAAGTTTATCTGGTAGACCTCGTCCGCGTCCTCGCAGTCGACCATGAAGGCGCGCAGCTCCTTGCGAAACTCGTTTATCCTGCGCTTCATCTCGAGGAAGCGCTCCTTGGAGAGCGCCGCGGTGAGAGAGGTGATGCTGCGCTCGTGCCCCTCGTGCTCGTCCACGGCCTCGCCGGCGCGCTCTATCATCGAGCGGTGGAAGCCGGCCGCCACCAGCGCCGCCACCTCGTCGGGCGTGGCCAGGTGCCCCTGGCTCAGAAAGAGCCTGCCCTCGTCGTCGCGCGAGGCGAAGCCGCACCGCACCAGCGTATCTATGGCCTCGCGCGCCTGATCGGGCGTTATCGCGGGCCTCAAGTTCGCGGCGATCCACTCCGGGTCCTCTTTGAAGTCCGGCAGCGCTATCATCTCCCTTATCGCTACGTAGTACCACTTGGTAAGGCACTCGAAGTGCTCGCCGGTCATCTCGTGCGCAGCCCTGAAGCCCTCGTGCCTGAAGAGGGCCTTGTACAAGCGCTCCCTATCCGCCTCGGAGCCGGCCTGGTTGAACTCCACCAGGTCGCCGAAGAAGAGGCGCTCGTCGTCATTCAGATCGATCGCCCTGGCGAACTTCTCTGCGCTGTCCGCGGTGAGTCCCCGCTCGCCCTTCATCACCATGCGCAGGTGGCTGATGCTGCCGAGCTCCGCCCTGCGCGCGAAGTTGCGCATGGAGAACTTGCTGTCGCCGGCCTTGGCGGCATCGCACCAGTCCCTCAGGAACTCGCGATAGTCCAGATAGTCGAACACGGATTTCATATGGATCTCCCCCATCACGAACTTATTATCGGCAGCGGAGGGGGCGGAAGTTGCGCGTTCGGGATAATAATACTAGCCAATGATATCAGGGGGTTACGAGGTCGGGCTCCGCTGCATGCCTCGGCGGGAAGGGCCCGAGCACCAGTATTGCGGGCGGCTCAGAGTAATAAAGCCGACTCCCAAAGACAAATCCTAAGCACGAAATCCGAAATCCTAAACCTCCGCGGGCTGAAGCCCGCGGGGTTGGCCGTGTGGCATGTCTATCGGACATGCCCGAATGGCCTCCGCTTCGCTCCGGGCGGCCATTCATCCCCGGGCTTAA
>Ga0180430_10000327_pt1 | contig 52820 bp, 44 predicted proteins | sample SS_ome_9_FD_132999 | JGI IMG/M metagenome (GOLD analysis project Ga0180430, IMG submission 132999) | Hypersaline lake sediment archaeal communities from the Salton Sea, California, USA - SS_1_S_2 metaG | ecosystem: Environmental > Aquatic > Non-marine Saline and Alkaline > Hypersaline >...
ACAGCACCGCTGGAATATCGCCGACCGAAGAAAAGAAGAACGCCAGGCAAAGGCTGACAGCACGTAGTTCACCGTGCGCTTACAGGCAAAGGCTGACAACACGTAGTTCACCGTGCGCTTACCTACAGCGTGTCGTCGGAAAACGGTCAGAACGTAGGGGGACTTCGAATCGCTGTTCGGTTACGAAATCTGTGATTGCTTCCAGCGGTTCGCATTGAACCACTTCGGGTGATGTGAGAGGACGATCGATCCGACCGGAATCCGCTGAGTGACCTCGAACAAGCGCCAGATACCGTTTGTCCACCTGTCGTGACCGAAACAATTCAGAGGCGTGTGCGGCCGCTTCGGATGAGAGCCCCAGCAATACAACACCGGATGTCGGACGGTCCAGTCGATGGATAAGAAACACCGGCTGCCGCAGCTGATCACGGACCGTTTGTACCACGACCTCACGTACACGTCGGTCCATGTCTGTACGATGCACGAACATGCCGGCTGGCTTGCACACGGCCACGAACTGGTCGTCCTGATACAGCACCGGCAGCAAAGGTTTGCTCACGCGGTTCTATTCCCGCTCATGAATCGGAGCAAACTTAATCTGTTTCAGCAGTGGAACGGGAGTGCCATCGACCATTCTTCCGGAACAGGCGCTCACCGCACTAATGACATACCGATAGTCCAGATCGTAGTCCGGATCGATCTCCACTTCCTGAGCGTCCGCGCCTTCTCCCACGTCGGCAGGACCAACACGCTGCAGTGCCTGAACGATTGTATTGATTTCATCGTTCAGCAAGCGAAAGGAGGCTGCGTCGGATCCCAGATCTCGCCCGTTGAGTGACAGGCTGCGCAACTGGCCGTCTTCATCAGCAGTCATCCGAACCTTCAACGGCTGCAGTTCCGCATCCGTCACGGAGGATTCTGCCGGACGACCCAAAGGCATGTTGATATTGAAGTCGCCTTCCGGCTCAATGATCTTCAGGGTAAACAGGAAGAAAATCAGCAGTTGAAATACGACGTCGATCATTGGAGTCATCTGTGACTCAATCTTGTCGCCACCAGGATTTCGATTACGTATCTTCATTCGTCAACAACAGGACACAGTAAACGGCCAGGCTTACGCCGAACTACTCATTCGGTCTTCTGAGTCGCCTTAAACGTAAATCGCTGGAATCCCTCCGTACTTTGGGCGCTACCCCGAGCGTTCTGGCAGCTTTGAATCAGTTCCTGCACCAGCCCCGTGGGAATGTCACCGTCACTGCGAATTTCGACAGCGACTTCGGCCAGATCCACATCCAGCGCTTCAAAAAACTGAGCTTCCTGAGCCAGCGGTTTGGCCCAGTCACGAGGTTCCAGTTTGTCACCAGTGTAAAACATCAACGGAGTGGGATTAATGATTTCACCGGTCATTGGATCCCGGTCGTAGCCCAGGTTCAGTGTCACCGAGTGCTTTGGTTTCACTTCCTGAGGAATCGCCAGCTGATCTTTGGGTAACCGAACTCGTTCGTCGGCCTTGTTCTGTTCGAAATTCGTAATCACCATGAAGAACGCAATCAACTGAAACACAATGTCGATCATCGGCGTCATGTCGACGTCCGGTACGCTGGATTCAGAAGTATGAAATTTCATGAGTACGCTGCTGTGTTATGCGGAGGCGCGGTGTTCTGCCCTGGCTCTGGTCGGGTTACGTGTTGACAGACGTCCCTTTTTGTTTGCCGACCAGTGAGAAGCGGCTCATCAGGCCCTCACTGACCATCCCGATCTCCAGAACCAATCGCTGAATACGGTTTCGCAGGATGCTGTAGAAGATCATCGCCGGAACAGCAATCCCTAAACCGATGAGCGTTGTGAACAGAGCCGTGGAAATCCCTTCTGCCAATTCGCTGGGTTTGGGAGTCGCCGGACTCGTAGCGATCTTGTCGAAACTCTTAATCATTCCCTGAACAGTTCCCATCAGCCCGAGCATCGGAGCGACCGTGCCGATCAGTGCGAGATAGCTGAGACGATGTTCGAGAGCCATGTTTTCATCTTCGCCGGCTTCCTGCATCCCTTCCATCGCTTCCGGATAACCACGGCTCAGCCGCCCCATCCCTGCTGCCAGAACTCGGGCGACAAAGGAATCATCGTTGCGCGCAAGATCGTAGGCACCCTGAAAATCCTTGCCGTTGAGCTTACCTTCGAAGTCTTCCACAAAGTCATTCGGCAGTAAAACATCACGACGGACCTGCATGAGGTTCATCATGATGAGCGCCACCATGACAATCGACAGACCGGAAAACACGGACATCCAGAAGATGCCCAGCGCCTGCACCATCCACGTCAGAAAGTTACGCGTCGGCGGAAGCTGACTGGCCCCATCATTCCCGGCGGCTGCGTCTTCCTGAACCGCATCATCCTGTGCAATCACGACCGACGTCGTACTCGTCAGGGGAAGAACAACGAACCAGGCTGCCAGCATCAGCAGAAGGAGGCTCCAGACCGATGTTCCGGGGCGTTCGTTAAGACTCAACATTCTCAGTTTGCTCCAAAAAGTGCGTCGGCCCCTGCCGAACACAGCTCCTGGTTGATGAAATGGATCTGCCTGACCCGCACTCTAGTGAACTGATTCTGGTCCGTCACCCGTAAACAAGGGCTGTTCGGGCAAGGCAGGAAAACATTGTTCGCCTGCCAGTGACAGGTAACGGCAGCAAATCGATTGGATCCGTATCCTTGTTGCTCACCGGCGACGAGCGTGTCACTGCACCTGGATCAGTCGGCACCGGACTGTCGAGCCCATTTGCTGTTGGCATACTGAGTCTGGAGACGTGTCTTGGCATCAGCACTGCGTTCCGGATGCCCGGCCGTTTCCCACAAGTCCGCCAGCCAATACAGTGATTCGGCATGCTCAGCCGCAGCGGCCGCGTAGAGAACGTCCACATGCAGATAGGCCATCAACGCCGCTTTGTCATTGCCGGCTGAACGCTCACAGTCGCCGACCTGGTTCCAGGCCCGAGCCAACGTCGCCTGCTGGTCATCCGGGACCTCGGCAATCAACTGTTCCAGCGACTCCACTGCATGATCCGACTGCTCATGGATTCGAAGACATTCGGCGCGTCCGATCTGTCCGTCATAGTACGAAGTGATTGCGGCCGGATTCCCTTTGCTGCGTTTGACAACATCGTCGTACGCCGTCAAAGCGTCCTTTGTGTTGCCGTTCTTCAGCAGGATGTTTCCCAGGGAGACTCCTGCCTGTAATTCGAACCCGGTTACGCCCGATTGCTGTACCTGCTTCAGCAGACGAACAGCTCGATCGGTGTCCTGGTCGATCAGCAACTTTGCCAGCAACAAATTCGCCTGAATGGAACGGAAGTCGTTGCTGTGTGCTGCCCGGAAGGCAGTCAGCGACGCAATCCCCGTGGCAACCGACTCGGGATCCGTCTGAGCAAGCCCGGCCTGACACTGCGCCGTTAGAAACTCCAGTTCAGTAACCACACGACGGTCACCACCTGAATAGTCGGCGCGAATAGTCTCCAGTGATTCCAGTGCCGTTGCGAATGCTCCACTACGAATGTTGGTACGAACTCTCTGCAATGAAGTCGGTTCCCGATCAAAGCGAAGATCTCGTATGTCGTCCGGAGTGAATTCCTCCTTCACCCCGTTCGAGCGCTCCAGAACAACCAGATTCTTTGACAACTTCGTGAACCTGCCGCGCAGTGTTGCACCGTCGCTGGCTCGCGTCACCTGATCCGCCGCATTCACGCCAGCTCCGCCTGCCGTGTTAAGAAGGATACACACGCCAGTGAAGGCGATCAGTTGTCGGTAAAGCTTCATGAAAGAACTCATAACAGGAAACGTACTTGCGGGCTAAGCCCATGGTGGCTGCACACCAACATGGCCCAGACTTATTCTCCGGTCGTCGGAGGTGGCGGACGTTTCTTTCTGAGAGGACGAACGAGATTCGCATCATCCTGCGTTGACGCAGGGTTTTGTGTCGGTCGTTTCTTCTTCTCCCCTGTCGCGGCTGGCCGTTTGGCAGCCGCCACACTCCGACGGGTTGCGGAACCGGTCTTCTTCTGCCGGGGACGGGGCTTAGAAGGTAACTCAACTGATGGCGCAGAACGAGGTCCCCCGGGCATCACAAACTTCTCTGGTTCGTCCCGAACCCTGCGACGAGTTCGTTTCCTGGGTTGCCTCATGACCAGAAAACAGACGACCGCCACAACAATGGGCAGCAGTGCAATTCCCAACACGTACCAGGTCCCATCTGTCGGAGTCTTCGATGGCGCAGCTGTCGGCTTTGCAACGTCCGGCGGCGCGACCGGAGCGGCAATGTCCTTCGTCTCAACTGCCGAAGCGACTGCACTTCGAGGACGTGGCAGTGCAGCCACCGGTTCACCAAGTTCGCCCTGAATGTCCTGATACAACTCGTCAAACTTCTGCCACCATGACTCTTCTGTTTCCTGGAGAACGCGGGCCATTGACGCGACTTCCTGAGCCGCCGCCTGTAGCTGCTTTCGGCCACTGCCGGGCTCAACTTGCGCATACCGCAATCGACTGCGGGACAGCTCATACCGTGCTTCAAGAAAAACGGGACGCAGTTTGTCCTGAGTTACCTGTTGACGTGAATTCTGCAGGCGGCGAGCCAGTGTCGCCCAACCCCAGATCACCTTTTCCGAAGCGTCCGTGGGCAGGCCTCCGATGGATTCCAGCAGTCGCTGAGGTTCGCCGTGCTCCCCCCAGTCCGCAAGAGCGCGCGCCGCTTCCATCTGAACCGCAACAGAAACCGGGTTCTCCCCGAGCGACTCCCTTGCCAGTTGCACGGCGGATTCATAGTTCTGACGCTGTCGTTGAACTCGAATCAGCTTCCCTTTGACTGCAGCGGCTGTTGCTTCAGCGATGTCCGACTGCAACAGCTCCTGGTAGATCGTTGCAGCCTTCTCCCAGGAACGCGCGGCTTCCGAAGAATCTGATGTTCCAGCGGCGAGCCCGGCATACGTTTCACCAATCCACAACAGTGCAGCCGAATCAGAACGATCTCGTGATTCGTAGATCTGAGTGAGAAACTGTTCGAAGGAATCTCTCACGCTCTGCAAACGTTCCGTGTCACCGGCATCCGTGAGTCGTTGGAGTTCTTTTTGCAGCTCGCGGCCCAGCTGAGTGTAGATGGCTGCCGTGTTACTGGTCCCCAGATCCTGCAGCCGACTCATCACATCCAGCGCCGCGTCGATATTCTGAGTCCCGACATACGCTCGCAGCAAAGTGCGGTAACACAGCCCGGCAAACGCCGCGCTGCGAATGCCTCGCTGCGGTCGCACATCGTTCGATTCAATGGCTTCAATCACGGACGGATCACCATCCGTCAGATGAAGCACGGTTTCGGCGAAATCTCCATCCTGATTCAGCAGGCCACACAAAGACACTTCCGCTCGAATCACTGCGTCGCTGAGTTGATTGCCCGGCTGGTTGGCTCGGCCCAGTCGAATGCCATCGGTGAGCAATGTCCGGGCCTTCGTCTTCCAGTCCTGCAGGGTCTCCTGTGACACCCTGTCAGCATTGGATTCTGAGTTTCCGGAACTGGCCTGAGCCCACGCCAACCACCAGGCCTGACCGGCTTCAATCTGAGCGTCTGCATATCCATCGTCCCCTTCGGGAACCTGCAGGAAAGTTCTGGCAGCCTCAGACGGGTTATTCAACTCGAGATAAATCCGGCCAAGTCGCATCCGGGCATCGGTGGCTCGGCGAGAATCAGGAAAGGCCTGAATCACCTCTTCGCAGACTTCCTTCACAAGGTTCATCTCAAAGACGCGACCATCCGGTGGAGCAGCCGACCACATTCTGACGGCCGCTGAGATCGCCATCTCCGTTGCATCAGACGCCGTGTCGGGAGTGTCGTCTCGATGCCGACGCATGACTTCGCGCGCTAGAATGAAAGCGTCCTGTTCTCTTCCCTGCTGCAGATAGACATAGCTCAACAGGTAACGCGCCTGGGCAACCGCCGACCGATCAGAGTCCGGTTCTCGCAACTGCAGTGCCAACTGAAACAGCCGCCCGGCTTCAGCGGTCAGAAGATCGCGTTGCTGCTCGGCCTGCTGACGGAGTTCATCGGACGTTGCCTCTGCAACGGCCTCTCTTGCCTGCTGCAGCTGGCCGATGAGTTCCCGCGCCCGGTCGAATGCTGTATCGAAATCGCGAGGTTCGTCGCGAGATTCACCAAGCTCCTCTCGCAAACGCTGAGCGGCCGCACGTGCTTTCTGCTGGACGGGACTCATCACCGCTCCGGCAACCTCCAGATCAGCCAGCGTGGTTCGAAGCCGCAGCTGACGTTCTTCGTCGGCCACATCCTCACTGCGAGCAATCGTTCCGGCAGCCACTGCCTTTTCGAACAGGATCCCCAGGCCGGCTTCCGTATTCTGAAGGTTGCGATGTTCACGGAGCCATCGTGTAGCCTCCGTCACCACAAGCTGAAAGTCTTTTCGCGATTCATGATTGAGGCAAATGAGCCGATAGTATTCGGCCGTGTGTGCCAGCTGTTGAATGTAGGCGTCGCGGGAAGTCTGACTGCGAAGCTGGTCGAAGTACCCCAGTGCCTGACTGATGTCCCCCAGCTCCTGCCAGCATTTTCCGAGCATGAGTTGAGCGTGAAGACCGGCCGCTGACGCTCGACTGAACGTATTGATCTCTGTCAGCTCATCGATCGCATCTTCCAGAAGACGATCGCGCCGACCGCTGGATTTGTCCAGTGTCAGTGCTTCTTCGTAAACGCAACTCACAGCACTCAACCAGGCACTTAGATGCCGAGCTTCAATTCGTCGCCGATGCTCCCACGCTGCCTTGTCTTCTGCGGCGTCGACAAACGGCAATGTATCCAGCTGTGCTTTGAAGCGATCGCTGGCGGACTGAAACAGCTTCCGCGCCAACCCCAGTTCTCGCCGTGCGTCAGCTGCAGTCCCCGAATTAACGCTGGAACCGTCTGCAGGACTGAGTTTCCAAATCAATCGCCGGGCTTCGGCAAGCACGATGTTTCCGACCTGGACCTGAGCTTCGGCCGCTCGTTCGTGCTGAGGGTGCTCACGCAGAAACTTTTCAAACGATGCTCGTCCCTGGTCGAAGAAGCGGTCTCGATCATCCTGTCGACGAGCCGCGTTGCCCTCTGCCATGTGAATGGCGGCTCGCTCAATGTCCAGCGTTTGCCGAACATCATCTGGAGTGTTGGCTGCCTGCTCCAGTCCATCCAGAAACTCAAGGGCCGTGTCGTAGTATCCTCGCTGCTTCAGCCCGTTCAGAAACGCTTCCTGCGAGTCAGACGCAGCCAGACGCGAGACCTGCAGGGCGAAGACACTGACCATGCAGGCGAAGAGCAGCACTAAGCGCACTCGCCACCCTTGCGCGGTCAGCTGATGCCGCCCGGAATTATCCGGGATTCGTGTCAGAGTCAACATGCAAGCCAATCGGTGAACCACTAAGCCTTTGACAGCGTCTTCCACAGCTTCGTGTTTTCGTGCATCGACGCCACAACGTCGTCTGGAACCTTGCCGTCTTCGAGTAACGTCCAACCAGTGAACGAAGGCACATCCAGCTTCTTCAATCGTTCAAACAGTTCAGCCCACGGATATTTTTTACCACGCAGGTCATGAATATGAACGGTCGCCATTCGATCCTGAACAAGATCGAAATTGTGCTGAAACCCCTCACCGTTGAGATCGGCCTGGTTGCAGTTCCAGCAGATGCCCACTGATGGATGGTCGGCGATATCCATGATGGCCTTCATGATCGGCAACTCACTGGTGTCGCGGCCGTGAACTTCGACTCGAATCTGCTGATTCAGGTCTGCTGCCATCTTCCCGACTTCGTTCAGTGATCGTCCAATCTGGTCGATTGTTTTCTCAACAGGCACATCCTTCGGCAGACCGTTGGGCCGCACTTTCACGCCTGTTGCTCCCACGTCATGACTGAGCTGTAAGAAGGCGCGCGTTTCGTCGATGTTCTTCCTGAGTTCGGCCGCATCGGAAGAATGGTATTCGCACGCACTGCCCAGTCCCATAAGTTCAACAGCACTGTCCTGAAACTGATTGCGAACCTCAGTGCGTTGTTGTTTGTTCAGTGAAATCTCCACGCCATGTTGATGCGTGCTGCGCAATTCAACTCCTTCGAACCCGGTATCGGTGCAGTTTCTGATGATGGCAGGAATGTCCCAGGTCTTGCCCCAGTTGTAAGTCACCAAACCGAGCCGCAACGGTGGTGCAGCACGGCTTGAGGCAAAAGCAAACGATGACTGGGGACTCGCAAGGAGGACAGCTGCAGCCGTTGCCAGAGCATCGCGTCGAGTCTGTTTCATGGATGTCGATCCTTATGTTGATTCAGTGTGGTGCGTGGAACTCGCATTTGTTCGCTCATACTTTGCCCGAATTTCATGTACGCCGTGTTGGGCCACTGGCGAACGTCGACTTAAATTGTCGGCAGATTGACAGAAGATCGCAATCGATCGATCCTCCGCGTGCAGAGCTGACTGCTCACTGCCCCGATGAACAAGCCTGTGACACAAGCATCTCCGCAGGTAAGAGCAAACACAAGAAAGGAAACAAACAGCCCTATTCGACCGCTGCCTTCGCCGGAGGCAACCCACTGATGATGCCCGCCATCGTCTGAACGCGAGCAGACGGCGAAAGTCGACTGTTGTCATTCACCCAACCTTCAACTACTTCTGCGTGTCCCTGGCGCGTGAGCCAAAGGGCGGCTGTCCGCAACGTTGTTTCACGATCAACTTCGCTGGCGATTTCGCTCGCTGCATCCATGATTTCCACGTCACCCTGCCGGCCCTGAAATTCTGCGATACGGTGTCGCAGACAGGACCGCAGTCCTGGTAGCACAAACAGTCGGTCCAGTTCGGCAAACAGCTTCTCGTCATCCTTCTGTTGTGATGCCTGAACTAAACGGAACCAGGTCTCCGCCAGCTCAATCTCCGGCTGAAGTCTGACTCGTTCGCCGGGAGCAATTCGACTTTCCGTCACACCAGCCAGTTCAGAAATCCGACCACCCGCCAGGATCGCCTCCGCCGCCAGTAACTGGCAAAGCGGATCCAGTGTCAGCTCGTCGAGCAGTTCTTCATCCTGCCGAATCGCCTGAGTCAGCCCGGCACCTCCATCGATCTCCACGACCGGGCAGAGCAGGGCGATCAGAACCAGGCGGCGTCTTTCGGCGGTGGCCGCCAGCCGATCCAGGCCACGACGGTAGTTGCGAAAATCCCTCGAAATATCGGCAGACCCCGAGCGATCCAAAGCGTCTCGCAGACTTGCTTCAATGTCGGCCTTTGATGTGTCCAGCTGAACTGACGCCTCACGCACGGATCGAGTGTTCGGCAGGTCTTCTCGAAGGCGGCGGTATGTACCAATGATCGCACTGGCAGTGGTGTCAGTATCCCTGCGGCTCGCAGCGCTGCAGGCGAGATCTGCCAGCAAACCCGCTTCCCGCTGTCGGTCCGTTCGATCCGTGATGCTGTAATCATGAATCTCTGCCGGAGACAACATGGCACGTCGCTTCGGAGAGTCGTCCGACAAGGTCTCGGATGCCACAGCCTGCAGTGAGTCATCGCTGAGTCTGGCCGTGATGACTTTCACTCGTTGCCGAATCTCTGGTGAGAGCTCCGTGAAACGTTCGAGCAACTGACTGGCTGTGGCTGGTTCTGTCTGCCTGGTACTGGACTGTCGCGCCACCTCTGAGGCCAGTTCCAACTGCACCACTGGATCGTCCCACGCCTTGATCCAGGCAATAGCCGCATCTGTCTGCTGTTGATGTACCAGTTCATTTGCAACTGCAACGGCGACCGGTTCCTGCGCAGTCAGTATCTGCATCGGCGTGACCGAACTCCGACCCTGCTCAGCCGCCGAATCGGCCATCGCCAGCCACACTCCTGCCTGTTGTTGATCCTTCTGAGCGCGTACTGTGTAATCAACCGCCATGCGCTCCACAGCAGCTTTCGCTTCGGTCAGAAGCCCACGGTGTGCCAGAATAGAAGCCCGGTGAACTGTTCCTTCGATCGCTAATGCTCCTGACGCCGGTAGACTCGATGCATCAGCCTCAATCTGTTGGAAGGTTGTCTGTGCCAGCTGATCATTGCCCGCCGCAACCGCCTGCCAGTACACATGAGATCGGGGAAGAATCCGGTAGTAGTCATCGTTACGGTCTCTTTGTCGCGCCACCACCAGAAGCTGAGCGAATTCCTTTTCGGCGCGTTCCTGCTGCCCAATGCGCTGAAACGCGTCTCCCGAATAACGTCGGCAGAGCGCCTTATCTCGATTGGTACTCTCGCGTGCTGCATCCACGATTGCACTGGCCAGTCGCGCAATCACGACGTCAGAACGTTCTGCCGTGGGTTCTGCAACTGTCTCCGAATCCGGTGTCTGTGCCTGAACGTCTTCCTCCGGGTCATCGTTTGATGTGATCGGAGTGATTGGGATCGGCTTGTTGAGGTGATCGAGATTCGGTTCCTTGTCGAGGTAGAACTTGAGGCCCAGACCGGCGACCAGCGTCACGACACCAATCACCCCATACATCACCATGGGATTGCGAGGCTGCGATGGCGTCCTGAGCCGTTCTTCCTGCTGAACAGCCTTCTCACTGACACGCGCGCTGGAACCAGACTTTCTGGCACCGTCCGGCACCGGAGCGTTAAACAACGGAACCATGCACTCCTTGTTCCAACACTTGACCTGCTTGCCGGCAGCAGACCGAGGCACGTAGCCCTTTGCGTCGCACATGGGACACTTGACTGGCATTGGACGAGACTTCGTGCGTTTTGGAGCACAGGCAATCGCACGATGCGCCTGAGGCGACGCGGCGATGTCAAACGGATCAGCATCCTTGCCCTTCGCAGGCCTGGCGGCTCTTGACGGTTTCGATGCCGGCTTCTTCTTCGGTGCTTCTTTGGCCGGCTTCTTCGGAAGAGCAGACGCAGGGTCCTTTGTCGGCCCGGATGATCCATCCATCGCAGCGCCACAAAAAGGGCACGAAACCGGTTCATCGTCCAGTACTGACTGGCCACACGAAGGACAAGTGGGCAGATCCATATTCAGACCTCAAGAAAACTGCGGGCATTGTGCAGGCCAGGCATCCTGGTACTCTGAAGGCGTCCCTGCAAGTATTGGAGTTTAGCAAATGGGCAATGCTCCAACCCAACACAACGGAAACAGCACAATTGTCGGTCCAGCTCTGGACGACAACCTCAGTAGTTTGAAACGGATTCGCAGGTCGAAGTTCCGCCTTTTCGTAGTCTGTTGGTGTGGCGGAAGGATCCGTGCGGATACGAAAAAAGGGAGAGCACAACTGCACTCTCCCTTCGATCCTGGTCGTCAACAGCATCTGGTATCGCTGTCGCTTATCGATTGCGTGATTAGTCCTGGTAATCGACTTCGATGTAGCCCTTCTTGACTCGCACATCGACTTCGTAGTCACCGTAGTCGTACTCAATACGAGTCCCGTTCTTCCTCACTTTGACTCGCTCACAAGCACATGGCGGCACGCAGATGGCGATTGACACACACTTGGGACCACAGCAGTCGCAAGGATCATCACAGGCACATGGATCTTTGACCTGGATAATCTTCGTAACGGCACAAGGTGCCATCTCATCCCGGTCCTTGTACTTCACTCGGGTGAACAACTCGATCGGTGGCCCATGTACGATCGTACCACCAGGGGCTGCCGGGACCGGCTGCAGATTGTGGTCCAGTCCGAATGCCGTGCCGCCAATCATCAGCGTGGCACACATTGCCAATACGTTCTTCATGACTCGTTTCCTTTCCCTTCGATGGACAACCGGTTGATGAGGAACCTGTGAGGGGACCAGGTGACCTGCATCTATGCGAATACGCCGGTTTGCAGACAACGTTGTAACTGTCAGTGTCACTCTTTCCTGATTCTCCGCCATGGTCAAGAACTCAATGTTGATTGGCTTCGGCGGGCTGCAAATGCCGCGCACATGAAACAATCTGGTAAGGCCTGTCGGTCATACCGGTCGTCGATTCATAGAGGAGCTCCGTGCTAATTTTGGCGTCCCTGAACGAACAGTCAAGCTCCGTTAGCTGGAGGCTTTGGGAGTATTGCGAATAAACTATCATTCACCGGGCGTTGCGACGGTCTGCCCAGCTATCGGCAAACCACAGACCACCCAGCTGGACGCAGGCCTGATGCACTAACGCACCAGAGTTGATCTTGGTGCGATTCAACCAATCCCGTACGATCCGAAGCGGACCATTCAGGCTACCACGAAAACGACTTTCGTGAGCCTGCCTCAAATCGATTCCCTGTCTGGTAGCGTGTTGAAATGGAATTCAACGTTCGGCCGGTCGCCAAAACCTGTGCATCCACAGGAGCGGAACTCGCTCCCGGTTGCCCCTGTTGGTCCGTATTGATCGAAGAAGACGGTCGGATCGTACGATATGACTACAGCCCTCAGGCATGGTCCGGACCACCGGATGGAATAATCGGATACTGGGAATGTATGGTGCCGGAAAGCACCAACAAACCTGCTCATGTGTTCGACACGGATGCCCTGTTTACTTATTTTACTCAAATCTGCGAATCGCCCAACAAGGTCGAACAGGACTATCAGTATGTCCTGGCACTGCTGCTGCTCCGCAAGCGACGCCTGATACTCGAAGAATCAGTCATCATCGAAGAAGAACCAGCCATGAGACTGATCGGGGCCAAAGGAGAAGGCCCTTTTGACGTCATCGAACGTGATCTGCCGGAAGAACGAATCGAAGAACTTCAGAACCAGTTGTTTCAGGGTTCGGCCGCTTAGTGGTGTCCTGAAGAGATCAGGGATGATCAGGAATACTGTTTCAATCGCATTTTGCCTGCTGTTGACCGGCTGCCAGGCTCTCGACCGGTCGCCCCGGCAGAGCATCACCGCCGGGCCACCGCTGCCCGAAACAGTCTCCGTTGCAGAACTGGTGGACCATCTGAATGGCCAGTCAGGAAATCTGACTTCCTGGCAATGCACGAACATGCGGATGACGGCCAAAATGCCACGCCAGCTGCCGGTCCGGTTTAAGGGTCATATTGCCTGTGAATCACCGAATCGCTTCCATCTCTCCGCGTCTAACGTTGTCAGCCACGCAGATCTGGGATCAAACGACGAGCGATGCTGGGTACTGATGAAGCCATTTGAAAAAGGCACCATGTCGTGGCGACATGAAGACGCCCACCTCATCCAGGCGATCCCTTCCGGAATTCCCTATATCGATCCCAACTGGCTGATGCTGGTCCTGGGAGTCAAAGAACTGAATGCTGACGACTACACGCTCCGGCGAAGTCCTCAGCCAGGCAGCCGTGAACTGTGGCTGACTTCCACCGAGAACACCCCCGGTTCGGGAATCAGTCGCTACGTGATCAAGGTCGATATGGACCACCGCGTCGTTCGAGAACATGTGGCTTATGACACTAACCTGCGGCCAGTCATTCGCGCCAGCCTCAGCCAGCATCAACGCTTCGATGATCATCTCCTACCGGGCAAGGTCACACTTGAATTCCCGGACAGCGGAGCCCGCCTGGACCTGGTATTTAGCCAAATCAAGACGAATCCAGTCATCGACAACAGCCACTGGATCGTTCCGAGTGACCCGTACGGCGAGGATGTGGACCTGGGCCAGTGGATCGCTGCTCGAATGGGGCCCAACGGATCCAGTCAGTTTGCTCAGGCAGAATCGAAATCCGGCACCTGGACGGACACCGTCCCTGAAGAACCCGTTTGGAGTGACCGCGAACCAGTGGAAGAACCTGACTGGGATACATCGATCTCTCAGTCACGAGTCGTCGAAGCAGGTTATGAACAAACGGAAGGATCGAATCGCTCCCTCTGGAGGCGGGTACTGGACCCCTTCCACCTGATCAAAAACCGGTAAGGTCAATGCAGCGAGCTGCGTCACATTTGTTACCCACAGGCCGAAACCGATTGACGAATCGAAGATGAATCCGAACACTTGTCGTCGGAGAGAACCCCATGGTCCGCCTCAACAATGCAACTCGAATCGCAACAACAGCCGTGCTGCTTGCGCTGACGGTTCTTCCTGAGGCAGGACGGTGCGGTGGATGTATCGTGGGTACCGCTGCCGAAACGACTGATCACGCAGACTGCCCGGCATGCGTCCTCGAAACACCCCGGAGTTGTTGCTCCGGCACAGCGGACCGCGAGTGTCCTGCTCCCAGTCAGTCGTCCGGATGTTGCGGTTGCTGCAAGCAGTCACCACAGGACCGCGCACCAGAGAATACTCGAACGCCACGTCGGTCGCAGACCGTCTTCGCAATGCTGCCAACTGCGAAACGATCGGCAGACCATGAGGTGTCGACTGACCGACAAAGCGAGACGAACGTAACAGAATCCCTCGCTCGCGCGACGGTACTTTGCGTGTGGCTGATATAGCTCCCGCAGAAAACGATGATCTCTTTTCTGCAAACTCTTTCTGACACGATATGTGTTCTTACAAAGGAGCTATTCTTATGAAATCCGTGTTTCTGGTAACAGCTGCGATGGGTGCTCTGTGTTCGATGGTGCTGATGAGTCAATCCTCTCCCGTGAATGCGGACGCGACGGCCTCAGCCGCGACGTGCGAATGCTGTCTCAACTGTGATTGCCCGGACTGCGCCTGCGCCGATCAGGATTGTCCATGCGCCACGGGCGGTGACTGTGAATGCGGTTGTCCCTGCTGCGGGACTGACGGCTGCAGCAGTAAAGACGGAACGTGCACGCTTAATGCGGACACGAAAGCATGTTGCAGCGACAATGAATGTGTTCTGGATTCTGTGACCACAGACTCCGAATCGTAACCTGTCTTCGTGCAGTATCCGGCAGCGCGGTGCGCACAAACGTACCGCGCTGCCTTAATCCTGCAGAGTTTTACTGCTCGCGAACCGAGTTCGGATCGAAAATCGTGGCCCCAATGTAACGTTCCGGACCTGTTGACTCTTCGCTGATGTAATACAGCGCAACGAGTTTGCCATCCGGACGCTGGACCAGTCGAGGATAACCGATATCCCGATTCGCTCCGTCATCACGCAGAATAATGTTGTCGCTCCAGGTCTCTCCGTCATCATCGCTTATCTTGGCGCGCATACTGAACGGCTCCGCGCGGTAGCCGTAGACCATGCATAAGCGGCCGTCCCTCATCCTAATCAACGCCGCCGGATTGCCTTCGCCCGCGTCAGGTACCGGATCGTTGACATAGGTCCACGTCTTTCCGTTGTCTGCCGATCTCCACGCGGACTGCCAGCGCTTCGGGCCTTCGCGACGCCGCAGAATTGTGTAGAGCCTCTGTTCGTCCAGCCGGACCGTTGCCGGCATGATGGCGAAACCGGTTGGCTCGGGACCGATCTTTCCTTCCAGCGACCACGATTTGCCACCATCTCTCGTCCGCACGCAGTACACACGCCCTTCGTCTCGGTTCGCTTTGGCAACCGTCAGAAACAACATACAGTCGTGTTTGCCGTTGACGATGTAGTCCGTTCTAGCGGCTGTACCGGGAGCATCAAAATTCGGCAGCAGAAACGGACCTTCCCAGGTATCACCTCGATCGTACGAATAGAAGAACCGCGACGAACCATCGTTGATGTTCGTTGTCCGAGCCGTCATTGCAAAATCCGGATGAGTAAAATCGATCCCACCCGGACATGGTATGGCTTCTTTCGGCGGCACGTCCTCACGAGGAACGCCATGCAAAAAACCGCCCTCGGGAATCAGGAATCCACGCTTTCCCGGATCTGTGATCTCCCACGATTCGCCACCGTCTTTGCTGCGAGCCAGCCAGTGCAGTTCGGGTTTTTCACGATCGATGTGGTGGCGATCGGGACCGAGATCCTTGTACCAGCCCTCACTGAACCCAACGAGAATCTCGTTTCCCCAGATCCAGATCCCATGATTCGCCGGCCAGCCTCCGAACCGTCCTTTTTTTGAATACACCTTGATGTGCTTCACGTCGTCTGGCCGCAATTCGGCCCGGGCAGATGATGCACACAACACGGCAACTAACAGGACAACCCATCGCATTTGCAGCTTTCCTCATTCTCTTTGCGGACGAAACAATCGGCATCGAGCATAACAGCCTGCACGGGGAACCGAAAACGATTTGTCGGGCAGACGCCCCTCGGCTGGTCTCTGCCCACGCATCCAGATGAGCTGCGCTGTGCGCGGGGCTCCCGGCCACGTACGAAATGGTCTCCCGCAACATCCATCAATCCAGGTTCGGGGAAACCTTCGACCCGCGAACAGGCGAGGGCAGGAGACCTGCGTCCAACAAGGGAAAACCAGTCAGCGGGCTGACGCCGCGCTGCTCGCCTGAGGAGAATGCCTTGTTTGCGTTACCAGGTCGGCTGGAACCAGCCCATCAATTCGTGGCCCTGCTGGAAAGCCAAATCTGACTTCGCGGCCGTCACTTCGTCGTATGCTGTGAACGCATCGGCGTTGATTCCCGATCCACACGCTGCGAAAGGACAGTCACCGTGGCTGTGTGTTTTTGTGCGCAGGTATGTCGGATGATCCGGACAGATGAGCAAACGGTAGTCGCCGTGTTGCTTCAACCACTCATGAACCGGACCCACGATGTGCTGGTCGATCTGTTCTACCGCCTTGAGTTTCGCAGCGGTGTCACCTTCGTGAGAGGCTTCGTCCGTTGCTTCCACGTGGACGACGAGGAAGTCCAGGTCATCCCGCTGCAGATTCTCGATGGCAGCTCGACCTTTTGCGGCGTAGTCCGTGTCCAGATACCCCGTTGCTCCCTCAACTTCAATGACCTCCCAGCCGATCAGGCGACCCATGCCGCGCAGCAGATCAACAGCTGTGATGACGGCTCCGCGCGCCCCGTATCGATCGACGAACGGTTCCAGATCCGGTCGACTGCCTTCCCCCCACAGCCATGTTTGAGTCGCCGGGAGTTCTCCTGATTTGACACGAGCAAGATTTGCTTCTGCTGCTTCAAACAGATTCCTGCTTTGTTCCATCATATTCCTGAGCACTTCGCTTCCTGGTCCTCCGGGCAGATGCTCCGCGATCGTCTGGCCTGTGATGTCGTGAGGAGGAGTCGTCGCAGTCGCGGGACTGAACGGTGCCGCAGTGCCGCGACTGCGATAAATCAGCAGATTGCGATAACTCACACCAGCATAATACTTCCAGTGTTCGTCGCCGCACGCGTTTCGTTGCAGCGCTTCGACCAGTTCCTTCGCGGCATCACTCGGATACTGATCGGCAGTGAAACTCTTCATACGACCATCGTCAATGGTCACGAGATTACAACGAATGGCCCAGTCTCCCGGCTCCAATTCGATTCCCTGCGCCGCGGCTTCAATGGGCGCTCGGCCCGTGTGAAAACGAAGCGTGTCGTATCCAAACAACGACATCGTGCCCACATCACTGCCTGAGGGCATACTGGCCGGCACGTTGTCAGTCCGCCCAACGACACCCAACTGAGCGACTTCGTCCATGTTGGGAAGGTTTGCAGCCTGCAAAGGTGTCTGGCCATCGAGAGTTGGCTGAGCTTCGTCTGCAACACCATCAGGAATCACGAGCACTGTTTTCATGGGACACTTCGAGCACACTTGAGGAAACTGGGCTGTATCGGCAGTTTTCCGTCAGCGGGCGGAACGTGTCAAGCGGAGGCACACCAATCAATTGATGCGGAACCCACGGGAAAACGGCGGTGCGGCATCAGATTGCTGACGATCAGCACTACGCGGCGCGGCGCATTTCCGAGTTTTCAGCCTGAAGGCCTGCCACAATGCGTTCCATCGCCATTCCCCGAGACCCCTTCACCAACAGCGCATCGCCGGAAGAAACCAGGCAGTCCAGAACGGCCATCAATGTCGATTCATCCTCAAACACGGAAATACGGCTCAGGCTACCGCCCGAAGAAACAAAACCATCAGCCACATCTCTGGCGTGTCGGCCATAGGCAACAGCGTGATCGATGCTCGCACGTGCCATCAGGATTCCCATGGCGTAGTGCAATTCGTCCGCTCGTTCACCGAGATCCAGCATGTCTCCCAGTACCAGAATACGATGGCCAGCTGTTCGCCAGTCACTCAGCAGTCGAATCGCGGCCTGCACGCTGGCGGGATTCGCGTTGTATGTGTCATCGATCACTTCGATACCATTGGCGACCTGGAGCGCCGTGCGTCCCGGAGCGGCTTTGAACTGATCGAAGCCTTGCTGGATTTCATTCGCCGAAAGGCCCAGCTCCTCTGCAACAGCCAGGCTCGCTCCAATCGCATCAACGTAGTGAGCACCACACACCGGCACACGATAATCTATCGTTCCAACTCGGACGACCAACTGCGTGTTGGACGTATCAATCAGACTCAATCGTACGTCTGCGTCGTCTGCCTGCCCATAAGTGACCACACGGGCGTGCGTTGAATTCCTCATTGACAAGACACGAGGATCATCCGCATTGAGAAACGCGATTCCGTCACTGCCAAGCGATTCCACCAACTCCCGCTTGGTTGCAGTAATCTCTTCGATTGACTCAAAACTTGCCAGATGAGACGGAGCGATCCGCGTCACAACGCCAAACTCCGGTTCAGCGATCTGACAAAGAAACCGAAGATCACCGGGCTGTCGGGCTCCCAGTTCGATCGAAGCAAATTCGATGTCGTCCTCGATCTCCAGGACGCTCAACGGAACCCCCAGTTCGTTATTGTAGTTTGCCGGACTCTGAATTCCTTCGTGGACAGACGACAGCACAGATGTCACCAAACGCCGCGTGGTCGTTTTGCCGACGCTGCCGGTAATACCGATGACCAGAGCATCCGACTGTCGGCGGTTGGACAGTGCCAGTTGATGCAACGCCAGCCGAGGATCCTCCGCGACAATCAGCGGGCCATCCCAGTGAGCCGCCGCCTCTTCGTCGGTGATGACGACAGCACCGTTCCGCATGGCCTCAACAGCGAATTCGATTCCGTGAGTGCGGGCTCCGGGCAAGGCGAAGAACAGCGTTCCCTCACCTGCGTGCCTGCTGTCGATCGCCACGTCCTGGACAACGTGATCGTTTGGCACATCACCCCGAAGTCGGGACTCAGTGATTTCACAGCATTGCTGGATTGTACGGGCAAACATGCAGTTTAATCTACGCGGGATAGGCCATCAGACCGGACATGACAGGGGCAGACGGAAACCGCGCTGTCATGTCTGTCAGTGACCAGTTCATCTTCCGAAGGATCTCACGAACCACCAACCGGTCGTCGAAGAACTGCGACTCCATCCCAATGACCTGGCACTGTTCGTGACCTTTTCCAGCCACGACAACGGCATCCCCAGGTTGGGCTGTTTCCAGAGCCCGACGGATGGCTTCACGTCGGTCAGTATCGACATCCACATGCCGCCCCGATGAGAATCCCCGCAAAATGTCAGCAATGATCTCTTCAGGTGACTCCGAACGCGGGTTGTCCGAGGTCAGAAAGACCCGATCGGCGACGGACGCCGCCTGAGCCATCCCCGGCCGTTTCTGCCGGTCGCGGTCTCCGCCAGCTCCGAATACGCAAATCAGATTGCCATGAGTGAACGAACGGACTGTCTGCAGGCAATGCCGCAGAGCATCCGGTGTATGGGCGTAGTCAACATAGACCTGAAACGGTTGCCCTTCGTCCACGCGTTCCAAACGCCCAGGCACTCCGGATGTTCCCACCAGTCCGGCCACAATCTCTCGCAGTCCGATTCCCAGCTGTTCAGCCATTCCTGCAGCCGCCAGACAGTTGGACGCGTTGTGCCTGCCAATCAGTCGGACGCGAACGTCAGCATCACCCTGTGCCAGGGAAAGCCGAATTCGCTGAGATCGATGCGTCTGACGCAGAACGGTCGCGCGTAGTTCCGCTTCTTCAGATTCGCCAAACAGGATCGTGCGACAGGAAAGCACGCCCTCGGACACCAACCGGCGAACTCCGGAATCGTCAGCGTTGAGCAATAGCGGAGCATCGCAATGAAGCAGGTCCGCGATGAGTGATTTCGCAGACCGATACTCGGCTGCCGATCGGTGATAATCCAGGTGATCGTGAGTGATATTCGTAATTAATCCCGCTGCCAGCTCCACGCCACCGCAACGCTGTTGATGCAACGCATGGCTGCTGATTTCCATCACGCAGTGCCGAGCTCCATTCCGGACCATTGCAGCCATCAACTGTGACTGTAAATCCGCATCGGGGGTCGTCAGTCGAGGCTTATAGTCGTTGTGGCCATCACTGTATTGAATCGTCCCCAGCAATCCGGACCGGTAACCAGCCACCTGCAGAATGTTTCGAAGCAGCCACGCCGTCGTCGATTTGCCATTAGTCCCGGTGATTCCTGCAATGTTCAATTGCTGAGCGGGATTCCCGTGAATCGCCTGGCAGAGTTGCCCGAATGCGCGAGCACTGGACGGAACGATCACCTGAGGCACCGGGAGCCCCTGAAGCGGGCGTTCAGAAACAACCGCAACGGCACCGGCCGCTACTGCCGCGTCAACGTAGTCGTGCCCATCCTGTTCGCTGCCGCCAATTGCGGCGAACACACTTCCAGGCTGGATCTTCCGACTGTCACAACTGACGTGCGTGAAGGAGACCGACTGGTGCGGCTCAAATTGAGCGTCCGGCAGCAATTCGGTCAGGGAAACGCTTTTCGGATTCATTCCGACGTTCCACAGAAGAGTAGACAGTGCCATCATAGCGCTGTCGCAAGCAGAATCTTGAGCCTCGGATTCTGGCAACCGGCGGATTCCAGGTCAACAGCGGGTCGCACTGACCTGTTGCAGCCCGGAGTTTGACTGGGGCTGATCGGCCTGAGCATCAGGCAGACGGATCTCGATATTCATGCAGTCTGGTCTCAACTTGCTGCTGTTTTCAGCACACCACCTCGAAGGAAACATCAGTCGGACGGTACGGGAGTTGAACGCAGCATGCTCCTTCCGTAGATTTCTTCACAACAGGTCTCAGATGGTGGCTGCGCAATCATCGAGTGCCCCGTGCGCGTGGCAGCCTGCATCATCAAGGCCATCCACAAAACACCCTGGCTCATGCTCAAATCAATGGGCTATTATTATTGTCAGGTGAATTCAATACTCCAGTAGCTACGCCCTGAGTACCGGGCTGCGAAGCCAGGCTCTGGGCCAACAGTAACTCGACGATGATTCCTTTGAGTCTGCCTGTAGACGCGGCTACACTGATCGACCGATTCGTCCAACGTCTGTCTCGCAAAATCGTTCAGGAATTCCACATGAGTTCTCAATCCCGCCGTTCCTTTCTCGCCTCATCCGCTGGTCTGGCTGCTGCAACTATGGCTGCTCCTGCATTCGCGGCAAACGCCGCCGCTCCTAAGTTTCGAATCTCACTGGCTCAGTGGTCGCTGCACAAGGCACTTAGAGCCGGGGAGATGGATCACCTTGATTTCGCTCCCATGACGAAGAACGACTTCGGCATCGAAGCCGTGGAGTACGTCAATCAATTCTTCAAGGACAAGGCGAAGGATGCCAAATACCTCGCCGAAATGAACAAGCGAGCAGCCGACAACGGCGTCACGCAGTTGCTCATCATGATCGACGGCGAAGGTCAGCTAGGGCACCCGGACGAAAAGGAACGGACCAAAGCTGTTGAGAATCATCATCGCTGGGTGGAAGCTGCCAAAGAACTGGGCTGCCATTCGATTCGAGTCAACGCCTCCAGTCGCGGCGAATACGAAGACCAGATCTCGCTGGCGGCCGATGGACTGCGGGCTGTCACAGAATACGGTGACCAGCACGACATCAATGTCATCGTGGAAAACCATGGCGGGCTCTCATCGAACGGACAATGGCTGGCCAGCGTGATGAAGAAGGTCGATCATCCGCGTTGTGGAACTCTTCCGGACTTCGGCAACTTCCGAGTCAAAAGCGACGAATGGTACGATCGCTACAAAGGCGTCGAAGAACTCATGCCGTTTGCAAAGGCTGTCAGCGCCAAGTCACATGACTTCGATGAAGACGGAAACGAAACGAAGACCGACTACACCCGCATGATGAAAATCGTGCTGGACGCCGGTTATAACGGCTGGGTTGGCATCGAGTATGAAGGCAGCAAACTCAGCGAACCCGAAGGAATCAAAGCCACCAAAGTCCTGCTGGAAAGAGTCCGCGACGAACTGGCGTGACGTCTCATCGGCAGTTTCTGCTGCTATCGCTGTGATCTGAAAACGAACGGTCGTCTGAGTCATCAGACGACCGTTTTTCGTGCAGCGGAATCGGTTACGGGACAGCTAGTATTCCATCATAACAGGGTTGCGGGTGCCATGGCCTCACTTGAGTGGCCATGTTGCAAACCAGAGCATGCTCACGCAAGCGAGAGCATGGCACCCAACCACCGAAGTTCTGCGTCCCTCATTCCCACCTTCGCCATCCACCACAGGCCCGTCGTGTGCCACTGGCTCTGCCAGTGCTGCTCCTGCCCCAACCGTTTCAGGATCACCCCTTTGGCTGGCTATCGCGAACATATCAGCGTCAGCGGAATGATGGGCATCGGCTACGCCTTCGCGGCGATCTTCCTGTTCAACTATTCCGCAGTTCAGGCCGCAATCGCCGCTATTCTGACCTGGATCGCCGGGATGTTGCCGGACCTCGATTCCGAAACCGGGCGGCCGGTCCGCGAAATGTCCGGACTCACCGCCGCACTCGCTCCCATGGTCGTCTTTCAGCACTCTTCCGCCATCGGTGTCGACAGCGACCGTATCGTGCTGGCGGCACTTCTGGTCTACGGAGCTGTGCGCTATGGCGGCCCGGCGATTCTTGGCAGAGTGACCGTGCATCGAGGAATGTTCCACAGCATTCCGGCACTGCTGATCGCCTCCGAATTAACCTTCCTCTGCTACTACAGCATCGAAATTCGAGTGCGATTGCTGATGGCAGTTGGCGTCGGCATCGGTTTTCTGTCGCATTTGATTCTGGATGAAATGTACAGCGTGCAATGGAACGGCGTCCGCATCAAGCTCAAGAAGTCCGCAGGAAGTGCGCTCAAGGTGATGGGCAAAGAATCACTCCCAAACGGATTCGCACTGGGACTGCTGATGTTCCTGACCTGGGCATCACTCAACAGCGCCGGACTGATGGATCGACTGACAGAAGAACAACGACCACAAATTCTGGAAATCACATCTGAAATGCCGGACGCACCCGAATACCGCATGGCAGATGAACCTGGGGATACGCAGTGGCAGTAACAGACTTCAACGCGCAACTGCAGGCAATCGTGGATGATGCAGGTCTGCCGTTTGTCGAAATCGAAGCCGGGGGAAGTTCGGGCGGACATCTGCAGTTCTCTCATGGAGCACCGGTATCAGAACTTCCGGCTGGCGAACAACTGTGTCTTGTTGCCAGCATCACGAAATCGGTCGTGGCCACACTTGCATTGAAACTCGTTGGCGAAGGACAGTTTTCACTCTCCGAACGTGTCACAGACTGGTTGCCCGAGCTGCCCACCGCTCCTTTCCGCCGGATCACCATTCGGCATCTGTTGACTCATACATGCGGTCTGCCGGATCAGTTGCCAGGAAACACCCAACTGCGTTCCTCGCACGCCAGCCTCGCAGACTTTGTCGTGCAGATCGGAGAAAACGGCACCGACTACGCACCGGGTTCGGACTGTCGGTACAGCAGCATGGGATTCCTGCTACTCGGAGAAGTCATCAGCCGAGCCACCAGGCTGCCATTGCCTCAGGCCCTTCAGTCACACCTGTTTGAACCGTCAGAGATGAACCACAGCTGGCTGGGCATTCCGAAAGATCGCAACGACCTTCTGCAAATCGCCGTTCCCAGCATTCTTCCTCCCTGGCAGAACGACGGCATCGACTGGGACTGGAACAGCGTCTACTGGAGAAAACTGGGCGCGCCGTGGGGTGGCCTGCTCACCACAGCCACCGATCTCGGTCGTCTCTGTCGGATGATTCTGCGCAATGGTGTCACAGAGCAGGGCACCCGAGTTCTCACAGCAGCAGCGATTGAGGCACTAACAACGGAACAAACGCGGCACCTGTTTGACCTGCCCGAGAAAGCGTGGCAGAAACGTCCGTGGGGCTACGGTTGGCGTTTTGCGTGGCCCGAACACGCAGCCAGTTTTGGAGACCTGGTTCCGCGTACAGCCGTCGGTCACTGGGGGGCCACTGGAACTGTGTTCTGGCTCGACCGCGAGCAACAAATCTACGCCGTCATCCTTACGTCCACCCCTTTTGAACAAAGCCGCTACGCGCTCCAACGAATGTCCAACGTCGTCGCCTCCGCCCTCACGTTACCGTAGGGTGTGTTCGAGCCGTGGTGTTTGATCGATTGGCAGGATTGTCACCCTATAGAACTAGCAAGAAGGATCTGTCCTGTGGAAACACTATCCGCGGCGCTGACGCACCGTTCCGTATGGCACGCTGTTTCCCTCCATTCATCAATGGTGCGTCTGCACCGGGGAGATCACATCTCTGCCCAGCCATAGATCCTCGCGGTGTTCACAAATCAACGTCAACCACCAAGTCAACCACCCGGCCTGACAGCACCCTACCGGAAGCACAGACCTCATGCCTGAATATCGACGTTGGTATGTTCCCGGTGGGACGTACTTCTTTACTCTTGCAACTTACCATCGAAGGGCGATTCTGACAGGCGAAGTTGCTCGATGTTGTCTGCGGGAAGCCATTGCAACGGTGCGGGACCGATATCCTTTTGAGTCTGTCGCAATCGTACTTCTGCCCGACCACATTCATACCGTTTGGGCACTGCCACGCAACGATGCAGACTATCCCACTCGCTGGCGCCGCATCAAAGAGGAATTCACAAGATCGTATCTGGCATCCGGCGGGGCAGACTCTCCAATCTCAGAATCGCGCCACAAACGTGGCGAACGTGGAATCTGGCAACGACGATACTGGGAGCACACCATCCGGGACGAAGACGATCTCAAGCGTTGCGTTGACTACATTCACTGGAACCCGAAGAAGCATGGTTACGTCACACGGGTCGCCGATTGGGAGTTCTCAACATTCCATCGTTTTGTCGAACGAGGCGAGTACGAAGCCAACTGGGGCTCCACCGATCCCACACCAGAATACAACTCCCCCGAATGGGGCGAATAAGTAGGGTGTGTCGAGCCGGGAGGCTTGGAGGCTCGCTAAGACCAAAATCACAAGATACCGCTGGCCACATCAATCAACCTGGAGAGATTTCCCCCGGCGCTGACGCACCAAACCGGACGCATGCCAATTCGCTCGCTGTTGTCCCGCGATCACCAATGGTGCGTCCGCACCGGGCAAGCCGCTCTTCAGCGAAACCATGACGCCACGTGGCATTCAAAAATCAATGGCAATCACCGAATCATTGGCCCGGTTTGACAGCACCCTACCGCACGATTGGTCCATCACTTGAATCAAGGGCACGGTCTACAGCATCCTCGAACCGGCCACCACTCCAATTCCAATGGTCACCAAGGTACAGAATTGTCCCGTCAGGGCCGATGACATGAGTCCTGGGATAACCAGGAGCCCAGCGTCGTTGGATCACGTCGTCAGCATCGTGCCAGTGACGGTAGGCTGGATTGAGTGCCTCAGCAGCCTTCTTTGCGACTTCCACGTCCGCATCCACGTTGACTCCAAGTACCACGATTGGTTTGTTCGGGAGATCATCGACAAGCTGATCGATTGCGTGAAAACTCGTCGGCAAGCTACCACTCCAATGGTGAATCACGACAACCTTCCCACGAAAGTCTGAAAGCTTCATTGACTGGCCTTGCAGGTCCACTCCTTCAATTTCAGGCGCGATCCTGCCTTTGATCAAATGCTCCAGCTGGAACAACAACGCCTCAGCCGCCTTCCCAAGTGTTTCGAAATGCCAATGACCGACGTCTGCGTAATCTGCAACAATCTCCCGGCAGAGACGAATAGACTCTGAGCGAAGCCTTTCATTATTGCCGTTGTACCGGTCGCGATATCGCCGAGAAAGCATCTCCGCAGCAACATAGCGCGCATGCCCCTGCACATGATGATCCGAGCTGGCCATGAGTCGTTCTGCGGCGTGGTAGCTTTCGGGTGACTGGCAGACGATGTTTGAAACTGAGTCGGCTAGTTCGGCACGATCGCCGTATTTGTTCAGCAGCCGGCTGGCCGCAGCAGGAATCATATGACCGAACTCGGGCGAAGCTCTCTGACGGGAACAACTGCACACCCATTTCAGCGCTTCGATCTCGACAACTGACCCCTTGTTCTGTTCGGCCAGTTTCATCATTGCCGGGAGGTAGAAGGCCGTTGGTTCGCGTTTCCGAGTGATCTCTTCACCTGAATATGGTGAATCCCTGTCTCCAAGCATGATTCGCCATTCCTGCCGTGCCTCATTGCACTTCTTCTTCACAAAACTCAAACGCGTCCTGAGCGGGCAGGTTCTCCCATTCTGGCAGTTTGATGGGAAGAAGGTCGGGAACCGAGGAGTCCCTTTTTGGCTGCGAGGAGTGCAGGCGAACTTCGATTTCATGCGTCTTGCCGGCGACAGTCGAGAATTGTTGCTCAATTGCGTCTTGAGCGACATACCCGGTGGCAGATGTTCCAATTGAGTAGCCCATTTCGGGCACGAGGCGACGAAACTCGAAATGACCATTCTTGTCGCATTCAGTCAGCCCGGCACCCTGGCCACGTGTCCGCGTGTATTTGATTGACAGATGAACCTTAGCACGAGGAATACCCTTGCCAGTCGATTCATCAACGACACGACCGCGGACTGTCGAAACCGGTTTGAGCACGACTGTGACAGACTCTGCTTTGGCCAGCCCTTCAATGTCCCTTGTTCGGAAGAATGCGGCCAAACGTCCATTCCGACTGCGTGCAAGCAATTGCAGCGCACGCGTCATTCGCCCATGGAGAGTGACGTACGGAGTAATGTTCAGAACGCCATCGTTTGTCGTAGTCAATTCCTGTTCTCTGTAGGTGCCACCTGAAAATTGCGTGCGAGCTGTAACGTTTGCTGCGATGGGTTTGCCGGATTCGTCCACGTAGCGGATCTCTATTGGTGTAGCAATCTTCGGTGCTACTGGAACTAACAGAAAACGGATGTGTTCAACTGTCCCCGCACCGGAAGAGTGAATAACTTGACTCAGCGGCGATATGACCGGAGTTTCACCTGTTTCAACCGACGCCGGAGAAGCGTATCCATCCGGACACGGCGAAATAGAGACGGACGTTCTTTCTGTCGACGCTATGAATTCGAAGTTTCCATCAGCATCGGTTTTGAGTCGATGCAAATAGCCTCGTGGGACAACAGCGCGGCGATCATCAAATCGACTCCGCGATGATCCTTCGGAGGATTTTGACGCTGCCCACTTGGCAATCAGGTTGACGGCCGGAATTCCCTTTCCTGTTCTTGAATCGGTAACAACACCAGACACTCGGACTCCCTTTTTGAGTCGAACGGTGCTCGATTGTTTGAGATTCGAATTGGCCAGATTCAGGATGTATCTGCCAGCCTGGTATTCTGTGCCAGCAGGTGGCTCGATCGTAATGTGAACTGCCGAACCACTGACCTGATGAAAATGCACCAAGCCCTGGTCATTGGTAACAACAGGGTCGTTATCGCGATTTGATGTTCCTATGATTCCGGTGACCGTCGCGCCACCAATCGACTCCCCGGTTCGGTCGTCAACCACTTTGACAACCACATGAGTACCACGTTTCAATGTGATTTCATCACCCGGATTATGAATGAGTGCCCGGACAACCTCACGACGTTCGTCCATGATCTGTCCGATACTGCGCGGGCCCTTTGCCGTGGCACGCGCCGCAACCGCAATGGAAGGAATCTTTTCTTCGGTCGTCGCAGCATAAATCCTGTGTCGGACGACTCGCCGGTCATCGACTTCCAGAATAATTCCGACTCGATGCGGCAGCCCATGCAAAGCGAATCGCCCGTTCGCGTCCGTGATCGCAGAGATTTCAACCGGTGAGCAAGCTACCTCCAAAAAACTGTCACCAGTCATGTGAGGATAGTTTCCGCGTGCGAGATTGATTTTCGAAATCGTGTTGAGCGACATAATCTGCAGGACGCGGACTTTGGCATTGTCAATGGGAGCACCTGCGTCGTCCTTCAACAGACCGGAAAACGTCGTTTCTTTGCTGAGTTGCAGGCGGATGTCTTCACGTTCCGCTCGAATGATCCGCCAGCGAATCATGTGCCCCTTCTTCACCGCAATCACATCCAGCGGGTAGATTCGACCGAAGGCATTTGTGGCAGGTTCCGGAACATTCGCAAATCGAAAAGCACCTGTACGGGCTGTCGTTTCCGCAGCCAGGATTAGCTGTCCACTCCGCGAGTTTGTTGGTCGCTGCCGCAGGTACACGCTGGCACCTGCCAACGGCTTGCCGTCACTCCCCAGGACAACACCGGCAATTGGCTTCAAAAGATCCGGACCATCTTCCGGCGCGTCCTGACCCGACTTCGATGGCTCCTCAACCGCCGCCGCTGTCTCCGGATTCGTGGGCAGTAATGTTGCACCGATCACCATCGCAGTTGCCAGCAGAAAACTGCCACTCCAGAACGGCACAGACCGTCTCGTTTGAACAGGTTCCAAACCAACAATTCGCCGAACTCGCTGGTTGAGATCACTGCCACTGGCAGCCAGTGAGAGCTGGTGCTGCTTTGCCTGGGCGGCGACTTCCGTGAGGGCTCGCGCGTACAGCATTCGGTCGCCGGTCACTGCGATGGCCATGTCGTCGCACGCGATTTCTCGCTCCTGACGAATTCGTGCCGACAGCCACTGGACCGCCGGATGAAAGAACAGAAGTATTTCAATGACCGTCTGTACCAGATTTACCAGGAAGTCATAACGGCGAATATGAGCCAACTCGTGCGCAAGAATTGCCTGCAGTTCGAGCGGTGTCAGATTCGCAATCGTACTGACAGGTAGAAACACGACGGGACTGAAGAAACCAATCGTCGTCGGTACTTCGGCGCCGACGGATTCCAGCACGCGAACCGTTGGCCTGATTCGGAGCCTGTTCGCAAGGCCGGACAGAACAGAGGCAATCTCACCTGAAACCGGCGATGTGCCGCAATGCAATGTTCGTCGAACGAAGAACCAACTCAAAAACAGCCGAACTGACAGCACGACGACTCCCATCAGCCAGCCACTGACAACCCATGCAATCCAGCCAGCCATTGCTTCCGAATGCGGCTCTGCAGCGATCTTCTTCTGTTCTCCACCGATCAGCAATTGTTCGTCGAGTGAATTCAGAGGCGTAGCTGCTGAGTTCGCAAGATCTATACGAACAACATCCGACGCAGTTGTCTCTTTGCCTTGCAACGGGCGGGCATCCATTGAATCGGAAGCAACAGCAGAGTTCTCCGTTGCCTGGTTTGTTTCCGCAGGCGTGCCTCTGGTGATCGCCAGGCTAATCGCACCCACCGGAATCAACAGCAGCCAGCCGCACAGGACCGCGTGCCGGACATTGGCGGAAGTGTTCCTGATGAGTTGCAGGCTGAGCCACGCCAGTGCAGCAAAGACACATCCCAGCCACGTCGAATGCAGCAAGGCCCACGCTATCGTGTCCGTCAGTGAAGTGTTCTCAAGACTATTCAACCAGCTCATATCGCATCCTCCTCAAGCTGATCGAGCAAGCGCCGTAATTCATCGATTTCCTCCGATGACACCTGCCGTGATTCCAGCGCTCGCATGACCAGTTGATTGGTGGATCCGTCGAATGCACGTTTCACCAAGTCTGTGACAATTCGCTTCTGCGTTTGGTGTTTGCGGTGTTTCGCGCGATACACATGAGTTCGCTGAGACTCGTCGCGGGCGACCAGATTCTTCTCTGTCATGATCTGCATCAGCTTCAACACAGTCGTATAGCCGATCTCTCGCTGCTCATTGAGTCGGTCATGAACCTGCCGAACAGTGCCTGATCCGAGATCCCACAACACCTGGAGAATCTCCAGCTCGCCTTCGGTCGGCTGAGTCGGTTTCCTGCGCATCTTCTCTTCCCTTGAACCAACGTCTGATCGGGAGATCATTACGAATTGCTTCGTAGATGTCCACGAAGGATTTCGTAGATCATGCCGAGCCGAAGTCGTCTCAGATCACAAATGGTCTATCGTGTCACTCTACGACTGCCGGATCTGCTCGAACGTGTCGATGCCGGTGATGCGGGTCCACTCAGCCTGGAGTTTTCGAACGACGGAATCAGCTGAGTCAGGCAGCACATGGTCGTCGACCGCGGCAACCGGGAGCAGTCCACAGGGCGTGGAGGACAGAAAAGCTTCCTGAAAGTCCTGAATAGATGCGGATGGCAGATCGGTGAGCCGGAAACGAATGCCGAGTCGATCACACAGTTCCTGAACCAGATCACACGTTGTACTGCGAAGGACTCCGCTTCGCGGCGTCAGTACCGCACCATCAACGACCGCATAGAAACAGGCAGTGCTGGTTTCAGTGATGTTTCCAGCCTCGTCGAGCAACAATGCTCGCGTACCGGGGCGCAATTCCGCTGCCGCTCGATCAGCCAGCCACCAGTGCAAGCGGTTCCGCGTTTTGTGAGTCACAGGAAAAAATGCGTCCGGGAGCTGACGCTGGTCCGGAATCGTCAGCCAAACACCCGATCGAACAGCCTCCTGCCACTGTTGAAACGGAATCTCGAACGTATGCACGCAAACGGTCGGCTCACGCCCGCCCGCTTCTGCCAAGTACGTCGGATTCACTCCGGCCGTCACAAACCACACGATTCCCAGATCACTCCCTGAGGAAATCGACTGAACGTTTGATTCGACGATCTCCGCCGCTGCTTCGGCCAGCGCTGATTCGGAATACGGCAGCTCGAAGCCAAGTTCCCGGCAGGACGTGGTCAGCCGAGCGAGATGCCTATCCATTCGGAATGGCTGATGTCCATATGTCCTCGCCATTTCAGAAATGGTGGCTCCGGCAACAACCCCCAGATCCCAGACCGGGACAGTTGCTTCTACGTACGGGATCTTTTCGCCATTCTTCCATGCCAGGGCATGTTGATTCGTCACGGAACCTGGTCTCTCTGAAAATGGAGGCTCGACCCGCCCCTGGGGTATGGACTATTCTGCAGACTCATTTTGATCGTGATCCTGCTGGCTGGGTGTGAATAATGTATCGAATTGTTCTGGCTGTCCTGTGTTGCCTGCTGATACCCCACCCGACCCCTCTTGCGCAAGCTGATGAGGCCATCGACAAGAGTCGGGAACAGTATGAGCTGATGAAGCTGTTTGTGGAATCGTTTCAGCAGATCGAATCCAACTACGTCAACGAAGTGGATCGACGTGAGCTGATCGAAGCCGCCATCCAGGGCATGATGCGACATCTGGATCAGTATTCCATCTACCTGCCTCCCGCCGGAACCGATCAGTTCAATCAGACAGTTGAACAGGAATTCGGAGGCATCGGCGTCTACTTCGATCATCGCGAAGGTCGATTGAAAGTCACGAGTCCGATTCCCGGCAGTCCTGCCGCCAGAGCGAACATCATGCCCGGCGACGTGATCCTTGAGGTCAACGGCACTTCACTCAGCGGCGTCTCAGTGGCAGAAGCAGTCCGAATGATCCAGGGCCCGGCCGGCCGCCCCGTGACACTCAAGATCCTGCATGCCGGAGAAGGCCAGGAACCGGTTGAGGTCTCCGTGGTGCGTGAAATCATCCAGGTTCCCACCGTCCACGGATATCATCTGACCAGCGACAATCAGTGGGACTTCATGTACTCGGCAGACGAAGAAATCGGCTATATCCACCTGTCTCATTTTGGGCGGTTCTCCGCTGACGAAGTACGAACGACGGTCCAGTCACTGGTGGACGCCGGGCTGCAGGGACTCGTTCTGGATCTGCGTTCCAACCCGGGCGGACTGCTGGATGTTGCGATCGAAATCTGCGACATGTTTCTCAAGGAAGGAAACATCGTCAGCGTGAAGGGCCGCAATGTGGCCGAACAGGTATGGGATGCGACAGAATCAGAAACATTTCCTGAATTTCCAATCGCAATTCTGGTCAATCGGTACAGCGCCTCAGCCAGCGAAGTCGTCAGCGCCGCACTACAGGACAATGACCGAGCTGTCGTAGTCGGTGAACGAACGTGGGGCAAGGGAAGCGTGCAAAACATTATCCGGCTGGAAGATGGAGACAGCCAGCTCAAACTGACTATGGCGTCCTACCACCGCCCCAGTGGCGTCAACATCCACCGCACGAACGGAGCCAGCGACAACGACGACTGGGGTGTTAAACCCACCGAAGGATTTGAACTACGCCTCGAAGGGGCGGAATTCCGAAAGTGGCACCAATCACAAACACGAAAAGAAGCATTCCGCGACGATTCACCGGATTCAACAGATACCGAAGACAAGTTCAGGGACATTCAGCTGGACAAGGCCGTCGAGTACCTTCGCGGTGCAGTTGCTTCGAAGTAACTCTCACTGCGAAGGCTTCAGCCGCATGCCCCATCTTCGCGTCAGGCGTTCTGTGGAACCATGCTGGGAGCCTGCCTGGCCAATGCCACATAGCTGGGACGATCGGAGGCAAGCTCGTGCTGATAGCCTCGAAGGATTCGTCCGTTATGGTACAGGTAAACGCCTGGCATCTGAAAACTGTTGCCCAGAATCGGACCTCGCCCGTGTCCATAAACCAGCCCGGCGATCAGCCCACGAATGATGACTCTTAGCCCAAAGAGTTCTGTGAAGCCACCAAGGTCCAGACCGAACTGGCGGTACAGTCGGCAATTGGGATCCTGAATGCGAGGAACATCCTGCATGTTGTACTTCGCAAAGAACTCTTCGCCGTCGTTCTCACCCAGATGCACAAGGACGATTCCGCAGCCTGCTGCTTCAATCTGACTCCGCTGCACTGAAAGTTCAGCCAGCGCTTCCCGACAGAATGTGCAGCCGGCGTGACGCAGAAAGATGACCAGCTGAGGCTGATGGTCTGCCAGGTCATCCAGTCGGTCACCCGTGTTCGTGGTTAACTCACGCAGCGGATCATCAGCTTCCGGTTCTTCATGAGCCGAACCAACGGCCTGAGAATACCTTAGTGCTCCCCACAGAATCATCGCGAAAGGCACCCACCAGATCACATCGTTGGTCACGTTGACCCAACCCAGAGCGACCGGCAGTGTTCCGTCCCTCACCGCCATCACAAGGCCAACTGGCCCAAACAATTTCCCCAACAAACCCACAAGTACAATCGGCCAGTGACGATATGGGTCACGGGATGCAATCAGATATCCGACTCCGTACACACCGACGATCATGCCGATGCACTGCCAGAACCGCATCGCAACCGGACCGGCCTCAATCTGCAGCCAGCCGAGCATCGCCGACGGGATCGCAACGGCCAGCAAACCCCAGACAAGATTGTACAGTCCGGCTGCCTTGAGGACGTATTTCATCCAGTGCGTAGCATGATACGTGTGATTCATTGTTCTCCTCCGGAGCTGCCATCCGCTGTGAAAATCGATTCGAACGGTTCCGCGATCCCCGCAAGTTTTTCGACACTCTGCAATAAAATCTGTCTCACACGCTCCTTGCTGATGCCGACTTCCTCCCCGATTTCCCTCAAAGTTCGCGAGGTGCCGGATTCGTCGAGTCCAAATCTTCTAATAACGACTGTTATCTCCCGCTGCGTCAGAACTTCACTCATCCGTGAAACGATGGACGTCGCAGCAGCCAGAACATCTGCCGGGGTTGGCTGATCGACGGGAATCTCACGACTCACCGCTGACAGCGGCGCGGGTGATTCCGTCGTTTCGCGCTGAGCACGTTTGTTGCGGCGCCCAATCACTCGGAACAAATGGCGTTGAATGGCGTGAGTCGCATATGTGCTGAATCGATATCCTCTGGCGAAATCAAACTTGTCGATCGCATTCAGCAGGATGGCGTTTGCTTCAGAAACAAATTCGTCGCATTCGTCCTGGTTTGACGAGAGCTTGCGGGCGATCGAAAGTACCAGTCGAAGATTGGCCCGAGCGATCTCTTCTCGCGTTTGAGCGGCTTCATCAAGGAGCCTCGCGATTTCACGCAGCTTCTTTCGAGGAGGACGCCGATCAGGCAAAGTGACCTGAATTGCATTGGCTCTGAATCGCAGAAAGTTCAGACGTTTGAAGAGAAACTGCTCCCCTTCGAACGTCAGCAGGCGACTTTGGTCGACGGCACTCAGGAACGTTTCCGCCGCGTGTTCCGCAGTCACCAATTCCGGTCGATCGTCTTCATCGGAATACAGATCGACGTCAATCGCATCGAAGTCGTCCTCTGTTGCTGACTGAAAATCGTCGTTTGGAATGAATCGAATGTCTGAGTCGACCAAGTGGTTCTCAGCTTTCTCGTATCGTACGTCTAGATAAAGTGCGGTCGCCAATGGCCAAATCCTACAACGAATCGACGATCAAATCCTGCAACTGTGTAATTCCACAGTTTTAATAGGCAGGTTGGCTCGATTGACCAGTGGAAATCAGCGAATCTCTCCAGCCCCCCTGGCCAGTCGAATTCGTCGGTCTACAAACGCCTCGTCAAGCTGTTTTTCGGAGGATTTCTGTGCGAATTGCAATCGTTGGGACCGGTGTGGCCGGAATGGTGACTGCGCGATTGCTCCATCGAGAGCACGAGATCACGATTTTCGAAGCAGATTGTCGAATTGGCGGACACTGCAACACCGTGCCAGTGGAGGTCGACGGAGAAACGCACAACATCGACACTGGATTCATTGTCTTCAACGAGCGGACCTATCCTCATTTCACTCAGATTCTGAGTGACCTTGATGTCCCCACGTCCCCGACTTCCATGAGTTTCAGCGTTCGCTGCGACAGGACAGGCGTGGAATACAACGGCACCAACCTGAACGGACTGTTCGCTCAACGTCGGAATCTGTGTCGGCCATCTTTCCTCCGTATGCTCCGAGACATCCTGCGATTCAACCGTGAAGGTGCTGGCGATGCTCAAAGGGTGCCGGCCGACCAATCTGTTGGCGACTATCTCCGCGATCAGCGCTACTCGGACGAGTTCGCGAACCAGTATCTGTTACCGATGGGAGCGGCCATCTGGTCCTGTCCGTCCCGCGAGTTCGCTCAGTTCCCCATCCGGTTCATCCTTGAGTTCTACGCCAACCACGGATTGCTGAGCCTCCGCGATCGCCCTGTCTGGAGAACCATCGAAGGCGGGTCTCAAGCCTACGTGAGTCGTCTCGTCCAGCCCTTTCACGATCGGATTCGAATTCGATGTCCAGTCCTGACTGTTTCGCGACACGACCACGGCGTCATCGTCCGGCACGCGGAAGGTGAAGACACATTTGATGAAGTCGTCTTTGCCTGTCACAGCGATCAGGCACTTCGAATCCTGAATGATGCCGATCAGTTGGAAACGGACATCCTGAGTGCCTTTCCATACAACTCCAACACCGCCGTCCTGCATACAGACGAATCCATCCTGCCGTTTCATCGGCGAGCGTGGGCAAGCTGGAACTACCACATCAGCAAACAGGAATCGTCGCATCCAACTCTGACCTACAACATGAACATCCTTCAGCACATTCAGTCGCCCCGTACATTCTGCGTCACGCTCAATGAGGACGCCTCGATCGATCCCGATACAATCCTCGCTCGGTTCGACTACGCACACCCGCTCTTTACGACTCGACGGTCGGAAGTTCAGAAACGTCACAACGATGTCATTCGTCATCGTCGAACGTCATACTGCGGCGCTTATTGGCGCAATGGATTCCATGAAGACGGAGTCGTCAGTGCGCTGGCTGTTTGCAAACGCTTTGGAATTCCCGGGTGGACATCTGAGGCAAACAGGGTCTCAACGGAATCGACGATGCGTCCGGTCGTTGTGTCGGAGCCAGCCTGATGTCAGCCACCACGGTACAATCTGAGCAGCACCGTCACGCGCAACAGGCAACGACAACCAGTCCGGTTCGAGCCCTGCAGAGCTGTCTGTACGATGGATTCGTCAGCCATCGACGCGAACGACCGGTGCTCCATCGATTTCGCAATCGTCTGTATCTGCAATACATCGATCTGGAAGAAGTCGAACAGGTATTTCGGGTGCCCTTCCTTTGGTCAACCCGCGCGTTAAGCATCGTTCGCTTCCGGCGAGCTGACTACCATGGCGATCCGAATCGGCCTCTGGCTGAATGTGTTCGCGAAACCGTCCACCGGAAGCTGGGAATCAGGCTCAGTGGCCCCATCCGATTACTGACTCATGTTCGCTATTTCGGCTTCGTGTTTAACCCCGTGTCGTTCTACTACTGCTTTGATGAAACCGACAGCCGCATGGTTGCCATGCTGGCAGAAGTTACCAACACGCCGTGGGGAGATCGGCACAGCTATGTGATTCCATTCTCAGACGATGGGACTGTTCATCAGTTTGAACACTCCAAAGAATTCCACGTTTCACCGTTCATGACCATGGACATGCTGTATCGATGGACACTTAACACACCAGGCGACAGCGTCGCCGTTCGGATCGAAGCGGACAACAACGAAGGCCGACTGTTCGATGCGACCCTGTCACTCAGTCGTCGAGCCCTTTCTGTTCGGAACAGATTCAGCTCCATGCTGCGTTTCCCGTTCATGACGGCTGCTGTCATCATAGCGATTTACTGGCAGGCCTTCCTGTTGTGGTGTCGCAACGTCCCCTTTGTACCTCACCCCCAGCGTGCCGGTTTGGCACCCCGAGACTGACAGCACACGATCAGCCCCAAACAAGCCCCAAACAAGCCCCGGACAACCAATGACAGCCACAAGCGTATCAGCGTCAGGCGATCTGCAGAGACATTCCCACGCGCCCGAAATCAATCCAATGGGAGACGCTGGCCGGCAGTCACTGACCTGGCTCCAGCGATCCTCACGAACAGCCTTCAAGTCGTGGCTTAACAATCTGCAGGGGGGCACGATCCATCTCAAAGATTCGTGGCAACATCTGACTGCAGGATCATCTGTAGAGTCTGACCTTCACGCGGACTGGAACATCACAGACCCTCAATTCTTCAGCCACCTTGCGACAGCCGGAAGCCTTGGTGTGGCCGAATCATATCTTCAGGGACACTGGAACACAGATGATCTGACTAACCTGCTACGGATTCTCTGCCGTAACCTGCACTGCATTCCTGCCGGTACTTCGCCTGTTGCGTGGTTCGCCGGATTCCTGAATCGCCTCAGGGCGTGGTACCAGCCGAACACGAAGCAGGCCAGTCGTCGCCGGATCGCTGCGCACTACGATCTCAGTAACCAATTCTTCGAATTGTTTCTCGACCCGACGATGATGTACTCATCCGGCTGGTTCGAAACCCCTCAGACAACACTACATCAGGCGTCGACTGCAAAGCTGGAACGCATCTGCCGCAAACTGGATTTGCAGTCAGGGGACCACCTGCTGGAGATTGGTACCGGCTGGGGCGGATTCTCAACACATGCAGCCGAACAGTTCGGATGCCGCGTGACGACCACCACCATTTCAGAAGCACAGCTCAACTATTCTCGTGAGCGTATTCAAAGCACTGGCCTCGACCATCGGATTGAACTGCTCAACAAGGACTACCGCGACCTCGAAGGAGAGTTCGACAAAGTTGTTTCGATTGAGATGGTAGAAGCAGTCGGCGAACAGTATCTGGACACCTACTTTGGGCAATGTGCCCGGTTACTCAAACCTGGCGGGCGGCTGGTCATCCAGGCCATCGTGATGCCCGAAGAGCGCTTCAGCCGCTATCGAAAGTCTGTTGATTTTATTCAGAAGTACATCTTTCCTGGAGGATTTCTGCCATCCGTTTCGGCGATGCAGGAATCTGTCGGACGAACGTCAAACCTGCGTCTGGAGTCACTGGAAGACTGCTCGGATCACTATGCGTTGACTCTGCGAGCGTGGCGCGAACGTTTCTTTCAACGTATCGACGATGTCCGGGAACTCGGATTCGACGAACGTTTTATTCGTATGTGGGAGTACTACCTATGTTACTGCGAAGCCGCGTTTCGCGAGGAAGCAGTGAGAGTTGTCCAGATTGTCTGGGACAAACCACTGTTCCCGGCGACAACTCCGTAGACAAATCACCGCAGCGTCCATCGCTTTTGGGAGGCCTGCTGCGCGCTGCTGAAAGCGGGCTCACGCCGGACATTATGAATCGCTTTGGCATTCGTCATTTGCTCCGGAGCAGACAACGCCATCTTCAACGACGATCCAGCGACTTCTGGTTGAAGGAGTTTCTGGAATCAGCCACCGACTCACCCGTTGCTGTGGTCCCGGAGAAGGCAAACGATCAGCACTATGAAGTCCCGGCAGAGTTCTTCGAAACCGTGCTTGGTCCGCAACTCAAATACAGCTGTTGCTACTGGCCGGAAGGCGTTGATGCACTGGACGCTGCCGAAGTGGAAGCACTGCGTCGGACATGTGGCAACGCCGGCCTTCGTGACGGCATGGACGTACTGGAGTTGGGTTGTGGCTGGGGATCTCTTTCGCTCTGGATGGCGGAACACTACCCAAACAGTTCCATCACGTCAGTTTCGAATTCGCATTCTCAGCGGCGCTACATCCAGCAGCAAGCCGAAATACGCGGCCTGCAGAACCTGAATGTCATCACGGCCGACATGAACGACTTCGATCCGCACGAACGTTTTGACCGAGTCGTATCTGTTGAGATGTTTGAACACATGCGAAATCACCGGGAACTGCTAAACCGCATTCACGACTGGCTGCGACCGGGAGGACGACTTCTCGTCCATGTATTCTGCCACCGGCAGACTCCCTATCTTTTTGAAACCGAAGGCGACAACAACTGGATGGGCCGTCATTTCTTCACAGGGGGAATGATGCCCAGCGTCGATCTGCTGCCGAGTTGCAGCGGCTCACTGAATCTGGTCCAGCAGTGGAAATGGAATGGAAAACACTACGCTAAGACCTGTCGAGCCTGGCTGCAGAATCAGGATGCTGCCCGCAGTCAGCTGAAACAGGTTCTCGCCGGTTGTTACGGTTCCGCCAACGCGACGCGCTGGTACTACCGCTGGCGATTATTCTTCATGGCATGTGAGGAACTCTTCGCGTTTGACGATGGAAACGAATGGTTCGTATCACACTATTTGTTTGAACGATGCCCGAACAACTGAACAACATCCTGGGTGCGTCAGCACTTGTTATCAGTGGCCTGATGACCCTGACATGGCTGATGAGTCTGGCGCTGAAAAATGCCAGTATTGTTGATCTGGTCTGGGGATTCGGATTTGTGCTCGTCGCCTGGTCGTCGTTTCTGAGCACGAACTCCGAACAATGGCTCTTGCCGATTCTTACTACGATCTGGGGCCTGCGCCTGAGTGCCTACTTAGCATGGCGGAATCATGGGCAGCCTGAGGACTATCGCTACGAGGCGATGAGAAAACACCACGGAGATTCGTTCCCCGTGGTGAGCCTGTTTACTGTCTTCTGTCTCCAGGGATTCATCATGTGGATCGTCTCATTGCCCCTGCAGGCCGGACAGGTTTCGGTAGAAACCAGCTGGCAATGGCTTCTCGCTCCCGGGGTCATTCTTTGGACCATCGGTTTCTGCTTTGAATCTGTTGGCGACTGGCAACTGGCCCGTTTCAAGGCCGACTCGGATAACGCCGGCAACGTCTGCGACTCAGGACTGTGGCGATACACCCGGCATCCGAATTATTTCGGTGATTTCACCGTCTGGTGGGGGCTGTTTCTGATTTCAGTGTCTGACAGCAATGCGTGGTGGACCATCGTCGGACCGATCGTTATGTCGATTCTGCTGATGCGGGTCTCGGGTGTCACACTGCTGGAACGTTCTCTCACGAAAACAAAGCCGCAATATGCAGATTACATCGCGCGCACCAACTCCTTCTTCCCAGGTCCGCCATGTTCGTCGGAGCACAAGACGTGAAGATCAGCGTCCGAATACGTGCAATGCGGCTGAGTCTCCAATAACGAAATTGATCGTAAAAACCGGTCGACGATTGTTCCCATCGGCCTAGAACGGTGGTGTCCGCTCGAGAGACACCAACAGTTTTTGACACACACCGATACTGACATCGAAGGAGTACATTCATGAACCGACTAGTCACCACACTTGCAATCTGTGCTGTAGCATCTCCCCTCTCTGCGGGAACAAAATGCAATGGTACGTCGACATGCAAGGCAAGCCGGGCAATCCAGACCTCAGTGACTCATTCCGCCTCCGCCGCCCGTGCGTCTGCGAAGATGGACATCGTGGATACAGCTGTGTCCGCTGGATCCTTCAGAACTCTTGTTGCCGCCGTTCAGGCGGCTGGACTGGTTGACACGTTGAAAGGCGAAGGGCCATTCACGGTTTTCGCACCAACAGATGATGCTTTCGCCAAGCTGCCGGAAGGGACGATCGAGACACTCCTGAAACCGGAGAATAAGGGAAAACTTCAGAGCATCCTGACATACCACGTCGTCGCAGGTAACGTGGCTGCTGCCGATGTTGTCAAGTTGACGTCTGCTGCGACTGTTCAAGGTCAAAACGTCGACATTGCAGTGGCTGACGGCGTCGTGAAGATCGACAACGCAAATGTCGTGAAAACAGACATCCATACATCGAATGGAGTCATTCACGTCATTGACAGTGTGATTTTGCCAGAAGATAAAAACATTGTCGAACTGGCTGTTGAAGCTGGCTCATTCAAAACCCTCGTCGCAGCAGTTCAGGCAGCAGGTCTGGCAGAGACGCTGAGTGGTGAAGGACCGTTCACCGTATTTGCTCCTTCGGATGAGGCCTTCGCCAAACTTCCAGAAGGCACTGTTGAAAATCTGCTTAAGCCTGAGAATAAAGACCAGTTAGCCGCTGTTCTCACTTATCACGTCGTTCCAGGCAAAGTGATGGCAGCCGACGTCGTGAAGTTGAAATCAGCGAAGACGGTAAACGGTAAGGACGTGGCTATTGCAGTCGCCGATGGAACCGTGAAACTCAACGACGCAAATGTCGTAGCCACTGATATTGAAAGCAGCAACGGAGTAATTCACATCATCGACAGTGTCATTCTACCGTAAGGACGAATGATAGCACTCGCTGTCCATTGGCCGGTCAATCTTCGTTTAAGATTCGCCGGCCATTTTTTATTCGCTATACTGAAGCAGATATGCTTTTAACTTGAGTTTGCGGCGTGTGTTCTCGCTGCTCATGTATCTAATCTTGCCAAAAATCGCCCGTTCGGGGCCCCATGCTCGGTCGTAGCGTCCGAGTACCCAGAAGATACCGGAATAGGAATTTGGATTGCGACCGTCCACGGCGTACTTGTTGTTGAGTTGTATCATTACCGCCAGCGCGTCACGCGGCGTCGAAGACCATTCCAGGATCTTCTTCCCCCACAACATTCTCAGATAGTTGTGCATGCGGCCTTCTCGAACAAGCTGCCTCTGAGCAGCGTTCCAGACTTCATCGTGCGTGGCAGCGGCTTCGAATTCAGACAGCCCGTAGAGAAACTCCCGAGGGTCGTGCGTGTGCCTGTCGAGCGTGACCTGAGCCCATTCCGGCAGAGAACTATAGAGAGCGTAATCGTCTCTTTGCCAGCACATGTTGTATCCAAGTTCGCGCCAGGTGATGAGTTCATCCAGAAAGCTCTCCGTTTCCCGGCTCATTCCCCACCAGCCTTCGCGAGCCCCTTTGCCGTTCTCCGCGAGGTCTGCCGGAGTCCATTGCTCGCGGTCAACCAGACGATCAAAAACTTCATGAACAGACAGGTGGCCAAAGTGAAGGTACGGTGAGAATCCACTGGCCACTTCATCTTCAGGGTTGTTTCGTTCGTCCGCGTATCGTGGAAGTCGGTCGCAGATAAATCGGTTGAGTACATTCGCTGCGGCTTCCGTTCCGCCATCAAAGGCAGCCGACACTACCTGGTGATCGATGGGCAGATCGCTGAGTCGACTCGGAGCTGCTGCCAGCAGATCGTCGGTTGCTTCCGGCCATCGAATCGACACGTCGGCGGCCAGATCAGCTACCGGCAGGTCTAAGTCAACGAGAGGATCTTCCCGTGGAGATTCCTCAAGAAACGGCGCCAGATTCTTTTGCAGCCAACGCCGAAAATCATACGCACGGGCGAACACTCGGTCCGTCGCACGCATCGGCAGCAGCCCGTTGGAATCAACAGCTTCACATTTTACCGGCAGTCGACTGCCAACCGTGGACACCATGCGAGGCAAGAAGAAACACGGAAAGTCGTCGGTCACAACCACGGACGCTCGTGAGGCCACAGCTTCGACGAATCCCTTGCCGGAACCGGCTTCCTTTTCCACGTACGGATAGTAACGCGCAGCCTTTTGGCTTAGATGACGACGATTGTCCGCCATCCCCTGCAGAATGAACCGGTGGATTCGGTCGCTCGCCCAGCGATAGTCACAACGAACGGCTTCCAGGATCAACAACGGTTTTCCGAGTTCTCTGCACCACTCAACCGCACGATCCAGGCTGTAATTCCACCGTGCCCGACGATTGGCGATCATCCAGTACAGGACATAGTCGCCGTTAAAATCAACGGGCGATTCATTGACGTCCTGAATGCGAACTTTGGGAACACCGGGCATGAGTTGCATCCTCAACGACCAGACGCAATCGGATCGAGAACGTCAAATCGTTCTGCGAGACACTTCTGCCGCCATGCAAAGATCTTTCGCAGATCCGGTTCAACAAACCATCGATTGATGATCCGTCCACCCGGAACCGAATACTCAACGGAATCTGTCATCAGCGTGCCATCGGGAATCGACTCAAACGTGTGAGTGTGCCTCCATAGCCGATAGGGACCCCTCAACTGTTGATCGATGAAATGGTAAGGTGGATTCCATTCTGCAATCTCGGTTCGCCAGCGAATGGGAATCCAGTGCAACCGCAATCGGTAGTCGATGAGCGTTCCGGAATCCATTGTGATCGGAAGCGGGGTCAGGATGCGGAACTGAAGCCACGGTGGAGTGATCGCTTCAAGATTTGCCGCGTCTGCAAAGAAATCAAATATCGACTCCGGAGGACCTGCGAAGCGCTGATGCGCTGTGAGCACCATTCGGTCAGATCTGGTTGCGCTTTGCCTTATGTCTATCAAGGTTCAATGGATTCTCAAACTGAACTCAACGATACATCAAAAAACAGCTGGCCAATTTGCCGAGTGTGTCTACGACACAACTGGTGCCTTCCGAAGATGCCGTATTCTATGCCAGTTCTTAACGGGTTAAAGCTATGAGCCGTATGCTGACCATCGTATTACTGCAAATAACGTCATTCACGTTGCATGCCGCAGACTGGCCGCAGTGGCGAGGGCCCGGTCGGGACTGCCAGCTGACTGGTGAACAGGAATGGCCGGAATCACTGGAAGAAGGGCACTTGATCCAATCCTGGCAGGTGCCGCTGTCCCCAAGTTATTCTGGACCGATCATCTCGGGGAACAAGGTCTTCGTTACTGAGACACAGAACGAGGAATCGGAAATCGTTCGCGCTCTCGATCGAACGACTGGCGGAGAACTCTGGAAGGTTGAATGGTCCGGAGCCATTTCCGTGCCATTCTTCGCTCGCGAAAACGGCAGCTGGATTCGATCGACGCCCACTTCGGACGGAAAAAGCCTTTACGTCGCCGGTATCAGGGATGTTCTGGTCAGCCTTGACGTCAATACAGGGGAAGAGAACTGGCGAAGGGACATTGCGAAAACCTTCGATGCCGCCCTCCCGGGTTTCGGTACCGTTTGCTCTCCTCTGCTCGACGGAGACGACATCTATCTTCAGGCGGCCGCTTCAGTGGTGAAGATATCAACTCGTGACGGGTCAATCATCTGGCGATCTCAGCCCGAATCAGGTGGCCTTTTCGGCAGCGGCGTGGGAGCCAGCGCGTTTTCCTCACCAGTTCTGGCAACCATAGCCGGAATGAGGCAACTCGTTGTACAGAGCCGGAAGTCGCTTTTCGGACTCGATCTCGAAACCGGGCAGAAGCTCTGGTCGATTGACGTGAAAGCATATCGTGGCATGAACATTCTGACACCGACGGTGATTGGAGATACTGTGTTTACCAGCACCTATGGTGGTGGCACCTATCTCTACGATGTTAAACAGTCTGGTGAGTCCTTCACGGTGACCGAACGCTGGAGCACTAAGAAACAAGGTTACATGTCGTCTCCTGTGGTTGTTGATGGCAACGTTTACCTGCATCTGAGGAATCAGCGGTTTACGTGCATTGATCCGGCGACTGGAGAAACCAGCTGGACCTCTCGCCCATTCGGCAAGTATTGGAGCATCGTCGCGAACGGTGACCGATTGCTCGCACTCGATCAACGCGGCGAACTGCACCTGATTCACGCCTCGCCTGACGATTATCATGAACTGTCACGTCGCACCGTTAGTGAATCTGAAACGTGGGCACACCTCGCGGTTTCTGACAACCAGGTCTTTGTCCGTGGACTGAATGCACTGACGACATGGGCATGGCAATAAACCACTCTGTGAGAGGTTTTTATTTCGACTGGATGGCTGCAGCCAGTGACAAATTCGCCCGTGCTTTTCGACACAGCGTGACGTCAGACTGGACGGCTCAAGTGAGTCGCCGATCACCGACTGCTCGATGGCAGCTGATGAAATCGTTGACGCAGGTTACAGCATGACCATTCCTCTTCCACGCTAAGGTCAGGCTCGTTCGTGGTGCACATCGTTTCCACACTTCTGCTGGGACCGCTGCTTGTTTATCAGGGCCGCAGGGTTCGACAACAGGTTCCGATTCTCCCGGAACCATCCGGTGACCGGTTGGGAACCACGGGGTCAGGGCCAGCGTTGAGCCTCCTTGTCACTGGTGATTCGGCTGCCGCCGGTGTTGGAGCTCAATCCCAGCAGCAGGCGCTCCTCGGACAGATTGTCGAAGGACTCGCAGATAGATTTACCGTTCGATGGAAGCTACATGCTGCCACAGGAGCAACAACCGCATCAACCATTGCTCGATTGCGTGACCTGGCACCTACGACATTCGATGTCATTGTGACATCGTTAGGTGTCAATGACGTCACCGCCATGGTTCGTCGTGCGAAGTGGCTTGATCAGCAGAAGTTACTCAGGCAGGAAATGATCGAATTGTTTCGGCCAAAGCTGATTCTGTTGTCGGGCTTTCCGCCCGTCCATTCATTTCCTGCGCTCCCGCAACCGTTACGCTGGTATCTGGGTCGACGTTCCACAGAGTTTGATCGCCTCCTCGCACGAGAAGTTGCCCAGGAATCACAGATCAGGCATCTACCTCTGAGTTTCGCCCATGGCGAGGAACTGATGGCGTCGGACGGCTTTCATCCCGGACCACCGGCGTATGCGTTGTGGGGGCAGCACGTCGCTGAAACGATACTTCACGAGCTCACCGGCATGCCCAATTCCCGTTTAACGGTTCCAGACCGCCAGTGCTGAAGACGTCAGAGTCTCTACAGCATTCACTCAAGTCACGTGGCGGCGGCGCGACAGTCCGCAACGAACTGTTCTACATCTTCTTTCTGCGTGTCCCAGGAACACATCAAACGCGACCCGCCGGCACCAATAAAGTTGTAGAACTGCCAACCGTGTTCTCGAAGGTCCGCTTCCATCTGTTCAGGCAACTGTGCAAAAACGGCATTGGCTTCGACAGGGAACATGATTTTTACCCCCGGAATCTGCTCAAGCTGCGATGCAAGTTTGCTCGCCATTGCATTCGCATGGGTCGCGTTCTTCAGCCAGACGTCGTCTGACAGCAAACCAACCCACGGAGCGGACAGAAATCGCATCTTGGACGCCAGCTGCCCGGCCTGTTTGCAACGGTATTCGAACTCTTCAGCCAGTTCCTTTCGAAAGAAGACAACACAGTCACCTACTGCCATCCCGTTCTTCGTCCCACCAAAACAGAGGACATCAACACCAACCTTCCAGGTGATGTCTTTGGGGGAAACGTTCAGATTCGCAACTGCATTGGCAAACCTCGCTCCGTCCATGTGAACGTGCAGACTGCAGCGACGAGCTGTTTCGCCCAGGGCATCCAGCTGCTCCGGCTGGTAGACAGTGCCCACTTCAGTTGACTGCGTGACCGAGAGCACCTTCGGTTTCGGATAATGCACATCAGTCCGCCGCTTGACAGCGTGTTCAACCTGCTCAGGATGGACCTTTCCCTGATCCCCGGGCACAACCAATACCTTCGTTCCGTTGGAAAAGAACTCCGGGCCTCCGCATTCATCCGTTTCAATATGAGCAAGCTGATGAGCGATTAGACTGTGGTAAGACCGACACAACGAAGCGAGACTCAGTGAGTTGGCCGCAGTCCCGTTGAAGGTAAAGAACACCTCACAATCGATCTCAAATAGATCACGCAGTAGATCGCTGGCCTTCTGAGTCCACTCATCATTGCCGTACGATTCCGCATGACCAGAGTTCGCAGACTGCATCGCTTCCCATGCTTCCGGACAGATTCCGGCATAGTTGTCACTGGCAAACTGTCGCTTCGAGGATGTGGAATTCACGTTGGGTTCCGATAAGGCTGCAAGAGTCACCCCAAAAAGGGTTTTCATTTTCGGACGGCGCTGAAATGGCAGACCGGATGATGCCTCTTTCCCCACTGATTGTCGAGTTGCGAGGAACGACACAGCGACAACTTGACCATGACCGACTCGATAAGAGCTCTCGCGTTCTTACAAAGACACCCGAATCGAACCCTACGATCTGGCAAGTGATCTCCTTGAGCAGCATAATCGGGCGTCGGAACAGCCTCGCCCCGCTGCAACACTCAAAGCGAAGCTGTCAACCTGCCTGAATAAGGTTCACGCTCATTCGCGGAAACGCGTGAAACCTTGACCACGACTCGTTCTCTGTTCTTATTCGATTGGATCCAGTGACTATGTGGCGCCGTACCTTTCTGGCTTCCGCTACAGCAGCCATCGCCACACCGGTCTTCACAGTCGTTCCGGAATCACGACGGCGTGTTGCTGTGATTGGTCATACCGGTCGAGGTAACTACGGTCACGGACTCGACAAAGTCTGGCTGGAACTGCCTGAAACGCAGATTTGTGCCGTAGCAGACGCAGACGAGCAGGGTCTGGTGAAGACGCTTCAGAAGCTACAGTTCGACAATGGCTACACCGACTACCGGAAGATGTTGTCCGAAGTCCGCCCGGAGTTTGTCACGGTCAGCCCACGCCATGCCGATCAGCACCGCGACATGGTTCTGGCGGCCATCGAATCCGGCGTGAAGGGACTATACGTCGAAAAGCCGTTTTGTCGCACGCCTGCGGAAGCAGATGAAATCATCGCTGCCAGCAAACAGACCGGAGCAAAGATCGCAGTCGCTCATCGGAATCGTTACCACCCAACCCTCAAACAGATTGACCGGCTGATTGAAGCCGGTGAAATCGGCCGAATGCTTGAACTTCGAGGACGAGGTCTGGGAGACCGTCGAGGCGGTGGAGAAGACCTGTGGGTACTTGGCGGCCACATCATGAATCTCATGCACTACTTCGCCGGCCCACCCAAGTCCTGTTCTGCCATCATGCTTCAGGACGGTCGACCAATCACGGGAGACGACGTCATTGAAGGAGCGGAAGGACTGGGCCCGCTGGCCGCCAACGAAGTTCATGCTCGTTACGAAATGTCGTCAGGGCTCACCGCGTATTACGATTCCATCGCCAACGACGGGACCGAACGCAACGCCTATTGCCTGCAACTGATCGGCAGCAAAGGAACCATCACGATTCATATCGATCGCGATCCGGTCGCTCATCTGTCGCCCGGCAACCCATTCCAACCCACAACCGAACCACGTCCCTGGATTCCAATCACCACGGGCGGACCAGGTATTGCTGAGCCGCAGCCGGATCTGGTGAAGCTCGTCCACAATCATGTGCTGGGCATCCGCGATCTGATCGATGCCTGCGACAGTGATCGCAAACCACTGTGTGATGCGAACGACGGAGCAGTCACGGTGGAAATGACGTGCGGAGTCTTTGAATCACAACGGCGGGGTGGCAAAAAAGTCGCTATTCCATTGCAACAGCGAGGCAACGCACTGGCGCAAATGAAGTCGCAATCGTAGAACGATCTATTCGGCCGCCAAACCCGCTTCCTCTGTGTCGTCAGATTTCTCTGACTTCTCAGAGATACTGCTCAAATCGCGAAGACTGAGTCCCTCTCTGTTGAGGAAGTACAGCCCCGAAATTGTCACGGGAATGTACATGCTGATGTGGTAGTACATCGACGCCGCGAAGACATGCGATTCGTTGGCCTCGATTCCCAACGCTTCGATGCTGAGTCCAAATGCAAGCTGGATGACTCCGAAGTATCCAGGCGTCGATGGAATCATCACTGCAATTGCCAGCATGGCCGTAATGATGAGTCCGTCGGTCGGCGCGACATCGACATGAAACGCCTTCAATGCCAACCAGGCAATCAGTCCGTTACACACCCACTGAATCAATGAATTGAAGGCGATTGCAACGATCGCGCGGAAACTGCGAAGTGAGTGCAGTCCATCACCTGCCGCTTTGACCATTGCAACCAGCTTGTCGGCCAGTCCCTGCGGAATAACGCGGACAAAGCGCAGCGTTCCTTCGAACAATCGAATGCAGCCATCGGTCCAGATCAGAAACGCCGTCGCGCAAATAACGAAGATCGCCGACAGAACGGCGAGAGTCATGGCCGCCTGGTTGAATCCGTCCGGAAGCGGACCGGCAAACTGCAGACTGACGACAAATAGACCCAGAATAGCCATCACATCGAACACGCGTTCCAGCACCACAGTCGACAGCACTGTCGTCATTGGAAGCTGATGCCGTCGACCAACCAGGAAGACTCGAACGAACTCTCCCAGGTGCGCCGGCAGCAGGTTGTTTGCTGCGAATCCGGTCATCACCGGAGGAAACAGCTGACCGGCGCTGAGTTCCTTGACCGGCCTCAGCATCCATGACCAGCGCATGGATTTCAGCCAATAGAACACAAACAGCAACAGAAGCAGAAAGGGCAGCGTGAAGTAGTTGGCGGTCTTCAAACTGGCCAGAAAGACGTCGAACTCAACGTCCTTCATCGACCAGTAGAAACTTCCCACCGTGACACCGACACCAACCAGCAATAGCAGAAGCTTCTTCATGGTTGGTTCCCGGTATTAATTCCAGTGCGCAATGGGGTCGGGAGTCTTTTTCGGGCCAAGGTCTAACAATAGTCAGCGCAGGTTGACCGAAAAAGACTCCCGCCCCCTCATGTTCTCCACACTACGTCCAGGAATACACTCTGCTGGACTAATTCAGTAAATCCTTCACGGTGTCGCGTTCCTGACGCAACTCTGCGATGGTGGCATCGATCTTGGCCTGAGCGAACTCATTGTGTTCCTGCCCCTCGGCAATCGACCAGTTTGTTCCATCACTTGTCAGCGGAAAGCTGCTGATCAGCCCCTCGTCCACACCGTAACTGCCATCGCTGCAAACAGCCGCACTGAAGGTTGCACCAGCTGCCGTGGGATTCGAAATCGCTTTCACGTTGTCAATGATCGCGTTCGCAGCGGACGCCGCACTGGAGGCTCCACGAGCTTCAATAATAGCAGCCCCTCGTTTCTGAACCGTGCTGATGAATTCCTCCTGCAGCCATGCTTCATCGCCGATGACTTCAGCAGCCGGCTTCCCGTTGATCTTCGCGTTGTAGAAGTCGGGATACTGAGTCGCCGAATGGTTGCCCCAGATCGTCATGTTGGACACGGCAGAGACCGGTTGGCCGGATTTCTGAGCCAACTGAGAAACGGCTCGATTCTGGTCCAGCATCGTCATCGCGTACCAGCGATCATTCGGCACATTAGGTGCATTGTTCATCGCAATGAGGCAATTGGTGTTACACGGATTTCCAATCACGACAACTCGCACGTCCGCCGCCGCCGCACTGGAAATCGCCTGCCCCGTGCTGGTGAAAATCGGCCCGTTGATCTTAATCAGATCGCCGCGTTCCATACCTTTCTTGCGAGGCACACTGCCTACGCACAGGACGTAGTTGCAATCGCTAAAACCGTCTTCCAGGTGATCGCTGTCTGCTTTGACAACGCCTGCCAGAGTCGGAAACGCACAGTCGTCCAGTTCCATGTGGACGCCGTCGAGAGCCGACATCACAGGAGGAACTTCGACCAGATGTAGGATGACCGGCTGATCCGGGCCGAAAACCTGGCCGGACGCGATACGAAATACGAGTGAGTATCCAATCTGACCAGCAGCACCAGTCACAGCAACTCGAATGGGGGATGTCATGGAAGGACCTTTCCGGATCTCTGCATTCACACAATCTGTTGGTTCGCCTGCTCAATGAAGCGGACGGATTGTAGCGACGTCGTCACAGGACTACCAAATCGCGGCAGGTATCCTCAGAGACAGGAAACGCTGGGCAGAAATTTTGGGTAAAAGTGCGTCAAACCTGGAATCCCCGCGTGTGTAGGATACCGCCATGAATCCTCCCGAAACACGCCCCAGTCTACTGCTGCGAATTCGCGACCCCGCGAATCATGCCGCATGAGAAGAATTCACGGAAATCTATCGCCCGGTCATCTGTCGCCTGGCCGGACTTCGAGGGATGCAGGAAGCGGACGCAGACGATCTTGCTCAGCAGGTGCTGATGTCCATCGCAGGAGCTATCGAGGACTGGAAAGTAGATCCGGAACGAGCCACATTCCGCACGTGGCTCAAGCGAGTCGCCAATAACGCGATCCTGAATGCGATCACCAGAGGTCTTCCGGATCGAGCATCCGGTGGAGATGAACTCCGCCACTTCCTGGAACAACATCCGGATCATAACGGTCCGGAATCGGACCTGCTGCGAACAGAATATCGTCGGGAAATCTTCCTCCGAGCGGCACGACACATTCGCGATGAATTCACCGACGACACGTGGAACTCGTTCTGGATGACGGCGATTCAGGGGATGGACGCCGAAGCTGCCGCGCGTGAACTTGGGCGCACACGAGGAAGCGTGTACGCGTCGCGCAGCCGAGTGATGAAACGACTCAGACAGAAGGTCGAACAATGTGAGGACCTCATGCCATGAATCCCACGACCTGCAACCCGGATCTCATCGACGACTTTCTCGCCGATCGCCTCAACGCCGATGAACAATGTGCATTCGAACAGCATCTCGACGAATGCGATCACTGTTGCGCCGCATTACAACAACGCACGGCCAGCGAAGACCTGTGGGCCGACACGCGGTCGTTTCTGAGTTCCTCCGACAACGCACTTCAGAATGAACATTCGCCTGGCGGAAGCGGTTCAACCTCCACGAACATCGTCCAGCTGGACTTCCTCGCCCCCACCGATGATCCCAACATGTTGGGCCGGTTCGGCGGCTGTGAAATCTCCGGAGTCATCGGCTGTGGAGGCATGGGCATTGTCCTGAAAGGCTTTGACCCAGCGTTGAATCGCTACTCCGCCATTAAAGTTCTGGCTCCTCACTACGCCAGCAACGGAGCCGCCCGACAGCGTTTCGCGCGAGAAGCCCAGGCGGCCGCTGCCGTGGTCCACGACAACGTGATCGCGATTCATGGCGTCGACGAATTCAACGGGTTGCCGTATCTGGTGATGCCGTACGTCAAAGGCGTATCGCTGCAGAAACGCATCACCCAGGGCGGCCCGCTGTCGACGACCGAAATCCTGCGAGTCGCCCTGCAAACCGCTCGAGGCCTGGCGGCGGCTCACGATCAGGGACTTGTGCATCGAGACATCAAACCCGGCAACATCCTGTTGCCGGAAAGCGTCGAACGAGTCCTCATTACCGACTTCGGTCTGGCACGAGCAGCCGACGACGCCAGTCTGACGCGCAGTGGAGTCATCGCGGGAACGCCTCAGTACATGTCGCCCGAACAGGCGCGAGGCGAAGGCATCGACACTCGTAGTGACTTATTCAGTCTGGGCAGTGTGATCTATGCAATGTGTACCGGCCATCCGCCGTTCCGAGCGGAAACACCGTACGGCATTCTGCGCCGCATCACCGACAACGAAGCTCGGCCGATTCGCGAAATCAATCCGGACATTCCCGATTGGTTGTGCCGCATCGTGGACCGTCTGCTGGCCAAGAACCCTGACGACCGCTTCGAATCAGCAGAAGCCACGGCGCAGGTACTGGAAGACTGTCTGGCTCACGTACAGAAACCTGACAAGGAGCCGTTGCCGGAGGCAGTTCAGGCGCCAGTGACCACACACTCAAGCAAGAAACTGTTTGCAACTGCTGCTCTGTGTCTGCTCTGTGTCGTGGTGGCATGGACACATTGGCCAATGTCCCAACCTCGGGAGATAGAGCACTTTGGCCCGCGACGGCCGCCCATTCTGGCTGAAGACATTGAGCCCAACATCGATGCCGATCCGGATTTCGACGCAATCGAACACATCCTCAACGAACTCGACGCGGAGCTGGCAGAAGATCTCAATGAGTCTGCCCCGTGACAGAACGTCCTCAAACGACTCAACAGCCAACAGACATCTCCACAACAAGCCCGCCAGCAAGGGAAGCAGCATGCAAGTATTCACAATCGTCTTCATCGGGTTCCTAACGATAAATCCCGCTACGGCACAGGAACCGGCAGCTACAGAGTCATTGGAATCACAACGGGCGGCTGCGGAAGAGTCCTGGCAGAAAGCCACTGACGTGGCACGAAGCATCGCAGCGAACTATCGAAATGCGGCAGCGGCTGAACCAACCGACAAACAATCGATTGAACGATTGAAATCAGATCTGGAAGCCGCAGTCACGAAAGCCTTCGAAGCTCAGACACAACTTCAATCCATCAGACTACAGTTGGCTTTGGAATTCCCTACGGAAAGTGGGCGCTCAGTTAAGTGTGTTATAGTACGCACAAGGAGTGTCTGCGATGTCAGGAAAATCAGGAAAGCGTGAACGTCGTGTTTACGGGGACGAGTTTCGTCG
>Ga0180430_10000328_pt1 | contig 52728 bp, 49 predicted proteins | sample SS_ome_9_FD_132999 | JGI IMG/M metagenome (GOLD analysis project Ga0180430, IMG submission 132999) | Hypersaline lake sediment archaeal communities from the Salton Sea, California, USA - SS_1_S_2 metaG | ecosystem: Environmental > Aquatic > Non-marine Saline and Alkaline > Hypersaline >...
ATCGCTGATCAGGCTCGCACAATCCGAATTCCAGTCCATGTTTTTGAAACAGTTACTCAGCTGTTGCGAATCCGCCGCCAGCTAACCCAGCAATTGGAACATGAACCGACACTGAAAGAAATCGCCCTGGAAACAGAATATTTGGACGCAGCTGATAAAAAGGCTATTAAGGAAACGCTCAAGGAGCAGGATACCATACCACCAGAATTACTCCGGAAATGGCGGGAAGCCACCAGTAAAGTACATCGCTACCTGCGCGCAGCAGAAGATCCTATGTCATTGGATAGACCGGTGGGAGATGAAGATGATAACCAGTTGGAAGATTTCATCCAGGATGAAGATGCCGCATCTCCAATCGAAGCTACGGCAATCGAGATGATGCGGGAGCAACTGAGCAAAGCGCTGGATAATCTCTCTGTCCGAGAACGCCAGGTCCTGGAATTGCGGTTTGGTTTAATGGATGGCAAGGTTCATACCCTGGAAGAGGTGGGAGCATATTTTGATGTCACCAGGGAACGAATTCGCCAAATCGAAGCTACGGCTTTACGGAAGCTTCGTAGTCCCAATGTGTCTTACAAGCTGGAAGATTATGTCGAATAAGACCAGGCAAGTACTCATTATTCATTGGAAGAATTGATGATTCGACGCCTGGGAAATTTTTCTGTTTTAACTGGCTTGATCTGTCTGGTTATCTTCTTTTCATCCTCTGCATTTATTATTGATGATGCCTGGTTCCTTCTGGCAGGACTTGGTTTCACTTCTTTTGGACTGTTACTTCGACGGGCTTCCTATTCTAAGAAGGACCGCCAGAGCAGGAAGAAGAGAAAGCGGCGACTGGATCAAGAGGTAGAAGATGAATAAACTGGATCCGGTCCAACTAAGTGATAAAGGTCCTCTGCTGATATTTGCTCATGCCAATGGCTATCCTCCCCAAGCCTACCGAACTTTTTTGGAACCATTCTTAGAAGATTATCAGGTTTTTTCTTTGTATTTAAGATCCTTTTGGCCTGGCTCAGATCCTCAGGATATGAAGGATTGGACGACATTCAGGGATGACTACCTTCCAGAAGCGCGATTGTTAGTTGATAAGTATGGAAAACAGTCTAACCTGTCTGGTCGCGTGATTGGGGTAGGGCATTCATTGGGCGCGATGACAACCTTGATGGCTGCAGTTAAAGACCCCAAGATGTTCAGTTTATTAGTTTTAATGGAGCCGGTTTTATTCCCGCGCTGGCGGGGAATGGCGATGCGTCTGCTGACGCCGTTTAAACAGATCAAAAAGATCTCCCCCTTGATCCGACAGACCTTGAAGAGAAGAACCCAATTCGATTCTCAGGAAGCTATGTATCAAAGATATCGTGGGAAACAAGTCTTCACCGGTTTGTCTGACCAGGTCCTGCGGGATTATGTGGAGGGATTAGCCCTTGAGGACGTAAAAGGGGGAATCAGGTTGAAGTACCCCCCAGCATGGGAGGCCCGTATTTATGAGACCGGGGGAATCGCGGATTGGTATATCTGGCGTAACCTGGATAAGATCCTGTGTCCCGTGCTGGTCATCCGCGGCGAGGATACCTATGTCCTGGTTGATCGGGTCATTAACAAAATGGTTAAAAAACTCCCGAAAGGAAAGGGTTATACAATGGAAGGTTCCGGCCATTTAGTGCCTCTGGAAAAACCACGAGAGACCGCTGCGGTGGTGCTTAATTTCCTGAATGAACATAATAGTTGACTATGGGGGATTGCTTCGCTCCGCTCGCAATGACAGTTGGCAAGTGATGAATCACTGATACTTCTCTTTCAATAATCTCTCATCATAAGGTGCCCGGCGGTGGGAGCACTTCTCTCTTGGGCATAGTTCACAATTTGAAAAATCAGTTTCAGAGCTGTAGCGGATTCCTGAAACGGATTGATTGGGGAGCATTAACATGCTATCCGTCAATTCAACCCCGATTGATGCCATTGGGTCGCCCAGTAATTTGAATAATGATCTCTGTTCAGTAATTGGCCAATCCTTCAGGGAACCCGGATTCAAGGAAGAAGTTTTTCCTAATTGGTAAGAAGTTTTCACATGTGACAAAAGATACTCCCCGGCCGTTCTTAAAGCCAATTGGCTGATCTCCTCTGCATAAAATCTTTCCAGTAGATCCTTTTTGGATTGGGTCCATTCGTATAGTTCTCTCCCTGAAGTGTTCAAGTAGGGAAAAACCCTGTGCACCGAACTCAAGTTTACTGCCATCACCTTGCTGTTCATTTTTATCCCATTAAGGACAACCCCATTTTCCAGGTGCTGGTCTATGCCGGCAATAGTGTAAATTGCTCGCGGTCGTCCTACCTGTTGTCCTTCATCAAGCAGGGATAATAGAAGATCTTTCTGCTTGCTGCCAGGTTTTAGACGCATCTTTTTGAAAAATTTTTCAGGATCTGGATTAAATTGGATCTGGTCAAAAATTATTATTTCCATAATCATCTCTGATTGTGTTTATGTGTTGAAAAACCATTGTAGCATGAGTTGAATCCTTGAGTTCGGTGAGCTAAGGATGGAAGCGAGAATGCTTCGTCGGTATTAACCACCTCGCTATTTCAACTGAAGAATGATGCTACAATTAGATTGTTATTTTAAGGGATTCATTTCTTTTATGTTCATTCTTGCAATATCCCCCATTTTAGTCATCCTGATCCTGATGGTAGGTTTTCGCTGGAAAGCTTCCCGTGCTGGCGGCTTGGGTTACCTGGCAGCTCTTTTAATATCCTGGATCTGGTTCGGGATCAATCTCGAAACCTTAGCATATGCCCATGCCAAAGCGGTTTTTTTGATCATGGATGTACTCCTGATCATATGGACCGCTTTTCTTTTATACCGGGTAGTCGCTGAAGCAGGTGGGATTGAAATCCTCAGCACCACTCTCCCGCACCTGACAGGTGATAAGGGTATGCAAGCTTTATTGATCGGTTGGATCTTTGCTTCCTTTTTACAGGGGGTGGGCGGTTTTGGAGTGCCAACCGCCGTGATCGCACCGATATTGGTGGGATTGGGGTTTTCACCATTAAATGCAGTCGTGATTCCCTCTCTGGGTCATACCTGGGCGGTTACATTTGGATCCTTGGGCGCTTCCTTTAACGCCATGATGGCGGCAACAGGATTGGGCTGGGAAGTCCTGGCTCCTTCTGCTGGTATCTTTCTGGGTATTACGGGGTTGTTGGTTGGGATTGCAGTTGCCTGGGTCGTCGGTGGTTGGAAAACATTTAGAAAGCTATGGATTCCGATCCTCGTCATCGCCGCGGGTATGTCCACAGCGCAGTATCTTACGGCGACACTGGGATTATGGAATATTGGCGGTTTGATGGGTGGTACAGCAGGTTTGATCATCGGTATTCCACTGGCCTGGCTCTTCCATGGAAAAAACAATTCATCTGGAAAGATCAACTGGCGCGAGCTGTTTATCTCTCTGGCTGGTTATGGTGTGCTGGTCCTCCTTACGTTGATCATCCAACTTGTCCCCCCTGTTAAAACTTTTCTGAGCCAGGTTAAATTAGGATTTATCTTTCCAGAAACAATTACTGGCAGCGGGTATATCGTCCAAGCTGGGCCGGGAAGACAGCTCTATATTTTCAGGCACGCAGGTATGATCTTACTGGTCTCTTCTCTGGCAGCCTACCTGATCTTCAGCAAGGCGGGTTGGTACAAGGAAGGAGCCCTGGGAAGGATCCTCAAAAGTACTGGCTCGAGAGTGATCAGTTCCAGTGTTGGGATCACATCTATTGTTATGATGGCTGTGATCATGCAGCATGCTGGCATGACGGATACCCTGGCACGGGGATTCTCCAACACCATAGGCTGGTTCTACCCTGTGGTTGCGCCCTGGTTAGGTGCTCTGGGAGCAGTGATGACTGGAAGCAATGCCAATTCAAACTTGGTATTTTCAGCTCTCCAGCTCCGAACGGCTGAGATCCTGGGTCTACCGGTGGCGATCATCCTCGCGGCTCAAACCACAGGAGGTGCGCTGGGATCTGTAGCTGCTCCAACAAAAGTGATCGTGGGTGCCAGCACTGCCGGCATGGAAGGCAAAGAAGGGGATATTCTGCGAAAGCTGTTGCCAATCATATGTATTCTGCTGCTGATGATTAGTCTGATCACAGCTCTAACGGTCTACCTGTTATGAATAAAATCACTGCTTTTCTTAAATCCCATCCGGCTTTGTATTACCTGATGGTATTTCTGTTGATGATCATCCCATCTGTTCTGTTATATCCGGCTGCTGATGGGGAATCTCAGATTGGAACGATCTTTTTTTTGGGGCTTGTGATCCTGGCGAACCTGGTGGCTGTATTTCCATATAACTCCAAGTAATAATCTTGCTTTAGGTTTCATCTAATAAATAGTTAAGTTCCGGAATGAATCATCTCTGGATTTTTTATTTATTAGGTGTTGTTGATATGAAATCTACCTGGTTGTCTATTTTGTTTGTTTTTATTCAATTTCTTTGCCTGGCACTAATTGGCTTTACGGGTCCGATCTTTGCGAATCCGCTTCTTTTGTTGTTGATCGAATTAAGTGGCCTGTTTCTGGGGATATGGGCAGTCCTGGCAATGCGAATTGGACATTTTAATATTGCTCCAGAACCTTTAACCTGGAGTAAGATGGTCAATCGAGGCCCGTATAGGCTTGTTCGTCATCCTATGTATCTGGCGTTATTATTAACAACACTCCCTCTAGTGATCTCTGATTTTAGTTCTGTGAGATTGGTTTTCTGGTTCATTCTTTTAGCGAATCTAATTCTAAAAATGGGATATGAAGAGAGTTTGTTGCAAGAGCAATTCCCTGAATATGTCAATTATCGAAAACAAACCGCCAGAATGATACCAGGTATTTATTAACCTGTTGAATTTTCACGGATGCTCCATTTTGTAATTGTCTCCTTGCCTGCATATTTCAACCTGATAGGATTTGAGATATTAGATTGCCATAATTGGTATTGTCACCAGTTATAATGGAAATCGATAGATCTCTAACATAAGGATTGTGATTTATGCGGGAAGTCGCCATTTTAGGAATTGGACAGGTCCCAGTGGGAGAACATTGGGATAAACGCCTGGTAGAGTTAGCCGGGGATGCAGTATTTAAAGCCCTGGAGGATGCTGAACTCAAACGGGTTGAAGCCCTTTATGTTGGAAATATGATGGCTGGACAGTTGGATAAACAAAGCCATCTGGGAGCATTGATTTCTGATTGGGTCGGATTCCGAGGTATTGAAGCGATGACCGTGGAAGCCGCCTGCGCTTCTGGCGCATTGGCCCTTCGTACTGCTGTGGTAGCCGTTGGATCGGGATTGGTATCGAGCGCTCTGGCCGTTGGCGTTGAGAAGATGACCGATACTTCACCCAGGGAAACCACCGCAGCTTTGGCTACTGCAGCCAGCGCAGATTGGGAAGGAATCCATGGAGTGACCTTTGTGGGGTTGAACGCATTGATCATGAGGCGATATATGTACGAATATGGTTGGAAACATGAGGATTTTGCTCAGTTTTCGATCAATGCCCATAACAACGGTGCTAATAATCCAAATGCGCGCTTCCAAGCTCCCATTACCCCAGAAATTTATAAGAACGCAGCGATGATCTCGGATCCGATTAACCTAATGGATGCATCTCCCATTGGTGATGGCGCTGCAGCTGCTATAGTGGTTCCTGCAGACCTGATCAAAGGACAGAAAGGAAAACCGATTATTAAAATCGCTGGTTCCGCAGTGGCGACAGATAGTCTGGCAGTCCATGATCGCCATGATCCTCTCTGGCTCGCCGCGGCAGAGAAATCTGCCAAGGAAGCCTACCGCCAAGCGGATGTTACTCCGCAAGAGATAGACTTTTTTGAGATCCATGACGCTTTTTCGATCATGGCCGCCCTTTCCCTGGAAGCCTGTGGTTTTTCAGATCGAGGACAGGGGCTGCGGTTGGCCCTGGATGGAGAAATTGGACCTGATGGTAAAGTACCTCTATCAACAATGGGTGGACTAAAGGCCCGGGGGCATCCAGTAGGAGCGACCGGGATGTACCAAATTGTGGAAACTGTGCAGCAGCTGCGAGGGGAAGCCGGCCCAGCTCAGATCGATGGTGTCAGTGTCGGTATGGCCCAGAACATTGGCGGCAGCGGAGCGACCATTATCACGCACATTCTCAAAGCGGAGTAAGTATCACGGAACTCATCAGTGACAGCCATCTATTTTATCTCTCCTATCAGCGAGGAAAATGCCAGGAAAATCACAACCTGGCGATATGATCCACCTTATGACCTGTACGATCTTGGTCCTGAAAATATATCTGGATTTATGAATCCTGAGTATTATTATCATCATATCTTGAATGAAAATGGGAATCTGGTCGGGTATTGCTGTTATGGGGTGGATGCCCAGGTACAGGGTGGAGAATATTTGGTCAATATGCCCGAGATTCTTGATATTGGCGTTGGCATGAAACCGAACTTGACAGGGGCAGGGCGTGGTTATGATTTTGTCTCTGCTATACTTGCATATGGCAATGAAAGATTCCACCCCGTCCGATTTCGGGCGACAATTGCAGATTTCAACCAGCGCTCATTGAAAACTTTCCAGAACCTGGGTTTTGAAATCCAGGGCAGTTTTATTCGGGAGCTGGTAGACATTCATTTTTTCCAGCTTGAAAAATTAGTCGAGGAAGAAGATTATGGATAAGCTAGCTAATCAACCTATACTTAGTTACACTAAATATGATTCGCCGATAACCGAAGATCAAACTGAGGTGTATTTAAAAGTCCTGCCCGACTGGAAGATCGTTTTTAAGGAAGGCAATCCCCGCCTTGAGAAAAGTTATTTATTTGACGATTTTTTGGGAGCTGTAAAATTCGCAAACCAGATAGCTGAGATCTCGGAGGAAGCGCACCACCACCCTGATATACTCATCAGCTGGGGAAAATGTACAGTGAGTTGGTGGACCTTTGTATATAAAATGCTTCATGAGAACGATTTTATTATGGCTGCAAGGACAGAACAAATTTATCTAAAGCATTCATGAAAGAGAATATTTGGCACATTCATTATGTGCGTGGTAAATGTAGACAACAGTATCCGCCGTTTGACACGGCTATCAGAGAAATGCATTTCACGTTATTTGCAGAGGAAAAAAATGAAAATTGCTGATCCCAGTTTAGTGATGGATCCCCTGGTAACACCCACAGGAGAGATTATCGCAGAAATGATCGGGAAGGCTGTCGGAGACAATGCCAATCACAGTCTGGCCCGGATCGTGATCCCACCTGGAAAGTCCAGTAATCTGCACTATCACAAGGTCACTGAGGAAACCTACTTCATTTTAAAGGGAGAGGCTGGGATGCAGGTGAACGGGGAGAGAGTTCACCTCATTCCCGGGCAGGCCTGTTATTTAGCGCCGGGGGATGTTCACCAGATCCAGAATGACGGTGAAGCAGACCTGGTTTTTCTGGCTTTTTGTGCACCAGCCTGGGTGCCGGAGGATTCGTTTGAGGTAGAGGAACGGGATTGAGTCCCTACTTGGGACATAATTCCTCGTATATAAAACAAAGGGACTCAGTCCTTTGGAAGGACTGAGTCCCTTGTCGTTTTTACTCCAAATCTACTAAATTATCCAAACGCTGCAGCAGTTCCTGTATATTCTCTTCCCCATCGATAGTTAGCGTAATTGCCTCTTCCGGGCATATTTCAACACACCGTCCGCAACCTCGGCATGCTAAACTGATTGCTGCTTTTCCATTAACTACATGGATTGCTTCAGCAAAGCATACACCTTCTTCACAAAGTCCGCAGCCTGAGCAGTCCTCTGTAACGGTAACCTTAACTCCTGGCATGCTGGTGAGCTTATTTCCGATCTTAGGTGTCAGGTCGGTGACAAGACCCCACAGGCAGCAGCAGGGGCAACAGTTGCAGATGGTCATCAATTCTTCAGTTGGAGTTACACCCAGCCAAACAGAATCCAGGCGATTGCTTCCGATGTTATGCACCAACCCGGCTTCCCGACATAGCCTGGCATGCTCCAGGGCTTCCTCTTTTGTTACCAGGCGTCCGAGTTTTGAGTTGATCTGCAAGACAGGTTTACCGAGAAATAGACAGCCCAGATCCCTGGGATAATCCTGACACTTATCCCCATCTCGGCAGATACAGAAATCCATGATCCAGTGGTGGTTAGCCTTGTTTATATAATGGTCCACCACCTGGGAGGGAATGACCATGCTTTCTGGTCGGTCCAGGGGTTCATTGATCTGGATGATCTGGTCCTTGGGCAGGACGTACATCTCATCTCCCCGGAATAATATGTGATCAACCAGGTTGCCAATCAGGGGCACCTTGGTAAGTTTGGCAAGGGAATGCCGAGTAGGGTAGATCGTTTTTAGGAAGTTTACGAACCAGACAGGAGTGCTCATATTTTTGGTAAGCCACATCTTGTGTAAGCTATATTGTCAGATTATAATCGAGCGTTTCGTAATGTGAAAAGTTTTTAGTATTTAATTGTCAGTTTTGTTTCTTCTTATTGATGAATGAACACTGAGTGCTGATTGTTTGTCTGACCAGGCTCTCGAATTGATAGTGGTATGGTACACTGACAGCGATGGATCAAAAAACATTAAACACACTGGAATACCCCCGGATTTTGGCTGCCCTGGCAGCCCATTGTCACTTTAATCCGGCCCGCGAGAGCGCTCTGGAAATTCTACCTTCCACTGATCTGGAAGAAGTCCGCGAATTACTAGAAGAGACATCTGATGCAGTGGCGCTTTTGACCCTTCATCCTGGAACAACCATCGGAGGAGCCAGAGATCTCAGGCCGATTGTAGAGGACGCCCTGCGCGGTATTATCTTGGATCCTTCCCGCCTGCTGCAGGTTAAGGATTCTCTCGTGGCAGCCCGGAATTTAAAGAGAGTATTTCAAAAAGACTTGGGAGAATTTCCTGTCCTGGAGAGCATATCCGAGCAGCTGCCGGATTCATTGGGTTTGGTAAGTTTGATTTCCAAGGTTGTTTCAGAACAGGATGGTATCTTGGATTCCGCTTCAGAAAAACTTGGACATATCCGCCGGGATCTAAGAACACAACACACAAGGCTTAAAAACCGCATGGGCCAGATGCTAAAAAAGCCCGAGGTTTCCAAATATTTACAAGAATCGATTATCACTCAGCGCAATGGCCGTTATGTACTTCCGCTGAAAGCGGAAGCCAGATCCAGTGTGCCGGGTATTGTGCACGATCAGTCAACGTCCGGGGCAACGATCTATGTTGAACCCCAGGTGATGGTGGATGCTAATAATAAATATCGGAAGTTGGAACTAGATGAACGGGATGAGATTCAGCGCATTCTGGCAGAATTAACTGCCAAAGTGGCTGAACATGGACCAGTTTTACAGGATATGGTAGAGATCTTAATTCGTTTGGACCTGGCATTTGCCCGGGGAAGATATGCGCTTGAGTTGAACGCTTTTCCAGCGACCTTGCATCCTTTCCCAAAGAAACAGGGAAAAGGCCACCCTGGTGTTGTGTTACGGCTCTTCGGTGCCCGGCATCCGCTTCTGGACCCTGACCAGGTGGTGGCGATAGATGTCGCACTGGATAAAGATACATATTCATTGATCATCACTGGGCCTAATACCGGGGGAAAAACTGTCACATTAAAGACTGTCGGATTACTAGTTTTGATGGCCCAAAGCGGGCTGCACATACCTGCTTCCGGATCATCTGAGATTAGTCTTTTTAATAATATTTTTGCTGATATTGGGGACGAACAATCCATTGAACAGTCCCTATCTACTTTTTCAGGTCATATTACTAATATCATTAAGATATTGGAAAAAGTCGATCGTCGATCCCTGGTGATCCTTGACGAGTTAGGTGCTGGCACCGATCCCCAGGAAGGCGCTGCCCTTGCTAGATCCTTGATGTCCAATCTGTTGGACCGGGGAATCACCACTCTGGTCACTACTCATCATCCAGATTTAAAGGCTTATGCACATAGCACGCCAGGTGTGATCAACGCCTCGGTAGAATTTGACCTGAAAAGTTTACGACCTACTTATCATCTCACAATCGGGTTGCCGGGCCGCTCCAATGCGCTGGCTATTGCAGGAAGGCTGGGGCTTCCAGACGATATCATCCAATCTGCCAGAGGAACTCTCGATCCAGCTGATTTGAAGGCAGATGATTTGCTGGATGAGATTCATCGACAGCGGAAATTGGCAGAGGATAGTCGCAATTCTGCGGAATTAGCTCACCAGGAAGTTGAAAAGCTGCGGGTCCAGTTAGCTGATCGGATTGTGGAGGTTGAGAACGAACGTTTGGAAACCCTAGAGAAGATCCAACGGGAATCTAAAGAAAAACTTCAGTTCCTCCAGGATGAGCTGAAGTTGATCAAAGAAGACCTGGAAAAGGATCAAATCCCTGAGGAGAAGATCGAAGAACTTGAGGAAAAAACCGAACAGGTGGAAGAAGAGATCTCTCAACCGCTGCCAGGTAAGAGAACAAAACTTGACTTGCCCCTACCTGTCGGGCCCATCCAGCAGGGTGACAAGGTATATCTGCGCGCGCTGGGGAAAAAGGGAGATGTGCTGTCTATAAACGGTAATTCTGTGGAGATCCAGGTGGGAAATATGCGGGTCCGGGCTCAGAAATCAGATCTTGAGCATACAATTATGGATGAGACAGCGGAAGTGGAAGCCGGTCATGATGCGATAGTCAGGACACCTACAGAAGTGGTTTCACCTGGAATGGAGCTGGATTTACGCGGTCAGCGAGTAGATGAAGCCCTTGAAAATTTGGGATACTTCCTGGATAAAGCTTTTTTGGCGCGTTTACCATGGGCACGGATCATTCACGGGATGGGCACTGGCAGGCTGAGGAAAGCGGTCCGAGAGGTTCTGAAGGCACATCCACAGGTGGATCATTTTGACCCAGGAAAGGAAGGAGAAGGGGGAGATGGGGTGTCGGTGGTGAGCTTTCTGGAATAATTATTAGATAATATTCAATAGAAACCGGGAATAAACCCCCGGCCTATTCAGTCCAAGCCCCTCTAGAAGAGGGGCTTGGATTATTATTAAATTCTACATCGATCAAAATATTAGCCAGTCCGGGAACAAATCGCATTTAATCTGCGTCATATATAAAGAAACTAAATCTGTTTTTGATGGAGTAACTTATGAGAATCCTCAAGCAATTTAATAAAGTAGTACTTATCATCTCTCCAGTGTTGATCCTTTTTCTAACTGGCTGTTCTACTATGGCTGATTTGACCCCTGGGGGATCGAATACTCAGGAGCAGGTTTCAGAGCTTCCTCGCGCTGATGTGAATGATGCCACGATGGCCGATTTGAATCAATTGGCCGCCGGAAACAGGGCCTTTGCAGTGGATCTATATCACCAGTTAGAATCGATGGATGGTAATCTTTTTTACTCCCCGTACAGCATATCTTCTGCTTTGGCAATGACCTATGCCGGGGCGGAAGGCAAAACCGCTCAGGAAATGGCAGTAGTTTTTAATTTTCTACTGGAAGAAGATCGGCTGCATCCTGCCTTTAATGCCCTTGATCAATATCTGGAAGGTCTTGCAAAACAGGAAGTTCCGGATGATATGGGGGATGTTTTCCAGCTCAACATCGCCAATGCCATTTGGGGCCAGAAGGATTTTAATTTTGAGGGCGATTTTCTAGATATTCTGGCAACCAACTACGGTGCTGGATTACGTTTGCTTGATTATGTCCGGGAGCCGGAAAAATCGCGTGTGACCATCAATGATTGGGTCAGTGATCAGACTGAAGAAAGGATCGAGGATCTGATCCCCCAGGGGGCGATTAACAGTGACACTCGTTTAGTATTGAGCAATGCGATTTACTTTGAAGCCACATGGTTGGAATCTTTTGAAGAATCATTGACCGAGGAGAAGGTTTTCCACGGCCTGGATGGCGAGGAATTCATGATCCCGATGATGAGCCTGGGTTCGGATGCCAGTTTTCCCTATTACCAGGGAGAGGGATTCCAGGCAGTGGACCTTCCCTACCTGGGAGGTCAGGTATCCATGCTAGTCATTGTTCCAGACGAAGGAAAGTTTGCTGATTTTGAGGGAAATCTGAATTCAGAGATGTTGGATGAGATCGCAGGGAATCTTGCCTACCAACCTATGTTTTTGAATTTCCCTAAGTTCGAATTTGAAACCGAGATCAGTTTGGCAACTATTTTATCCAAAATGGGCATGCCCAGCGCGTTCAGCGATGGGGCAGATTTTTCAGGTATGACCGGGAATAAAGATCTATTTATTTCTGATGTGTTTCACAAAGCTTTTGTCAGCGTGGATGAAGAAGGTACCGAAGCAGCTGCAGCGACTGCAGTGTTGATGGAGCTGACTTCTGCACCTGAGAACCCATTGCGCCTGGAGGTTGATCGTCCATTCTTGTTCCTGATCCGGGATCATCAAACCAACACCGTCCTGTTTATGGGGAGGGTTGTAGAGCCTTAGGTCAATTCTAAATTCTGATCTGATATTCCAGAATTTAATCGTATCCTTTTCTGCTAAAAAATAACGCCGACCATTATGGGGGGTGTTATTTTTTTAGCTAATTCTCTAAGAGTTACTAAAGTCGCTAATCCTTTACAAAATGTAAAATATACTTGACACACCAAAGATTTTGTTGTATGGTGGGAGTGTCAAGCACGCTTTACATAGGAGATATGAGAAAATGAAGACCGAAGAAGTACGATCCCTTGGAAGTGAAGAGATCAGGACAATTATCATGACCGCTATTACAGGCGGTGCCTTTGGGCTTTTATATGGCTATGGTTTTGAATTCAGCCTCTGGCTTGGGGTTTTGATTGGTGCCTTGTTTGGTGCTGCGATAGGTTTTCGGATCACGAAAAAGCCGCCCAGGATGGAATATCCTATGGCGACTTTTCTGCTCCTGACCAGCTTTGGATACAGTTATCTGCTTGACCAGGATTTGAGTCAGGCACAACAGTACTGGGCAGCAGCTCTTCCCCTTATTGGGTGGACAGTTCTAGTTATCAGCATTGGTTGGGCGATTGCGAGCCTTGATGAGATGCAACGACGGATCCAGACTGAAGCAATTGCCATCGGTTTTGCTGGAACAGCCATCTTTGTGGGTGGATATGCCCTCTTCCAGTTTGCAGGGTTGGGTGATGTCAATGTCGGCCTCGTTTTATTAGTCATGTCTGGATTCTGGTTGGCAGGTAAACTGTGGACATTATGGAGATATCGGTGAAAAGCAGACTGAAAATACTAAGGGCCGAAAGGGATTGGTCCCAAGCCCAATTGGCTGAAGCACTGGGTGTCTCCCGGCAGACCATTAACGCTATCGAGACCGGGAAGTATGATCCCAGTTTACCCCTGGCGTTCAAGATGGCTAAACTTTTCAAGTGTTCGATCGAGGATGTTTTTACACCGGATGATGGAGAAACATAATTAACTATTAATGATATGGTTTCCATGAAATAAACTATATACCTCCCAAATATATTAATGCTTAAATCATGAAAAGGACTCGGAATTCTTTCTAATAAAAAAATACCACACACATTATCATTCTTATCTATGCCGGGAATGAATCCCCCGCCTGTTCGATGCAAGCCCCTCTTCTAGAGGGGCTTCATTAATTGTATGATCAATATATTAAATGGGAAGTGAATGGATAATAGAAACCGCCCTTAAGGGCGGTTTGTTTGGAATTGATCCCGGTTTCAATCGGGAGCAATAATTCGATATATTTCCTTCAAGGATCCCGTATCCTTATTCAATCAACCTAATCTTTCCAATTCCTGCTCCGCAACCTCGGGTTCAAGTTTCTTGAAAAGGGGTTTGGGTTTATTGAAAGCTCGGCCTGCCTGGATATCGCTCAGCTTCCAGTCGCAGCAAACCTCTCCCTCGCGATAACGCAGCACTATGTGAGTACCCAGATTGTCGCTGATCTCTTCCGTATACTGCTCGCCAAAGAGCGGTTTGTCATAACCCAATGTCTGGTGCAGCTGTTCACAGGTAAAAGGCAGGACCGGCGCAAAAAGAACCTTGAGCGAGTCGATAGCCTTGATCGCCGTGTAAATGGTTTTCCCGGCGCCTTCTTTATCTTCTTTGATCTCAAACCAAGGAGCCTTACCGTCCAGGTATTTGTTCACTTCCCCGGCCAGGCGCATGGTTTCTGTCAGTGCAACACGCAGCTTGACCCGGTCATACAGGTCGCCAACCATCTCGAATCCCTCTTCGATAATCTTGAGGATAGCTTCATCCTCGGGGCGAAGCTCTCCGGGTTCAGGGACGATACCCTCCCATTGTTTATGGGCGAAAGACAGCACACGATTGACCAGATTGCCCCAGGTTGCGACCAGCTCGTTGTTATTGCGGGCCACGAAAGCACTCCATTCCCAATCTGCGTCCCGTGTCTCGGGCATGTTGGCAGTTAAGTAATAGCGCAGGGGATCAGGATCATACCGTGAAAGGAAATCCAACCCATCCACAACCCAATTGCGGCTGCCAGAGATCTTTTTCCCTTCCATATTCAGGAACTCATTAGCAGGTACGTCGTAAGGAAGCACCAGATCGCGGGAATCATCTTCATCAAAGAGAGCTCCAAAAGTATTCCCCACACCAGCTAGTTCTGCAGGCCAGATCACAGCATGGAAAGGGATATTGTCCTTGCCAATGAAATAATAAGCCCGGCTGTCGGGTTTGTACCACCAGTCTTTCCAGCGATCCTCATCTCCAATGATAGCAGCCCATTCAATAGCGGCAGAAAGGTAGCCGATCACAGCTTCAAACCAGACGTATAGTCGTTTATCTTCCCAGCCTGGAACAGGAACAGGGATGCCCCATTTCAGGTCGCGGGTGATAGCTCGACCGTGTAGGTCATTTGCCAGGATCTGACCCAATGATTGACGTAGAACATTGGGGCGCCAGTAATCCTCTCTCTCTTTCAAGAATTCCACGATCTGAGGTTGGAGAGCGCCCAGGTCAAGATAAAAATGTTCGGTTTCTCTAAGTTCTGGGGAAGAGCCGTCCATCTTGGAGCGAGGATTGATGAGTTCATTAGCTTCCAACAAGTTGCCGCACTGATCACATTGATCACCGCGGGCGTTCTCATAGCCGCATATGTAGCAGGTGCCTTCCACATAGCGGTCGGGTAAAAATCGTTCCTGGGCGGTGGAATACCACTGCTTCTGGGTCTCAGCGTAGAGGTATCCTTTTTCTTTCAGGGCGCTGAACATGGTTTGGGCTACCCGGAAATGATTTTCTGTATGGGTGCTGGTGAACAGGTCGTAGCTTAAGCCGGATTTCTGGAACAGATCCAGGAATTTGGCATGATATTCCTTATAAACCTCTTCTGGAGTTTTATTTTCCTCGTCGGCCCGGACGGTGATCGGCGTGCCGTGGGAATCAGATCCTGAGACCATCAGTACTTCATTGCCCTGCAGGCGATGGAAGCGGGCATAAATATCTGCTGGTAGATAAGAACCGGTCATATTGCCGACATGGATATCAGCGCTGGCATATGGCCAAGCAACAGCAACAAGGATGTTTTTGTTCATAATAAACTCCGCTAAATAACTTAACAAAAAAGACTGTCCGCTCTGGACAGTCCGGTGTTGATCATCTTATTTTAATCAGCGATCTTTTCTCAAGCGCACGGCTGCCAGGCTGGAGGATGGGCTCACTTGGCCCATTCGCATGGCCATCATTATCAAAGCCAATAAAATTAACATATACTGAATAAACACGGCAATTTCCTTCCTTGGACTTAGTCCTAGTCTATATGGCGAGGGGGGTTTTGTCAACCCTGGTTGCCTCGCTCTGGGAGTTGTTAGGTCCCACCACCCCGCTTTTTAGAGGTATCTTCTTACTTGTTTGCAGTACGCAGTGAATTCCTCACCGAAATGATCCATTAAAAATTCTTCTTCCCGTAAAACTTGGCGATGGAATAACCAGGTGGCCGCACCTATATAGATCAATAGAATCCAGTTTGGGAATACCAAGAACTGGCCGAGCATGAAAAACCAGAAACCCACGTAAATGGGATTGCGACTGATAGTAAACACTCCGATGGTTATGAGTTCAGCGGGTTGGCCTGTATCTATACCAACTCGAAAACTATCTCCAAAAGAAATTATGCTCCAGATTAAAATCAGCAATCCCCCCAGACAGAAGATCAAACCTGCCCAGGCGATGGACTCGGACTGGAAGAAGACCTGCTTGCTCAGAATGGGGAAATTGAATGCGGCGGCGAATATGGTATAGAAATAAAAAAGGACAAATGGAGGGATGAAGTAATCTGTCTTATCTAATTTCCCGAAATGCATTACTTCGATACCTCTCCTCTTCATCATTACAGCGCGACTAACGACCGTTCCAATCAATAATAGAATCGTCAGTGCTGCCAAATTTCTTTGCATAGAAATCTCCAAATAAAGTTTTACTATCCGTTTATTATTTACCTGACAAGTGAGCAGCAGTAATTAGTTATTCTCAGTCCTCCTGATTAGTTTCAATAAATTCCTTAACCCCTTTATATTTACCAGAAAAAAGTATTCCATACACACAGATAGAGACAATGATCAGCGCAATAACTTGATATAGTTCTATCGACTCATGCAGAAATGTCACTGCCAGGATCAACGTTACAGCAGGCCAGGGGGTGGTGATAGAACTGGCTACAGAAACATCAACATACTTAACAGCATAGAACCAATTGATCAATTCAAGGTAATAGACAAATCCCATAGCTGCAGCGAAAAGTTGAAAGCGAAAATCCGACATTAGCTTCATAACTGGATTAAGGCCATTTGAGATAACCGCAATTGTACAGATCATGATGGCGGAGGTGAAAACGCGAAATAATGTCACCTGAGTCGGCGTGATTGGTGTGTTATCCAAGACATCTTTGATCAATAAGTGTGCCACACTCCAAATCAATGGAACACTTAAAGCAAAGAGAAACCAGTAAGAAAGGCCATCGATTAACCAGGTTCCATTGGTGCCAAGATAATACAAACTAACTAATAAGAGAAACGTGAAAAATAATTCTGCTCTGTTCTTTTTCTTCTTCAAAAAGAGTGTTTCCCATAAGATCACAAAGAGCGGATATGACTGAATAGCAACCGAAGCGCTGACTGTCCCTGCTTTCTCAAGGGAAAGAACATACAGGAAAGTTGAGAGTCCAAACATTGCGCCTGTCGTTAACATGATCACCCCGGATTTCTTTTTTAAGCTGCTGGATATGTCAGCCTTAAAGATTCCACGATCCGAGGATTTATATTCAATCAGAAAAACAGGAGCTGCAAATATCAATTGCCAGATCGATAAATAGAGTGTAAAGTTCAGGGCACCAATTTCCATTGGTCTGCTGTTTGAGATAATTGGCATCAATCCAAGGAGAAGCAATGAAACAAATGATAAACCAACTCCAGTTCTTAGATTTCTATTCATAAAGATCTGAGGATAAAATAATCTGAAATTCACATACTAATGGAAACGGACCCGATAGACAAGGAATTGGACCTAGTCAATTTTATCCTGTTTTTGAATTCATTTGATATCAAGCTGTCAGGGCAATGAACCAGAATCTTTAGATCTTCGGTCTGCCTATTATGGACCGAAAGTGTAACCAACTACAACGATACTATCCACCCGCGACGATCCATGAACCAGGCCACCACGCTCAGCAGGCCAACAAAACCACTCGCCTGGAGTACGATCAGCCACACCGGTGCCTGGAGATACCAGGTGCGAGAAAGGGGCGCGATGAAGGCGTAAATCCAGATCCAGTAATGCAGTAAATATAAGATAAGCGGATTCTTGCCCCAGGCGATCAGCAGCGGCCAGTGGACATTCAGCTTTTCGGTCAACAGGTGAAATCCCAGAAATATCAGGCCGCTGGCGCCTATACTGATCAGAACATAGTTGGCGGACACAAAATATTGGCTGATCTCGATCCAATTTGATAACCCCAGCCCCAATCCCAAGAATGCCAGGCTCCCGAAAAGAGAATTCCTTCGTCCCTGAGGATGGGAGTAGAACCAATCAGCAAAGACGCTGGCCAGGATCAGCATCGCCGCCCAGCCGAGAGTTCCCTCGATCTCGCACCAGGAAGAGGTTCCTGTCACCCGGCCCATCCAGATTGTATCCAGCAGGATCTGATATCCACCGAGCAGGGCACCACCGACAGCCAGTCTGGCCAGAGAGGGCAACTGGATAATCAATAATGTGATCAGTCCTGCTCCACCGATTGTCTGAAACAGTCCCCAGGAGTAACCCCACGGTGTTAGCACTCCAATCCCTATCAATGCCAAAAATCGCCGGATGAAATGCAGGATTGTCTGCCACCGCCCATCCTGCTCCCGCCTGCGTGTAAAAGAGGGCCTGAAGGTCAGGCCAATCGACAGGATGAACATGGGTGCAATTAAATCGACCACAGTCAGGCCGACCCCACCAGAAGCGTGTTTGAGCCAGGTGGGTACTCGCTCGATCCGGGAAAGATAATCTGCGAGGACCATGAACAGGATAGCAAATCCCCGATATTGGTCTATGGTATACAGACGGTCTTTGGGATTCATAAGATGATTATCGATCTGACCCATAGGTTAATTTTCACGACCAACATTTTGTGTGTCGGTTCTTTATTGAAATTCATTCTTCAATCAACAAATGAGCAGCAGTAATCAGTTATTTTAATGATCCGCAATCCAAATTTGGATTGCGCAGGGACTTCAAAAGAATCTCCAGCGCCAAAATCTATCCATCCTTCTTTTTCAGATAACAACACTTTAAGATCCCCTGAGATGATTTCTATGATTTCTTTATCATCTGTGTTGAATTCATATTCTCCGGGGAGCATAATACCTAGCGTTTTTCGGGAACCATCTGAGAAATTGATAGAACGGCTGGTGACCTTACCGTCAAAGTAAATATTTGCTTTTTTGATGATTGTTACATCCTTGAATTTTGTCATAATCTCATCCTCCAAATAAATCATTATTGTTGCTCTTGGTGAACCCACTTAAAGCAAGCTTACCCCTCTGGTTTTCCGTCCTCGGTCCTCTTTCCCTGGCCTTCCGCCTCTTGTCCTGAGCGGACTCCTCGCACTGACGGGGGCAGTTAAAGGATCAGGTAGAGCGGGTGTCAGCCTACTATTTTTGTGGTTTGCTCAACTGAGGTGGGCCTTGTAATATTCGTTCGCGCATTGCGGCTACCGGCCATTCATCTTCATAACCTTTCCCGGCTCTAAAGGGCGTTATAGATTCCAACCACCAAGTTGCTCCCAAATCGGCCCGTTGCTTGACTAAATTAACAGATTCTTTAGATGTTGCATCAGCCGTGACCCCCATGATGATTAATTCCAACGGCTGTTCCTGTTTGCGATGTTTATCTAGGTATTGGACCACTTCATCTAATTGGGCGAGTTCTTCTTCATTCTTTTCAACATCGAACAAAGGGAACGATCCATCCCATTTTGCAGCCCTTCGCAAGGGGGCTCTGTATGGCCAGTTTCCCCCTACCCAAATCGGAATCCGAGGCTGTTGTATTGGTGTCGGCAGAAAATGTGCGTTCTCTATCTGATAATACTGCCCGGCATAATTGAATGGTTTACCACTCCATAACCCAACCAGCACGCTTAAAGCTTCATCCAGCATTGCCCCTCGCTTTTTGAGATCAGACTGTTCACCCAGCTGAGCCCACTCTGCTTTTCCACCGCCAATCCCTACGCTCAGTGTTAGCCGACCTCCTGAAAGATGATCTATTGAGACCGCCTCGCGCGCTAACTTCCAGGGACGACGCCGGGGAAGAGGTGTAACCGTAGTTCCGATACGGATTCGGTGCGTACTGACAGCAATCGCAGCCAGGGCTACCCAAGGATCAACCATAGGCAAAGTCCAACCCGCAATATGATCCCAAATGAAAAAGCCATCCCACCCAGAATTTTCTGCATCCTGAGCCAGATTGGCCAGAACACGTGCGTCTCCGTAGGCACCAAAGTTGGGTAAGTAAATGCCGAATTTCATATCACCAGCCTGTTCTTATCTCTCATTTCTATTTTACTGGCAAACAGGAGAGTTTAATGAAACATCTTTTATATGCGGACTCGGATCCGGGTCTGCTTCTCCCTTTACGATCTCTTTTTCCCGGTCGTTCTAGCAAATAGCTGCTTATCTTTATTATAAATGGAGTTTTTTTCGGTGATATTTTCGGGTGAGTTTAGTCATGTAACTGGCTTATCAGTACTCAATTAAGGTATACTAAATTCATTCCCCTATCTTGAGGAGAAGACCTCTTTTTTGGGGTAGTTTTTTCTATTTGAACAAACCAAGGAGAGATCCGTGGCTGCCTTAAAAGATATCCGGATCGTCGACATAACGCGGGCAATGGCCGGCCCATACTGCACCATGATGCTGGGGGATTTTGGGGCAGATGTGATTAAGGTGGAACGGCCTGGCTCCGGTGATGAAAGCCGAGGCTGGGGTCCTCCTTTTGTAGGAGACGCTTACGGACCCTATCCCGGAGAATCAGCTTATTTCCTCTCCGCCAATCGTAACAAACGCAGCCTGACAGTCAATTTGAAAGATCCAGCCGGATTGGAGATCATCCAAAAACTGGTCCAGATCTCAGATGTTTTCATTGAGAACTTCCGCACGGGCGTTCTTGACAAGATGGGCCTGGGGTATGACGCCCTGAAAGAGGGTAATCCAGGTTTGGTCTATTGTTCTGTGAGCGGTTATGGACGAACCGGGCCCTACCGGGAACGCCCGGGTTATGACGCGATCGTTCAGGCCGAGGGTGGCATGATGAGCATCACCGGTCCCAAAGAAGGTCCGCCTTCCCGGGTTGGGATCCCTATCATTGATATCACCTCCGGGATGTTCGCCGCTTCAGCTATCCTGGCTGCCCTTCTGGAACGTTCAGAATCTGGCCAGGGCCAGCATATTGATATATCCCTCTTAGATACACAGACTGCGCTGCTCGCAAATGTGGCTTCAAATTTCCTGATCGGCGGTGAGCCGCCCAAAAGGGTAGGCAATGCCCATCCCAATATCGCGCCTTACGAACCGTTCCAGGCCAAAGATAAGGGTTTTGTGCTGGGGGCGGCTAACCAGCGCCAGTGGGAGAAACTCTGTGACACTCTCCAGCAGCCAGATCTAAAAACCGATCCCCGTTTCCTAACCAATCAGGACCGGGTCAAAAATCGGGCAGATTTGATCGAAGTCTTGAATGGTGTATTTAAAGAGAAGAATGCGGATGATTGGCTGAACCAAATCCAGGCGGCTGGGCTGCCATGCGGTCCAATTAACACCGTGCCGGAAGTATTCCAGCATCCCCAGCGGGAAGAACGTGGGTTGGTCCAGGAAGTGCAGCACAGTTCTGCGGGGAAGGTGTCTTTGACTGGTTTCCCCTACAAACTCTCCCGAACACCGGTCGAGACCCACCATCCGCCTCCTCTTCTCGGGGAACATAACCGGGAGATACTGGTGGATCTGCTGGGCTACAGCCAAACAGAAATGGATCAGATGAGAGAAAAAGGCATAATCTAAAAATTAATTGTAGGAAGATATTATGGCAATTATCAAAACAGAAATTCGGTCCGGTGCTTATTTTGATTCCGTGATCTTGATGCAGCTGCAGCGTTCCCTGGCAGAATTACCTGGTGTGGAAGATGCCGGTGTAGTGATGGGTACAGAAGCCAACCTGGAATTGCTGGAGCAGACCGGCTTGCTGGTGGACGAGATCAAAGGTGTTAAAGCGGATGATTTGGTGTTGGTCGTAAAAGCAAAGGATGCAAAAACAGCCCAGGTTGCGCTGGCCCAGGTAGACGAACTGGTGGCAGCCCGCAGAAGCCGGGAAGGCGCTGGAGAGGATTTCCTCCCCAAAAGCCTGGAATCGGCTGATAAGAATCTGCCTGGAACAAAATGGGTTTTGATCTCCGTGCCGGGTCGCTACGCGGCCGGTGTCTCCCGGGAGGCGCTCCGCCTGGAAAAACATGTTTTCCTGTATAGTGACAATGTCACTGTGGAGGAGGAGATCGAACTTAAGACCATAGGCGCAGAAAAAGGTCTGCTGGTCATGGGTCCGGATTGCGGCACAGCTATCGTCAACGGTGTTGGACTGGGTTTTGCTAACCAGGTTCGTAAGGGATCGATTGGTATGGTGGCGGCTTCCGGGACCGGTCTGCAGCAGGTTTCAGTTCGTATTCACCATCTGGGAGGCGGCCTGACCCACGCTCTTGGGACCGGGGGAAGGGATTTATCCTCCAAAGTTGGGGGATTAACAGCTCGTATGGGGTTGGACCTGCTGGATAGGGATCCCGAGACAAAGGTAATTGTTTTGGTGTCCAAACCTCCCGCAAAAGACGCAGCAGATGAGATCCTGCAATACGCCAGAGGCCTTTCCAAACCAGTAGTGGTGAATTTTATCGGATACCAGACCGCTCTCCAGGAAGTCGATAACCTGCTCTTCACATCTACCTTTGATGATACTGCGGCGGCAGCGGTGGCGCTGGATGTAGATCTGGAAGACTCTGAAATAACGAAAGAAATTTCATTGGATGGATTTAAACCGGATCAGCGTTACCTGCGGGGTTTGTACTCCGGGGGAACCCTGGCGTATGAAGCCTTGTTGATCCTGGATCGTTACTTGCCGGCAGTATATTCCAATGTGCCGATCAACAAAGACTTGAAATTGGAAAATTCCCTGGTCAGCCAGGCACACACGATTGTTGACCTGGGAGAAGATGAGTTCACGGTAGGACGTTTGCATCCCATGATGGACAATGAGCTGCGCATCAAGCGTCTGGAGTTAGAAGCGGAGGACCCTGAAGTGGCCCTGATCTTAATGGATGTTGTCCTGGGCCACGGCTCCCATCCAGATCCAGCGGCAGAACTGGGGCCAGCAATTAAAGCAGCCAAAGATAACGCGGCCAAAGCCAAGAGACGCCTCGATATTATCATCACTTTGTCTGGAACAGATCTCGATCCCCAGGGATTGGCATCCCAGCAAGAGGTCCTTGAAATAGCTGGAGCCCTGGTCTTTCTAAGCAGCGATAGGGCAGTCCGTTATGCCGCTCGTTTGGTCCGCCAATTGAATGAGACACCTGATTCCAAGCCAAGAGCCAGTTTTAAGGTAGTGGATCTGGGGTCCTTCCAGGGAGAATTTGCAGCCATTAATGTGGGATTGGAATCTTTCACGGAAAGTCTAGAATTCCAGGAAGCCAGTGTGATTCAGGTTGACTGGAAACCTGCCGCAGGTGGAAACGCCGATCTGGCAGCCTTACTGGAGAAAATGAAAGGATAAAGGAGCTCACCAGATGAAAGAGTTTACAGCCGCCTGTGTCCAAATCGCGGTCACGCCTAACAAACCGCAAGAGAACATCAAAAAATGTGTTGAGTGGTTGGATAAAGCAGTAGAAGAATATCAAGCAGACCTGATAGTCTTCCCGGAAACTGTGACCACTGGATTTGATACCGGGCTTTCGACTGATGAGTTATGGGAACTGGTAGATGATGTTCCCGGAAAATTGACAGAAAGAATCCAGGGAAGAGCTAAAGAATTGGGTGTTCATGTAGTCTGGCCGACATACCGCAGGGCAGGGGAAAAAGGCCGGATCCTGAATGCTTCCATCTTGATCGGTCCCGATGGAAAGGTCATCGGTATTTACGATAAGACCCATCCCTTCCCTGGAGAGAGAAAAGAATATGGGGGTTGGACAGAGGCAGGTACCAGTGCTGAAGTCTATGAAACTGAGTTGGGAACGATCGGCATGATCATCTGTTACGATGGTGATTTCCCAGAATTATCCCGCTTGCTGGCTGTGAAAGGGGCAGAGGTCATTGTCCGCCCGTCCGCCCTGCTTCGTTCCTATGATATCTGGTATATCACGAACTGTGCCCGGGCTTATGATAATCATGTTTATATGGTTAGCACAAATATGCTCGGCCCTGACGCAGGCGGAAATTATTATTTTGGCCACAGCATGATCGTCAATCCCATTGCCTGGCGTTTAGCCCAGGCCCGTGGTACAGAAGAGATCATTGCCGCTAAGCTGGATCCTGACCCTCTGCGCTATATTACGACAGGCAGTAAAAGTCTCCAGCCATTTGATCATCTGGAGGACCGAAATCTGGCTCTCTATGAAGAGATCCTGAAAGAAGCCCGTTCGAAATTTGAACCGGGAAAGCGTTATAAAAAGAAATCCTGATCTTATTACTCACCTGAACCTGGTTGGAAAGGAGCTGGGAATGGATATCGAAAAAGCTAATCAAGAAGCAGTTGAACGGATGATGGAGGCCCGGCCAGTATTGGTTGGGCTTGGAAAGGCCATTGACGTCATCCCGGGCATGAAGGACAACCTGCTGTTGCATGCCGGCCCTCCCATCACATGGGAAAGAGCATCGGGTCCGATGCGGGGAGCTATCACCGGGGCTTTGATCTTTGAGGGTAAAGCTAAGGATATGAAAGGTGCTCAGAAATTAGTGGAATCCGGGGAAATTGAACTGGAACCTTGCCATCATCATCAGTCTGTGGGACCGATGGCCGGAGTGACCTGCCCTTCGATGTCAGTCTATATTCTGGAGAATACAACCCACGGAAATAAATCCTATTCCAATCTTAATGAAGGCTATGGCAAGGTGCTGCGTTACGGCGCCTATAGCGAAGAAGTGCTCTCCAAATTACGTTGGATGGAAGATGTGATGGCTCCTTTGCTCAAAGATGCCATTGAGTCCAGCGATGGAATTGATATTCGCTCCTTGCTGGCGGAATCTCTGCATATGGGAGATGAAGGCCACAACCGGAATAAAGCCGGTTCGATTTTGTTTACTGCCAAATTGGCACCCTTGATCACTGCGGTGGCCAAAGATAACAAAGCTGCTTCGGAAGTTCTGGCATTCCTGGGCGATAACGCGCTCAGTGTATTGAACCCGGTCATGGCAGCCTGCAAAGCTATGTCAGATGTTGCCCACGGCATCGAGGGCAGCACCATCGTCAGCGTGATGGCCCGCAATGGGACTGATTTTGGCATTCGCATCAGCGGTCTGGGTGAACGCTGGTTCACCGCTCCAGTTCCCACACCAAAAGGACTATATTTTCCCGGATACACCGAAGAGGATTCCAGCGGGGATATTGGGGACAGCACCATTACCGAGTCTGCAGGAATTGGTGGATTTGCAATGGCGAGTGCTCCAGCGATTGTTAACTTCGTTAGCGGCACGCCTAAGGACGCCATTAACACCACCATGGAAATGTATGAGATCACCTATGCCGAGCATAAATATTTCACCATACCACCCCTTGATTTCAGAGGTACACCAACAGGGATGGATCTAAGAAAGATTGTCGAAAAGAATATCACTCCCCGTATCAATACCGGAATTGCCCATAAAGAAGCGGGCATCGGGCAGGTGGGAGCCGGTCTGGTCCGACCTCCGATCAGCCTTTTTCAGGAAGCGTTAATGGCCTATGCGGAGCACTATAAGATTGGATAAAGAAAGAGATTGCAGATAGGGAGGATGGATATGGAAAGAGAGAAAATCATCAGTATGTTGGACCAGGCCAGGATGTTCGATCTTAACCAGGCGCTAAGTGTTTTTACACCGCCATTTCCAGGGGAGATGCCCTTGCAGGTGCATTTCTTTAAACGGCTGACCGGTTCATTCGGTGGGGGTATGGGAGCAAACGGACAACTAATAGAATGGAGTAATAATACTGGCACACACTTGGTAGAACCCCGTGCATTCCATTCTGGTGCTCGGGCCATCGCTGATATCCCGTTGACTGATTTGTCAGGGGAAGGCGTGGTGGTGGATATCTCAGGTGATGTCTCTGATTACAGCCTGTACACACCAGAGATGATCACCTCAAAGGTAGATCTCAAAGAAGGCGATATCCTGGTGATTAATACCGGCTACCATAAATATGGTTGGGATCAACCTGATGTAGCCAATGAAAACGCGCAGGGTGGGATCGAGAATAAGGAATTCGGGTATTACTTGCGCCACCCTGGACCCTCGCCAGAGTTCTTCCAATGGGCGCTGGATCTTAAACTGAAGATGATTGCGGTGGACTGCGGCTGTGCGGAACACCCAATGAATACTAATCTGCGTTATATGCACGCTCGTGAATTTGAGAAAGCTGAAGCCAAACTTCAAAAGACTCATGGTAAGAAATGGGATGAACTATTCCCTCCCGAGGAGTATCATAAGTTAACTCATGTAGAAATTCCCCAAAGCGGCCTGCTGCTGGCGGAATCGCTGGGAGGAGAGATCGATCAGCTGAAGAATCAACGAGCCTGGATCATGGCCTTCCCTATTCCCTTTATGGAAGTTGAATCATCCTGGAGCCGTGTGGTAGCTCTTCAAGCGCCAAAAGGTATGAAAGAGAGTGAATTTTTTAGCTTGATGGAGGATATCCGGATGATGGATATGACCCTGCCCTTCAGTGTGCAGACCCCCCAATGGGCTAATTATGTGCCATTAACCGTTAACTACACCAAGCGAGTAGGTGGACAATATTTCGGATTGGGCCGTAACAACGCTCACTGCAAGGCCAGCTTCCATCTGGCTACACATATGGATGGTGAGAAACATTTCCATGCAGCGGGATCCACGATAGGTGAAACACCTTTCGAGAAATGGTTTGGCCCTGGAGTTGTAGCCGATATTTCTGAATTCGTCTCTGATACGAGCGTGTACACACCGGAAATGGTCAAGAAGGTTGTCGACGTGAAAAAGGGCGATATCCTGGTCATAAAAACCGGCTATCATAAGTACGGCTGGAATAGTCCGGACTCAGATGAATTCCGGTATATGATCCGCCATCCAGGTCCATCACCAGATTTTGGTGACTGGTGCATAGAGATGGATATAAAGTGGCTGGCAGTGGACTGTGTGGCTATGGAACATCCCATGAACACTATACAGCGGGATTGGCACCCCAAGACCTTTGAGGAAGCTAACCAAAAATTGATCGAACAATATGGGGCGGGTTGGGATGAGATCTATCCCTTTGATAAGTATTATCAGGACATGCATTTGAACTTATTCCCCAAGGGCATAATCCATGCTGAGAATTTGGGGGGAGAGCTAGCCGACCTTGAAAGCGGCCGGTATTATATCGGTTGTTTCATTCAAAAAGGAATGGAGCTTGCTTCCTGTTGGGCCCGATTTGTGGCCTTTAAGGAAAATGATTAAAAAGAGGTAAATATGATCCTGGTAACCGGAGCAGCAGGTAAAACTGGTCTGGCTGTCATCCGAGGGCTGAAAGAAAAAGGAGCCCGCGTGCGGGGATTGATCCATCAAGATTCCTATAGTGATGCGGTCCTGGCCGCTGGGGGGGATGAGATCCTTCATGGAGACCTTTTGAATAAGAAGGAGATCCAACGAGCGATGGATGGTGTTCGAGCTGTCTATCACATTCCTCCTAATGTACATCCCAGGGAAGTGGAAATTGGTGAAATCGCAATCTCGATGGCATTGGAAATGGGCGTGGAACACTTTGTTTATCATTCAGTGCTTCACCCCCAGATAGAATCTATGCCCCATCACTGGCTGAAATTGCGTGTGGAAGAACGACTGATCGCCTCCGGCCTGTCTTTCACTATCCTTCAGCCCACAGCTTATATGCAGAACATTACTTCGCAGTTAAAGAGGATCAAAAAACGCGGAATTTACCAGGTTCCATATCCTCCAGACACCAGACTCTGCTTGGTAGACCTGACAGACGTGGCCCAGGTGGCTGCAATAGTGCTGGCAGATACAACACATGATGGTGCTGTCTACCAACTCGTGGGGACTGGTTTAACTTCCCAGGATGAAATTGCAGCCTTAATCACTAAGTTAATGGGAAAGAAAATCAAGGCTGAGCAGATTTCATTGGAAGACTGGAAAGACCAAGTCGCAAAAACTGGCCTGGGATCCTATCAGGTCTCTGCCCTGGTGAAAATGTTCCTGCATTACCAAGCTCATGGATTCTCCGGCAGTCCGCGGATGTTAGCCTGGCTTTTAGGCCGCCGGCCAACATCCCTGGAGGAATGTCTCCAGCGGGAGATCTCACACCTGAACTAGGCCTGAGAGATAAAAGTTCAACTATAATTTACAAATCAGGTGTTCGTTCTTAATAGCGAGGTACTATGAAACCAGCACCCTTTAAGTATTACGCACCACATTCTATTCCTGAAGTCTTGGATCTACTCAATGAACATGGCTATGATGCCAAGATCCTGGCTGGAGGCCAAAGCCTGGTCCCGATGATGAATTTCAGGTTGGTGCAGCCCGCTGTTCTAGTGGATATTAACTTTATCCCTGAGCTGTCCTATATTGAAACTCACGATAAAGGGGTCCGATTGGGTGCCATGGTCCGTCACAGCCAGGCTGAGAAGGATACCCTTATCAAAGAACACGCACCCCTGATCCACGAGACCATGCCCCAGATCGCAACAGTCCAAATTCGCAATCGGGGCACAATAGGCGGCAGCCTGGCGCATGCGGATCCATCCGCAGAGTTAGTGGTGGTATCCACAGCCCTGGAAGCTCAATTTAAAATTCAAAACCAGAAAGGGGAACGATTAATTCCAGCGAGTGAGTTTTTTGTTGGACTATTAATGACCTCCATGGAACCGGAGGATCTGCTGGTGGAGGTTCAAATTCCGCCCCTGCCATCCGGTAGCGGCTGGTCACTCAAAGAAGTAGCCCGGCGGCCGCATGACTTTGCTCTTATGGGAGTGGCAGCGATCCTTACGCTGGATAAAAAAGAGATCTGTACTGAAGCACGAATGGTGTATCTCAGCGCCGGAGATGGTCCGATTTCCGCTCCAGAAGCGGCCAATATGCTAATAGGAAATAAGATCACAAATGAATTAATCACAGCTGCTGCTGATAAAGCCGCAGCTGACGAGATCGATCCTGGTAGCGATATTCATGCAACAGCTGAATTCCGGCGCCATTTGGCTAATGTGCTCACTCGCAGAGCTCTGGAAGAAGCACTTCAACGAGCCAAAGACGAAAAATAGGAGACCACCATGGATAATACATACGAACTAAACGTAACCGTGAATGGCACATCCTATCAAGAGACGGTAGATCCTCGGACCTTATTAAGTGATTTCCTGAGGGATGGACTGGGGTTGACTGGAACTCACGTGGGCTGTGAACACGGGGTATGCGGTGCCTGCACTGTACTGTTGAATGGGGAACCTGTGCGGTCCTGCCTGATCTTTGCGCCTCAGGTCCAAGGTCAAGAGATAATGACTGTGGAAGGATTGGGAACAGTGGATGATATGCATCCGCTCCAGGAAGCATTCCGGGAAGCCCATGCTCTGCAGTGCGGCTTTTGCACACCGGGAATTCTGACCACTTTATTGCCCTGGTTGGAAGAAAATCCCAATCCTACAGAAGATGAGATCCGGGAAGCGATATCCGGAAATCTGTGCCGATGTACCGGTTATCAGCACATTATTGATGCTGTGAAGCTGGCAGCAGAACAAATGAACTGAAAAATTAATCTCCTGTAAACGTATACAGGTATTCACACGAGGTGCTGCTGTGACTTACAAAGTAATTGGCAAACGAGTAAGAAGAGTTGAAGATCCCCGGTTGTTGACTGGAGGAGCTTTATTTGTGGGAGATGTGAATCTGCCCGATATGCTCCATGCAGCATTTGTGCGGAGTGATTATGCCCACGCAAAGATAATAAGCATCGATACCAGCTCAGCGAAAGAGATTCCCGGTGTAGTGGGCGTTTATACCGCTGAAGATATGGGAGAGGCCTGGGAACCCGGGCCGCCCTTGGTATCTCCACCGCCATCATTGGAGGGAGTGACCTTTAATTCCTGCCGCCAGGTTCCGCTTGTAAAAGATAAAGTTAAACATGCAGGCGAGATCATCGCGGTTGTGGTTGCAGAAAGCCGCTACATCGCTGAAGATGCTGTGGAAGAGGTTTATGTGGATTATGAACCACTTCCGGCAGTGACGGATTTAGAAAAATGTCTTGAACCGGGACACACCCTTGTGCATGACGAACTGGATTCCAACCTGGCTGCTCATTTGGTCCAAAACAAAGGGGATTATGAGGCTGCTAAAAAGGAAGCCGACCTGGTTATAAAAAGAAAATTCAAATTGGATCGGGGTGCCGCGGCAGCCATGGAAAACCGTGGAATCGTGGTGGATTGGGACCAGAAGAATCAGCACTTGATGGTTTGGGATGCCACTCAATCACCTATCCCTATCCGAAATGGTTTAGCTGGTCGTCTGGGTTTGAGAACTCACCAGGTACGAGTGGTCGCGCCCTTTGTTGGGGGCGGCTTTGGACCCAAGATCATGATGTTTTACGCTGAGGAAATGGTATTACCCTGGTTGACAATGAAATTGAACCGTCCGGTTAAGTGGATCGAGGATAGGAAAGAGAATTTCTACGCCACCACCCAGGAACGGGAACAGGTTCAGGAAGTGGAGATGGCCCTTTCCAAAGAAGGCCGTATCCTGGGCATCAGGCAAAATATCATTCATGATACGGGTGCCTATGATCCTTACGGGTTAACGATTCCACTTAATACTCAGTCTCATTCCATGGGACCTTACGATATCAAGAATTATTCCAGTGAACTGTCCGTGGTTTTTACGAATAAGATCATCACGACCCCAGTCCGCGGCGCTGGCCGGCCCCAGGGAATATATATCGTAGAGCGAATGCTGGATATTGCCTGTAGGGAATTGGAATTGGATTCCCGTGATGTGCGGCGGCTTAATTTTATTAAGCCGGATCAGTTTCCGTACGATCACGAGATCATCGATCAGGCCTTCACCAACCTGGTATTTGATTCTGGTAATTATCAGCCCGCTTATGATAAAGCGATCGAAAAGATCGAGTATGATAAATTCATTAACGAAGACCAGCCCCGATTGCGAGCAGAAGGAAAATATGTGGGCATCGGAGTTGTTCCGTTTATTGAAACGACTGGTGTGGGACCCTATGAAGGCGCCCGGGTAGCGATCGAACCCAGCGGCAAGATCAGCGCTGCCACAGGTGTAGGCACTCAAGGCCAGAGTCATATGACTTCCTTTGCTCAGATTATTGCCGAGCAGCTGAGTGTGGAAGTTGAGGATATCAGCCTGGTATCGGGAGATACAGCTGAGATCCACTGGGGAACAGGCACTTTTGCCAGCAGAGGAGCTGTCGTGGCCGGCAATGCTGTTCTGGCTGCAGCCAGCGATGTTCGGAAGAAAGTACTGAAATTAGCCAGTAAGATCCTGGAAACCCCGGAGGACGAACTGGAGCTTGAGGGTGGTCAGGTCAGGGTAGCTGATATTCCGGATAAATCCATTAGTTTGGGAGAACTGGCTGTATTAGCTAATCCTTTCCGAGGAGCAGTGGAACCAGGTACCGAGCCTGGCCTGGAATCAACTAAATATTTTGGACCAGCATATGGAGCCACGGCTTTTGGTGTCCATGGCATGATCCTGGAAGTGGATCCAGAAACAATGATGATCAAGATTCATAAATACGTTACCGTGGAAGATTGTGGAACCATGCTTAATCCCCTGGTCGTTGAGGGGCAAATTCATGGTGGTGTATCCATGGGTATTGGCAATGCTTATTATGAGAAACTCCATTTTGATGAAAATGGCCAGCTGCAAAATGCCAGCCTGGCTGATTACTTGATCGTAGGCGCAACTGAGATGCCTCATATTGAGGTCTATCATCAGAATACACCGGCTCCCAATAATAAACTTGGGACCAAGGGTGTAGGTGAAGCGGGCGCGATCCCGGTTCCAGCTGCTTTTGCACAGGCGCTAGAAAATGCCTTACCGAATTATGATCTGGAAATAACTGAAACACCGCTCAGCCCTAACCGTTTATTTGAGCTGCTTTACAGGCAGGAGGACTAAAGATGAAAGTTGAAGGAGAACACCTGTTTAACGGCAACCAGCAGCAAGTTTGGGACTTATTTCGAGATACTGAGGTAATGGCTGCCGCGCTCCCGGGAACAAAAAAAATGGAGCTGGTTGGAGAGAATACTTACGAAGCAGTCATGAATGTTCGGGTGGGCCCAGTTGCTGGAGAATTTTCCGGCCAACTGGTGATTTCTAATGAGGACCATCCCAACAGTTATACTATGACTGTTGATGGTCGCGGAAAACCAGGTTTTCTGAAAGGTGTCGGGGATGTCGTTCTCACAAATCAGGGAGCGAATCAAACCTTGATGGGGTATACAGGGGAGGTTCAGATTGGTGGAAAACTGGCTGCTGTGGGTCAGCGCCTGATCGACACGGTTGCAAAAAGCATCATTAATCAAGCATTTGAAACCCTGGATAATGCTCTGGAAGAGCGGGGAAAAGCTGAAGCGGAAGGAAGGAAAGCTGATTATCAACAAAGCTCTGAGGGCGATTATGCAGCAACTGTTGCCAAAGATTTAATCAAGAATGTTCTAAAGCGGAAGGATAGTGAGGAATCCTGATTGGTTTGGAGATTGAAATCCTTCTCGCTGGTTTGTATAATATTATCAACTGCAACTTCTCGGTGATTATTCCAAGTTTGATATTGACAAACACTTGGCTTTGATTAGAATAAAGTATGCGATGAAAAACAAGAAAAGTCGATCACATATTTCAAGATGCCCAGGAGCGGGAACGCTCTCTAGGGCATTTTTTGTTTTTTAAAAGGATCACTTTGTGGTTCTTTTTTTTTTACAATAGTTGGCTCGGTGTACAGAGATTATTTGGCAATACCATTTTTCAATATCCGGGTTAATAATAGTAAGTGGGAAATAATGAAATATTACCTGGGAAAAGGAGGTGGTTGGATATTCTGGAACAATCTTGACCTGTATTTATCTTGATAGAAGGATCAACACATTATTCAAAGGAGAGAACAAATGGCGATTGAGAATCGAAAAATACCAGGTTATCTTCCCAATGAGGTTCCACCAATTGGGAGGATGATTGTCTTGGGCTTTCAGCATGTGCTGACGATGTTCCCTGCAACAGCTTTTTGTGCCTTGTTAACCGGGTTCCATCTCTCAACCGTGCTGTTTGTGGCTGGTATGGCGACAATTGTGGCATTGATCCTGGCGAAATGGCGGATCGGAAAATTCATCCCCCTCTTTTATGGATCAAGCTTCAGTTATTTGACCGCTTATCTGGCAATTACCAACGCCCAGTGGGGCGTCCCCGCAAGCGACGAATTGATCAGCCTGATGCAGGCCGGTATTCTCGTAACGGGTGTTATCAATATCATCATCGGGTTCATCATCAAAGCCGTTGGCAAAGAAGCTATTGACAAGGTCCTGCCCCCTGTCATCACTGGCTCAGTTGCCTGCATCATAGGTTTTGGTCTTGGATTTGCGGCCCTCGATATGGCTGCCGCCAACTGGCTGGTAGCGATAGTTACTCTAGTGGTCACCATTCTGATGTCAGTTTATCTGCGTGGAAAGGGATTTATTGGCATGATCCCCATCCTACTCGGTGCAATTGTAGGATATCTTGTTTCCTGGCCACTAGGCTTAATCGATCTCTCTGGCGTAGCAAATGCTAGCTGGCTGGTAGTGCCTCACTTCACCTTCCCAACCTTCACAGGTGCTATGGTTGTGACAGCGATCTTCAGTATCAGCATCATGGCAATTGCTACTATTCCGGAATCGACTGCCCACCTGTACCAGATCAGCCTGTATGTTGACCGCTATGCTGAAAGTGTTGGGGAAGAACCTTATCATCTGGATGAGCATATCGGATTCAACCTGATCCTCGATGGTATTGGAGACTTCATCAATGGTTTGTTTGGTTCTACAGCTGGAACGAACTATGGTGAGAATAACTCGCTGATGGCGATTACGCTTAACTACTCAGGACCAGTGTTGATCATGGCTGGAGGGATTTCGATGCTGCTCGGTTTCATCGGTAAACTGGAAGCGTTGGTAGCTACCGTTCCGCTGGCTGTCAGCGGTGGGTTGGCGATCTACCTCTTTGGTGTGATCGGTATGCAGGGTATCGCGCTGATGGTTGAGAATAACGTCAGCCTCTTCAGTGCCCGAAACCTGGCCGTTGGCGCAGTGATCATGGTTGTTGGCATCGGCGGCAATATTGGTTATGCTGGCGGATTCCTGCCCATTCCCATCTTCCAGGGCGTATTCCCCAGCGGTCTACCTGCGATTGCAACAGCTGCTGTTCTGGGTATTTTGATCAATGTGGTATTTTTGATCTTTGCTCCTCCAGAAGCAGATGATCTTATGTAAATCCTTAAAAACTTGAAAAATGGGCATCCGCTCCCAGGCGGATGCCCATTTCTTATTGACAAGACTCCAACGAGAACAGGAAATTAGTAACCCCCCTACCCACAGAGTGGGGTGTATAATCAAAATCTATCTTTTTGAGCCCATATTTGGTTTAAAAAGCTGCTATTCCCCGCTTTCCAAAAATCACCGTGGTTCAAAAAAATCTATAATATATCGTTATTTCTATTGATCATTGCAGGACTGGCAGGAGGATCTATGATGTTGGCTCGTCCAGGACTTCCAGATTTTGAATATGTCAAAGCAGAGACTTTCCAGGATGTATTTGATTGCATGAAAGAAAAAGGGGATGATCTCAAATTGCTGATGGGGGGCACGGATCTGTTCATCCAGATGCGCGATAGGGGAGAAGGCCCGGGTTTTTTGCTGGACGTAAAAGGCCTTCCCGGGATGCAAGAAATTTTGTTTGATACGAAAAATGGATTGACTATCGGGGCTGCGGTAACGCTGAATGCCCTTTCCAGTCATCCGAATTTGCTCAAATATTATAGTGTTTTGTGCCAGGCGGCAGATACAGTGGGGAATTATCAACTTCGAAACCTTGCTACCATGGGAGGGAATATTTGTAACGCTTCTCCCAGCGCCGATATGTCACCAGCTGCCCTCGTTTACGATGGGATTGTCGTCGTTGAGAATCCCCGCGGTGAACGGGAATTGACCTTGGATGAGTTTTGGGTTGGACCTGGAAAAACAGCTCTGGAAAAGGATGAATTCTTGAAAAGGATCCATTTCCCCACTCCGCCTAAAAAAGCAGTAGGCTGCTACCATAAACTGGGTCGATCCAAAATGGGAGATCTGGCAATTGTCGGTGTTGCTGTGTTGTCATATCCGGATCAAACAATCCCTGCCGGGATCAAGTTCAAAATTGGGATTAACTCCACAGCGCCAACAGCTTATCGTGTGCCGTCTGTGGAAGAATTCCTCGCTAAAAACCCGATTACAGATGAAAGCCTTCATAAAGCCGCAGAAATGGCGATGGATATCTCTGCTCCCATTGAGGACCAGAGAGCAACTGCTATCTATCAGAAGAAAATGGTCCGCAATCTGGTATTTAAAGGCTTAAAAGAGGTTTGGGAGATATTGAAATAATTCTGTTATCAAATCAGAAGAGAATAACTATGGCAAAACACAACATTACATTAATTATCAACGGACAAACCGAAGAACTAGTGGTCTCATCCAACATGACCCTGCTTCATGCATTAAGAGAACAACTGGGTCTGACTGGCACCAAGAACGGCTGTGAGGCTGGAGAATGCGGCGCATGTACAGTACTGGTGGACGGCGAACCAGTTAATTCCTGTCTGGCGCTGACTGTGGAACTGGATGGCAGGGAAATTACCACTATTGAAGGTTTATCCAATAATGGAAAACTAACTCCCTTGCAGCAGGCTTTTGCTGATTTGAACGCTGTACAATGCGGCTATTGTACTCCTGGGATGTTGATGGCGGCCACTGCCCTGCTCAGGCGCAATCCGAAACCGACTGAAGAAGACATACAAAAAGCTATGGTAGGTAACCTGTGCCGCTGCACAGGTTATCAGCGCATTATTGATGCCATCATGGTAGCTTCTCGTCAGGGAGGTGCCCAATGACGATCACTGAATCTGGATTGATTGGAAAGAGTGTTATCCGGACAGATGTCATGGATAAAGTCACTGGATGTGCGGTATTTGTGGACGACATCCAATTTGGACCCAATTTGCTCCACAGCCGCCTGGTTCGCAGTCCATATCCTCATGCTCTGATCAAAAAGATCGATACTACAAAAGCTGAAGCGCTGCCAGGTGTTAGGGCGGTTGTAACTGGAAAGGATTTAAAAGCTCGTTTGGGTTTGTATCTAATCGACAGGCCAATATTTGCTTATGACCGGGTCCGAGTTTACGGGGAACCCGTTGCCGGTGTGGTAGCTACGAGTGAGGATATTGCAGTTGAAGCTGTTAAGTTGGTAGAGGTTGAGTATGAGGTGCTGCCGGCAATTTATGATCCGGTTGAGTCAGCCCAACCTGACGCACCCTTGATCCATCCTGATCTTGGGAGCTACACAGTGGCCAACTTCATCTTTCCACGCCCAGGGACGAATATTTCTGAACATTTTAAGATCCGAAAAGGGGATGCTGATGCTGCTTTTGCAGATTGTGCAGCAGTCGCAGAAGGCCGCTTCCGCCTTCCTCCGATTGAACATGTGCCGATTGAGACTCATACCTCAATCGCCTTATGTGAAAAGACAGGCCAGGTCACTCTCTGGGCCAGTTCCCAATCTCCTTTTGCTATGAGAGATATGATCGCTCAAGGTTTGGATATCCCCCATAATAAACTGCGAGTAATCGCACCCGTGGTTGGTGGAGGCTTCGGAGGCAAGGCAGGTGTCACCATGGAGGCTTGTGCAGTGGTTATGGCCCAGGCTGTGGAAGGCAAGCCAGTGAAATTGCGCCTGACCCGGGAAGAGGAATTTGTGGGTACTTCCACCCGCCAAACTTTGATTTCAGACATTAAAGTCGGCTGTGACAAGGATGGAAATTTGCAAGCCATGGAGCTGACCTATTATTTTGGGGGTGGGGCTTATAACGATTATGGCGTGAACATCGCCCGGGCAGCGGGTTATTCATGCACAGGTCCTTATGATGTGCCAAATGTCAAAGCTGATTCTTTATGTGTATATACCAACACTCCGGTAGGCAGCGCTATGAGAGGTTTTGGCATGCCAGAGATCCACTGGGGTTTGGAGCAGATCATGGATCGGCTTGCTGAAGAGGTTGAAATGGATCCGGCAGAATTCCGGACTTTGAACTGTGTTCGGACTGGTGACGAGATCGTTTCCGGGATGAAAATGACCCCGATCGATCTGGTAACCTGCATCGAAAAGGCCAAAAAATCTATCCAATGGGATAAAAAAGAAGAATCAACCGCTCCCAATAAAAAACGCGGTAAGGGCATTGCCATTATGTGGAAGGCGCCGGCTATGCCGCCCAATCCGGGCAGCGCCGCTGTGGTCCGTTTTAATGAGGACGCTACGCTTCAAGTGGAGGTCGGAGGACAGGAGATTGGACAGGGAGCCTTTACAGTTGCGGCTCAAATTGCAGCAGATGTGCTTGGGGTTCCATATGAAAACGTTACTGTCTCAACTCCATTGGATACAAAGTACAGCCCTTATGAATGGCAGACAGTTGCCAGCCGTTTGACCTGGTCTATGGGTAATGCAGTCAAGGCCGCGGCCGAGGATGCCCGCTTCCAGATCCTGGAAACGGTGGCTGATTCCTGGGATGAGGATATTGAAGATCTGACCATCAAAGATGGAATTGTGATCTCCTTTAAATCTGAGAGGGAACAACCCCTGGATAAAATGGTTGTTTATGGAATGCCCAATGATGACTATGAAGGATGGAAAGGCGGCCCAGTGGTTGGTCGGGGACATTTTATGCCCACCTATGTCACTAACCTTGATCCGGAAACCGGGCAAGGCACCCGGGCTGTAGTCCATTACACAGTCGGAGCGCAGGCAGTGGATCTGGAAGTGGATCTTGAAACAGGTCAGCTGGAAGTCCTCAATATTGCCAGTGTTTATGATGTTGGCCGAGCTATCAACCCGGACCTGATCATGACCCAGATCGAAGGTGGCGCTGTGCATGGCATGAGTTCAGCTTATGAAGCCATGAAATTCAATGAGGATGGGGTAGTGATAAACCCAAGTTTTGTTGATTACAGGATCGCAACGATTGCTGATATCCCTCGCAAGATCCATGGGGATTATGTGGAAACGCCGATCGATGATGGCCCCTGGGGTGCCAGAGGTGTTGGAGAACATGTGATGGTACAGACCGCGCCAGCCATTGCCAATGCCTTATATGACGCTGTGGGAATCCGATTTTCGGATCTGCCCCTCTCGGCGGATAAGATATATATGGCCTTGGAAGAGAAAGAATCGACTATGAATGTTTAGGATCGAATATATTCGGAAGGCAGGGCACGATGGGTGCTAAGGCTAAGAAACCAACAGGGAAAGACCTGATCTCGGAACTTAAGGATATCCGTCAGCAAGCTGCCAGTGGTGGCGGGGAAAAACGGGTCAAAGCTCAACACGATAAGGGCAAAATGACCGCCCGGGAGCGAGTCCTGACCTTGCTAGATGAAGGTTCTTTCCAGGAAGTTGATGCATTGATGGCTCACCGCCATCAAGAGTTCGGACTGGATGAAAAACGTTTTCCCGGAGACAGCGTAGTAGTGGGTTTTGGAAAAGTAGATGGTCGGATGGTGGCTGTCTTTTCCCAGGATTTCACAGTGATGGGAGGCTCATTTTCTGAGGTCCAGGGACAGAAGGTGGCCAAGATCCTGGACTTAGCCCTGGACGCTGGCGTTCCGGTTGTCGGTTTGATGGATTCTGTGGGAGCTCGCATTCAAGAGGGAGTCTACAGCCTGGCAGCCTATTCGGAACTTTTCTGGCGTAATACCCAAGCCAGCGGTGTGATACCCCAGATCAGCGTGATGTTGGGACCATGCGCCGGTGGATCGGTTTATTCCCCCGGGTTGACAGATTTTGTGATCATGACCCGCGGAAGTAGCCATATGTTCATCACCGGACCCAAAGTGATCAAATCGGTCACCCACGAGGAAGTTGATTTTGAATCTCTGGGAGGAGCCGGGGTGCACAGCACGAAAAGCGGCGTAGCTCATTTCGCGGTAGATTCTGAAAAAGAAGCTCTGAAATTAACCCGGCAGCTGCTCAGTTATCTACCCGGAAATAATGCTGAACCACCGCCCTATGTTCCACCTAAAGACGATCCCTACCGGCAGGACCAGGCATTAAATAGTTTGGTTCCAATGGATACAGACGAAGCCTATGATATGCGTCAGGTGATCGAGAGAGTTGTTGATAAGGGCAGCTTCTTCCCGGTGCATCTTGACTTTGCCCCCAACGCGCTGGTGGGTTTTGCCCGATTACACGGTCAGGCAGTGGGACTGGTTGCCAATCAACCTAATGCCCTGGCAGGTGTTCTGGATATTGATTCCTCAGACAAGATCGCTCGTTTCATCCGTTTTTGCGACGCTTATAACTACCCCCTGGTAACTTTTGTGGATACACCTGGTTTTCTGCCGGGTGTTAACCAGGAACACGGCGGTATCATTCGCCATGGCGCGAAAATTGTCTATGCTTATTCGGAAGCCACTGTACCCAAGATCGCTGTCATCGTTCGCAAGGCATACGGTGGTGCCTATATCGTATTGAGCAGTAAATACATCCGTACCGATCTTGTGTATGCCTGGCCGACTGCAGAAATCGCAGTGATGGGGGCAGACGGTGCGGTGGATGTGTTGTATGGCAAAGAGATCAAAGCATCGGCGGATCCGGATCAGGCCAGGGAAGGGTATGTGGCTGCCTACAAAGATAAATTCTCAAAGCCATACCCGGCGGCCGCCAGTGGGCACGTGGATGAGGTTTTGATCCCATCGGAAACCAGGCCGAAGCTGATCGCGGCTCTGGAACTGCTGAAAAACAAACAAGGCAGCACAAGGCCTAAAAAACACGGCAATATGCCGGTTTAGGTATCAGGAGAAACTTTTTGAGTGAATTTGGGCAGGGATTATCGCTGAGTGGAATTGGTATTTTGATCACATTTTCCGCATTAGGGATCCTGATCCTATTAATACTGGTTCTGAAAGTCCTTTTCCCGGTTAAAGGCGATGATCTTGTAAAGTCTCATCCTGGAATTACTCCACCATCTGGGACAGACCCCGACAGGGAAGAACTCAGGAAGAAGGCCGCAGCAGCTGGCGTGGCTGTATTATTGAGTAAAAGATCATTCTCCAGGACAGGTGGATTGGGTAGCGAACTGGAAAAACCAGTTGGTCATTGGTGGCAGCGAGGGCTGGACCAGATTCATGGTAAGGAGAGATTATGAGCGCTCAGAGAGTCTGGGTGACAGTAAACGGTGAAAGATTTCAGGTTGAAGTGGAAGATCTGAATCAGCGGCCTATAGTGGCCTATGTGGAAGGCAGTAGATTTGAGATCGATCTCGATCAGGGTGATGAAACTGATGAACCTGGTCAAAATATTCTTCTCCCTGAGGGGTCAGTCCATTCGATTCCAGCAGGAACTGCTTGTGATGTGACCGCGCCTATGCCGGGCGATATCGTGAGTTTACATGTCAAAGCTGGTCAGGTTGTTAAGCCCGGTGACCCGCTTTGTATTCTCGATGCCATGAAGATGAAAAACACAATCCATGCTCCCCAGGGAGGTACGATTGCTGAAGTTTGTGTCGCTGAGGGCCAGTCGGTTGAATACGGTGTGATTTTATTCAGGTTTGGGTAAATTCTATGACAACTGATATTTCAACAATATTTGAAGCGTTAACCCTTTTTTCAATCAAGAATCTGATCATGATCCTGGTTGGTGGGGTGTTGATCTATCTGGCTGTCAAAAAAGAGTTTGAGCCGGTACTGCTGCTCCCAATCGGTTTTGGAGCTATTTTGGCGAACCTGCCGTTAACCGGGATAACTGATGCTGCTGATGGTGGGTTTCTGGGCGTGCTCTACCAGGCAGGAATAAAAACCGAGTTGTTTCCACTGTTGATTTTCATAGGAATCGGGGCCATGACAGATTTCGGCCCGCTTTTGGAGAATCCCAAAATGGCTTTATTGGGCGCAGCAGGCCAGGTTGGCATCTTTGGCACCTTGTTATTAGCGCTCAATATTGGATTTGACCTCAATGAAGCGGCTTCGATTGGTATTATCGGCGCCATCGATGGACCGACTGCGATTTATGTCTCCAGCAGACTGGCACCGCATTTACTAGGTGCGATTGCTGTGACTGCTTACAGTTATATGTCTCTCGTGCCGATTATCCAACCTCCAGTGATGCGCGCCCTGACCACGGAAAATGAACGAAAGGTGAAGATGCCGTATACTGAAAAACCAGTCTCAAAAACAGTGAAGATACTGTTCCCAATCCTGGTCACTGTGGTGATTTCTTTGCTTTCCCCAAAAGCTTCGCCGCTGATCGCCACCCTGATGTTTGGTAACCTGATGCGAGAATCTGGTGTGGTCGAGCGCTTAAGTAAATCAGCTCAAAATGAAATCGCCAACGTAACCACCATTTTCCTGGGTTTGACCATAGGCAGCACCATGGGAGGAGAAAATTTTATTCAGAGCGAGACGCTCTTGATCCTGGGAATGGGCTTGCTGGCTTTTGTACTCGATACTATGGGTGGTGTCCTGGTAGGCAAACTGATGTACATATTATCTGGAAAGAAATTCAACCCCCTGATCGGGGCTGCTGGAATTAGCGCCTTCCCGATGTCCGCCCGAATCGTTCAGAAAGTGGGTCAGGAATATGATCTTGATAATTTCCTGCTTATGCATGCCATGGGCGCCAATACAGCCGGTCAGCTGGGCAGTGTGGTGGCGGGTGGTGTGGTGTTGATGTTGCTATCTGGTTCTTTTTAGTCAAATCTTATGGGATTGAGTCCTTTCAAAGGACTCAATCCCTATATTGAAAAAGGAGCAATCCATGAAATTAATCGACCTAACTATACCCCTTGGTGTAGGAACACCACCTTGGCCTACCTACATTCCACTGGAAGTGAAATATTTCAAACGTTTGGCACCCAATGGCGCCAATGGTATGGTAGTGACCCATTCCAATCATGTCGGCACTCATCTGGATGGTGAGATCCATTTTTATACTCCGGGGAAGGATATTGCCGAGCTGGATCTGGATTTCCTTGTTAATGATGGCGTGATCGTCGACCTGAGTGATGCGGTTGGTGATTACCAGGTCTACACCAGCAAGATGGTGGAAGATCGGGTTGAGGTCAAAGAAGGTGATATTCTGATCATTCACACTGGCTACCACCACTTCGGGTGGGATCAACCAACAGCGGATGAGATCCGCTATATGGTGAAACATCCTGGCCCGGACCGAGAGTTTGCTGAATGGGCTAAAAAGAAAAAACTGCGTTGGCTGGGTGTGGATTGCGGCAGTGCCGATCATCCCATGAATACTATCATTCGAGATTGGATGCCCCGTCAGGCAAAAGAAGCTGAAAAAGTGTTCCAAAAGAATTTTGGAAAATCCCTGGCAGAATATTACGATGATAGTAAATATCAGCTAATGCACATTGAATTATTTCCCCATGGCATTATTCACGCTGAATGCATTGGCGGGGATATCGACTTGCTGTTGAATGAAAGGGTCCAGATCGGCTTTTTCCCCTGGCGTTTTGTAGATGGGGAAGCCAGTATTGGCCGCTGCGTGGCTTTTGTGGAAGATGATCGATATGATGAGTTGATGAAGAAAAAAGAAGGAATGAAAAAGACCAAATTCGGTGATGTGATCAACCTGGATCATGTGGCGAGCTTGGATAAATTAAGTAAATAGAGTTTCGAGATAAGGATTAAAAGAGGATACGGTTTTCTAAGAAGAAACCGTATCCTTTGTTTTTAACACACTGATCATTCCCGCTAGTACAGTAATGCCTGATGAATTTCCCCATCGAAGCAAATTACGCAGTTCATTCTGGGAGATCGCAGACCCGGAGACTAATCCATCCAATACCTTTAGCAATCGTTCATCGGCTGCGCCTTCCATCGCACAGAACAGGAGTGAAGCGCTTATTCGAGTAGTTTTCAGCCGTGTTTTTTCCTGAATGATCTGGTTTAGGTAGCTAACTAAATCGTTGGGGTGACTTTCTGAGTTACCCTTCTGAGTATCCGATCGTGGGAGGGATAATAAATGCCCCCATCTGTTTAGGGCGAGAAGAACCCCAAGGAGAAAATCATCTCCGAGTGGTGTTAAACCAGGACCCAACCCCAAAAGCTTGATGGATTCTTCCGCTATCTTTTCCGGATTGCCCGATTTCAGGGCATTCTGGAGGTTCAGGATCCTTTCTCCGATAACCTGAACTCCCGGGATTTGATCTGGATTTTTAGATAATAAAGGTAGATAAGGGTTTTCAGGAATTAGCGTCTTGACGAGGGAAAGAATTGAATCCAAATGACCGGGTATGGTCTTTATCTCGTTTTCAACAGGGGAAGGATGCCAGATATCGCCATCTGCAAAGGAGATAATAATATCCTCATTTTGGAATTTCATTTCTCCAGAAATGAATTGAACAGAAGATCCCGCTTTGATTTTTTCCAGCCTGGTTGATCCTACTTCCAGGTTCAGGGTCAGAGGCCCCCGGAATTCTTCCAGTGATAGGTAAAGAGTTAAGTCATTATCAGGTTGGAGATAAATCCCCCGGGAAGCGATCCCGGAGACCTGGGCACTTTTTGAGCGCCCTAACACCTGTTGTGCAAAGAAACCGATCTGGTTGATACGTATTTTCATAGATAAGACCTTGAAAAGAATTATAACCAGCAAGCCAGCTGGAGTGGTGGGAATAAGTTATAATATTACTTATCAGAAATCCAACTAATTTGCGGGATTTTTCTCATTTAAAGGAGAATATCCCGGCCCGGAATAAGAACATGAGTCTAAAAAAGAATGATCCCTTACGGCTGGATGTTAGCTACCTGGTCAAGGGTTCACCTGGCACATATAAAGATTTTGATTTTAATTTTGCCCAGTTAACCCTGCCAAATGATTTGCTCCTGGTGGACATCCAGGGCATGATTACTGTGTCTGTCACGGAAGATGGTGTGGTAGCTGAAGGCAAGATCAATGCTTTAACGGAGCTATCATGCAGCCGCTGTCTGGATCCTTATTGGCAGCCCGTGGATTTGGGATTCACGGAGATCTTTTCCTCCCATCCGGTTGATAAGGCGGAGATTGATCTGGGGGAGCAGCCGTTACCTGCTGATGGTTCGATCGATCTGACACCGATTATTCGTGACTACGCTTCTTTGGATATCCCTATCCGCCACGTGTGCAAAGTTGAATGCAAAGGATTGTGTCCAACATGCGGAGTGAATTTGAACCAGGAAGACTGTGGTCATAAGCAGGAGCATATTGATCCCCGAATGGAAGGGTTGAGGGCGCTGTTGGAAAAGGATGAGGAAAGCCAATCATAAATTTGATGTGGGGGATATGATTTCGTTGCGGCTTGACCGGATGGCCTTGGCAAGTCCAGACCGGGGACCGCGGCGGGCTTCACCCGCGACCGGGAAAAAAGATCAACCACTTGAAGTTGTTTGCAAAATTAGAGATAATGGCTAATATATGGGGGAGTATAAATTTCAATCTCTAACTGTTTACCAGCTTTCTCTTGACTATCTTGATCTTGTTTATGAACTTGTTGAAAGGCTGCCTGATAATGAGAGATTTAATTTGTGTTCACAAATCGCACGAGCTGCTACCACTATTACTTTAAACATTGCAGAAGGTTCAACGGGCCAATCAAATAAAGAACAGGCCCGATTCTTGGGAAAGGCTATTCGCTCATATATTGAAACTGTTGCCTGCCTGGATTTGATAGAAAGACGAGATTATATCCCCCCTGATAAATTGCATCTTGTGAGAAAAACTGGAAGAATGTTATTCTCCAAGACCACAAAATTCAAGAATGTGCTAAGAAGTCAGGAATCCAATCCCGGTCGGTCCTAAAAGGACCCCCTGTCGGGTACGTAGTGCCCCCCGGTCTCTTTTTCCCGGTCGGGAGCGAAGCTCCCCTATGGCAGTGCTATTTCCAGCGGATCATCCTCGTTGAGAACCGCTTTCCACTCCTGTTCTTCATAATCAAAATCGGCGATTTCATCCAGGGGTAATTTGATATACTTGCCGCGTCCTTCAACCGCGACCTGCCCGTCCGGCAGCAGGATCTCGCCAGTGCCTTCGAAGAGGCGCCGGTTTTGTTTGATAATGCGGCCCACGACCCGCAGCTCAGTGTCCAGGGGGACTGGTTTTTTGTAGCGGACCTGGAAGTCCACGGTCACTCCCCAGATCTCATTTTGATTGATATTCATGGCCCGGCCGATGGTTTCATCCAGGATCGTAGCAGCCAGACCTCCATGTAATCTACCCGGGTAGCCCTGATGCTCCTCACAGGGAGTGAATAAGGCAACCAGTTGATCGCCTTCCACTTCGAAAAAAGAAGCGTGGAGGCCAGCCGAGTTTTTAAGGCCGCACACAAAACACATCTTGGAATTATGCTGTTTAGCGGTGACTTTGTGAGACATGGAATCTCCCTTGCTGGGTTTTGTCTGCGAGTATTCTAACAGGTTCGGGCAAATCCGGGATTGGGTTTTGTTGACGGAGGGAGAGGGGCGTGCTAAAATAATCTCGCTTTGCCCCCATCGTCTAGTGGCCTAGGACATAGCCCTCTCAAGGCTAAAACCGGGGTTCGAGTCCCCGTGGGGGCACAGAAAAACCGCTCAAGATAGTTGAGCGGTTTTTGTTTAGGTTGCGATCTGATTTTCAATGAACCAAAAGAGTTTCTTCTTCCATCAGGATATCTGGAAAATTCCATCCTTTTTGATCCATTAATTCAATAAAGGCGCGGCGAAATACCAGTTTTACCTGTACTGTAACTGGTGATGCTTTTGAAGAATCAAAAACATATTTGCTTGTATCATTCTGGGTTGCAGGAATGCGATTATCGCTGACAATACGGGTTGGATTCCAATATGCACCCGATGGCACAACTTCCGTCCAGAGCTCCATTAAAACCTTGGCATAGATTTTCCCGGGCATTTCTGCATAATAGCCATCGTCAGGATTTCCGGCGCCACCATAATCAGGGATTTGTGGACCACTAACTTGCTTCAATAAGTTTCCGCTTGAGTCAACCACCTGAACGAGCAAAATCATCTGACGCAGGGGTGAATCGGTTGGGATATGGTGGCCGGTTTGGTCGTTAATAATATTAACTCCAACAATTATCTTTCCTCCTTCTCTCTGGACTTCCACCTTCATTGTGACTGAATTCTGCAGCAATTCCTCATCGGATGCACCGGGCATGCGATGGCTATAGATTGTGGACGGATCACGCTCGAGTGCGCCTGCCTCGGGGAGAGCAAAGTGGGTGACTCCCACAGGCGGCATATGGCAATCCTGGCAGGTTTGCCCTGTTTCTGGGTCGCTATAAGGGCTATCCAGCCACTCTCCAAACGAATCGTAGATCACTGTATCCCAAAATACAGCAGAGTGACAGGGCGCGCAGAACTGGCTTTGCTGCTGTAAAGGCGAGTAAGTATCTTCGCCTGGAGCCACATCATCCAACGGTCCAGCAAAGAATTGATGCCCTTCTGGTGGGCGTCGGAACTCATAGGATAGGACTCCCGGCATATTGTCGTATGGCAACCCGGAAGAAGGGTTTAGCTTTACATCCCAAATCTTGTGGCAAAAATCGCAAGGAACCCCTTCTGCAGGTACACCAGTCACATTCGTTGGATCAACGCCGTATGGATCATTTACTGAGGCGGCCGGAGTATGGCAAGCTGCACAGTTTCCATCTGTCTCCGGAAAATCCAATTTGTAACCGGGTCCAAAATAAGGTTGATCAGGATCCGGCAGTATGGGGAAGCGGCCGTAATCGCGGCTAGAGGCATACCGGGTGAGTGGACTTTGATTGCCGAGAACATCGGTCCCATTGTACATCGTTAAAAAGCGGGGGTTTGCAGCCGATTGGGAATGCGCGTCTAGCAGCCACTCGTCTACAGGAAGGTCGTAGGATATATTTGTGTTCTTTTTGCTATGGCACTCAGCGCAGCCTTGATCTTCACCTTCTCCGGGATGATATTGGGATGGCAGCCAAATATAATCTGGGTTATCAGTATCTGAATGGGCTTCAAGGTGGATAATAATATCTTTCGAACCCGGCAAAATTTCCTGGGCGCCGGCGATATAGTATCCAGATTTCCAGGCCGTGACAGTTATTATTTGGTCTGGATTCAACTCGGAAAGCAGAAAACTTCCATCTGTATCTGTAACAGTTTTGTTTTCTGTTGTTTGCGCGCGCACGACCGCACCTGCTACCGGGCCATGCTCATCAATCACGATGCCTGTGATCGTGTTGCGAGCTTCTATTGTGCTGCATGATGAAATCAGTAATCCAATCGAAGACAGACACAACAAAAAATGTATCCAATTATGCCTGATGCGATGGATCACATAACCTCCTGCGTCGAGAAACCCAGATAAATCCAAATAATGCAATTGGAGCAAGTCCGTTCGGACAAGGAAATCCTCTTGAGCCAGCATCGGTGGGATCCTGGTCAGGAGATTCTCGGGATGATTGCTCCTGGATTGATTCGGGAGTGGGTTCTTGGATTGAGTCGTCCAGGGTAGGTGTGTCTTTGTCTGTATGCCAGGTATCGGCAGCCCGCCAGGCGGGATATTCACAACACTCGCCAACCATAATGTTTACATCACGCAAATTGATTTCTATTGGAGAGCCCAGATCTCTAAGGTCAATTCGCGCTTCCAGGGCTGGCCCAAAAGCAAATTCCGATTTTTGAGTTTCCCCCAATTCTTTCCATCCTGACGTAATATCCCCAATAAGGCCTGTTGAGTTCCCTGGTGCCCAAGAGATTTGGAGTAACCTGTCATCAGCCTGAAGCTGAATGTCAAAATTTGCGAGTGGCATTTCAGGGTTATCCGTGTCAATCACAAAATACAGGGCTTCCTCAGTCAAGTAAGCATAGCCTGCAGTCAGATCCAGGTAATCAGCTTCTCCATCTCCAACCGGATCGCTTTCCAGCACTTTTTGGTCTGCCCAGTCTCCCATCAACCCGTCAATTTGGATTCTGCTGGTGGTTATCAAAGGTGCTGAAGTCTGTTCTGGAGGCTGATTATTCAGATCCAAACGAAAAACTCCCGCACCACTGGTTGCAGCGTATAAGTGGTTCCCATCTGATGAGACCGCAAGACCTGTCACTCCGCGGTTGCTCAGACCATCTGTAATCTTTTTCCAGGATTCGCCAACATCTGTGGATCGATAGACGCCACTTGTTATATCAGCAACATACATAATGTCTGAATTTGAAGGGTCAAAAATAATATCACGATGCTCTCCGTTGGGTTCCAGACCTGCGACAATCTGTCTCCATGAATTACCTCCATCCTCGCTTGTGTACAACCCTTGGAATGGAATTCCAGCAAACAACTTGTTCGGATTCCCGGGATATACACAAATCGTGCGCACTGGTTTACCGTTTGATAGATTTGAAAGGGATTCCCAGCTCTCCCCGGCATCCTGGGATTTGAAGAGCCCAACTTGTGTAGCAACATAAACCGTATTCGGGTCCGTAGGGTCAATTGAAAGATCTGTGATAGGAACATCATTAAATTCTTGACCGGTAATATTGGTCCAATTGGAGCCACCATCACGTGAAATAGCTGCGCCATTTCCCTCCTCATATACACCGGAATGAATAATTGTGTTGTGATTAGCAGATCCTGCGTACACGATAGTACTGTCAGACGGGGCAAACTCAATCACAGCGGTCTCGGTATAGTAATTAGCGGGATTTCTATGTGAAACCCATCGATTTTCTGCAGCAACCCATTCTATGAAAACCTCACCTCCCATAATGATATGGTCTTGATGAATAGGATCAATCGCTACGCCACCTCCCCCCGCTCTTTCTGGAGTTTTGATCCCTCTCCAAGTCACCCCGCCATCGGTGCTGTACCAGGGGCCGCTGCGTCCAGCTACGAATACCCGGGCAGAATCAAAAGGATCTACAGCAATGCTGATAATCTGTGCACCCGAATAACCGGCGCTGGCATTTATCCAGGTTTTCCCGCCGTCCTCGCTAAGGAAGTTTCCACCGGAATAGTTGTTTGCAAATACACGATCTGGATTTCGAGGATCGCATTGCATATCGATCGGCCAACCAGCTCCAGCATCTGGCGATCCCCATCCAACACCGGGGGTGGTCTTGGTCCAGGAGTCTCCACCATCCTGGCTGCGATAAATCGCGAACTCAGTACCCGCATAAATAATATTGGAATCAGATGGGCAAATCTCCACCGAAGTAAAAGTCTGATAGAAAAGCTCTTGTTCAGATTCGAGAATTTGTTGCCAGGATTCACCCCCGTCAGTGGTTCGATATATTCCAAGCGGGCTATGATTGTCTTTTAAGAATTTTTCGTAGCTCAAATCGGTGATCACATGCCCTGCGGCTGCGAAGAGCACATCGGGGTTTTCAGGATGCATGTAAAGACTGCCAATATAAAGAAAATCTAGACCATTCTCTTTGCCAAGAACCCGCCAGGTTTGTCCTCCATCTGTGGATTTGAGAACCCCCAAACCGCCAAATGGATCAGGGTTCGTTTCGGGGTCTGTTTCACCAACAGCACCGCGGTCAAAGATGCCAGTAGAAACGTACAGGATATCAGTGTTCTCAGGATTGATCCACATATAGCGCGCCAGACTGGAAGGAATAGCGCCATGCCAAATTCGAGTCCAGTGCTCACCACCATCACTGGTTTTATAGATAACACCACCGACCTTTAATCCCCAAACGTTATTATCCGGTTCCTGCAGTTCTCCCATAGCATACACAATATCTGAATTGTTCGGGTCTACGGTAAAGCCACGAAAGCTTAACCAGATTTCATGCTCATGAATAATCCCATTTGCCTTTTTCTTCCAAGTCCTACCGCCATCGGTTGATTTATAGATGTCACCCGTTTTGTCTGTTCCTGTCCAGATAATTTGCGGATTATGAGGATCAACAGTAAGTGAAAAAATCGGTACACTATCACCTGAAGGACCACCAATGGTTTCAATTCCTTGGTTGCTTCGCTGCCAGGTCAGCCCGTTATCATAGCTTATATGAACGCCTGCATTTACATCTGTAACATACCAGATATTAGGATCGTCAAACTTGTATCGGATGTCATAGCCGAGGCCACCTGGAGGTCCGCCCAGGCTTATCCAGTTTAGACCACCACTCTCAGCAACTTCGTCGATCTGGGCTGGAGCAGGAGCTGTCCCCCAGATCTCAACATCGTCAATCAGTACTTGTGATTCTGTCAAAGATTCAAAGGAAAAACCACCATTCAATATTGGTTCCGGGTCCGTGTAAGTCATCACGACCTGGTCATTCACTGACACCGTGAGGTTGAATCCATCCCAGATATCTCTACAATTGTCCAGTTGCCACCAATCCCCCCTGAAACTGCAAGATCTTCATAAAAGCTTTCAGGACCGGTTTGTTTGGAAATATATGATCCGTTTTGATGCAAACCAATGAAGTACCGGGATGGTCCGGCCTGTGTCCGGAAATTGGCATGTAATGTGGAATCTACACTTAATTTGACCCTGAAACGTAGTCGATAATCACTCCAGGATCCACCAATATAGGATGCCCAGACATGTCCTTGGCCGGCAAGAACCTGGCCCGACTCACCTTCAGTGATCGTCCATCCGGGCCCCAATTCCCAATCATCAAGTTGATCGGTTTCGAAATTTTGAGAATAAAGCAGGGCGTCTCCTTGTGCTGATGCGCCACCCATAGGTAAGAGTAACGCAACGACAATCCCAATCAGAACTAGCAACGAAGATTTTTTGATCACAGTGGCATCCTTTTCTTATCATAAAAAAAATTCAAAGGGGAAAATATACTGCTTTACACATCATCCTATCCAGAATATGGATTGGTGTAATTTTTATTATTTCTGTGCCAGTAAAAGTAAGGAAAGCCATTAAAGAAATATTTCACTCTCATTCTAATCCTCATCGGTTTGGTTTTCAATGACCAACGTTCACTCACTTAGAACGGAATTAGGTTCAAAACAGATTTGAACTATCGGTTACGTCTGCATATTATGAAGATTTCAATATTGAGCGGGTTTGGTTTTTAATCCTTGACTCTTGTTTGAAACCTGATATATTGTATAAACATAAAATATTTATATATATAAAATAATAATATATATAAATAATAAGTGTGAAAGGAAAGCACCTATGGCAGAAGAAAAAGAATTTTTGGAGATGGTTGGGAAATGGGCCAAACTCTATTTTTTCCAATCGCTGACCGAATTTTTCAATTACTTGAAAAATTCTGATCTATCCCTGCTTCAGGGATACGCACTTACCTATCTTTACTTTAAGGGGCCAATCAAGATATCTGATTTATGTGAGCATATGATGGTATCACCTGGCGCTGCCAGCCAATTGGTTGATCGGCTCGAAAAACTGGATATGGTGGGGCGCATTTCTGATCCGAATGACCGTCGGGTTCGGAATGTTCTTGTGCTGGAGAAAGGTGAAAAATTTGTACAGGAAAATTTCCTCTTTAGTCAAAGCTGGCTTGGTGAAATCCCGGCTGATATTTCCGACGATCAGAAAGAACAGATTACCAATATCCTTTCAATGTTTGTGCAAAGTCCGACTAATTAATCGTTTCACTAATTTACATCAGGAGAATCAATAATGAATATCGCAGTATTTGGCGCAACAGGCAAAACAGGCCTTGAAGTTGTAAAACAAGCTCTAGAGGGTGGTCATCAGGTCACCGCATTTGTGCGTGATCCAGCCCGTCTGGAAATGGAAAATGATAATTTATCGGTTGTAACTGGTGATGTTTTTGACTCAGCCGCTGTGGCTGAGGTCATTAAGGGCCAGGACGCTGCCATCTGCGCCTTAGGTGCGGGCAGCGATCTTAAGAAAACAACAGTTCGAACCACCGGTACGATCAATATTATCCAAGCCATGCAGCAGCAGAAGGTCAAGCGGTTGTTGGTTGTCACGGCAATGGGAGTTGGAGAAAGTTGGGATACTTTATCTGTGATCAATAAATTCTTTTTCGCTGTCCTGCTGAAAAGCGCCCGGGAAGATCACGAAGCCCAGGAAGCGGCTGTCAAAGAAAGCGGACTGGATTGGACGATCATTCGTCCCAGTGGTTTGGTTGATACGCCCCGAACAGGTGTTTATGATTTTGGGGAAAACATCCCTGCCAAAACCTCCAAGATCGCCCGCGCTGATGTGGCTGATTTGATCTTGAAGGTTTTGGGAGATAATAATCAAATTGGAAAAGCGCTTACGATCAGCAATTAAGCTGTTGGTTGTGAAATTCACAGAAGGATTGATAAATAATGCAAAATAACACCATGAAAGGAAAAGTTTGCCTGGTCACTGGCGCAACAGCCGGGATAGGGGAGGCAGCCGCCCTCCTGTTAGCGAAATTAGGCGCGACTGTAGTAGGGGTGGGACGCAATCCCAGCAAAATTGATAATTCCACCCAAATGATCAAAGAAAAATCAGGAAATCCTGATATTGCGTTTCTAAAGGCAGATCTATCCTCCCAAAAAGATGTCCGGGAACTAGCTCAGCAGTATAAGAACCAATACGGTCGATTAGATGTATTGGTCAATAATGCAGGAGCCACTTTTGCCGAGCGTCAAGAAAGCATAGATGGTATAGAAATGACTTTCGCGTTGAATCATTTAGGCTATTTTTTATTAACCAATTTGTTGCTTGACCTTCTGGAAAAAAGCGCGCCAGCCCGGGTCATCAATGTGTCTTCCAGTCTGCATAAAAT
>Ga0180430_10000331_pt1 | contig 52568 bp, 41 predicted proteins | sample SS_ome_9_FD_132999 | JGI IMG/M metagenome (GOLD analysis project Ga0180430, IMG submission 132999) | Hypersaline lake sediment archaeal communities from the Salton Sea, California, USA - SS_1_S_2 metaG | ecosystem: Environmental > Aquatic > Non-marine Saline and Alkaline > Hypersaline >...
AGACACGTACGCCTTCCCTCTCTAGCTGCAGACTGAGTCGCTTCGGACCCCAGGCGGGACACGTCAACGCCGTTGCCACGATCCTTCGTTCCTTGGTCGTGTCCAACTGCACCGGACGTCCGGGACGCGTTGCTGTTCTGCGCGGATGCAGTCCATCGACCCCGTAGAGCGTGAAGCGCCTCTTCCATCGGTAGTAGAGCGTCCGTGAGATCCCTGCCTCGCGGCATGCAGCGCTGACGTTGTTCAGTTCCTCGGCACGCTGCAGGACACGGAGACGGAAAGCGTGTACCTTGTCTTCGAGGGTCATCACGCTACCTCCCAGGCTTCTCGGTTGATTCCTGAGAGTGTCGCCTTGGTGACCCTCTTCCTTCCCCCTGCCTCAACCCGCCAACTGCAAACACTACCGTGAAACTCGACAACCTAGACTCACTGCACCCAACCCTTGGACGGCATACCACCCCAACCCGTAGTGCCCCGGCCAACCAGGATTGAAGCCTTGAGCCTCTAGAACTGGTTGGTGTTGGGTGGCGAAGATAGGGTGCGTTTGTCGGTCGCTCGTATCGTGAGCCACTCGCCCCGGCTTCCCAAGTGCACAAGCGGCCCGGTGAAGGACCTACACGGAACAGACTGCGTTCCTGGGGAGTGATGCCGTTCGCATTGACCGTGTATAGCGGCAGCGTCGCCACGCCTCACCGCTGGGCCGGGTTGATCAGCCCCACACCGGGATCGATGGTCAGTCGATCGACATTCGCTCTGGTGACCAGCTCCGGAGAGGCCAGTTCTGACGTTCACCGGCGTTTGGCGGCCGGTGGGCACCTTTTGGAGTCGACTCGGTGGTCCCCAAGGAACCGAGCCGGAAGGTGGTTGTGCAACTGGCCTTGACCAATGAGAGCGGGGCTTGAGAACGCAAGCCGAATCGGAGTAGGCTGCTGCGGTTGAGACGCAGTAGCGGTCGGTTGCTCCCGTTCCCGCGGGAGCGCCGCTCTTCATGGGGAAGGCGCACCTTCCTTCCCCTACCTCAAGAGCTAGGCGAAGACTAGAGTTCTGGCAGTTCTAAGCGCGTCAACTACGAGGAGCCAGCGTTCAGACAGATACGCCGCTTTCACGACGTCTCGGCACGACCCTCTTTCCTCTCGTAGAGCATCCGATCGGCGTTGCGGACAAGTTCGGCGACGTCGCATGGAGTTTCGGGTATCCACGTCGCCCAGCCGAAGTCGATCTCGACCCGGTGGTCGGCGAGGTTCTCGGCGCACCACGCGGAGACGGCAGCGCTCAGCCTCTCCTCTAGGGTTTCGATGCCGGTCCCGGTTTCCGGGAGGACAAACAGGAACTCGTCTCCTCCGTAGCGGACGACCCAGTCGCTGTCACGAAGCTGGTCTCGGATGACGTCGGCGATCCCCTTGAGGACGCGATCACCCTCCTGGTGCCCGAGACGATCGTTGACGAGCTTGAACCGTGCGAGATCCGCCATCATCAGCGTCAGCGGACGCTTGTAGCGCTTCGATCGCTCGATCTCCGTCCGGATGGCATCTTCGAAGTAGCTTCGATTCAGCAGCCCGGTGAGTGGATCGCGCAGGGCCTTCTCCTTCAGACGGGACTCGGTCTCCACGCGGTCGGTGATGTCGTAGAAGTGCACGACGAAGCCGTGTCCGGCTTCGTGCTCCAGGGCGTAGACGGTCGCGGTCAGCCAGATCGTGCGGCCGTCGCGGCGGACCGCGCGGGTCATCCCGTCGAGATGGGGAGGGCGTTCTCCGTCCGTCCAGGCGGTCGGGCGGTCGTCGGGGTGGACGAGCTGCCACCACGGGCTGAGGGACAGGAGCTCGTCCTTCGGGTAGCCGAGAACTTCGCACGCTCGCGCGTTGACGTAGCGGACCTCGTTGTCGCGGACGACGAGGACGCCGGTCATCGCACTCTCGGTGAGGAACTGAAAGACTCGCTGAGTCTCGGAGAGGCGCTCCAGATCCCGGGCGTCTCGGAGGGCGGCTGCGGCGACGGCAGCCAGCGTGTCGAGCTGTTGCAGCGTCTCCGCGGTCGGCGCACCGCCGTCGCGTGGGTCGTCGACCGAGAGGTGGCCGAGGATCGTTCCGTCGGCCCAGAACGGCGTCAGCAGAACGTCGTCGGCGTGCCATCCTGACGAGGAGAGGAACGTTCGCGACGATGGGATCTCGAATGGAATCGGTGGCAGGTTCTCGCCGTGGGGGTAGTAGTAGGAGTCCCCCCGACGCGCCGAAGGCTGGTACCGTTGGCCGGAGACGGTGCCGCTGTCCGCGAAGCTCGACAGCGCCCGCTCTTGCTCGATCGTCAGCCCTAGACATGAGCATTCGCAGATTCGCGAGCGTGGGCCGTCGGCCCCGGGAACGAGGGGCGTCTCGTAGAGCGCGGCGATGACGCGCCGGAACGGCGTCCGGCCGACGACTCCGCGGGCGACCTCGTTCAGGATCCTTCGAGCGAGTCTCTCGCTCCGTTCGCGGTCAGGGTCTGCGATAGGGGCATTCATCGTGCCGTGTCCTTCGAGGGTGCGGTTGCGCCCATCGTCCATCATGCGGTTGCGCCTCCGGATCGTCAACAGGGAGCGCCCGGAGACAACTGTCCGCCGCCGGTCGAACCGGCTCCCTTGCTCCGCGCCGAGGCGCGGGACAGCCTCGGATCCGAGGGTCTCATGCCTCGAGGAGGAATCCATGGAACTCGACCAGTGGCTCATGGTGTACCTGGCAATCGCTCAGAGCGCCGCGACCAAGGAGCGGTGCGAGTGGGCGCTGTTCGTTGGGGGGCTGATCGCGGAGGCGATCCTGGCGATCGCGGTCGTCTTCCTCGTCTCCATCGAGTCGGGTCCTCCCGGCAGTCTCCCGTTCTTCGTTGGGATCGGCCTGATCGGGGTCGGGATCATCTCCAGTCTTGCATGGTTCGTGACGCGGGCTCGCGTTCGAGCGGAGGCGGTCCACCTGTGGTCGCTGATGCGCGGAATCGAGAAGGAGTTCGCCGGGGCCGAGTTCCTGCGGAGTTTGCACCGCTTCTCGCGGGGCGACCCCGTCTGCGCTCCGGCCTCGAACTGGACCTGCGGGGAGTGGCTCCCCACGGTTGCTCGCCTTCCGCTGGCGGCTCGGCTTGGGCCGCGCTTCCTTGCCGGGACAGTTCCCGCGGTCTTCCTCCTCGGTTGGATCGCGCTCCTCGTGTGGGCGGTCGCGCGGTAACGAACGCCCGATGCTCAATCCCCACTGACAACCCAAACCGATCTCGGACGGGCGGCAGACGGGGCCCCGCCTGCCGCCACGACACGGAGTACGCTTCGCCTCGAAAGGCTACCCCTCCGTGATCTCTAGCTCGATCGTCTGGGCCGCACCGTTCACCTGGATGATCAGCGTGTAGGTCCCGGGCGTCAGCCCTTCCGTATCGATCGTGTACGAGTACGTCCCGGTCTCCGCATCGTACTCCGCGCGGATGTACGCGTCGATTCCTCCGTCCGATCCGACGAGGGAGAGGGTTACAACTGCGTCAGGAATCGGCTCTCCCGAGACGGGATCGATGATCTGAAGCGCTCCGGAGATCACTTCCCCCGCACCGTACGCCCCGCTCGGGAGGCCCGCCTCACCGCCTCCGCCGGCCGCGGGGGCCGGTAGGATGGTGATGGCAGGAGGCACGGTCGGTTCGATCGGTGGGAGAGACATCATGACGAAGAGCCTCTCGATCGCCTCGTTGATGTTGGATGCTATCCCGGCGGCGATGAGTGCAAGGATGTCGGCATAGGCAGCGTCGGCGTTGTAGGGAAGATAGTGGGAGAAGCTGACATCTCCCGCGACTCGCCCTGCGATGGCCCGACGGTCAGCTGTTCCCCAGAAATTGTATCGGGCGTCGAGCGTGCCAGTTCCGTTGTTTCTGACCGTCCCGAGCAAGTTGTTCCAGTTGATGTGGACCGTCGACGCGTCGACACCGGCGGCGACGGTGACGTCGCCGTTCAGTGTGAATCCCTGAAGCGGCGCGCCGATGCGCACGCCGCCAGCGGCGATCGCGACGTTCCCGGCGATCGACGTGTGCGCGGCCGACCCGACCTGGCTGAGGATGTTGACACGTCCCGTCACCGAGAGATCCTCGACGTAGTCTCCGTGGGCGACGAGGATCGTTGAACCGAAGCCCTGGGCGATGTCGACGGCGGCCTGGATCGACGCGAACGGTACGAAGCCGAAGCCGAATCCGTCGTCGGTCCCGGTCGTCACGTCGACGAGGACCTGCCCGAGGTAGGTGGCGTGGATCCCCCACATGGCCTCGCCGGTGAGTTCGTTGTTCTCTCCCCAGTAGCCTGCCCAACCGCCGGTTGCGTGCTGGAACGCGACGAGCCAGTCGGCCGCGCCCCCGAGCTCGGCCAGATACCCCATCCGTGCGACCTCGTTCAGCGCCAGGATTGCGTAGGCGGTCTCCTGGATGGACTCCTCACCCGAATCGATGTAGCACGAGATCCACGAGAACCCGCCGCCGTCAATCTGGTACTCCGCCAGGGTCGCGGCGAGGTCGGCGAGTGAGGCGCCGGCTGCGTGTGCGCCGGACGTCGGATCGAACTCCTCCCCGGCGAATGCCAGGCCGTACAACGCGCCGGCGAGGCCGATTACATCGTAGTACCACGGCTCGACGAGACGTTCGATGCCCGTCTTGGTCCCTGCAATCCATTCGGTCGAATCGGCTCCGGCGGCGACGGCGCCGACCAGGCCCATCCCGACATCCCATGTAGCTAGGTTCGCATAGGTGCCCGGGTAGTCGCCCCGGTTGCTGAAGATTGATGCGATGTAGCTGGCAGTGTCGTGTGCGACGCCTTTCCTGATGTACGTGCCCGCTTCGAGAAGATCGTAGAAGTTCGCCTGAACGTAATCTCGATAGGTGGTTCCGCCGAAGACGCTGTCGAGCATCATTGCCAAGTATCCGTCTGACGGTGAGAAGTTGCCGGATTTGGAGAGGAGAAGCCCGCCCGCCGCGTCGAGCGCGTTCAGTGCTCCCGGCGTCGGAGAGTTCCAGTAGGCTTCGGCGAGGCCCATCGCGATCGGTCCGACCGTGTTCGTTGGACTCGGATCGGTCGGGTCTCCGTCGTACAGAGGCCAGTCCCATCCGCCATCATCCTGCTGCAAGTCGACGAGTCGGCTCGCTCCGTCTGCGAGCGCGGTGTCCTCCGCGGCACCCGCTGCGAGGAACGCCAGCGCGAGACAGAGACAGACAGCCAGACACAACACCCGTTTCACTCTGCCACCTCCTAGATGCACGTGCTTCTAGAGAGGTGCTTCGGTAGCTCGGCCGCCCCTCGGATCGAAGGGCCCGAAGCTTTGCGTCCCCGAGATTCCTCGAGGTTGCCCTTTCGTTCACCCCACAACGGCCCCGAGTGTGCCTCGCTAGCGATCACCTCCGCGCTCGAGTGGACTGTGTATCGTGGGATCCGTTTCTCGCGTGCGGACGGCGGGTTGACGAACAGGCGGGAGACGAGGTGCGAATGGGCGAAGCGCCCTGAAGAGTACCTCAGTCGTTCCGATCACATGCGTGTCGCCGATGACGACACAGCCCTCTGCCACGGCCGCCTCCTGCGCAACGCAGTCCGCCCGGAGAGGAACGATCCGCGGTGCAAGTGCGAGTGTAGGAGGAAGAACAGGAAACGTCAAGAGATAGCGGAGACTGTTGGTTGAGATCAGCATATAGGCGGTGTGTTAAGAATGAAGCGAGGGATTAACGTTGCCGCGCGAGGCGAGAGCGCGGGCCTCGTTGAGTGATCGGCGCGGCCGCTGCTCAGGTCCGATCGGCGGCAGAACCACTAGCTATCGCTGCGTCGCGAATCGTCCGGAGTCGATGGGCGGCTCAGCGAACGAGCGATCCCGGTCCCGCAGACCGCGGGGATCGTGTATCGGCACGTGGTATCGAGCTTGACTTCGATGCACGGCGCGTCTAGTCTGGATTTGGGATGCAGACGCTCGGTGTGGGCGACGGCCCGGGCGGGCGGATGCGGCGAGGGGTGTTCCTTGACGGAAGATCGTGCAACGGGAGTGAGAGCAATCGTCCTGGTCACCGGAGGGTCGTCCGGGATCGGCGAAGCGTGCGCGCGGCATCTGGCGGAGCAAGGATGCACGGTGTTCGCCGCTGCGCGGTCGCTCTCCGAGGAGTCGTTCCTGGACGAGGTGGAGCTTCACGGTCTGTCGACGGATGTCACCGATGAGGCCTCCGTCGCTCGATGCGTCGACCGGATCGTCGAGACTGCGGGTCGACTCGACGCGATCGTCAACTGCGCTGGGTTCGGCATCGCCGGGGCGATCGAGGCGACGTCGATTGACGAGGCGAAGGAGCAGTTCGACACGAACTTCTTCGGGACGATGCGCGTCTGTCACGCGGCGCTGCCCGTTCTGAGGAGGCAGCGGTCCGGCGCGATCGTGAACGTCTCCTCCATCGCTGGGCGAATCGGACTTCCGTTCCAGGGGCTCTACAGCGCGACCAAGTTCGCGATTGAAGGACTGACCGAGGCGCTACGAATGGAGCTGAAACCGTTCGGGATTCGCGTAAGCCTGATCGAGCCGGGGGACTTCCGCACGGGGTTCACTGCGAGTCGCCGACGGGTCGACGGCGATCTCGGCGGGGCGTATCGATTGACGACCGATCGTGCGCTCGCGGCGGCCGAGTCGGACGAACGGAGTGGCGCGTCCCCCGAGCGGGTCGCCCGGCTTCTGTTGAGGATCCTGCGAGATCCGTCTCCCAGGCTTCGGTACACGGTGGGCCCGCTCTCGCAACGGCTGTCGGTCGCGGTCAAGCCGCTGCTGCCTGCGGGCATCCTCGAGCGGGAAGTGATGAGGCACTACAAGGTTCTGTAGCGACGGGCGCGGCCGACCGCGGCCGCTGACAGCCACGTCGCGGAGGTGCGTCGAGTGGATCTATTTGAGAAGGCCCAGCGGTTTGCGGAGGATCCCGACTTCGCCCGCGGGCTCGGCTATCCGACGAACCCGAGGACGGCGAGGGGAATGGGGCTCTACCCGTACTTCATCCCCCTCGACGGGACCGAAGGGACGACGGTCAGGGTTGGTGGCCGTTCCCTGATCATGATCGGATCGAACAACTACCTCGGGCTGACGACGCACTCGGACGTTCGCGCTGCCGCGACCGAGGCGATTCGCGCGTTCGGGACAAGCTGTACCGGCTCTCGCTTCCTCAACGGAACGCTCGCAGTGCATCTGGAGTTGGAGGAGAAGCTGGCGGCGTTCCTCGGGAAGGAACGGGCGCTCGTCTTCGGGACCGGGTACCAGGCCAATGTTGGGGCAATCTCGGCGTTGGTCGGGCGAAGCGACGTCATCATCTGCGACAAGGAGGATCACGCCAGCATCGTCGACGGAAGCCGGCTGGCGCTCGGACGGATGGTCCGCTTCCGTCACAGCGATCTCGGCGACCTCGAGCGTGCGCTGTGCGCTTCTCCGGCGGACGCCGGGAAGCTGGTCGTCGTCGACGGCGTGTTCAGTATGGGGGGCGACCTGGCCCCGCTTCCGGAGATCGTCGACCTCTGCCGAAAGCACGGTGCCCGCCTGATGGTCGATGATGCACACGGGATCGGCGTGACTGGGGAAGGTCGCGGCACGGCTGCGCACTTCGGCCTCGCGGAGGACGTCGATCTGATCATGGGGACGTTCAGCAAGTCGCTCGCGTCGATCGGCGGCTTCATCGCGGGCGAGGAGCACGTGATCGACTGGATTCAGCACTTCGCCCGTTCTCTGATGTTCAGCGCGAGTCTTCCCCCACCGAGTGCGGCGGCCGCGCTCGCTGCACTGGAGATCCTCGAGCGCGAGCCGGAGCGTGTCGCTCGGGTCAACGCGGCGGCGGAGCGGATGCGCGCTCGCTACCGAGAGCTCGGCTTCGACGTCGGCGCGAGCGAGACGCCGATCGTCCCGATTCTCGTCGGCGGGGCAATGGACGCGATGGCCGCGTGGAAGCGCGTCTTCGAGGGAGGCGTCTACACGAACGTCGCGATTCCCCCGGCCGTGCCGGAGGGGCAGTCACTCCTGCGAACGAGCTACATGGCGACCCATACCGACGAGCAGCTGGACGAGGTGGTCCGCGTCTTCGCCGATGTGCTGGGAGACTCGACGAAGCGTTCGGCCCTGACGTAACCCCATTGCTGAGAACGGGGCGTCGAAGGGAAGGCCCAGAGGCCGGGCGCCGGAGGGATCTGACGATGGTCGACGAGAAGACGGACCACGGCGACGCGCTCGACACGCCCACGTTCCGGCTCCTTGTCGAGCGCGTCAACGACGGGGTGGCGATCATCCAGAACGCGATCATCCGCTACGTCAACCCGGCGATCGAGCGGATGCTCGGGTACCCGGCCGACGTTCTGTGCGGGACGCCGTTCGCCGACTATCTCCACCCGGAGGACGCGGGAGCCCTTGTCGATCGCTACCGACGCCGGATGGCCGGGGACGATGTCCCGACGGTCTACGAAACGCGCGTCCGGAACGATCGCGGAGAATACGTTCCCGTCGAGATCAACGCAGCGGTGTTCGCGATTCGCGGGGAGCCGGCAGATGTCGTCCTGTTGCGGGACATCGCCGAACGCAAGGCGAGCGAGAACGCGCTTCGCGCAGCGAGTCACAAGATCGAGCAACTCCATCAGGCGGCGTATCGGCTCGCCGCCTGCACGGAGACGGACGAGGTCTGTCGGGAGACCGTCCGGTTCGCGGAGGAGATCCTCGAGTTCACGAGGTGCACGTTCGACGTGGTCGAGGGGGATCGGCTCGTCGTCAAGGCGACGTCGGGCGGACTCGGACCGGGAGACAGTCTCGATGCGCCGGTCGACGGGGCGACCCTCGCCGCGGAGACGTTGCGGACTGGGAAGAGCTACGTGTTTGGCACGATGGACGAAGTCCCGGTCGCCCGTCCGACGCACGCCGACTTCCAGTCCGGGATCAGCCTGCCTGTGGGTACCCACGGCGTCTTCCAGGTCGCCGCCACCGAGGAGAATGCGTTCGCGGAGGACGACGCTCGTCTGTTGGAGCTTCTCGTCCGGCACTCGGCGGAAGCGCTCGAGCGCCTTCAGCTCCAACACGAACTCGAGGAGCAGGCGACGCACGATCCTCTCACCGGCGTCTACAACCGGCGCCACTTCACCGAACGGATCGGGGCGGAGCTGGAGCGCTCGAAGCGATACGAGCATCCGCTGGCGCTCCTGATGATCGACATCAACGGGTTCAAGTCGGTGAATGACGAGTTCGGTCATCAGACCGGCGACCGGGTCCTGTGCGAGCTCGCCCGCGCGATCCAGGACGAGCTGCGCAGCGTTGACATCGTCATTCGCTACGGGGGTGACGAGTTCCTCGCCGTTCTCCCCGAGACAGACGGGGAGGCGGACCTGATTTCGATGAGGCTGCAGGAATCGATCGAGTCGAGAAGCCGGCAAGGCGAGTTCTCGCCTCTCCCGATCACCCTCGCCGTCGGGATGGCCTACTGGTCGCCGGGGGGGACCGAGTCGATCGACGATGTCCTTCGTCTGGCCGACGAGCGGATGTACGCATCGAAGCATCGTTCGCACACGGACGAGACAGAGGGTGCGAGCGCGTAGCGAATGACGCCGATCCGCTAGAGCGGGCGGACCTTTCCCAAGTCGAGAACCTCAACCAGTTCGTGCGGGTACGGCTCGAACCAGACCTGATCCGCGAGGTAGTCGACGCCGAAGCGGAGAATCCACGAGCGGACGAGCATCGTCGGCGCGCTGAGCGGTACCCGCGACTGTCGGTAGGCGTCGAGTGCGTCGAGGAAGTGGGCTCGTTCGGCGGGCGTGAGTCGATCGGAGACGTACCCGAATGCGTGCTGAAGGACGTTGATCGCGCTCCGCCGGCGCGGGGCACGGGCGAGCGCGCGGGCGAGTTCGGCGCGATAGAGAGCGGCGACGTCCGCGGTCGGGCATCGGTCAGCGTTGGCGACGATACGACCCATCGTGCGCATCGCGGTCTGGTTGTAGGCCATGAGCAGGAACTTGTGTTCGGCATGGAACGCCACGAGGGCAGCCATCGTCGGGGCCACTGCGACGGCGCGGAAGCGGGCCATCGTGAACAGCCGGGTCAGGTAGTGCCCGCGGATGTCGAAGCTCTGCAGTCTTCCCTCATCCTCGATCGGGAGATCTCCGAAACGCTCGAGGGCACGAGCGGCGAACGCGCCGGAACCCTTCTGATGCCCGGCGTTCGGCTTTCGACTGTGGTAGACCTTGACCTGGCTCGGCCCACACGACGGAGAGCGATACTTCAGGAGGAACCCGTCGACATCGTCGAGCGACGAGAGAAACGCATCGGAGAACGAACGCATCGCGTCGGTCAGGTCCCGACCTGTCTCCGGCTGGAAGAGGGCGATGCGGTCGGCGTCGTCGATCAGGCGGATCGGCGGGCGCGGGACGCCAAGACCGATCTCGACTTCCGGGCAGACGGTGATCGGCTCGACGAACGGCTTCAGGAGTTCGACGACGCGATCAGTGATCGTAACGCCGTTGTAGCGACAGCGGTCGAACCCGAGGCAGCGGCTGAAGACGACCCTCGGCTTGCGGTGAGGACTCATCGCCGCTTCCCGAACCCAGTGGCGAGCCCAGTTCCCGTCCCCAGCCACGCCAGGCCCGACCAGCGCGCGACGTGCCAGCGGCGCTCGGTCACGCCGACTCTTGCCGACGGCCGAACAGGTGGCGCTTGATGTCGAGTGTGCTTGTCTTCGGGAACGGTCGCTCGGTGAGGACGAGTTGGCCGATCGTTCGCAGTCGCTTGTACGGCGCAAGGCGCTGCAGGCGGGCTCTCACCTCTCGCCAGATCACCTCGCGGACCCCGACCGCTTCGGCCGCCTCCTCAAGGCGCTCGCGGTTCGGATAGACGACGGCTTCGATCGCTCCGTCCGACTCGCGATGGCGAACAAGTACCTCTTCGACGTACGGGATTCGCCCGATCTCCCACTCCAGCTCCTCCGGGTAGACGTTCTTCCCCGACTCGAGAACGATCACGTTCTTGGCGCGCCCCTTGAGGAAGATCTCGCCGTCCTCGTCGAGCGCAGCGAGGTCGCCGGTGTGGAACCAACCGTCTGTGTCGATCGCGGCGGCCGTTGCGACGGGGTCGCCGTAGTAGCCGTGCATGACGATCGGCCCCCGGATGAGGAGTTCGCCGACGCCGTCCGGCCACGGGTCGAGAACCTTCGCTTCGACGTGCGGAATCGGACGACCGACTGAGCCGGCCTTCTTCCCGAGCGGGTCGCAGACGGAGATGACGGGCGAGGTCTCCGTCAACCCGTATCCCTCCATCATGCCGATCCCCATCCGCCGGAAGCCCATCGCCACCTTCGGATCGAGCGGCGCCGATCCGGAGACGAAGAACCGAAGACGCCCCCCGGTCAGCTTGCGCTTGATCCCCCTCCCGACGAAGCGCGGGGCGACCCGCCAGAGCGCTCGACCGACGAACGATCCGCAGACCCGCTCCATCAGTTTCGCGTACAGGCCGTGGTAGAGCTTGGGCACGCCGGTGAAGATGCTGACCTCGTTTTCGATCATCAGCTGGGGAAGACGCCGGTACTCGTCGGTGTACATCGCTGTCGCGCCGCCGTAGAGCGGAAGGACGAGACACGCAACGAGTCCGAGGATGTGATGCCACGGTGCGATCGAGAGGAGTACGTCGTCGGAGAGGATCGGGATGACCTTCGTCCCGTGGATCAGATCGGCGGCGATGTTCCCGTGAGAGAGGAGGACGCCCTTCGGTCGACCGGTGGTGCCCGACGTGTAGGCGAGAACGGCGATGTCGCCCTCGTCGAGCGGGGGCTGTGTCGGAGCGCCGTCGCCGCACAGGGTGGTGAACGTTGGCTCGGCCACATCGTCGAGGTCGACGCGCAGGTCCGCATCCGACGGAACCTTCTCCATCAGCTCGCCCGCGGCGAAGACGGCCTTCGGCTTCGCGTGGCCGACGAGGATCGAGATCTCCTCTCGCGTTAACACCGGGTCGAGCGGAACGATCCATGCGCCCGCCTTCCACGTTGCGAGGAGTACGGCCGCGTAGCGGATGCGCGGGCGAGAGAGGATCGCCACGCGGTCGCCCTTGGCGACCCCCGCCCGCTGAAGGCCGACGGCGAGCCGATCGGAGAGGAGATCGAGTGCGCGATAGCTGATCTCGTTCGCCTCGCCGACGAATGGTTTCGTGTTGCGCACGGCGATGTGGTCCGGATACTGCGCCACCGAGCGTGCGAACAGCGTTCGAAGGGTCGGAAGCTCAGCGGTCTCGTGCAACGCTCGAGTGCTCATGTCGACACCGACGACTGTAGCCTGTCGCGGGCCGCCCGGACAAGCGTTGACCGGGTCGAGCCGGCGCCAGATAGATGGGGGACGTCCGTTCCGAAGGAGGCGCGATGACGGTCCTCTGGCTCGCCGGGCGGGCACTCGAGATCTCGCTCGCCTACATGACCTGCGTTCGGCTCCTCAGCCTCGTGTCGCGCAACGCGGGGATCGTCGATTCGTTCGGGGGACCGGGATTCGCCCTTCTCGCCGTGGCACTTCCTGCGCTCACCGGTGGGCCGGCCTGGCGCAGCCTCCTCGTTCTCGGACTCGTCGTCTGAGCGACGCGGCGCTGCGTCTACGTCACCGTTCGCACCTGGGGGCGACCCGAGGATTGGCGCTACGAACTGCGGCGGGAGGCCGCCGGCCGGGCGTTCCGGTGGCGGAGCTACGTCGGGATTTCCGTCCTCAATACTTCGGCGAGGCCATCCTCTGGTGGGGGGCTTCCTCATCGCCCACGCCGTTCCCGTCGGATACGTGTCCGTCGTCGGACCCGTGGCGATCACGTTCCTCCTCGTGCGGGTCTCCGGCGTACGGATGCTCGAGCGGGGCCTGAAGGAACGTCGGCCCGGCCACAAAGCGTACGTTCGCCGAACGAGCGCGTTTGCTCCCCGCCCCCCCCCGCGAAGGGGCGGAGACGACACCTCGTCGATCGGGCGCGACGAGGGGCGGCTGGAGGTGCGGCCCCTCCTCTCGTATCGTCTTCCCAAGGAGGCCACGGTGACCAACGAGCTGCAACGCGTGTTGGACTTCGCGATCGAGAAGGAGCGAGAGGCTGAGGCGTTCTACAAGGAGTGGGCGGCGAAGGTGAGGAACCCGGCCGTCGTCGCGCTGTTCGCCGAGCTAGCAGCGACCGAGCACGGCCACGCCGAGATGCTCGCGCACCTGACGCTCGACGATCTCGGAGAGCAGGCTGCGGCAGGGACGGGCGACCTCGGGCTGTCCGACCGACTCGTCGACGTTGAAGCATCCGAGGGGATGGGCGTTCAGGAGGCGATGGTTCTCGCGATGAAGCGCGAGGAGGCTGCCGCCGCGCTCTACGACGAGCTCGCCCGCCTCGGCGGGGAGACACAGTCGCTGTTCGAAGCCCTCGCAGCGGAGGAGCGGACGCACAAGGGGCGGCTCGAGACCGAGTACGATGAGCAGGTCCTGACCGAGAACTGATCCCGGGCGTCTTCGCCGTGCAGGTCCGCGCTGCTCCGGCGCCTACGCGGGCGGTAGCAAGACGTTGTGCTCGACGACGATCGTGTCTTGTGTGCTCGTCTCGTGGCTGACGCCGTTCCGAGTGATGTTCCCGATCGCGGTCGCCGCCTGCGGCGTGCCGCGCATGCAGATCGACGTCCCCGGTGGCCCGGCCGGCTCTCGCTCGTCGAGCGAAGGTCTGACGTTCGACACCCGCTCTCTGGGGGTACTCACCGCTGGGCGGTTCGCTCTGTCGCCTCGTATCATGCCCCATCCACGGCGCGAGGAGGCAGGATGGATCGACCAAGACGTGATCACGCGGGATTGGCCTTGTTCGAGGAGCTGCTCGACGTCCCCGCACCCTCGGGGCACGAAGCGGAGATGGTTCAGCTTCTCGCTGATCGGCTCGCGGAATGGGGATACGCGCCGTCGATTGACGATGCGGGGAACCTGACCGTTCGCGTTGCAGGGCGGCAGCCCGACGGGCCGCTCGTCTGCTTGGCGGCCCACGTCGACGAGATCGGGATGGTCGTCACTGGGATCGAGTCGGACGGCGCTCTTCGCGTGACGCGCTCCGGCGGCCTCTACCCGTGGAAGCTCGGTGAGGGCGCGGTCGACGTCCTCGGCGATCGGGAGACGATCACGGCGGCGGTCTCGATGGGATCGGGACACTCGAAGTCGGTCATCTCGCGTGATCTGACGTGGGAGTGCGTTCGCGTGTTGACGGGACTCTCTCCCGACGTTCTCGCCGAGCTGGGTATCCGAGTTGGGTCGCCGATCGTCCCGGTGCGGGAGGCGCGCGGACCGCTCGTTTTCGGAGGCGAGGACGATCCGATGGTTGGCGTGTGGAGCTTCGACAACCGGCTCGGCGTGACCGTCCTCCTCCAGCTTCTCCAGTGGGCGCAAGCGGAAGACATCACGCCGGTCTGTCCCTTTCTGATCGCGTTCACCGTCGAAGAGGAGATCGGTTGCCACGGGGCGAAGGTCCTCGCCGCGCGCGAGCGCCCCGATGTCTTCGTCGCCGTTGACGGAAGCCCGCTCGTTCCCGAGTGTCCGATCGCCCTTGACGGGCGCCCGGGGATTCGCTGCAAGGATCGTGTCGCGACCTACGATGCGGCCCTGCTTGCGGATCTGTGCCGGCTGTCGTCCGAGGCGGGTGTCGAGCTGCAGCCGGTCGTCTACGACGGCGCGGCAAGCGACGCGAGCCTCGTCTACTCGATCGGCGCGGCGCCGAGGGTAGCGTGCCTCGGCTACGTCCGTGCATCGAGCCACGGGTTCGAGGTGGCTCCGCTGTCGACGTTCGACAAACTGCTGACGTCGATCACAGCCTTCTTCGAGCGGTGGGAGGGCTAGCCGCCGCCGTCCTTCAGGAATCGGTCGAACCAGCCGACGATCCGATTCAATCGATCGACCCGGCGGTCGGTTCGTCCGGCTCGGGATAGGCCGTGCGGCTCGTCCGGATAGCGGATCATCTCCGTTTCGACACCGAGGTACTTGAGAGCGACGAACACCTGCTCGCCCTGCTCGATGCTCGCCCGCAGGTCGTTCTCGCTGTGGATGACGAGGGTCGGTGTCTTCACGTTCGCGAACGCACTGATCGGCGACTGGCGCCAGTAGTTCTCGAATCCCTCCCACGGAGAGACGTCGCCGAACAGCTTCTGGAACGCCCAGTTGAAGTCGCTCGATCCCCACATGCTCGTCAGGTTGCTCACGCTCCGCTGCGTGACCGCCGCGCTGAAGCGGTCCGATCGAGCGATGATCCAGTTCGTCATGTACCCGCCGTAGCTTCCGCCCGTCACGCCCATCCGCGATTCGTCGACGTACGGACGGGCGCTGACGAGGTCAACCCACGCCATCAGGTCGGCGTAGTCCACCGTTCCCCAATCGTTTGCGATCGCTCGGCAGTGTGCATCGCCGTAGCCCTGCCCTCCCCGCGGATTGCAGAAGTAGACGACGTAGCCCTGCGCGGCGAGCGCGAAGAACTCGTGCATGAAGAACCATCCGTACTGCGTCTGCGGTCCGCCGTGGATCTCCAGGATCGAGGGATACTCCCGGGATGGGTCGAAACCGGGTGGCGTGATCACCCATCCGTGGAGGTCGTTGTCGTCGGCCCCCTTGAACCAGACCTCCTCGATCGCGCCGAGATCGAGTTCGTCGAGGAGCTCGCGATTGACGCTCGTCAACGTTCGCGGCGCCCCACCGACCCCGTCACGAACTAGGATCTGACCCGGATCGGTCATCGTGCCGAACGCGTACAGGAGACGGTCGTCGGCTTCGTCGAGTGAGAAGCCGCAAACGACGCCGGGCTCGTCGACGATCGGCGTCATCGATCCCTCAAGGTCGACGGCCTGAAGCGTCGTGCGCCCATGATGGGAGACCTGAACGTAGATCCGATCTCCGTCGGCGGACCACGTCGGCGGCATCTGCGGCACCCCGCCGAGGTCGTTGATCGAATCTCCGGCAACGTTCACGTCGTGGTCGGCCGTCAAGCACCGCGCGGGCGCGGAGCCGTCGGTGGGAACGATCCACAGGCGAGAGAGTCCCCACGGATCGTCGCCCTCCATGCCGAGGTAAGCGATCGACCGGCCGTCAGGCGAGCATCGAGGGAGCCACTTCGGGCCGTACGGCGTCTCGATCTTCCGCTCGGCTCCGCCGGTCGCCGGGATCGCGAACAGATCGGTGGCGGCGTAGTCCCGATCGGGATCGGTGGTGCGATTGGAGCAGAACAGGACCTCCCGGCCGTCGGGAGACCAGGTCGGGTTCGACTCGTCGTGGATCTCCCCGCGCGTCAGCTGTGTTGCCTCTCCCGTCTCGACGTTGACGATCCAAAGATGGGTGCGTTCGTCCGGCAGGAATCCGAGGCCGTCGAGCTTGTAGAAGAATCGGGTTACTCGGCGTGACACCAAGCCGAGATCCTTCCTCTTCTCATCCTCTTCCCGCTCGATCTGCTCTTGATCCTTGGCGCGGAACCCCACGACGAGGCGGGTTCCGTCGGGCGACCAGGAAAACTCCTGGATCGAGCCCTTCAGATTCGTCACCCGCTCGGCCTCCCCGCCGGCGACGGGAATCCGGTAGATCTGGGGTTGCTTCTCATCGTCGCGATTCGAGAGGAAGGCGATCGACGCTCCGTCGGGCGAGATGCGGGGCGTCGAGTCGACGTGATCGCCGTGGGTGAATCGGCGGGGCGGATCGCCGTCGGTCGGGACGATCCACAGGTCGGAGTACTTCTTCTCCGTTTCGCGGTCGACGCGGCTTTGCGCATAGACGGCGAACGTTCCGTCCGGCGTAATCCGGGGATCGGAGATGAGCTCGAATCGGTAGAGATCCTCGGCTGTGACGGGGCGCCTGGTGTCGGTCAACGGACGGCCTCCTTCGAGTCGTGGTTCAACGAGCGAAACCTCTCCTGCGTCCACCTGTATGTTGCACGATGGACGCCCCGTGGTTCAGGTCGGCCTGGACCGGCGTCCATTCCATCGGGGCCGCGTCTTTCGTCCCCGGAGGATGAAGGGGGAGTAGGAGGTGCGGACATTGGGTCGAAGCCTGTGGTGTGCGTTGGTTCTGGTCTGCGTTGTGGGCGTCCTTGTCTGGGCGGACGCGGGGTGTGGTTGTCCGCCGGCGGAACAGCCGCAGTGCTACGAGACATTCCGATCGAACGAGATCATCGCCTTCTCTCTGACCTTGCCGGTCGACTACTTCTGGTGCCACGGAGTGACGGAAACGCCGCTCATCACAGGCTGGCGGGTGGAGGCGCAGGACGGGGCGATTGTGCGCGACGAGCCGCTCTCGTGGCCAACCGGGTCGTGGGCAACGTTCGCGTGGGACCTGACCAACGACGTGGGCGAACTCGTCGGCCCGGGCTTCTATCGCGTCGTTGTCTACACGGATCTGACAGCACCGATCTCGGCGGACGTTCTCATCGAGCCCTGTCGCAGTTGCTCTGCGTACTGGTCTTGCTGGCCGTGCTGCCCGACGCTCTGCTGTCTCTGTTCGTGTCAGCCGTTGACCCGCTGTCGCGTTCCGATGGGCGAGCCCTACCTCGAGTTGCGCAACGGGGGAGAGAGGAGCTGCTGCGGGCTGACCGTTCACCTGTACGGAGCCTTCGGAATCACGTGCCCATAGACGTTGCTCCCGCTCCGCGCCGCGTTGACAGGGTCGCGTCTGGGGTGTCGTCAGCGTGGACGCATGGGCGTCCGTCCCGTGCGACGGCCGCGACGAGTGAACAGAACGGACGTCCCTCCTCGCTCCGACGGACGCCGTTGAGGGAAGGCCGGCCCCGACTATCTTTGGGGATGAACGATATCGAGAACGCCACGACGCCTCCTTGACTCCGGAGGGAGGGAAACGAACGAGAGCCGTTCCCCTCCCTCCTCCTGTTTGGCGGAGTCGAGCGCTGTCTAGCCTACTACTGCGTTTCGGGATCGTTGCGATTCGCGCGCTTCTTCGCGACCCTTTGGGCGATCGGTTCCCGCGGCTGCGGAGGTGAGGCAAGGGATGGGAGCGGTCCGTTCGCTGCGCTTCTGGCTGACGCTCGCGGTGGTGGCGTCGCTTTCCGCCTTCTGTGGGTGCCAGCGGGAGGCGCCGGTCTCGTTCCCCGACCCGGAGCTTGCTGCGGCCGTTCGAGACGCGCTCGGGATCGTCGATCGGCCGATCCGCCGCGCCGATCTTCGCCGACTGACCGAACTCGATGCGTCCTCGCGGGCGATCGCGCGCCTCGACGGGATCGAGGCGTGCGGCGAGCTGCGCGCGCTCGACCTATCCGAGAACCACATCCGAGATCTTCAACCCCTCTCGGGCGTTCGTCGGCTGGAGCGACTCATCCTGCGGAGCAACCGGATCGAGGACGTCACGCCGCTCGCAGGGTTGTCGGCGCTCCGCGTTCTCGACCTCGACTTCAACACGATCACGGATGTCGATCCGTTGAAGGACCTGAGCGAGCTGGAGTGGCTCGGTCTGTGGAACAGCCGCGTCCGGAGAGTCGATGCGCTCGCTGGATTGGCCGCGCTGCTCGAGCTCGGCCTCGGCGGGAACCCGATCGAGGATCCGACGCCGCTCGGCGAATTGACGAAGCTCGAGTGGCTTGGCCTGCCAAACACCGGGATCGACGATATCGGGTTCGTCGCCGGGATGTTGGCGATGAAGGAGCTCGGTCTGGAGGGGAATCGGATTCGCGATCTAACGCCGGTCGTGGCGCTGTCGCACCTCGAGCGGCTCGGTCTGGGGTCGAACGAGATCGTCGACGTGTCGCCGGTGGCCCAGCTGACGGGTCTGCGTCAGCTCAGCCTGTGGGGAAACGAGATCTCCGACGTGGCGCCGCTCGCCGGACTGGTCGAGCTGGAGAAGCTCTGGCTCGACGGAAACCCGATCCTCGAGACTGACGCGCTGGCCGGACTGACGAGCCTTCGGATCCTCGGCCTGTCCGACACGCTCGTCGCCGACCTTTCGCCGCTTCTCCGAAACCCGGGGCTCGGCGCGGGAGACGAGGTCGACGTCTCGCGAACCCCGGCTGACCGCGCGGACGGCGACGAGACACAGCGAGCGATCGACGTCCTTGAGAGCCGCGGCGTGGTCGTCCGGCGGGACCCGTAGTTCGGACGGAGGGGCAGGCTACGAGGGATCTTCCAGTCCATCCTCGACATACGCGTTGTGGAAGATGAACAGCTGCTCCGAGTCGAAATCGGTGAAGATCAGCTTGTAGCAGTTGGTGAGGATGTAGACCCAGACCATGATGTTCGGCATCGGATCCCGCAGGCTGGCGATGTCGTAGTAGAAGTCCTTGTCCGCCCACCACTGCTTCCGCAACTTCCGCTCCCCTGACCAGTCCTTGAAGCTGCCGAAGTAGCTCTCGAGGAGCCAGACGAAGTCTCCGAACTGGAGCTTGGTGCGGATGCCTGTCGCTGCCTCGGGAAGGGGCGCGACGTCCTCACCGTCGACGAGGCGGAGCCAGGCCTCGATCATGTCACACCCACCGTGGTAGGCCATCGTGATCGCGGGGGTGATGCGGCAGTTGCCGTCGACGAGGTACGGCCGTTCGGTCTCCCGGTCGACGACGAAGTCGAAGCCGCACAGGCCGTGGAACCCGAGGTGATCGACGATCTTGGCCGCCGCGGCCGAACAGGCCGGGTCGGCGACGCTCTCCCGGAGCATCGTCGTTCCGCCGGTCCGGGGCATCGTACGCACGCCGCGGTACATCACCTCGCCGAGGACCGCGCCGTGGTCGCACAGCTCGAGCGTGCACGTTGTCGGGCCGTCGATCAGGCGCTGGAGCATCGGGAGGTTGCCCTGTTTGAGGTTGTTGATCCGGACGACGTCGAAGTACTCCTTTTCGAGGGTTTTCCTGTTGTCGACGATCCGCAGACCGGCGGCGCCCGACGTCTGCTGCATCTTGACGACGATCGGCAGGTCGATCGTCGCGACGAGCTCGCGCGCTTCGTCCATCGACTGCGGAACGAAGATCTCCGGCGTATCGATTCCGATCTCACGCGCCAGATCGGCGAGCTGAGCCTTGCTGTGGAGGCGCATCAGCGTCTGTGTGTCGACCATCGCCGTCTTGGTCGCGGCGAGGATGCGATCCCGGAAGCGGCTCATGAGGATGATCTCTTCGTAGGATGGGAAGTAGTAGTCGTACTTCCCGGTTTCGATCTCACGGAGAAGGCGCTCCGCGTACTGGCGGGGCTTGTGGCGCATGTTGGGAAGTCTCACGCGTTTCGTCACGTACTTGGAGTAGGCCGCGTACGCGAGGCGATGCCCCTCGGCCGCGTAGACTTCGTATCCTAGTTGGCCGAACCGCCGGATGACGTGAAGCGCAGCCGGTTCGAACAGACCGGTGACAAGGACTCTCATCGACGCCCCCTCGGTGACGTTGGATCGTGGAGTTTGCCGACGCCGACGGCGACGGACGCCCCCCCATGCTCGGTCCCGCGAGTCTCTCGGACGACGAAGAATACGTTGATGCGTCGAGCGAGACAACCGGTGGCCGCCTGGGGGCTCCGTTCGGGAGCGTAGCGAGTGGAAGAGGGAGGAGGGCGGGGCGACCTCTGCTCACCCCGCCCTCCGAAAGCTAGTTCCGGGCTTCGTCCCGGAGCCTGAACCTGATCTCCGAGGCGATGTCCTGCGCATCGACGCCGTTTCTGAGGCTGTGCGCAATCGATCGCCGGAGCTGCTTGCGAGCGCGAGATGTCTTCACTAGTTGGTGGATCCTCGCGCGGCGATCCGCGCGCTCGATGCGCTCGTCCACCATCCCCTGCACCGCTTCGTAGATGTAGATCGTAGGGTTCGGAAGCATGACCAACCTCCTGTTCACACCGGCGAGGCCCTCTCCGGGCCGCGTTCCGTATCCTGCATCCTCTCCGCGCGCAACGCGGGCGCAGAGACGGCTTGCGAAGGGTCCCACTCGTTCATCGGATGACTCTCCTTCCTCCGAAAGACGCTGCGCCGTTCACCACACTCTTGAGTCGCGCAACCCCCCTCGTTCGGTTCGCCGGACGATGTCCGGGAGGGAGCTGCCTCGGCCGTCGCCGGGGGCGACGATCTGCGGATCGCTGCTCTCGCGCCGCATCAGGCGGCTTCGGTGATGGGTCGGGTCGAGTGCGAGGAGACGCCCTCGATCGCGGGACGATGTCCCTTCAGGGCCGTTCTGAATGTGTGGATGTCCGCGCTGTGCGCGGTGACCGCCGAACTGCCTACCCGGGAAGGCCTCGGAGGCTCGCGGGAATCGACGCTCGTAGCTTCGTGCAACAGTCGGTCATTCGAACCTCCTTCGTTCTGGGTCTTGTGGAGTGTACTACGCGAGGGCTTGTGCGCCCTCGCGACCGTCAGAGAGGAGGAAGTATACCCGGCCGCGCGTCGATCTCAAGCTGCGGCATGGAATCCCGCCTCAGGGGTCCCGGCTGGAAACCGAGTGGGTCGACGCATATGATGGTCGCCGGAGCTCTGCGGCGAGAGGGTTCGAAGCGACGGCGGGCCGTCGCGGCATCTCGAGAATGCGGTCTTGCCGTTGCGTTCACGATGGCTGTCTGAGGTGAGGATCCTAGCGGATGACCACAGAGCTGACACCAATACTCGACGTTCGCGATCTCAGCGTCCACTTCCACATTGACGGACAGACGGTACGCGCCGTCGATGGAATCAGCTACACGATCGGGGAGGAACGAACCCTCGGCGTCGTTGGCGAGAGCGGCTGCGGCAAGACCGTCACCGGTCTGTCGATCATGGGTCTCGTCCAGTCGCCGCCGGGGAAGCTGGAGGGTGGATCGATCCTCTACTTCCGCGACAGACAGCCGATCGATCTCGCCAAGCTTCCGCCGAAGGGCCGCCAGATTCGGACGATCCGTGGCAACGAGATCGCGATGATCTTTCAGGAGCCGATGACGTCTCTGAACCCGGTCTACACGATCGGGCACCAGATCATGGAAGCGGTGATCCTGCACCAGAAGCTCGGGAAGAAGCAGGCGAAGGCGGAGGCGATCCGCATGCTGCGCGCGGTCGGGATCCCGCTCCCCGAGGAGCGGGTCGACGAGTATCCTCACCAGCTCTCGGGCGGGATGCGCCAGCGGGCGATGATCGCGATGGCGCTCTCGTGCAATCCGTCGCTCCTGATCGCCGATGAGCCGACGACCGCGCTCGACGTGACGATCCAAGCCCAGGTTCTCGAGTTGATGAACGACCTGCGGAAGCGATTCAGTACGGCGATCCAGTTCATCACGCACGATCTTGGCGTGATCGCCACGATGGCCGATGACGTCGTCGTGATGTACTTGGGGCGCATCGTCGAGAGTGCCTCGGTGGAGGACATCTTCCACGCGCCGAAGCATCCGTACACGCAAGGGCTGATGAACTCGATTCCTTCGTTGGCGGCACGGAAGGGCCGGCTCGAGCCGATCGTCGGCGTCGTCCCCGACCCGTTCGACGTGCCTGAGGGATGCGGGTTCGAGCCGCGGTGTCCGCGCGCGATGGACGTATGCAAGTCATCGTCTCCCGAGTTGAGGGAGGTCTCCGCTGGACATCAGGCGGCGTGCTGGCTCTATCAGGAGAGGTGATCTCGCTGGACCAGGCACTGCTCGAAGTCACCGGATTGAAGAAGTACTTCCCCGTGCGGAAAGGGATCCTGCGCCGCGTCGCAGGGAACGTCAAGGCGGTCGACGGGATCGACCTGTTCATCCGCGAGCGGGAGACGCTCGGACTGGTCGGCGAGAGCGGCTGTGGGAAGACGACGGCGGGGCGGTCGATCCTCCGGCTCGTCGAGCCGACGGCGGGGGAGGTTGTCTTCCGAAGCCGGCGGCTGGCGGGCGAAGGGGAGACGGTACACGAGATCGACGTCGCGTCGGCGTCGGCGAAGGTGATGAAGTCCCTTCGCCGCGACATGCAGATCATCTTCCAGGATCCGTTCTCGTCGCTGAATCCCCGAATGACGGTGAGCGCGATCGTCGCTGAGCCGCTGATCGTTCATCGTGTCGCCAAGCGCCCCGAGCGTTCCCGCTACGTCCGCGAGCTCCTCGAGGCGGTCGGGCTCAAGCCGGATCACATGAGCCGGTATCCGCACGAGTTCTCGGGCGGCCAGCGCCAGCGAATCGGGATCGCTCGAGCCCTCGCGCTCGAACCGCAGCTGGTGATCTGCGACGAGCCGGTGTCGGCGCTCGACGTGTCAATTCAGGCGCAGGTGCTGAATCTGCTCGAGTCGCTCCAATCGGAGTTCGGGCTGACGTATCTGTTCATCGCGCACGACCTGTCCGTCGTCAAGCACATCAGCGGTCGCGTCGCGGTGATGTATCTCGGCAAGATCGTCGAGCTTGCCGAGACCGAGGAGCTGTTCGCCCATCCCAAGCATCCGTACACCGAGGCACTCGTCTCGGCCGTCCCGGTTCCCGACCCGGACTTCGACGTCGATCGGATCCTGCTCGAGGGGGACGTGCCGAGCCCGATCGATCCCCCGCCCGGCTGCTACTTCCATCCGCGTTGTCGCTACGCCGAAAACGTCTGCCGTACGACGGCGCCGGAGTACGTCGATCATGGGGGCGAGCACTTCGCGGCCTGTCACCGGGCGGCCGAGCTCGATCTTCAGCCGATCCGTAGTGGCACTGACGAGTTCGCCGTACCCGGCGACTGACGGGCCGGATACGGCGACTCGCTGCACCGATTCTTGACACGCGCCCGGGGCTCGCTCTAGGATGCCCGCGAAGGAGGTTCAGATATGCGGATGTTCAGACGCAGTTGGATTGCGCTGTTGGCGATCGCGCTCGTGTTCGGTCTTGCGGCGGTCGCGCAGCAGCAAGGAGGAACGTTGATCTTCGCGCGGGGTGGCGATTCCGTCCGCCTCGATCCGGCCGACATCACAGACGGTGAGTCCGTGAAGGTCTGCCAGAATATCTTCAACACGCTGTACGAGTTCGACCTCGGCACATCGTCCGTGCACCCTGCTCTGGCAACGGGGTATGAGGTGTCGGAGGACGGCCTCGAGTGGACGTTCTTCCTCAGGGAAGGCGTGATGTTCCACCCGTGGGGGGACAACGCGTCGTACGAGATGACCGCCGAAGACGTCGTGTTCACGTTCGCCCGCCAGTACGACGAGAATCACCCGTATCACGAGGGGGACTTCGCGTACTGGGGGTACATGTACAACTACATCACGAACGCTGAGGCCGTCGACGACTACACGGTGAAGTTCACGCTCTCGCGGCCGTCGGCGCCGAACCTCCTCAACCTGTCGTGCTTCACGGCGATGATCGTGAGCAAGCGCGCGATGGAGGACATGGGCGTCGAGGCGTTCCGCAACAACCCGGTCGGCACCGGCCCGTTCAAGTTCGTCAGCTGGACGCGCGGAAGTGAGATCGTCCTCGAACGGTTCGACGGCTACTGGAACGCGCCGTATCCGTACCTCGATGGCGTGGTCTTCCGTGTGATTCCGGAGGAGCAGGCCCGCCTGATCGCGCTCAAGGCCGGCGAGATCGACATCATGGACAGCGTCACGCCGGACAACGCGCCGCTGATTGAGGATGACGCCAACCTGACACTCCTCGAAGCGCCGGGTCTGAACGTTGGCTACGTGGCGATGAACCAGATGGTCGAGCCGTTCGACAACATCCTCGTCCGGCTCGCGGTCAACCACGCGGTTGACAAGCAGATGCTCGTCGACACCTTCTACAAGGGACGCGGCGAGCCCGCGGTCAACCCGATGCCGTCCAACCTGTGGGGTTGGAACGACGAGATCGTCGACTACGAGTACAACCCCGAGCTGGCGCGCGCGTTCCTTGCCGCTGCAGGCTACCCGGATGGATTCGACACCGAGCTGTGGTACATGCCCGTCTTCCGCGACTACTTCCCGCAGCCGAAGCTGATCGCCCAGGCGATCCAGGCGCAGCTGGCCGACGTGGGCATCCGCGCCGAGCTGGTGACGTTCGAGTGGGGAACGTACCTCGAGAAGACCGAGGCCGGTGAGCATCCGATGGCGATGCTCGGATGGATGGGCGACAACGGCGATCCGGACAACTTCATTTACGTCCTGCTCGACAAGGACTCCGCGACCGTCGGCAGCGCCGGGAACATCGCGTTCTACATCAACGACACGCTGCACGACCTCAACATCGCCGCGCAGATCGTCTCGGATGTTGACACGCGAATCGGTCTGTACAAGGCCGCGCAGGTGATCATCCACGGTGATGCACCGTGGCTGACCGTCGCCACCGCCAACCGAATGGTCGGCGTGCGCAGCTACGTCCAGGACTACGATCTGAACCCTGTCGTCAAGGGACGGATGGAGTTCGTCTGGAGAAACGACCTGTAGGAACGTAGATTCACCTGGAGCGAAGGGGGAGCTCAACAGGTTCCCCCTTCGCGCGTCTTCCGTGTCCCGGTGAGGGGCGATGCTGAAGTACACGATTCGGCGACTGATCGCGATCATCCCGGTCCTGCTGGGGCTTCTCGTTCTGATCTCGCTGCTCATCGAGTTCATTCCCGGCGATCCGGCCCGGGTCATGCTCGGCCAGCACGTGAGCGAGGAAGCACTGGAGATCCTGCGCGAGCGGATGGGACTCAATCGTCCGTTCATCGTTCGGTTCGGCATCTACCTCGGGAACCTGTTCCGTGGGGACTGGGGAACATCGATCCGCGAGGGACGACCGATTCTGACGATCCTCGCCGAGCGGATCCCGGCGACGTTCGAGCTCAGCCTCGCGGCGATGATCGTCTCCTCGGTGGTGGGGATCGCGATCGGGATACTGTCCGCCTATCGACAGTACTCGGTTCTCGACTACACGGGGATGTTCATTGCGCTCGTCGGGATCTCGATGCCCGTGTTCTGGCTCGGGTTGATGATGATCTACGTGTTCTCGCTTGTCGTTCCGATTCTTCCGTTCGGCGGGCGGTTGACGACCGGCGTCGCCCTGAACTCGGTAACGGGCTTCTACGTGCTCGATGCGATTGTCACCGGGAATGGACCCGCGCTGGGTGACGTCCTCAAGCATCTCGTGATGCCTGCGATCGCGTTGGGGACGATCCCGATGGCGATCATCACCCGGATGACTCGGTCGAGCATGCTTGAGGTCCTTCGCCAGGATTACATCAACACCGCGCGGGCCAAGGGACTTGCGTCACGGGTCGTCGTCCTCCGTCACGCGTTCAAGAACGCACTGATCCCCGTCGTGACGGTCGTCGGGCTGAACTTCGGGGTGCTGCTCGGAGGCGCGATTCTGACGGAGACGGTCTTCGCGTGGCCCGGTCTCGGAACGTGGTTGCTCGACTCGATCTACGCGCGCGACTACCCGGCCGTGCAGGGGGGCGTGCTGTTCATCGGCGCGGCCTTCATTCTGATCAACCTTCTCGTCGATCTCTCCTATGCGTGGATCAATCCCAAGGTGAAGTATGACTAGGCTCTCACGCACGGCAGCAGAGAGGAAGCGCGCTCGGCGGTCGTCGCTGCTGCTCGACACCGTTCGTAGACTGCGCAAGAACGGACTGGCCGTCGTCGGCGTTCTGCTGATTGGGCTATTCGCAGTTCTGGCGATCTTCGCCGAGCAGATCGCGCCGTACGACCCGATCAAACAGGATTGGACGAGCGTCCAGAAGGCGCCATCGGGGGAGCACCCGTTCGGCACCGACGAGCTCGGACGTGACCTGCTGTCGCGGATCATCTTCGGGGCGCGCGTGTCGATGACGATCGGGATCGTCTCCGTGTCGATCGGCCTTGTCTTCGGCGTCGCTCTCGGGCTTCTGGCCGGCTACTTCGGCGGGATCGTCGACAGCCTGTTGATGCGCGTGATGGACATCATGCTCGCCGTCCCGTACGTCCTGCTGGCAATCGCGATCGTCGCCATCCTCGGTCCAGGGTTGTGGAACACGATGATTGCCGTTGGGATCGTCACGATCCCCCAGTTCACGCGAATCGTTCGCTCGTCGGTGATCGAGATCAAGACCTCGACCTACGTCCAGGCGGCCCGCGCGGTCGGCGCCGGTCACGCCCGGATCATGGTCCGCCACATCCTGACCAACTCGCTGTCGCCGATCATCGTCCAGAGCACGCTGACGATCGCATCGGCGATTCTGAATGCGGCAGCCCTCGGATTCCTCGGGCTGGGAGCCCAGCCGCCGCGGCCGGAGTGGGGCGTGATGCTGAGCGACGGCCGTCTGCTGCTGCTCGTCTCGCCGTGGATCGTGACGTTCCCCGGCGTGGCGATCATGCTCTCCGTCCTCGGATTCAACCTGCTCGGCGACGGTCTTCGCGACGCGCTCGATCCGCGTCTGCGGGGATCTCGCTAGGCGCGCCGCCGGAGGCCGACGCGTCGATCGACCTCGCCGTCACTCACCTCCGTCTCCATCGCGGAAAAGGCGCTCCAGCAGTTCGCCGATTCCGAGGGATGGGGCATCCGCTTCCCCTGTCGCTTCGGCGTCTGCGGGGACGTCGAAGATACCGGTCGCGGATTGGATGATCGCCCTCGCTGCCGTGTCGGCGCTCGCCCGGAGGGACTCGTAGTCCGGATCGAGCACAGGGGTAGCGTTCGGCGCGCCGATGCGAACGCCGAGATCCTCGATCGTCGACGCGAGTCGGCGCTCGCCGCTCATCTGAAGTCCGTCACGAGCGATCTCCAGCAGGGCGGCCTCCCACTCGAACGTCGGCGCGGTAGCGGTGCCGCCGATGGCGAAGCCGACCACGATGGGGAGGTCCTCCGCGTAGCGGTTCAGACCGTCTACCACGGCGTCGGACGTTGCCGGCGGGAGGCCGAACAGCGGACGCTCCGCGCGGGCGGAGACGACGAGATCCTCGACGAGGAGTGAGGCCGTGCCGCTGGCCTCGCCGCCGCCGAGTCGGATCTCGGCGGTCGCGGTCGCCTTCGCCGAGATCACGTCGACGGGGAGGGTCGTTCGGTAGAAGCGAGCGATCCGTGCCAGGTCGATCCGGGTGATCGAGACGGCGAACGTGCTCGACGGGACTTCGCCTTCCGCGAAGACGGCGGAGAGAGTGAATCCTGCGTCGGGATCCCCCTCGAGCGTTCCGCGAAGCCGGATCGAGATTGGACGATCGCGGAGGGAGACGGGAAAGGCGAGGTTCGAGATCTCGACCTCGAGGAGCGTGACGGCGGGAAGGGGTCCGGCCGTCTCGAGGCGATCCTCGAGCGCGAGGAGGATCCGTCCGATCTCGATCCGGCGGACGGTCAACGGCGGACGGACGTCCGGGAACGATCGGCCGCCGCGGAGTCGTCCGTGCGGGTCGCCGCGCGGAGGAAGGGGGCGAACGTCCGAAAGGTACTTGAGAAACTGGCGTAGAAGGCCGAGCCAATCGACGTCTCTTGCGTGGTTCTCTGCCCACTCGAGGTAGCCGTCGACGTTCCAGCCGGTTGCGGCATTGTCGAGGTTCAGCGTTCCGTCCGGCTCGCGGACGACGTGCAGACTGGCGTCGGCGATGACGACGTCGTCGAAGACGACGCGTTTGGCGAGCAGAGGAATCATCCCCGCGTCGAGGGTAATCGACGGAATCTCGACGAGGTTCTCGGTCGGTGCGTCCGGGTCCTGGACGGAGAAGTCGGATAGCTCGAGGCGGCCGGTGAACAGGCTGAACGAGCTCTCCGACACCGAGACGTCGGTTCCGGCGATCCACGAGGCGGTCGACGTGAGCAGCGTTCCGGCGAAGAAGGGCACGGCGAGTGCGGCGAGGAGATAGCAGGCGGCGTACGAGGTCGGCAGAAGGAGGAGGCCTTCTCGCCGGACGAGCCGGAACAGACCCCGGGGCGACGCCTTCGTCTCGTACTTCGCGCTTCCGCCGGCGAATGCCCAGCGAACGACCCCGATGCCGCGTCGCAGCGCGAGCCACCGAGAGAGGCGCCAGCCGGAGACGCGGCGGGCGAACGAGGTCCGGTATCGGACGACCAGGAGTCGGACAAGGACGAAGACGGGAACGGCAAACAGAGCGGAAAGAGTGAGGCTTCCGAATAGGAAATAGCGGCTGTACCCCATCGGCGCGAGGACCGGGAGGTGAAACAGGGCGCGCCACACGTGATCGAGCCCGCGGCTCGTGTCAAGGAGCCACCGGCCGACCGCGTACGCGCCGGGGGCGATGGCGAGCGAGAGGAGCTCGAACAGTCCGAACGAGACGAGGAAGGCGCGGAACGAGCAGCGAACGAGGACGGCGACCGTGCACGGGATGACGACGTGAAGGCCGATCGGAGGGAGCCCAGCGAAGACGCCGAGGGCGACGCCGAGAGCGATCTGATTCGGCGTCAGGTTTGACTTGAGGATGCCGAGCGTCTTCTTGATCCACGCCAACGGTCCGGGAAGGAGCATGTTCGGATTTTAGGTCCGCAGCGCGGGCGAGCCAATCCTGCGGATTGGCCTTCCGGGAGAACGGAGGTAGACTAGGCACGGATTCGGTGCGTACACCGTGGGAGGTGAAGGGGATGAAGAGGTTGGGGGTGCTTGCTGTTCTCTGTGCGCTCGTCGGCGCGCTCGGTTCGTCCACGTGGGGTCTGTCGCTGTGCGACTACCGCTCGCCGATCACGGCGCTGACCGACGCGGGGATGACCTTCTCGTATCGCTACTACAACGACGCAGCTACGCCGGTGATCGACGTCAACTCCGGTCGGATCGGCGTCGACTACGATCAGCTGTTCGATTCGCCGAACTACGGATTCACGCTCGTCGGTGCCGTCGAGCTGGCGTTGGATGACTTCGTTCCGAGCGGGTGGCTCGGCCAGGGCGGAGCGACATTCCGCTTCTATCCGTTCGAGCAGGCGCTCGTGTTCGGGTATGGCGGCCTCGAGGCGTCGCTCGCCACCGGGCAGCCGAAGCCGGGAATCGACGTGCGCGTCGGCCTCGGTCTCGGACGGTTCTCCGACGTGACGCCGCTCGCCAAAGCAATCCTGATCGAGGAGGCGCTGCAGGACGAGGGGGCGATCGTTGACGATCTGCGCGAGGACGTCCTGATGGGCGTCGCCGAGGTGATCGGTCGACTCGCCGAGTACGAGACGACGGCCGAGGCGGTCGCCGACATCGAGAGCTTGATCGAGGCCTTCGCGCTCGTCGAGCTCGACGCCCTGGCGCTCCTGTCGATCGAAGAGCTCACCTTGGCGACCGACCCGCGGCGCAAGTGCGGGTGGGCGGTGCAGGCGGGACTCGGATACGAGCTGATCGACCCGTTCGGCGGCGCTCAGAATGTGGTCATTGCTGCGTCGGCGGACGCCGCGTTCGCCACCAGCCCCGAGGATCAGTTCCTCTTCCACGCGAGCTTCTCCGGGCCGTTCGAGTTTCTCGAGGAGAACACGCTGAGCGCGACGCTCTCCTACGAGTACGAGCTGAGCGCGACGAGCGCGCTCGACATCGGCTACTCGTTCCAGCGCGTGCAGCCGCTCGGGCTGACGGCGAACGTGAGCCAAGCGGCGTCGCTCGACATCGGGTTCGACGCCAACGGAATCGACGTCGGCCTCCAGATCGCGCTGACCCGCGAGCCGGGAGAGACCGGCTGGTCGATCGACGTCTCTCTCGCGGCGGCGGTGGATCTGAAGTAAGCGCCTCCGGGTCGGCGGCGGCTCGGTGGGCGGGATCAGATCGCGCCGGTCTGCTTCATCGACAGATACCCGTCGCGGGTCACGATGACGTGGTCGAGGACGCGGATCCCGAGGAGTTCGCCGGCTCGCACGAGTCGCCCGGTCAAGGCGAGGTCTTCGCTGCTCGCCTCGAGCGTTCCCGACGGGTGGTTGTGAGCGAGGAGGACCGCCGCGGCACGGTCGGTGAGTGGATCTGCGAACACCTCGCGGGGGTGGACCTGGCTCGAATCGAGGAGCCCGACGGTGACGACGCGGAAGGCGATGACCTCGTTGGCGCCGTTCAGCGAGAGGCAGACAAAGTGCTCCTGGTTCCGCGAGCGGATCTGCTGAAGGTAGGGCAAGGCGTCTGATGCCTGCTGGATCGTGACGCGTTCGGCGTCGAGATGCCGCCGTGCGAGCTCGAACGCGGCCGCGATCTGGCATGCTCTCGCTCGTCCCAGACCCTTGATCGATTGAAGAGCCTCGGCGTCGACGCGGTCGAGACGTCCGCCGAACCGCCGGAGGATCTTCGTCGCAAGGTGGAGAACGCCGGAGCCGCGAACGCCGCTTCCGACCATGACGGCGAGGAGCTCGACGTCCGACAACGCCGCTGCCCCTTTCGAGAGGAGCTTCTCGCGCGGCCGTTCGGCGTTCGGTAGATCGCGAATCTCTCGTTGATCCTTCGGATTCCATCTGAGGCCGGGCGGTTCGTAGATTCTGTCGGTCGTCTTCATTGTCGCAGCCCTATTATGCAAAGAGCGTTGCGTACATCAAGACATAGGAGTCACTAGCTTCCAGCGGACGTGGGCAGGTTGAGTCTTCCGTGCGCTTGCGCAGAAGCTTCGCGCGAGACGATTGCGGTTCGAGGTGCTCCCGTGCGGTCGAAGGGCCGTGCCCGACACGAACTGGCGGGAAGAACAGTCGGCGGGCAGGAGGCGGGACGCCCCAACGGATTCTCTTGGAGGCGCGTTCCGATGCTTCGCGCCCGTTGCGGGCCCGTGCCGAAGCGAGCCTGTGGCTCGACATCCGGCGTGCGAAGCCGGGGCGTCCCTGGTGGCATCCCACCGTATGTAGCGATCTGTAAGACACGTGTCAAGTTTTGGCTGGACTTAGACGGTGCAAGTAGTGCTACGTGTCCCATGTATTGTGGAATTCCGGCCGTAGTAGAACTTTGTCACCTGATGTAGGCTGTACTCCGCGACCATGCCCAAGAAGAACTACCGCATCGTGACTCGAGGCGACGCTGTTAGGCGCGCGCGCATCGTTGCCGGCTACACGGCAGCGGAGCTGGCGACCGAGGTCGGGATCTCCCGGCCGATGCTGTCGTCGATCGAGAACGGGGCAGGAACGAGCGTCAAGACGGCGCACAAGATCGCCGACGCGCTCGCGGCCGCGTTCGCTGACCTGTTCGAGATCACGGGCGCGTAGGCGACGTTGGCCGGGTCGACATGTTCGGCGCTACGGCAGGCGGATCCCGAATTGAAGTGACACGCGTGTCAGCCCGCGGATAACCTCGTCGAACGGGAGGAGGGGCTCGCCGAGACCGGGGGCGAGAAGGAGCGCGCCCCAGGCCGACTGGCGGAGCACGTTCCGATCGGAGATCGCGAGGGACGCGTCGACTGACACGTTGAACGGAATGAACGCTCGAGCGCGGAACGCACCTCCGACGTTGCTCGCCTGTGCGCCGAACGGGAATCCGGCGATTCGGAGAGACCACGTTTCGTTGAGGATCGGCGTCAGGAAGAAGCCGACGTCGATCTGGCCTCCGACCGGGCCGCCGACGGCCGAAGCGGCGGAAACGAGCCCCCCGAGGGTCGTCCGCGCGTGCTCGCTTCGAACGAACTCGATGCCGATCCGGACGATCATCCGCTCGAACGGCGTGGCGAGGCTGAGCCGGAGGGCGGCGTCCGTCCCCAGGGCGACGTGGGCATAGGCACCGAGCCCCGGCATCCAGTTGTCTCCGGCGATTCCGTAGACGGGCGCGGGGGCCACATCGAGGAACGCACCCAGTTCGACCATCCGGACTGCGTAGGCGGAGAGCCCGATCGCGAGAATGACGGCGACGGTGAGGATCGTTCGCATGTGCCTTCCTTCCTGTGCGACTAGCCGACGAGGGTCTTCGCCAGCTCGGCGGTCGAGCGTGGCTTGACCCGGAGCTTGTAGTCGACGAGCCTTCCGTCCTCGTCGACGGCGGCGTGCGTCCGGAGCATTCCAGTGACCATCTTCCCGTAGAGCGTCTTCTCCCCCCAGGCGCCGTATGCCGTGGCGACCGCGTGATCCGGATCGGAGAGGAGGACGAACGGGAGATCGTACTTGGCGCGGAATGCAGCCAGCTGCTCCGGAGGGTCGGGGCTGATTCCGACGATGACGATCCTCGCATCCTCGATGTCCGGATGGATGTCGCGCAGCGCACACGCCTGCTTCGTGCAGCCCGGCGTGTCCGCCTTGGGGTAGAAGTAGATGATGATGCGCCGCCCGGCGAAGTCGGCGAGTCGGACGCGCTCGCCCGTGTCCGAGCTCAACTCGAACGCTGGCGCGACGTCTCCCGCTCTCAGCATGGTCCAGCTCCTCTCTGGGCTCGGCGTACGTTGTACACGGTAGTCGGAACGCCGGCGGCTGCCAAGAGGATCGCCGGCTCGGCGCAACCTACCGGGAGGACGATGTGCCAGGCGCTGATCGTACCCGGCCGAAGAACGCGTAGATCAGCGTCGAAGCGAGGAGATAGCAGGCGATCGTGATCGGGAAGATCGCCGAGAATCCCGTGCTCTCCTGCAGGTGACCGCTGGCGAGGGCGCTGACACCGCGGGTGCCCTGCCAGCTCATCTGCATCAGCGCGCTCGCCGTCGGCCGCCGCTCCGTCGAGACCGAGTCCATCGCGAACGCCGTGTAGAGCGGGTTGGCCATGTTCATCAGGCTGGCGCGGGCGAGGAACCCGGCGGCGGAGAGCGAGAGAAACGGCGCGTAGCCGAGGAGTACGAGAAACGGGATCGACAGGAACTGCACGAGGACGACGGCCCGGATCCGGCCGAGGCGGTCAGCGACGATCGGTCCAGCGAGCGTCGCCAGGGCCATGAACACGGACTGGAATGCGAACAGGAATCCGATCGTCACGTCCGACAGTCCGAAGCGGGTCCGCAAGTACACGTTGAGGAACGGGACGAGCACCCCGGCGCCGAACCCGATGATCACCTGAGGAAGAAACAGGCGCACGAGGTGTCGGGGATTCCTGAACATCTCCTTCAGCCGCGGATTCGATCGCGGTTCCGTTCCGCGCGGGAGTCGGGGCAATCGGATGAGGGGCAGGATGGCGAGTGCGTAGAGCGCCGCGCAGATCCAGAGCGATCCACGATAGGCGAAGGCGGCCTCGGCGCCGACACCGGCGATCCAGGCGACGAGTGTCGGCAGCGCTCCCGCGAGTGATGTGCCGATGAACATCGCCGCCATCCGGGTGGCGAACTGAACGCTGAACAAGTGGGTCCGCTCGGGTCCCTCGCTGTTCTCGACCATGAACGGCGCGTTGCTCACCGAGAGAAGCGTCCGGCTGAGACCTCGGCTGACGGAGAACAGGATCAGCCCGACGGCCGCGCTCGACAGCGAGATTCCGAAGACTGAGACGACCATCAGGGCCGCGCCGGTCACCAGCGTGAAACGAAGACCAAATCGGTGGCTCGCCATCCCCGCCGGGATCGCGAGACAGGCGATCACGAGCGGTGGGAGCGCGACCAACGTCCCGAGGAACGCGCGATCGAATCCGAGGGAGAGAACGTAGAAGTTGAACAGGAGGCGCAGGATGCCGAGCGAGAGCCCGCTGATGAAGCTGTACAGCAAGTAGAGGCGAGCGTTCGATTGGAATCGCCGGAGCTGATGAAGGTAGTCCCGAAGCGGCGGCATGGCGGTCGATTGTACCGATCGAGGCGAGCGCCGCTTGGGGGCGGCCGCGCCAGGGCCGGGCGACGTTCGTCCGATCCGAGAGCGGGATCAGGCTGGGTTGGAAGAGATGCTGCCGAGATGACTCGGGTGACGCCTGCCGGGTGGCATCCTCCCGTCGCGAGCTGTTCACGTCAGTGCAGAATCTGCGACAGAAACAGCTTCGTGCGCTCGTGCTGCGGGTGGTGGAAGAACGCCTCGGGCGTGTTCTCCTCGATCAGCTGGCCGAAGTCGAAGAAGATGATCCGGTCGGCGACCTCGCGGGCGAAGCCCATCTCGTGGGTAACGACGATCATCGTCATTCCCGAGAGCGCGAGTTCCTTCATCACGTCGAGAACCTCCTTGATCATCTCCGGATCGAGGGCCGAGGTCGGCTCGTCGAACAGCATGATCTTCGGCTTCATCGCCAGTGCGCGGGCGATCACGACCCGCTGCTGCTGCCCGCCGGAGAGCTGTCCGGGGAACTTGTCCGCTTGCTCGGGGATCCCGACGCGTTCGAGGAGCTGCATCGCGAGGGTGTCTGCTTCCGCCTGCTTCATCTTCAGCACCCAGACCGGAGCGAGGGTGACGTTCCGGCGGACCGTCAGGTGGGGGAACAGGTTGAACTGCTGGAAGACCATCCCCACGTCGCGGCGGACCGCCTCGATGTTTCGCAGATCGTGCGTCAACTCGACGCCATCGACGACGATCCGGCCGCGCTGGTGCTCCTCGAGCCGGTTGATCGTTCGGATGAAGGTCGACTTCCCCGACCCGGACGGCCCGCAGATGACGACGACCTCGCCCTTTTGGACGGTCAGGCTGATCCCGCGAAGAACGTGGAAGTCGCCGAACCACTTGTGGACGTCCTGGCAGACGATGATTCCTGCATCCGTTTCGTTCGACAACGCATTCCCTTTCTACCGGACGCCGACGCCGAGTGACCGCTCGATCTTCCGACTCACGTAGGACATCGAGTAGCACAGGGCCCAGAAGACGACGCCGATGAACACGTATAGCTCGAAGATCGTGCCTCGCCACTCGAGGTTCCCGAGGACGCTGCGCGAGATGTTGAGCAGCTCGAGGATCGCGATGAACCCGAACAGCGTCGTGTCTTTGAACAGGGCGATGAACTGGCCGACGATCGCCGGGATCACCGCGCGGAGCGCCTGCGGAAGGATGATGAGAATCGTCGTCAGGAAGCCGTTCAGCCCGACCGCGTACGCCGCCTCGTACTGTCCCTTGGGGATCGCTTGCAGTCCGCCGCGGACGTTCTCGGCCATGTACGCGGCGGAGAAGGCGGTGATCGTCACCATCGCTCGGACGACCAGGTCGGGGCGGATGCTCGCCGGGAGGAGAAGCTGCAGCATGATCGACGCCATGAACAGGAGGCTGATCAGAGGCACGCCGCGGATCAGCTCGATGTAGGCCGTGCAGACCCAGCGGACGGCGGGAAGCCTGCTCTTCCGACCGAGGGCGAGGAGGACGCCGAGCGGAAGCGAGAGACCGATCCCGACGACGGCGCCGAGGAGGTTGAGCATGAATCCCCACGTGTTTCGGCCCTCGACGACGGGGAGGGCGCCGCCGACGCCGTTCAGCAGGATGAGGCCGACCGGGAACGACAGGACCCAAGCGACGAGTTCGACCCGTCGGGCGACTTTGGTGCGCCGGGGCGATCGGCCGAGGGTGGCAAGCGCCGCGGCGCCGAAGCCGGTCGCGGCGGCGACGGCGACGCCGGCGATCCAGCCGCGCGTCGCGAGCGGGAACGGGAGAAGGGCAAGCGCGATCGCCACGGCGCTGCCCGCCGTCGCCACCCGCCGGATCAGTCCACCGTGCAGTCGTGCGCTGCCGCCGAGGAGGAACGCGATCGTATACAGCGTCGCCCAGACACGCCACAGAAGCTCGGGCGGATACGTCCCGACGAGGAGGAGCTTCAGGTTGGCTGGGATCACGTCCCAGCGTGCATCGGTCACCGCCCAGCGGAGGAGCCCGTAGACGATGACCACGATCAGCGTCGCTGCGGCCAGGGTGAGGACGGCGTTGAACCCGCTGCTGAACAGATTCTGCTTCAGCCACCGGAGGAGCGGGATCCGCTCGGTCGGGGGCGGGAGCTGGTTCTTCGTCGCGAGGCCATTCGTTCCGTTCATCGCTATCGCTCCACCAGCTTGATCCGCCGGTTGTACCAGTTCATCACAAGCGACGTGAGGAGGCTCATCGTCAAGTAGCTTCCCATGATGAGGAGGATCATCTCCACCGCACGCCCCGTCTGGTTGAAGATCGTCGTTCCGACGTTCAGGAGATCGTAGTAGCCGATCAGGATCGCCAGGCTCGAGTTCTTGGTCAGATTCAGGTACTGGCTCGTCACCGGCGGAACGATCACCCGCAGCGCTTGGGGAAGGACGACCAGCCGAAGAACCAGGCTGCGGCGAAGGCCGAGCGCTCGTGCAGCTTCCGTCTGTCCCACCCCGACGGCGAGGATGCCGGCGCGGACGATCTCGGCGATGAACGCGCCGGTGTAGGTCGCAAGCCCGATCACGAGCGCCGAGAACGACGTCGACAGCCACATTCCCCCCTCGAAGTTGAATCGCTTCAGCACGGGAACGTCGAGTCCGAGCGGGCTTCCCGGAGTTAGGAACCACCCGCCGATCGCCGCGGCGGCGAGGATCGCGAGGGCCGGAACGATCGGGAGTCCGGGACGATCGGCGCGGCGCAGCTGGATCCGGCGGACAATGTAGACGCCTACGGCAAGCACGGCGCCGCCGACGAGGTACCACGCCCAGATGCGAAACGACGGGGTCACGACCGGCCACGGCATGTACAGCCCGCGGCGGCTCAAGTAGATCGAGCCGGGAAGCCGGATCGCCTCCTGGACGAGCGGAAGCGCGGTCAGCATCACGGCGAAGTACCAGAAGAAGAGCTGCACGAGGAGCGGGATGTTCCGGACCGTCTCGACGTAGAGCGACGCGAGCTTGCGGACGAGCCAGTTGGTCGACAGCCGGGCCACCCCGACCAGCGTGCCGATGATCGTCGCCAGGACGATCCCGATTACGGCGACGCGCAGCGTGTTGACGATTCCGACGAGGAACGCGTAGCTGTTGACGTCGGTTGGCGCGTAGGCGATCCCCTCCGAGATCGGGAATCCGGCCGTGTCGCCGAGGAAACGGAATCCGAGGTTCAGACCGGACTCTTCGAGGTTGGTGAACAGATTTCCGAGTAGCCACCAGATCCCGGCGGCGATGGCGACGAGGAACAGGACTTGGCTTGCGATGCGCAGGAATCGGATGTCCCGCCACAACGGGGTCGTCCTACGGCCGTGCTGCAACGGAATCCTCCTCGTCCATCCGAAGAACCGATCGGCGAAGGGCGAACGAGCGCACTCCGCCGTTCACCGGGATGGTCGCGCGCCGGACGAAGTGAGGGAATGCCTGCCGCCGAGCAGGCATTCCCCGATGAGTTCGTCGCGGAGCGACGTGTTCGCTAGCGCCACGCCGGGCAGTAGATCAGCCCGCCGTCGGTGTAGAGATCGTTCAACGATCCCGCGCGCGGGATGTCCAGCCCCGCCGGACCGAGATGACGCTCGTAGATCTCGCCGTAGTTGCCGACGGCGGCGATCACGTTGATCGCCCAATCCTCGGCGAGTCCGAGCTTCGCGCCCATCCCGCCTTCGATCCCGAGGAAGCGGCGGATTTCGGGATTGTCGCTGGTGAAGGTTCGGACGTTTGCCTGGGTGATCCCGTGCTCCTCGGCGAAGAACGTGGCGAAGACGACCCACTTCACGATGTCGAACCACTCGTCGTCGCCGTGTCGGACGAGCGGACCGAGTGGTTCCTTGGAGATCGTGTCCGGGAGGATCGTGTGCGCCCCCGGATCGGTCGCGGTCGTCCGAAGCGAGGCGAGCTGCGACTTGTCACTCGTGTAGCAGTCACAGGCGCCGGCGTCGTACGCGCCGAACGCCGCTTCGGTCTCGGCGAAGACCTGCGTGTTCAGCGCCAGTCCGTTCAGCCGGAACGCGTCGGCGAGGTTCCCCTCGGTCGTGGTCCCCGAGGTGACGCAGACCGTGGCGCCGTCGAGATCGAGGATCGACGCAACTCCGTCGGCCTTGCGGACGATGAACCCTTGCCCGTCGTAGAACGTCGTCGGGCAGAAGTCGAGTCCGAGCTCCTTCGAGTCGCGGGTCAGGGTCCATGTCGTGTTGCGGATCAGCACGTCGATCTGCCCCGCCTGAAGGGCCGTCAGACGTTCGCCCGCGGTCAGCGGGACAAACTCGACAGCGACGCCGAGGGCAGCGGCGATCGCCTTGCCGTAGTCGATGTCGAACCCGGCGAAGACGCCCGTCGCTGCGTCGAGGAAGCCGAAGCCGGGCAGCGAGCCGTGAACCCCGCAGATCAGTTTGCCGCGTGCCAGGATCGTCTCCAGCGTCGTCTGCCCGGCGACGCAGAGGGGGATCACCAATGCCAGCAGGACAACCACAAGAAGCATGCGCTTCACGGGAACCTCCTTGATTCGATTCGTCCGGTGGGCGGCTCGATCGACCGACCGAGCCTGACCCGACATACCCCGCGCCGGCCCCTGCGACGCCGGCGCGCGCCGCACTCTACGGGCGTCGGCGCGTACGCGTCAAATCCGAGCGGCCCTTGGGTGCGACGATCCTCGCACGTCCGCCGGTCCGCCCGGTACCATGTCGGCCTGGGCTGCTGCCAGAGGGAGGGTGACGGGTGGAAGCGGTCGGTGAGGTTCTCAAGCGCCACTGGGGGTACGCGTCGTTCCTCCCGCTGCAGCGGGAGGCGATCGAGGCGGTCGTCGCCGGCCGCGATTCGGTCGTCGTCCTCCCGACCGGGGGTGGGAAGTCCGTCTGCTACCAGGTCCCGGCCGTCCGCCTTCCCGGCACGGCAATCGTCGTGAGCCCGCTGATCTCGCTGATGAAGGATCAGGTTGACGCGCTCGTCGACTGCGGCGTCGCCGCCGACGGGCTGAACAGCAGCCAGACGCCTGCCGAGCAGGACGACGTCGTCGCCCGTCTCCGCGCCGGAGACGTCAAGATCCTCTACGTCGCGCCCGAGCGGCTGATGACCGGCGCCTTCCTCCGCCTTCTCGACGGATGCAGCCTCTCGTTCATCGCCGTCGACGAGGCGCACTGTGTCTCGATGTGGGGACACGACTTCCGCCCCGAGTATCGGCAGCTCGGTCGGCTCAAGGCGGTCTTCCCCGGCATTGCGATCCACGCTTACACCGCGACCGCAACCGGGCAGGTCCGCGATGACATCGCCGCCCAGCTGAATCTCGAGGCTCCGGATGTGGTCGTTGGCTCGTTCGATCGACCGAACCTGGTCTACTCCGTCGACCGGCGCGTCGACGTCGTTCGACAGGTCGCCGACGTCCTCGATCGACATCGCAACGAGTCGTCGATCGTCTACTGCATCCGTCGTGCCGACGTCGACGACCTGACCGAGCGGCTCCGCGACGCCGGCTACGCCGTTGCCGCGTACCACGCCGGCCTGACGCCCGAGGAGCGGAAGCGGGCTCAGGATGCGTTCATCGCCGAGGACGTCGACACGATCGTCGCGACGGTGGCGTTCGGGATGGGGATCGACAAGTCGAACGTCCGCGCCGTGGTCCACGCCGGGATGCCGAAGTCGCTCGAGCACTACCAGCAGGAGTCAGGCCGCGCCGGCCGAGACGGCCTCGACGCCGAATGCGTGCTCCTGTACGGGTCGGGCGACTACGGGACGTGGAAGTTCCTGATCGAACGGTCCGACTCGGAGGAGGCGCGCCGGATCGCGATCGCGAAGCTCGGCGACATCTCGGCGTACGCGTCCGGAGTGACCTGTCGGCACCGAGCGATCGTCGAGTACTTCGGACAGGACCTGGAGTCCGACAGCTGCAACGCGTGCGACGTCTGCTTCGGCGACCTCGAGCTGGCCGACGACGCGCTCGTCACATCGCAGAAGATCCTCTCCTGCGTCTACCGGCTTGACGAACGGTACGGGGCCGACTACACGGCGGCGGTGCTGGCCGGTTCCCGCGAGGAACGAATCCTCGAGGGCGGGCACGACGCACTGTCGACCTACGGCCTTCTGTCCGATCACACCCGCCGGCTCGTTCGGGACTGGATCGAGCAGCTCGTCGGCCAGGGCTACCTCGCGAAGCGGGGCGAGTACAACACCCTGGGAATCACCGAGCGCGGATGGCGCGCGATCCGCGGTGACGAGACGCCGCGCCTGCTGAAGCCGGCCGAGCGGCCGCGGAAGGCCGCCGTCGCCGATTCGTGGGACGGGGTCGATCGGGGGCTGTTCGACACCCTGCGCGTCGTCCGCCGAGCGATCGCCAAGGAGAGAGGCGTCCCGGCGTACATCGTCTTCGGCGACGCGGCGTTGCGGGACATGGCCCGCCGGCGACCGTCGTCGGTCGAGAGCTTCCTCGCGGTGAGCGGCGTCGGGCAGGCGAAGGCGGAGCAGTACGGCGAGCGGTTCATCGCCACGATCTGCGAGTACGCGCGCGCTCACGACATCGGCCTCGACGTCGATCCGTCGGTTCGACCGGTGCCGAAACCGACGAGGCGGCGTCCGCGAAGAGGGTCCCGATCGACCGTGGACCTCTCTCGCGGGCTCGCTCGGGAGCGGTTCGATCGCGGCGAGTCGGTCGCCGCCGTCGCGGAGGCGCTCGATGTGAAGGGCTCGGTCGCGCTCAAGTACCTGATCGAGTACGTCGCCGAGACGGGGCGGACCTCGCCCGAGCCGTGGGTCGATGCGCAGACGTTCGAGCGCGTGGCGGGGGCGGCGGTCGAGACCGGGATCGGGCGTCCGATGTCGATCATCAAGGCGCTCGGCGGCGGTGTCGAGTACGACGACGTCCAGATCGCCATCGCCTGCTTGAGGAACGCCGACTGATCGCCTCGCGAACTTCTGCACGATCGGCTCAATTCACAGAATCTCCATCGGAGGATCCTATCCTCGCATCGGATGCGCGCCGGGTCCGCGCCGAGCGGGGCGCCGGGCCGGCGTCGCGAGTGACGGTTCGAGACAAGGAGGATCCATGCGACGAGTGGCTTCGGTGGTCTTCGGATGCGCGATCTGCGGTCTCCTCGCGTTCCTGGTTTCGGCGGCGGCCTCGTGGTCGGCGCCGTCCGTCGCCGACGTCGAACAGGCGCTCGACGGCCTCGGGCTCGACGCGTTCGTCGAGACGTCGTATCGGCTGTACGTGCTCCGGCACCCGGAGTGGGTCACCTCGCTCGGGATCGCCGACGAGTTCGGGATTCGAAACGACGCGCTCAACGACTACTCGCACGCGTACGTGCTTGAGACCCAGGCGATCGAGTCGTTGATCCTCGAGCGCCTGACGACGTTCGACTCGAGCGATCTGACCGGCGCACAGCGGGAGACCTACGAGATCGCGTGGTGGTTCTGGGACGATCTCGTCCGCGGGCAGGCGTACGCTGATTACCGCCATCCGATCCACTTCATGCTCGTCCGGAGTCTCCACGGATACCTGGAATACGCGCTGACTGAGGATCACCCGTTCCGCTCCGAGGCGGACGTCGAGGACTACGTGACGCGCCTCGGCCGCGTCGGCGAGCAGATCGATCAGATGATCGCCGAGCTCGAGCGGCGAGAGGCCCTCGGCATCGTCGTGCCGCGCGCACCGCTCGACTGGGCGATCGGACACCTTCGCGAGATGAGCACGACCTACACTCCGCGACACCCCTTCTATCTGACGCTGGAGACGAAGGGCGGCGGAATCGCCGACCTGTCGGCCGACGCGCTCGACGCGCATCTGGAGGGCGCGGCGGCGGCCATCGACGATGTCGTCAAACCGGCCTACGATCGGCTCTACGATGCCGTCATCGAGCTTCGTCGCCGCGCACCGGCGACGCTGTCGATCGGGCAGTACGATGGCGGCGCCGACGCGTACGCCTACCTCCTGCGGCATCACACCGGAACCGACCTGACGCCGAGCGAAATCCACGCGCTCGGTCTTCGAGAGGTCGAGCACGTCCAGGCCGAGATCCGGAGCGCGGCGGCCGCGCTCGGCGTCGACCGTTCGAGCACGATGGGCGAGATCTTCGCCGTCGCCGCCGCTGAAGGCGGAATCGTCCGCGGACACGAGGCCGTCAGCGAGGCCGAGGCACTGATCGAGAAGGCCGAGCGGATCGTTCTCGACACGGGAGCCCTCTCCGCGCTACCCGAGGGCGGCGTGATCGTTCTCGGAGCGGAAAACGGCGGCTTCTACTCGGTCGGATCGCTCGATGGCTCGCGCCCCGGCGCGTACTACGCGACGTCGGGGGGACCGGTCGAGCGATTTGCGACGGCGACGATCGCGTTCCACGAGGCGATTCCCGGTCACCACGTCCAGCTGACGTTCGCGCGGGAGTTCGATCTGCCGCTTCTGCGCAAGGATGTCGTCTTCACCGGCTTCGCAGAGGGATGGGCGCTCTACGCCGAACGCCTGATGGGCGAGCTCGGCGCCTACGATGACGATCCGTGGGGGAACCTCGGGCGACTCAAGTTCGAACTCGTCCGTGCCGTTCGCCTCGTCGCCGACACCGGAATCCACCACCTCGGCTGGAGCTTCGAACGGGCGGCGGACTACATCGCTGAGACGACCGGCGACTCCCGCGGGACCGCCGACTACCGCGCGCTGCGCTACACCGTCATCCCCGGGCAGGCAACCGCGTACATGATCGGCCTCCTCGAGATTCTCGACCTGCGCACCGAAGCGCAGCAAGCGCTCGGCGACGCGTTCGAGTTGGCCCGGTTCCACGACGTCGTGCTCGGAAGCGGGAACATCCCGCTCGGCCAGCTCCGCGGGCTTGTCGAGGCGTGGATTGCGGAGACAAACGACGGGGCATGAGCCCTCCTCCCAGAGAGTGGGCTGACGTGGAGGTGTCCCGGGGAGACGCATCGGAGACGGCGGAGCGATTCCATCGAATGGGAGAGGTGTGGAGGTGTGCACAACGCCTGTCTCCCGTGTTGAGCGGGGACAGGAGGCGCAGCGGTTCATCGTGAGGATCTGGCTCGATCCGATCCGCAAGGGAGGTGCCGTTGTCTCAAGTAGGGAGGGTTCTGGGTCTCTGTCTCGCGGCGGTCGCGATGCTCCCGGTCGTCGTGTTGGCGTCGTGCCATGCGGCGCTTCTCGTCATCAACCTGGATCTCGCGACTCTGAGCTTCGCTGGCACGGGAGACCCGTATCCGAGCGACTGGCGAACGGCGGACGACCGGTACGTCGTCGATGCCAATGCCGATCTGATCGCTGCGGCACGAGAGGCGGGGTTCCTCATCGTCTATCTGTACGGTGAATACGACTACGTTCCCGACGAGCAGGAGAAGGCCTTCCCCGCGGAGATCGCGCCGCGGCCGAGCGACCTCGTGATTGCGCGGCCGGGCCCGTACCAGAACGTATTCCGCGACACCGGCCTCGACGAGATCCTGAGGGCTCGCGGAATCAACCGGCTCGTGATCTCGGGGCTGAACACGGCGTACTGCGTCAAGGTGTCTGCCTGGTACGGGAACGCGTTTGGCTACGAGGTCATCGTCGCCGCCGACGCGCACAGCGGAGGCGAGCCATCGCGCGCCGAGCAGTACAACACCAGATTCTGGCCGTACTACGATACGACCGTGACCGCGACCGCGGAGATCGACTTCGCGGCGCTCTGCGCGGGGGGCGAGGAGTAGTCCGGGGCACGTTGGAGCGCCCGTTTCGTAGCAGCTTCCGTTGTGGCGCCGAGCGAGAAGCCCCGGGTGGATGAAGTCACTCGAAGGCGTGCAGTGCACCTCAAGGAGGAGACTGGATGGAATCCCGAATCGCTCGGTGGGCGATCCTGATCGCTCTGGCCGTCTTGCCGGTCTATGCAGTGAGTGCGGCGGGCGAGGTCTGGGTCGATGACTTCGACGACGTCGCCAGCGGCTGGGAAGTCGCGACAAGCCCCGGGAACAGCGTGGGCTACCAGGACGGGGAGTACGAGATCCGAATCAACTCCGACTGGTGGGTGCGGGACGCGTGGTCGAGCGAGCGCGAGCCGTTCCACGGCTTCCGCGCCGAGGCGACGGCCTACTTCCAGACGGATGCCGAAGACGCGGAGCTCGGCATCTGCTGGGGCCTCGGGATCGGGAGCGTCTACTTCGCCGGGATCAAGGCGGACGGAACCTACGCAATCAGCCACATCCTCGACGGCGAGTGGCAGGAGAGCCTGGTCGACTGGACGGGGAGCCCGGCCATCCTGTCGGCGGGGGGAGTGAAGAAGCTGTCTGTCATCGTCGAGGAGGGGCGAGCCACCTTCCTCGCAAACGACACCGAACTGGCGTCGGTGCGTCTCTCGATGGAGGGACCGTACGTCGTCGGACTGTACGGCGCGACCAACGGCTCCGCGCCGGCCGTCGCTCGATTCACGCAGTTTGCCGTCGAGGGTTTCGGCGAGTCGGATACGGTGGTGGCGATCGATCTCCTCGTCGACGACTTCGACGACGAGACGACCGGGTGGGATGCGGCGAGCGACGACAACGGGCACTCGGCCTACGTCGAGGGAGGCTACGAGATCCGTACTGTCCGGATGTACGGAACGCGCGTCGCCTGGGCACCTGTCGCTGGGTCCCTCGAGGATTTCCGCGTTCGTGTCTCCGGCCTCCATCTCGAAGGGTCGCTCGAGGCGGAGTACGGCATCGTCTGGGGGACGGACGTGGGGAATGCCTACTACGCCGGCGTGACCGGCGAGGGCGAGTACTCGGTCAGGAAGACGAGCGCCGGCCTGTGGGAGGACGGACGACCGATTGACTGGACGATGAGCGACGCCGTTCGCACGGGAGAGAGGGCCAACAGCCTCGAGCTGACCGTTCGGGGACGTCGGGCGACGCTGGCGATCAACGACGGCGAGACCGTGGTCCTCGACGTGGAGACCGACGAGGCGGTTCGCGTCGGGCTGTACGTGAGTTCGCACAGCTTCTCGCCGGCCGCCGCTCGCTTCACGCGGTTCGAAGTCGCGGAGCTGCCCACACCGGAGGCGCCGGCGATCGTCGTCGACGAGTTCGACGACGCGTCGAGCGGCTGGCTTGTGCAAGACGACTTCCTCAGCGCCGGGCGGTACGAGGAGGGCGACTACGTGATGGAGATCAAGCGAAGAGCTTGGATCCGGGAGAGCTGGGCGCCGATCCAGGATCGGTTCGAGCGGTTCCGCGCCGAGGTGACCGGGACCGTCTTCGCGGAGCCGGTCCAGACCCCTTCCCACGCGCCGTCGATGGGCATCTGCTTCAGTCCCGGCGGGGGGATCATCAACGAGATCGACGTGCAGATCCCTGCCGACACAGCGTACTACTTCTCCGTCACGACCAGCGGCGGGTTCTTGGTCGCAAACACGATCAACCGAGAGTGGCCCGACGGTCCGGTAGAATGGACGGAGACCTCGACCATTCGTCCGGCGGGGGAGCCGAACACCATCGCCGTCGTCGTCGAGGACCAGCTGGCGCGCTGCTTCATCAACGGAGAAGAGGTGACGTCGTTCGAGGTCGCCTTCGAAGGACCCTACTACGTGGGCACGCATGCATTCACTTCGTCTGCCCCCACTCTGATCGCTCGCGTCACCCGGTTCGAGGTCGAGGATCTGGGCGCCGGCGTTTCGAGGGCGGTCTCCGCTGCGCGCGCCGCTCTCGAGGGACTCCCGTTCGATGAGTTCGTCGAGGTGTCGTACCGTCTCCACGCGTTGCGGGAGCCGCAGCATGTCGCCACGATGGGTCTTGCGGCGGAGTTCGGCATCCGCAACGACGGCCTCGACGACTACTCGTACGCGTACGTCCACGACACGTTCGCGATCGAAGCGTTGATTCTCGACACGCTTCACTCGTACGACCCTGCCGTGCTGACGCCCGATCAGCGGATCGTCTACGCCATCTGCGACTGGTATTGGGATGACGTCGTTCGCGGCCAGGCGTTCTACGAGTACGACCACCTGGTGCACTCGATGGCAGCGTTCAACGCGATTGGCTACCTGGAGTACGTGCTCAACGACGCGCACCCGTTCACCTGCGAGGCGGACGTGGCAGACTACGTCGCCCGCCTGCAGCGCGTCGGAGCGCAGATCGACCAGCTGACGGCGGAGATGGATCGTCGGATGGAACTCGGAATCGCGCCTCCTCGCCGCACGCTCGAGGGGGTCCTTCCGGCGCTCGAACGGTCGACGACCGTTCCGGCGGAGGGACACCCCTTCTACAAGACGCTCGCAGCGAAGGCATCAGCGGTCGAGGGGCTCTCGAGCACGGATCTCGAGGGGTATCTGTTGCTCGGTGCGCTCGCCGTCGAACTCGTCGTCCAGCCCGCCTACCAGCGGCTGCACGACACCGTCGCCCGGCTCGCCGAGTCCGCCCCTGAGTCGATCTCGCTCGGTGCCCTGCCGGGAGGTGACGAGGCGTACGCGTACATGCTTCGACATCACACGCAGACGGAGCTGACCGCGGCCGAGATTCACGAGTTGGGGCTCCAACAGGTCGCTCGGGTGCAGGACGAGATTCGCCGGGAGGCGGAAGCTGCCGGGATCGAGGACACGAGCTCGATGCTCGCGATCTTCGAGGCCGTCAACGCGTTGAGCGATGCCGTGCGAGGTCAGGAGGCGCTCGACTACACCACGCAGCTGATCCGCGATGCGGAAAGGCTCGTGATCGAATCGGGCGCGTTCTCTGCGTTGTCGGACGCTCAAGTGATTGTGGAAGGCGCCTCGGTCGGCGGGTTCTACAGCCCCGCCTCTCTCGACGGATCGCGCCCGGCCAAATTCCTCGTCACGACGGGCGGCGCGACGGAGTTCTACCGGATGGCGACCGTGGCCTACCACGAGGCGATTCCCGGCCACCACCTGCAGGTGGCGTCGGCGCAGGAGATGGATCTACCGCTCATCTGCCGCGACATCGTGTTGAACGGATTCGTGGAGGGCTGGGCGCTCTACGCCGAGCGCCTGATGAGCGAGCTCGGGGCGTTCGACGATGATCCCCTCGGGAATCTCGGCCGTCTTCAGCTGGAGCTGATGCGAGCAGTGCGACTCGTCGTGGACACCGGAATCCACGCGCTCGGGTGGACCTACGACGATGCGGTCGCCTACGTGATGGAGAGCGTCGGCGAGTCGGAGGGCGCGGGGGTCTACCGCGTGACGCGCTACACGGTCGTCCCCGGGCAGGCGACGGCGTACATGGTCGGACTGCTCGAGATCCTCGATCTCCGCGAACTCGCACGCGAAGTGCTCGGGGAAACGTTCGACCTGGCGGAGTTTCACGACGTCATCCTAGGCCATGGCAACGTGCCGCTTCCGCTCCTGCGGGATCTCGTCGAGACGTGGATCGCAGAGAAGCAGGGCTGAGTTTTAGCGGAAGGGCCCGTCGGCGGGTGCGCGCCAGCCGAACGGCCGAGCTCGCCGACGAGCTGCTTCCCATAAAGGGCAGGCCTGGGCGCTAGCTTGCCGCGGACTCCGGGTCCGACTCGCAGTCGGGAAGGAGTGTCTCGATCTCGCGGATCGGGCGGAACAGATAGGCTCCGACTGTCGCGATGGCGCCGAGGATGCCGAAGACGACGAACATCAGACCCATGCCCGCGCCGGGTCCGGTCCCGACGAGGGGCGCAAGTCCGCGGGCGAGCGGAGAGACTCCGCGCATCAGGGGCTCGAAGACCCGATCGGCGAGGATCCCGCCGAGTGGGAGGGCGATGGCCCCTCCGATTTGGCCGATCATGATCCGCGCCGAGAAGACACGGCCCTGTACGTGCGCGGGGACCTTCGTCTGCCAGATCGAGTGACTCGATCCGCTGGCGATCGGGATCGTCAGAGACGTGAGGAACGCGCCCACCCCCCAGACCGGCAGACTCCGGCCGATGCCGATCATCGTCTGGCCGATGAGCGTCGAGAGCAGCACGCTGCCGAGTAGGGTGAGAACCCTTCGCCTCGGCCCGCCCCAGGCGGCGAGGAGGAGGCCGCCGGCGACGCTCCCGACACCGAAAAGCATCTGCACCGTACCGAGTGCGAGTTCGTTGCTCCCCGTTCGCGCGAGGATCATCGGTGCGAGAACCCCGCCGGCAAATGACAACAGGAAGTTGACGAGCAGGAAGTAGAGGAGAAGGCCGATCAGACTCGGGCGTGCGAAGATGTAGCGAAACCCGAACAGGCTGTCAGAAAGGAGCGACGGGCGGCGCCCGTCGGCCGACGGCGCGGCGGGCGGTTGAGGGATGCGAACGACCAGAAGCGCCCCGACGGCGAACAGGAACGTCACGATGTCGATCGTCATGATCCCGCCGATGTCGAGGAACGCGAGCAGGGCCCCGGCCGCCATCGGAGCGAAGACCGTCGGGATCGAGCGGATCATCCCGAACAGCGCGTTCGCCCGGGTGAGTTGCGCCTTGGGAATCATCATCGTGATCGACGCGGTGTACGCCGGGAACTGGAATGCCTGGAAGGCTCCGGAGAACGCCGCGGCGACGTAGAGGTGCCAGATCTCGAGCGCTCCGAGCTTGAACAGAATGAAGATCGCCACGGTGGAGAGGCCGGCGCCGAGGTCGCTGGCGATCATCACGCGCTTTCGGTTCCAGCGATCGATGAGCGCGCCGGCGATCGGGCTCAGAGCGACCATCGGGAAGAACGCACAGAACCCGACGAGGGCGAGCGCTTCGGCACGGCCGGTCACCTGCCACGCCCAGATGGTCAGTGCGAACGACGTCATTCCCGATCCGAGCAACGAGACGACTTGCCCGAGCCAGACGATCGTGAACCCGACCATCCCCGAGAATCGCGATCTCATCCGGTCAGCCTCCTCGCTGATGGGGCCCTCACGTCGTCAGCGCGTCTGGATCTGTCAAGCGTCTGTCGCTTACCGCCCTCAGGCGGTTCAAGAAAGCCGGCGAGTTACCAGGCGTCGGCCAAGATCAGCCTGCCAGCAGCGAAACGAGCGTCACCCCGGCGAGGACGAGCGCCCCGCCTACGAGGACCCGCTTCGTCAGCCGTTCGCCGAGGATGACGACGCCGAACAGAACGGTGAACAGGAGCGCGAGTCCCCACAGCGGGGAGAGCGCGCTCGCTTCGACCCGCTGCAGCGCAGTCAGCCAGAGGATCCACGACAGGAACAGCCCGAAGAAGGACGAGGCGAAGACAAGCCAGAACGTCCGGGCCGTGAATCGGATCCGTCCTGCGCGAAGGCCGGGAAGTGCGGCCACCGTCCACCAGACCGTGGCACCGCACGTGAACAAGAAGTGGTACTCGATCGGACTCATCCCGTGGGCGAGGCAGTACTTCGACGGAACGGCGGCGGTGAATCCCCACAACACGCCGGCGCCGAGCGCGGCGAGGCGTGCGAGGATACGCCGACCGTCGGCGTTGGCTTCGCCGCGTCCCCGGCGCACGAGGAAGTAGGCACCGCCGATCACGAGGCCTCCCGCGCCGAACGTGAACCAGCGCGCCGGTTCGCCGAGAACGAGGACCGAGCTGACGACGCCCCAGAACGGGTTCGTGTTCGACAGGATCGTCGACTCGTGAAGCGACCCGTGGGCGAGCGCGTAGTAGAAGAGGGCCGTGCCGACGAACGTGTTGAGGAGGCTCCCCCCGAGCGCGATCAGAATGAGAACGGGCGACGCGAACGTGAGACTGTTCGTCAGCAGCGCGAACGGAACGATGAACAGGAGGCCGATCCACGGGCGGAGGAAGCCGAAGCCGACCCAGTTCATCCGGTCGACGCCGAGCTTCATCAGCACCCACGTCAGCGCCCAACAGAGGGTCGCGCCGACGGTGAGTCCGATCGTCTCTAGGCTCACGACTTGCCTCCTGTCAATGCACAACGTTCACGGAGCCGGGCCGCTCGATACGAGTGTGAAGACCGGCTCCGCGAGCCTCGGACGTGCTACCGCTTGACGAAGATCGTGCCTTTCCCGGTGAACGTGCTCGTCCCGTCCGTTGCCGTGACGACGTAGAGGTAGGCGCCGTTGGCGACCGGGCGGCAGGGAGCGCCGACCGTGCCGTCCCAGACGATCCCGGTGACGTTCGCCCGCTCTTCGGCCCAGACGATCTTCCCGGCCAGGTCGTACACCGTCACTGACATCGTGCTCGCGATGCCGCTTCCCTCGAAGCCGAACGCGGTTTCGATTGCGAACGGGTTCGGCGCAGCGAAGAACCGAACGACGTCGAGGGCGCTGGCGACGATCGAGATCGTGTCGGAACTCTGGTCGGTCGAGTCGGTCGGGTCGGTGTACGTCGCCATCAGCTCGGTCCCCGCGACGAGGTCGAGATCGAGGCCGTCGGTCCGGAAGGTGTCGCCGGGGGCGAAGGTCTGAGCGTCGTACCAGATACCAAGATCGTAGGTCTGACCGTCGATTGCGACTGCATCGGCGAGGGCAGATTCACCTACATGACTCGGATCGACGACCTTGACGTAGACCGTGTCCGCGTCGGTGTAGGTGGAGACTTCGCTGCCGTCCGCGTCGACGAACGCCGTCGTCGACTGCTGCGTCGGAGTCGGTCCGCCGCCACCGATCCCGACCTTGATCGAGATCCAAGCGGAGTCGGAGTGGTTCGACGGATCCTGGTAGACGGCGACGACTGTGTCTCCCGGGAGGACGGCCAGTGTGGGCACGCAGTCGTCATAGATCGAGACGAGATCGATACAGATCACACTGACGAAGTCACCGGTCGAGGAGCCCGTCTCGAGGAGATCCGTCCCCGCCCATCGGCCGTTCCGCGGATTGAGCACGTACACCTTCGCCGCGCCGTCGTCGATGTCGTCGTACGGGTTGGGGGAATCGTTGAAGATGTTCGTGTCGCCGAGGAGCTCGTTGACCGGGTGGGTCTGGGCCGGTTGGAAGCCGCAGATGAATTCGTTCAAGGGGAGCGGTCCGAACGGGAAGTTCTGTCCGCCGTCCCAGAAGGCGTCGATCCGCTCGCGGCGCAGAATGTCCTCATCCTGATCCGGATCGAGCACTTCAACGAAGACGCAGTCGGAGTTCACGTACCCCGCAACTCGGCTTCCCTGACGATCGAGGAACCACATCAGCGTTCGATCGCCGTCGTAGACCTGCGTGTCACCGATCGACATCAGATCGAACGACACGTCGTTGCCGACCCGGATGCGCTCGATGCGCGGCCCGGAATAGGCGGTCGTCGTGTCGCTGTCCGCCAGCCCGAAGTACCCGTTGTCCCCTTCCATGTACTGGACGTCGTTGTAGCGAACGTAGACCTCGTCCTCGTTGAAGACCTCGAGCCGCCAGTTGTCGAGAACGAGCTGGTACCCGCCGATGAGGTTCGGCAGGCCGACGCCGAGTGCGTCCCATGTTGGCAGGAGGGCCATTCCGGCGTGGGAGAAGAAGACCGGCGAGTTGGAAGAGGTCTCGGCGAGAACGGAGAACTCCCCGTCGTCCTCCTCGTGTGGATCACAGAGGTGAACGATCATCTTCTCCGGGCAGCACGGATCGACGTTCGCGTTCGCATCGATCACTTCGACATAGACGGGATCGCGGCCGATCCAGTAGATCTCCTTGGAGCTTCTCGAAGCGTCGGTGAAGTAGGTGATCGAGTGCTGCCGTTCCTCGATGTACGCCGTCGCCAGCTTGAAATCATCCTCGTCATTCGGATCGAGGTAGTAGGCGACGAGGACGTCACGTACGTCGAGGCTGTCGAACCCGAGATCGTCGAGGATGCTGTTCAGATTCAGCTGGAAGACGCCGGTGTTGACGCCCGTCTCCTGTGCGTAGAAGGAGACCGCGGTGATTCCGTCGGCACTGGCCGTGTCGAACAACTGCTTGTGGATCCCGAGGTCATCGACGCCGACCTTCGGGTACTGAACGTAGTAGCGGCCGTCCTGTGCCCCTTCGTTACCGAAGTCGTTCTTCTCGGCGTTGTAGATGTTGAACCATCGAATCGGCCGATACGGGCCGACAACGCCTGTTGCGCCGTTCACGCCGCCGGTTCTCTTGAGCATGCAGAAGTTGTTAGGGCTATCGTGAGTCTGGAGCGTCGGTGTTTGAGGTGTGCCCGCCGGGTTCCATCCTCCCGGGTTCACCAGAATGAAGATCGGGATGAACTCCACGTCGTTGCAGCTCAGGTTCTCGTCCGCGTCCTCGACCGTGATCGTCGCCGAGGCGTTTGCGTCCGCGTAGATTTCGAGATCCCACGCGATCGTCGCTTCGACGTCGACGATCTTCATCATGGCGATCGCTACATCTCCCATGTCGTTCTGATCGACGTACATCCCGACCAG